>ERZ1645192.412-NODE-412-length-35217-cov-4.910870_pt1 | contig 35217 bp, 28 predicted proteins | sample MGYA00575354_ERZ1645192 | MGnify/ENA primary metagenome ERZ1645192 (study PRJEB40844, sample SAMN11349763) | freshwater sediment metagenome | isolation source: river sediment | host: Sediment | place: India: Faizupur Khadar , New Delhi | collected 2017-02-21 ...
TAATCACCTCCTGCGAAAACTGGTGGAAAAAATAGCCCGGGGGTCCCCTCCAACGCTCCCCTTTCGTTCCCGCCCGGGCTGCCGATTTTCACTTTCATCATACGGCAGCGGGCGGTACCTGTCATGCCAATTCGTTCGAGTCTTTTTCCCAAATTGTTGGGATGATTTCCATCACCTGCCTGTGCTATAGTAAATCCATCCCACGAAGGAATGGGGAAAACCGTTGTCTCAAAAATTGTGTGTCGATTGTCACCTCCTCGTCAGCCCAACTTGCCCGGCAGTGGTCCAAAATCACTCGCCGGTGGGAATCAATCGTACTGACAGCCACGTGCAGCTGCCCGGCAGCCTGGGTGCGGGTGCTGCCATCTGCAAAGGCTCTCAAGACCATCCTCTGGCGGGGGGTCAGTCGCTCCCAGACTTCCTTGCAGCGCTCGCGTTCCTCGTCCCGCAGCCAGCTTTGCGGTTGTTCCTGCTGCTCCCGCCGGTTCAATTCCAGCAGGGGTTTCAGCCCGGGGAACCAGGCTGCCCAGGGCACAAACGGCACCGGGATCAACCGGACACCACCTTCCGGTGGTACGTGCATGATTTTTCCATCCCGAGCCTGGGCGGTCAGCTCGGGGGTGGTGTAGATGTGCCAGAGCCTGTCCACCGGACTGAGGTGGACCATGGCAGCCTGGAGCGCCATGAGGGCAATCATCCGCCTGCCGCCGCTCAAGCTCAGGTGGATGGTGTGCCCCTGCTCCTTCAGGCTGCGAAGAAGCTCGTTGCATGTGGCATGAATTTGCTCCACCTGGGCTGGTGTGCACTCATCCGCCGTATCCGTGTCGCCAAACCGGATGGGAACACTGCGCAAATGGCAGCGGCGTCCGGCATACTGATCACCAACAAATTCGCCCATCAAGGTGCGGTAGGCGTTGTAATAACGCGGGTGGGGAGCCGGGTACATCACCACCACCTGGTTCACAGCCGCGCCCTGGCGCAGCAGCAAATCCAGTGTAAATGTGACAATTTGCGGCTGTCCGCCCAATGTGGCGATCAGCGTGGTCTGGTTTTGAAAGGATTTTGTGGAGGTCATGGATGAGGATTAATTTGCTTCCGGCGATTGTTTTGGCGGGTCCACCGCACAGTGGAAAATCCGTTTTTGGGTACCTGTTGGCAAACCAGTTGAAGGAGCTTGGGATTCAAAGTTATTTGCTGCGGGCTGTACCGGATGGGGAAGGGAACTGGTTCCTGGAAGGGGACAGGCAGTTGGTGCTACCCTTGCGGATGAAGCATAAAACCGGGTATTCACGTAATTTTGTGGAACATATGCACGGAGTAATTGCTAACCGCCCCTTGCCGTTAATCGTAGATATTGGCGGTCTCCCCAATCACCAGCAAATCCAAATGCTTCAAGCCTGTACCCATTCTATATTATTGTACCGGGAAATTCAAGAGCTTTTGGATTGGAGAATCAGGCTTGAAGGAGTGGGTTTGCTTCCTCTGGCGGAACTTCAATCCAACCAGGCAGGGGAGGATGGAATTATTGAACATTCGCCCATCCTGCGAGGATTCATATCGGGATTGGAACGCGACCCCGCGTTGCGCACAATCGGTCCGGCTTTCCTTGCTTTACTGGATCGCGTCTGCGGAATCTTTGCGTATGACCCCCAACAGTTGGAGGATATCCATTTACAGGGTGCCCCGTTCCCCGTGATGACCGAAAGTGAGCTGGCGCAACGCCTGGGATTGCCCGGAGGGAGCGGGATGTGGTGGGAACCAGTTTCCTTGCAGAAACTCGATCGGATTGATGTAAATCCGAATGGATGTGCATTCTATGGAAGGGGACCTGTCTGGTTGACGGCAGCCATGGCTGCCCGGTGGTTCCCATATCCTTTCGCTGTGTTTGACTTGCGTTATGGTTGGGTTCCGATTGCCTCCATCCCGGTGAACAAGCGTAACGATCAGATTGAATATGAACTGATTACAAAAGCCGGGGTGACCTGGGTGGAAGCAAGGCTTCCTAATTCATTTATAGATATTCACGAATTTTATCTTCCACCCCCAACCGGTGGGGGAGGTTTGGTCCTCAGCGGAAAGCTGCCCAAGTGGGCTTTCACCCGCCTGGTGCTGCATTATCTACCAGATTGTTCCTGGATTGGGGTGCTGGATGCTGCCAGGAGCCGGGTGATCGTTGTGTTTTCCCAGGCAGGTCTGCATTTTCCTGGGGATGTCCTATTGATGAATGATGATGAATTAATATAAAACACTGCAAATGGGGCTGCAGTAAACCGAATTTCCAAATCCCAATAATTCCTCCTTGATTATTGTTGCGCTTTGCAAAGCATTGACATATAATCAAATCACTATACTCATTCCGGAAGGAGGAAGAAATGGCAAGTGTAACGTATTCCAATGTTTGGAAGAAGTTTGGGGACTTTGTTGCCCTGAACGATCTCAACCTATCAATCCAGGACAAGGAATTCCTGGTGCTGGTTGGTCCATCGGGCTGCGGCAAGACAACCGCACTCCGCTGCCTGGCTGGGTTGGAAGAAATCACATCTGGTGAAGTGCGGATTGGCGATACCGTTGTCAACGACGTGCCGCCCAAAGATCGGGATATTGCCATGGTGTTCCAGTCATACGCGCTCTATCCGCATATGACGGTGTTTGATAACATGGCATTTGGTCTCAAACTGCGCAAGGTGGCAAAAGAGGAAATCAAGCGGCGCGTGGAAGAGTCGGCAGCCATCCTGGGAATTGAAAAACTGCTCAAGCGACGCCCGCGCGAACTCTCCGGCGGTCAGCGCCAGCGTGTGGCTGTGGGTCGTGCCATCGTTCGCGAGCCAAAAGTCTTCCTCTTTGATGAACCGCTTTCGAACCTGGATGCCAAGCTGCGCGTTCAGACCCGTGCGGAAATCAGCAAGCTGCACCATCGCCTGCAGACCACGTTCATCTATGTAACCCACGACCAGACGGAAGCCATGACCATGGCATCCCGCATTGCCGTGATGAACAAAGGTATTCTGCAGCAGCTGGATACCCCCCAGAAGCTGTATGATTTCCCTGCCAACCAGTTTGTTGCCGGTTTCATCGGCTCCCCGTCTATGAACTTCTTCCCCGCCAAAATCCGCAAGGATGATGGCAAACTGGTTGTGGATGCCGAAGCCTTTTCGGTTGCCGTCCCTGAGAATCGTGCTGGTCCATACCATGCGCATGTTGGCAAGGATGTTATCTTTGGCATCCGCCCGGAAGATGTTCACAACCCGGAATTTGTCCCGTCTGGCATTCACACCGCACCGGTGGAAGCCAAAGTGGATGTGATTGAATTGATGGGCAACGAAATCTTCCTGTACCTGCTCAGCGGCAACAACCAGTATGTTGCCCGGGTGGATCCCCGTACCCGCTTTTCTGTGGATCAGAAGGTCCAGATGGCGTTCAATATGGATAACTTCCACATCTTCGATGTGGCAGCTGATCCTGAGAACCCTGTGGCAATCCGCTAGCAGGTTCCAGTTGGTTTTTGATTAACAAATGTAGCGCAAGAGATTATCTTGCGCTACATCATCATGTCTACAGGAGGTTTGCATGTATAAAGTTGTTTTATTGCGTCATGGCGAGAGCGCCTGGAACAAGGAGAATCGGTTTACGGGATGGACGGATGTTGATCTGACCGAAAAAGGCATCCAGGAAGCACAGGAAGGAGCCCGCCTGTTAAAGGATGCGGGTTTTACATTTGATCTTGCTTTTACATCGGTGCTCAAGCGCGCCATCCGCACACTCTGGATTGTTTTGGATCAGATGGACCTGATGTGGATTCCGGTCAGGCGGTCTTGGCGATTAAACGAACGCCATTATGGTGCCTTGCAGGGACTGAACAAGGCGGAAACTGCAGAAAAATTTGGCGAGGCACAGGTCAAAATCTGGCGACGCAGCTACGATACCCGCCCGCCGGACCTGGAACTGGATGACCCGCGTCATCCGCGGTTTGACCCCCGCTATAAAGAGATTGGTCCCATCTTCCTGCCCAGGGCGGAGTGCCTGAAGGATACTGTTGAGCGGTTTCTGCCCTATTGGTTCGAGGAAATTGTTCCTGAAATAAGATCCGGGAAGAAGGTCATCATTGCTGCGCATGGCAACAGCCTGCGGGCTTTGGTCAAATACCTGGATAACATCCCTGAAGACGAGATTGTTGAACTCAATATCCCCACGGGTGTTCCGCTGGTGTACGAGTTGGATGAGGATCTGAAACCAATCACCCACTATTACCTGGGCGACCCGGATGCGGTCCGCAAGGCGATGGAAGCGGTTGCCAACCAGGGAAAGAAGAAATAGGTTTTTGGGAAATAGACACAGGGCATCCAAGAGGTTGCCCTGTGTTTTTATTTAAGCAGCCTGGTGAATTTTGGATGCCCGCCGAGTGAGCAGTCTGCCGCCCACGATCAGGAGGATTCCACCCGCAGCAGTTAGAACTCCCGCCCAGATAAAACTGTCCTGCCATAAGCGCACAGGGTACAACCGAATCAGCGTATCGGAGTAGTAAAACACCCAGGTACCGCTTTCAAAGAACAGGCCATGGAATGCACCAAATAGTGCATTAAAGCTGGTAGCAACAGCCACCAGGACGGCAAGAATCAATAGCAGGGTGACCATGCCGCCGGTGGAGAGCATGCGTCCATAGTCTGACAGCCACTTTCCCGACCAGGCAACTCCAAATAATCCCAACAGGAGCGCACCAATCGCCATCCATGCCAGGACCATGCGCTGATACACCCGTTGAACGTCATCCATGTGGCTGAGCTCGCGTTCGTTGTAAAGCGGGCTTCCATCTGGAAACGTCAGGTCGGACAGCGCGGTGATGGGGGCATTGGTAGTGATGTATTGCAGGGAAAGAATCCCCCACTTCATCCGGTCATCCACCGTGAAGCCATATGAGTCTGCAGGAAATGAGGGGGAGTGGTATTCCAGGTCAAGAAAAAATGGGTTGAATAATATCCGGATTGAAGACATGAGCAGAAAAACCGGCACCAGGATGGGAATCAGAAACCGTAAAATTTTTATCATGGAATGGTATCCGTATGGGGGGAAAACAAATAGGAGAGCACAAGCTGGTTTGTCACCAATTCAACCGGTGCAAGGTCATCTGTATAGACAATGGTGGATTGGGGTGTTGGCTGCAGGTTGGCAATGGCGATCTGCATGGTTTCCAACAGCAGAGGATGTGCGGTTCCAGAAAGCTGGAGTTGAGAGAAGTTTTCCAGCAGGTTGGCGGAATCCGTCGGCTGGACGGTTGCAAACAGCAGCGAATTATACGAATAAGGCAGGTCCACCACGTGGACAGATGGAAATACTGCCAGGATGGTGCTGGCAAGCTCATCAATCAACTGGCGGCTGGTGTCCGTCCGCCCCACGTTGATGATCAATACTCCATCAGATGACAGGTGTTCGTGAACGGTATTAAAAAATTCCACCGTGGTCAGGTGCCAGGGAATGTAGGGCGGACGGTAAGCATCCACGCTGATGACCTGGTACTGGTGAGGGCTGGCAGCCAATCCGGTACGACCATCCTGTACAAACACATTCAGGTTGGGCATATTCATGTCAAAAAACTGATGTGCCACGTCCACAATTTTGGGGTCAATTTCATACCCATCAATGATCAAATCTGTTCCATATATTTCAGTCATCTGGCGGGCAGTTGTACCGGCAGCCAGTCCAACAATTGCGGTTCGTTGAACAAAATCGGGGGAAAACGGAGCAGGATTGAAAAATGGCGCAATGGCAACCTGTTCCCAGGGACCGTAATAATTTAATTGGCTGGGATGGTAAATTGAGTGGACGCCCTGTCCTTCGTTGAGGCGCAGGAGGGTGTACCCATCCTGTTCCAGAACCTGGATGTAATTGTAAGCAGATTCCGTTTCATAAACCAAGCCGGAGGAGTTTTTATCCGTTCCCTGTGTTCCCAGGATTGCCAGGATCACAAGGATTACTGGCATCCACAACCAGGGGAGTGTTTTGCGGAATCCGCTATCCAGCCATAAACCGACCAAAGCAGTAACCAGTAAAATCCCGCCGATGGCAACAAAGGTTCGGAAGGTGCCAATCAGTGGGACAAGGAGCAAGCCTGGCAGGAAAGTTCCCAGGAACGAACCCAGGGTGGAGATGGCATAGATTTTTCCGGCAATGCTGCCAGCGTGGCGGGAATCATGCAGGGACAACCGGATGGCGAAGGGGGAGGCTGTACCCATCAGGGTGACCGGTGCGCTGAAGAGGATCAGGACAGTTACAAATGCGCCTACCATTCCCCCCAATGCAAGCTCATCAAAGGCATTGGCAGCCAATCGCAGGATGGGGCGGGAGACCAGAGGAATCACCCCTACGAGGAAACCACTCCACGCCAGGATGCGGTAAAAGGTGGCAAAATGTGGGGATTGATCCGACCAGCGACCACCCAGGAAGTATCCGGCGGTCAGATAGATGAGGATTAACCCCACAATGACTGCCCAGATCAGATTGCTGGAGCCAAAGTAATTGCCCAACAGGCGGGAGGCTGTCATTTCCACTGCCAAGCTTGCCATACCGGAAATGAAGATGGTGAAGACCAGGTATTTTCTCATGGAGCGATTATACCCTACGCAACTCCGGCACATGTATTTCCGGTTGCCATCCAGGCGGCAGGAGCGTACAATCAATACAACTTCCTTTTGATAAGAAAGGTGGATAATAAAAGCACGGAGGACAGGATGCGGATTCTTTCTGTTAAAGCGATGCGAAACCTGGAAAAAGAATCGGATGCACGGGGCGTAACCTATTCGATGATGATGGATCGCGCCGGGCGCGGGGTGGCGGATGAGATCAGGAAAATGTTTCCTGGTGGGGGGAAGTGCCTGGCATTGGTTGGTTCAGGAAATAATGGCGGGGATGCTCTGGTCGCACTGCGGGCGCTGGCAGAAAATGGTTGGGAAGTGGCGGCATACCTGGTGCGGCAGCGTGCAAGAGGGGATAAACTCATGGAAGCTGTCGTGGAGCTTGGCGGCATGATACACCTTGCAGAAGATGATATGGATTGTGTGATCCTTGGAAATTTGCTTCAGACAGCTGATGTGTGGCTCGATGGTGTCTTTGGGACGGGTATTCAATTACCGCTCAAGTCAGAAGTAGCCAGGATATTGGATTTTGTTGGTCATTTTCAGCCCAGACGATTTACAGTTGCAGTGGACTGTCCATCCGGTGTGGATTGTGATACGGGGGATGCGGCAAAGGAAACCCTACCGGCAGACCTGACCATCTGCATGGAAGCTGTCAAGGCTGGCTTGCTGCGTTTTCCTGCGTTTGGCAAAGTTGGCGAATTGCGCATAGTCAACCTCGGGTTGCCTGCTGACCTGTCCAAAGCTGATCCTGGTGAACCGTTTGTGATAACCCGGGAGATTGCCGCCGATCAATTGCCGGAGAGATCACTGGATTCTCATAAGGGGTCTTTTGGAACAGCCCTGGTGGCTGCTGGAAGTATTAATTATTCGGGTGCTGCCTGGCTGGCGACATCCGCCGCTTACCGCAGCGGGGCAGGGTTGGTCACTCTGGCAGCACCGTATGCCCTGCATGCTGCCCTGTCGGGCTCGCTGCCGGAAGTCACCTGGTTGATTCTTCCGGACCAGATGGGGGTCATTTCCGCGGAGGGTTCATCCCTGCTGCGGCACAGTGCGGTAAAAGCCTCGGCACTATTGCTGGGTCCGGGTTGGGGTCAGGAGGATACAACCAAATTATTGCTTGAGGAATTGCTTGTTGGGGTTGCCAGGCATGGCGGCGGTGCAGGTTTTCTCGCGGCAGTGAATCCCGGCACAGAATCCCACAAATTACCACCGCTGATTATAGATGCCGATGGTTTGAAGCTGCTGGCAAAAATCCCGGATTGGTGGAAACGCCTGCCTTTTGATACAATTCTTACACCACACCCCGGAGAAATGAGCGTCCTGACGGGATTGTCCATTGGGGAAATTCAATCCGACCGGTGGGAGGTTGCCCGCCAGTATGCTGACAGGTGGGGTTGTGTGGTTGTTCTGAAAGGAGCCCTGACGGTAATTGCATCCCCCGATGGGCGGCTTGCCGTTTTGCCGATTGCCACACCAGCCCTGGCGCGCGCTGGAACCGGGGATGTACTGGCGGGGTTAATTTGTGGGTTGCGTGCCCAGGGTGTCCGGGCATTTGAGGCTGCCATTGCAGGTGCTTGGATTCATGGACAGGCTGGGCTTTCAGCCTGCAAGACCCACGGACAGCCCATTTCGGTTCTGGCGGGGGATGTCCTGTCAGCCATCCCGGGGGTATTAAAAACAATGACAGAATCCAAAAAGGCTGGAGCGTAATGGCTCCAGCCAGTTTTGGATCCGCAGCAAACGATTAACTCTCGGAGGGAGTCTCTTCGAGAACAACCTGCTTGGTTTTCTTGCTGAGAGATGCAGCGCGGGCTTTGGCTTCCTGCAGCAGGGCTTCGGCGTGCTTGACGGCGTCATTGGCAGCAGCTTCCGCCTTGGCATAAGCTTCACCAACAGTTTCAGATGTCTTATCCTTGAGTTCAATTGCCTTTTCCTTGATCACAGTTCGAGTTTCCTCGCCGGATTGGGGGGCAAAAAGCAGGGCGAGCATTGCGCCGGTAATTCCACCGACCACCAGCCCAATTACAAATGTTCCAAAATCATCACGGTTGGACATACATTCCTCCTTCAAGAATTTTAAAATTCCCAGACTCAGGATCGTCCAGGTCGGATCAGGTTGAAGAACCGCTTTAAACCAGCCAGCGACTCATTCAGTTTAATGACGGGTTCAACCAGATTATTACTGAGAAAAGTGGTCGTGCCCTTGAGAGTATTTACGGTCTCGTGGGTCGATTCCAGGATTGGCTTGATTTCGTTCTGCAGCAAATTGATCAGCGTAGCAAGCTGGATAATCAGGATAACCAATGAGGCACTGAGAAGCAGAAAAACCAAAGCCATGAAGATGATGAAGATGTCCCGCACCAGTGCTGCAGTTTCTGGTCCTGCTTTGACCAGCATAATTACGCCGAAAATCAGCAGACCCAGAAGAACCAGGATCAGGATGGCAAACAGGATAACGCGCACGCGCATCTTCCGTTCCAATTCCTCCGGTGAGGGTTGAGTGACTGGATTGGATGTTGCGTTCGTGCTGGCAGCCGTCGGTTCTGGTGAAGTGCTTGTTTCTTCCATATCTAAAAATAATTATAACACAAGGTGTTTTTGAGAACTGTCAAGAGAGACTGGCAATCCAATCATTTTCTGTGTTCTCATGGATGGATTGCATCTTCAGAACCGGTGTGTTAAACTTAACCATTGTGCTGAATTCCCGCTTGATTTCTATTTTGCTGGTAATCCTTATCCTGTCACCAATGGGTGGATGGTTTCACCAGGCGGAGACAGGACCTGCCATAATATCGCCGGTGGATGGAGATGTATTGCAGGGAGTTGTCTCCATAACCGGTCAGACGGCAGTGGTTGATTTTAGGTCTGCTGAAATCTCGTACAGCTATGAGGACGACCCTACAGGCACGTGGTTTTTACTGGCACAGATTCCCAATCCACAAACGGAGGGTCTTCTGTCAACCTGGGATACCACATTAATTGCCGATGGAAATTATCGTCTGCGTCTCCAGGTGAGCCGAACTGATGGCAGGCTGGAGGAAAGTGTGGTCCGCAGTCTGCGCGTACGGAATTACACGCCCATTGAAACTCCCACGTTCGCGTTGGATACAACGGAAAAGGCTGTTCCAGGTACAAAAACTCCCACGGTTGTACCTACACGTTCCAAAAGAATCTCCACGCCGTTACCAGATAATCCTGTGGAAATCACTGAACAAGAGTTCATTGAGAGCCTGAAACAGGGTGCTGTAATTTCTGTTTTGTTGTTTTTTATTCTTGGGATTTATATCGTCCTGCGCAAGCGGATGCGGGGCGGTTAATGGATTAGCCGGTTCGGAGCGATAAGGGAAATCATTGATCATGGAAGCATTATTTGAAAAGCTGAAATCTTTGCGATCTTCAAAGGATGATCAGGAAAGCACCCCTGGAATGGTTTACTTGCTGGTGGGATTGGGGAATCCCGGCAGGGAGTATCGCGATAGCCGCCATAATGTTGGTTTCATGGCAATTGATCGGATTGCGAGTGCCTGGGATGTCCGCCTCAGCCGCGCCCAATCCAAGGCAATATTGGGGAACGGCGTCAGGTTGGGGAAAAAGGTCATTCTTGCCAAGCCTCAAACGTATATGAATTTGTCGGGCGAATCCGTCAGCGCACTGGTTAATTTTTACAAGATCCCGAAGGAGCGGCTGCTTGTTTTTCATGATGACCTCGACCTTCCACTTGGCTCGATTCGCTTGCGCCCAACGGGTGGATCTGCCGGACAGAAAGGAATTGGTTCCATCATTCAGAAGTTGGGCAGCCAGGATTTTCCGCGAGTCCGGATTGGGATAGGACGTCCGCCGGGACGAATGGATCCGGCGGATTATGTTCTCCAGTCGTTCAGCAAGGATGAGGAAGCTGTCGTCCGGATTGTGCTGGACCAGGTATTGGAATCTGTGGAGATATTCCTGGAACAGGGACTTGAACAGGCAATGAATCTGTACAACGGTCCAGTAGCACGGGAGTAAACCATGCTGGATATCCTGCGTTCGCTGGAACCATACCAGCAACTGCGACAAAACATGGAGCAGGGGGAGCAAGTACCTGCATTAAGCCTGATGCGCGCCGCGCGGCTCCCGTTGATTTCCACCCTCCACCAGGACTTGGGAGTTCCCCTGCTGTTGGTCACTGATCGGATGGATCGGGCACTTTCCGTGGTGGATGAACTGGGATTCTGGTTGCCCGGCTCGCAGAGAGTTTTATTTGCAGAACCATCCCCTTTGTTCTATGAACCAGCAGCCTGGGGAATTAATACAAGGCGGGACCGCCTTCAGGCGTTGACCCTGCTTGCATCTTACCAGATCCCTGGCGCGTCACAACCTCTGCAACCTCCCTTGATTATCACAACCATGCGGGCGCTGGTGACCCGAACCCTGCCCAGGCGGGAATTCTTGAAGGCAAGCAAGGTTTTCCGGTTGGACCAGGAAATCTCGCCTGAGAGCCTTGTGCGGTGGCTGGTGGATATTGGTTATTCTGCTGCGGATGTAGTGGTTGAGCCAGGTCAATTTTCCCGCAGGGGTGGATTGTTGGATATTTGGGCTCCGGCAGAAGCCCAGCCTGCACGGATCGAATTTTTTGGGGACATTTTGGATACCATGCGTTCATTTGATCCGGCGACCCAACGGAAAATCCGTGGGCTGGATCAGTTGTTGATTACACCGGCGAGGGAAATCCTGCCGGGCAGGGCTGCCGAGGTTGGTGTGACACCAATGGAATTGAGTGAGTTTCATCTCCCCCTGGTGCACCGTTCCCCGGCAAGCCTGTTGGATTACCTGCCCCGAAAAGCCCGCATTCTGGTGGGTGACCTGGATTTGTTGGAAAGCGTGGCAAATGAAATCGAGGAACAGGCAGTCCGTCTGAAGCATGAAAATGTGATTGCAGGGGTCCTTCCGGAAGACTTTCCAGTACCATACCTGAGCTGGTCGGAGTTAAAAGACAGCATGGATGGTCATGCCTGGATGGGACTGGGGTATTCCACCGATGAAGAACCATCCATGCTGGCACAGCGCTTCAGCCCTGGCATCCGGTATGGGGGACGCTTAAAACCGCTGCTGGATGACGTGGAGGAATCCTGTAAAAAACAACAAAAAGTGATGATTGTCAGCCGCCAGGTGTCCCGGTTAAAAGAATTGTGGGGTGAACGAAGTGGAGACTTGTGCGTGGATTGCCCGCCGGATTTCCGGGAGGGCAGCCTGACGGAGGGGTTTAACCTGGAACTGGAGGATGGAAAGATCCTTCACCTGCTGACCGATTCGGAAATCTTTGGCTGGGAGCGCCCCCAGGCTCGCCAGCGGCACAGACCATCTGCGGAATCTCCAGAATCCTCCTACCTGGATTTGCGCCCTGGTGATTGGGTTGTTCACGTGGATTATGGCATTGGAAGGTATGCAGGGCTTGTCCAGCGCATGTTGGATGGCAGTGAACGTGAATTCTTGTGTGTGGAATACGATGGCGGTGATCAGTTATATGTGCCTGTCCACCAGGCAGACCGATTAAGCCGCTATATTGGTCCGGATGCAGACCCGCCCAATGCCACCCGGCTGGGAACGGCAGAATGGAGCCAAACCAAACAACGGGTGCGGGAGGAGGTATTGAAGGTTGCCCAGGACCTGTTGGAATTGTATGCAAAACGACAGGTGGCAGAGGGTCATGCCTTTCAACCGGATACTGCCTGGCAAAATGAGCTGGAAGCCAGTTTTCCATACGTGGAGACCGGGGACCAACTGACTGCCATCCAGGCAGTCAAACAGGACATGGAAAAATCCCGTCCCATGGACCGGCTTCTCTGCGGTGATGTGGGGTATGGAAAAACCGAAGTTGCCCTGCGGGCGGCGTTTAAGGCTGTCATGGATGGGAAACAAGTGGCAATCCTTGTTCCCACAACAGTCCTGGCACAGCAGCATTTTGAAACTTTCCGGCAGCGTCTTTCCGCCTATCCTGTTGTGGTGGAAATGCTGTCCCGGTTCCGTACTGCCAGGGAGCAGGATGAAATTCTGCTGAAGCTGGCGTTGGGTGAGGTGGATATTGTCATTGGCACCCATCGCTTGATCTCACCGGATGTTCAGTTTAAAGACCTGGGCTTGGTGATTATTGATGAGGAACAGCGGTTTGGGGTCACGCATAAGGAGCATTTTAAGAAACTGCGGACAGAAGTGGATGTTCTTACCCTGACCGCCACGCCCATCCCGCGCACCCTTTACATGGCGCTGACCGGCGTTCGTGATATTTCAACCATTAACACGCCGCCGGAGGAACGCTTGCCCATTATTACCCACATTGGTCCTTATTCACCGAGGCTGGTGAGGCAGGCAATCCTGAGGGAACTGGAACGGGGCGGGCAGGTGTTTTTTGTACACAACCGCGTCCAGACCATCCGCGCCATGGAGCGGCACCTTGAAACGTTGGTGCCTGAGGCAAGAATTGGGGTGGGGCATGGACAGATGCCGGAAGCGAAACTATCCAGCATCATGACGCAATTTACTGCCGGTGAAATTGATGTACTGTTATGTACATCCATTATCGAATCCGGATTGGACATACCCAATGCCAATACCTTGATTGTTGATCGGGGGGATACCTTTGGGCTGGCACAGCTTTACCAGCTGCGGGGCAGGGTGGGACGCGGTGCCCAGCGGGCTTATGCTTATTTCTTCCGCCACCGCAAGAAACCTCCCACACCGGAAGGGCAGGAACGGCTGGAGGTAATTGCGGAAAATACACAGCTTGGCTCCGGATATTCAATTGCCATGCGTGACCTGGAGATGCGCGGGGCGGGCGAACTGCTGGGAACGCAGCAGCATGGTTACATTGCCAGCGTTGGCTTCCACTTATATACCCGCCTGCTTGCCCAGGCTGTCCGGCAGTTGCGCAAGGTCAGCGCCCTGCCTGCTCCGGATGTGGAAGGATTGGGCATCCGGGAACTGCATCTTGCGGTTGCGGTGGATTTACCCATGCCAGTGGGCATTCCTGTCGATTATGTGCCTGATCAAAATCTGCGGTTGAGTTTGTACCGCCGGATCGCAGAAATGCAGAATGAATTCGACCTTTCCACCTTGAAGGAGGAATTGGTTGACAGGTTTGGATCCCTCCCCGAGCCGGTGGAAAACCTGTTTTACCAGATGCTGGTGAAGATACTGGCTCAAACGGCAGGGTTGATCTCTGTAAGTGTGGAAAGTGACCAGGTGATATTGAGGTTCCCGCCTTTACCGGAAGGCAGCCCAAACCGAAACCTGCCTCCCCTGGGTCCCACCATCCGGGCAGGTAAAAATGCATACTGGATGGCGGTGGATTGGAAAAATTTTTCCTGGCGGGAGGATCTCATCCAATCTTTGAAAACACTTGTTCACGAACAGAACTTGGATGCTTGAACGGAAGATTGGTGCAACCATGACGAAGATTTTGATTATTGAAGATGAAAGTGAACTTGTTAGAATTTTACGTTCCTACCTTGAGAAAGCTGGCTACTCTGTAATCACCACGGGGCGTGGTGATCTTGGACTGGTCATGTGGGAACGGGAAAAGCCTGACCTGGTGCTGCTGGACTTGAACCTGCCTGGTATGGATGGTCTGGATGTTGCCCGGGAAATCCGGAGAAAATCGGAAACCCCCATCATTATGGTGACTGCCCGGGTGGAGGAGACCGATCGCCTGATTGGATTGGAATTGGGAGCAGATGACTATATTCTCAAACCATATTCACCGCGGGAAGTGGTGGCGCGTGTTCGAACGGTATTACGCCGGGCAGGTCCCCGAACTGGTTCACCAAATCAAGTCATCCGGCTGGGTGATCTGGAGATTGACCTGGATGCCCATACGCTTATCCGCAGTGGAGAAACGGTGGACCTGACCCCTACTGAATTTTCGCTGTTGGTCACATTGGCTTCGCAGCCGGGTCGGGCATTCAGCCGTTTGCAATTACTGGAATCCGCCCAGGGGTCAGCTTACGAAGGGTACGAGCGAACCATTGATGCTCATATCAAGAATTTACGCAGCAAGCTGGAACCAGACCCCAAACAACCGTATTACATTGAAACTGTATTTGGGGTGGGATACAGGTTTAGGAAATTTTGATTGAGAACTCCGGTTGGAGGTGAAGCATGAAGTGGAAACTTTTCCTGTCCCTGGTGCTGGTTGGTTTGGTTGCCATCTTGAGCGTGGTCATCTTTGTTCGTATGGATACACCCCGGCAGGTATCCATGTATATGGCGCGGGGTGGCATGATTGGATTGGATTCCCTCGCCACCAGCCTGGAGGATTATTACAACGAATTTGGCTCCTGGAATGGTGTTGACGGATTGCTGTTGACAACCCACGGCATGGGAGGATCGGGAGGGCGGGGCAGCGGGGGGATGATGGGGCAGAGGCTACAATTGGCAGATAAGGGTGGAATGGTTTTGGCTGATACGGCTCGAAGCGCTGTCGGTAATCAGCTTGGCAAGGATGACCTGGAAGCTGCCATCCAGTTAAATGATCAAAACAATCAAATCATTGGCTACCTGCTTCCGGCAGGGGGAGTCAATTATCGCCAGGGTGATGAAATTCCATTGATTGAACGATTAAACACAGCTGCTCTCCAGGCTGCACTGGTTGCCGGGGTGATTGCAATGGTGCTGGCGATTCTAACTGCGATTTACCTGCTGCGTCCTGTGCAGAAGCTGACGCTTGCGGCAGAAAAAATGGGCAAGGGAGACCTCAATCAACGGGTTGAGGTGCGGGGAAAGGATGAACTGGCTGTATTGGGGAATACATTCAATTCCATGGCGGAATCCTTGCAGAAATCTGAACTGCGGAGGCGGGAAATGACTGCGGATGTTGCCCATGAACTGCGTAATCCACTGGCGGTGCAGAAGGCACAATTGGAAGCAATGATGGATGGTGTTTACCCAATATCAGCGGAAAACCTGCAAGCTGCGTTGGATCAAAATACGCTCCTGACCCGCCTGGTGGGAGACTTGCGAACCCTTGCCCTGGCGGAAGCCGGGGAACTTACCCTGGAACAGGTGGAGATTGATCCCGGTCTCCTGCTTGTCCGGGTGGTGGAACGGCACCGCCCTTTAGCGGAAAAACGGAATATTCAACTGACACTGGTCAGTAATGGGGGAAAGGCTGGGTATCTCCTTGGGGATCCGGACCGCCTGGATCAGATTTTGGGGAATTTACTGTCCAATGCATTTCGTTATACCCCGGATGGGGGGCAAATCACGCTGGAACTGGTGCCTTCCGGTACCTCGATTGGAATGATGATCCACGATTCGGGTCCTGGAATACCGGACGATGCCCTGCCCCATATCTTTGAACGGTTTTACAGGGCGGATAAATCCCGCAGTCGGCAGGAGGGGGGAACCGGTTTGGGTTTGGCGATTGCCCGCCTGCTTACCCAGTTGATGGGTGGAACCATCATGGTAGAAAATCATCCGTCTGGTGGAGCGATCTTTACATTGCAATTTCCCAAAGCATGAATTGCCGAAATTGGTTCACACACTTGTGGTTGGTGTTATAATAGAACAATTGACCCATATGTGAAGGCAGGTGAACCATGGAGTTTCGTTTACAGGCTCCTTATATTCCAACCGGTGATCAACCGGATGCGATTCGGCAGCTCGTGAATGGCATTCAAGCGGGAAAGCGACACCAGGTTCTGTTGGGTGCCACTGGAACTGGTAAAACCTTTACAATTGCCAATATTATCCAGGAATTGCAGATGCCAGCCCTTGTCATGGCGCATAATAAAACCCTGGCTGCCCAGTTATATGCCGAATTTGCGGAATTTTTTCCGGAAAACGCAGTTTCATATTTTGTCTCCTATTATGATTACTATCAGCCGGAAGCATATGTTCCCAAGCAGGACCTGTATATTGAAAAGGAGACGGAGATCAATGATGAAATCGAACGTCTTCGCCTGGCTGCTACAACAGCACTCATGTCTCGGCGGGATGTGATCATCGTTGCTTCCGTATCCTGCATTTATGGTCTGGGGAGCCCGCAGGAATATGGGAGAGTGGTTGTCCATCTCAAGGTGGGGGAGATCTACCGCAGAAATGCCCTGCTGCGTCAACTGGTGGAAAGCCAGTACCAGCGGAACGACCTTGATCTAAAACCAGGTATCTTTCGGGTGCGTGGTGATACACTGGAAATCTATCCAGCCTACGAGGATCGGCGGGTGTACCGGATTGTTTTTTTTGGAGATGAAGTGGAACGCCTGATGATTTTCAACCCGGTGACCGGGGAGGTTTATGAAGAACCACAAGAATTTTATGTATATCCAGCCAAACATTATATTGCTCAGGAAGATAAACTGAAGCAGGCATTGGTGGATATTGAAAATGAACTGGATGCCCAGCTCAGGCGGTTTAAGCAGGAGGGCAAATTATTGGAAGCCCAGCGGCTGGAGCAGCGCACCCGGTTCGACCTGGAGATGCTGCGTGAGGTGGGGTATTGTTCGGGGATTGAAAATTATTCCCGCCATCTCGACCAGCGGGAACAGGGTTCTGCTCCGTGGACATTGATCGATTATCTTCCCAGTGATTATATTCTTGTGCTGGATGAATCTCACATGACCATTCCACAGGTGCGCGGCATGTACAACGGGGATCGCTCCCGCAAACAAACCCTGGTGGAGTATGGATTCCGGCTGCCCTCAACACTGGATAACCGTCCCCTGAAGTTTGATGAATTTGAATCCCACATGGGATATACAGTTTATACCAGTGCCACCCCTGGGCCATACGAAATGCAAAAAGCGGACCAGGTTGTGGAGCAGATCATCCGCCCAACCGGATTGATTGACCCGGAGGTGGAGATCCGCTCTACGCGTGGACAGGTGGATGACCTGATCGGAGAAATTCGCCGCCGCGTGGAGGTTGGTGAGCGGGGACTTGTGACGACACTGACAAAGCGTATGGCAGAGGACCTTGCCGAATACCTGATGGAACTGGGCATCAAGGTCCATTATCTCCACTCGGAAGTGGAAACGATTGAACGTGTCGGCATTTTGCGGGATTTACGGCTGGGTGTGTTTGATGTGGTTGTTGGCATTAACCTGTTGCGGGAGGGTCTGGACCTGCCGGAAGTCTCCCTGGTGGCAATCCTGGATGCGGATAAGGAAGGTTTTCTGCGGTCTGCTACAGCCCTGATTCAGACCATTGGTCGGGCTGCCCGCCACCTGAATGGCAAGGTGATTATGTATGCTGACCGAATGACTGATTCCATGAAATTTGCGATTGATGAGACCAACCGCAGACGGGCGAAGCAAAAGGCGTACAATGAAGCTCATGGAATTCAACCGGTCAGTATTGTCAAAGCAGTTCATGACCTGACGGAACGATTGACGGTCAGCCAGGGGGTTGCTGAATCCCAGGGTACTTACCAGGCAGGCAGGCACAGCGCCGGGACACTTCCAAAACGGGAAATTCAACGGGTGATTGTGGAACTGGAAAAGGAAATGAAACAGGCTGCAAAAGACCTGGAGTTTGAACGGGCGGCAGCATTGCGCGATCAGATTTATGAATTACGAGCCATCCTTGCCGAGGAATCCAACCTGCCGCCGTGGCAAAAAGCCCGTCTGCTGGCTGGTGAAGAGTAAAAATTCACATCATCCGTGAAATTTCTTCACAAGTTCTTCACATCCATCAGGTATCCTATACCTGTACGATTAAATCGTATCAACAACAAATATCTTATTGGAGGAACGCAACGATGAAAAAGCTTGTTTGGATGATGGCTGGTTTTGGACTGGCTGTGGTACTGGCAGTTGCAGGCATGACTGTATTTGCACAAACGGATACTCCCCCCACACCTGGTGGTTCAGGTGTGTGCAACGGGGCAGCCTGCACTGCTGAACGCGGATCGGGTGTTTTATCGGATGTCATGCATTCGGTAATGATCCAGTCTTTTGCGGAAAAACTGAACCTTGCTGCTGAAACCCTGGAAGCCCGGATTGCTGCTGGTGAAACCATGTGGCAGATTGCTGAAGCTGAAGGCTTGTCTTTGGAGGAATTCACGACGGTCATGAGTGAAGCCCGCACCCAGGCTCTGGCAGATGCTGTTGCCCAGGGACTGATCACCCAGGAACAGGCGGACTGGATGTCCACCCGGATGGGCGGCAGAATGATGGGACAGGGTGCCCGGGGTGGTTATTCCCAAGGTGGCTGCACGACGGGTGCTGGTGGACAGATGCCCATGGGTGGGCGTTGGAGCCGCGGCGGACGATAATTTTCAAACCATTGAATTAAAATACAGGAGCTGCCCAATTGGGTGGCTCCTGTTATTTTAACCAACACCCAAGGTGCTATAATCTGTCTGGGAGTCAATGATGAAAATATTATCACCAGAACAGGATCATATTCTTCAGCAGGAACGAAATTTTTTAAATGACCTTCGGATGAACCTGGTGGGATGCAATGCCAACCGTGATGACCTGGACGCGCTTGGGCAGTCCATCCGCCAACTGGATGATCTGTTTCTCCTGGTGGTTGTTGGTGAGTTCAATGCCGGAAAAAGTGCTTTCATAAACGCTTTGCTTGGAAAACAATACTTGAAGGAAGGCGTCACTCCAACCACGTCACGCATTAACCTGCTGCGGTATGGTGAACCGGCATCGGAAACCTTGGCTGAGGATCATTACCTTGTCCATCATCTCCCTGTCGGTTTTCTTACCGAAATCACAATTGTAGATACGCCCGGAACCAATGCGGTCATCCGCCAGCATGAGGAACTGACCACCCATTTTGTTCCCCGGGCAGACCTGGTGTTGTTCCTCACATCTGTGGATCGTCCATTTACAGAAAGCGAACGAAGCTTCATGGAGCAGATCCGCAATTGGGGTAAGAAAGTGATCATCATTCTGAACAAAATTGACTTGCTACAGGATGAAGCTGAGCTGCTCCAGGTGGAAACGTTTGTTCGGGAGAATGCCACCCATCTTTTAGGTACAACCCCGGAGATATTTCCGGTCAGTTCAAGGCTTGCCCTGCGGGCGAAAAATGGCGAACCTTCCCTGTGGGCACCCAGCCGGTTTGAGGCGCTGGAATCCTATATTCATAACACATTGGATCAAGGTAGCCAGGTCCGGTTGAAATTCTTGAATCCGCTTGGAATTGGGGCATACTTGGTGGAAAAATATGCCCGCGAGAATGAACGGCAGAAAAAAGTCCTGGAACAGGATGCTGCCATGCTGCAAAATGTGGATCGGCAGCAGCAGGTATATCGGATGGACATGAAGAAAACCTTCTCCCTGCGCATGGCGGAAATTGAAAACATATTCTATGAAATGGAACAACGCGGAGAGCAATTTTTTGAGGATCGGTTCCGGCTTGCACAGTTTTTCCACCTGATGAACAAGGAGCAAATGCAGGAAGAGTTTGAGCAGGAGGTGGTGGGGGATGTTTCCTTGCAGGTGGACGCCAGGGTGAATGAATTGATTGATTGGCTGGTGGAATCCGACCTCCGCCAATGGAAAGCTGTCACTTCCTATCTTGCGGACAGGCAGCGGGAGTATCGGGAATCACTGATTGGTGAGGATAACGCAAGCGGATTTCATTATGACCGCAGTCGTCTGCTGGATGCTATTGGACGGGAGGCTGACCGGGTTGTGGAGTCATATGACAGGCACGCCGAAAGCCTGCGGATTGCCACGGGGGCTCAAAACGCGGTGGTGGCATCAGCTGCGGTGGGGATCGGTGCCGTAGGACTAGGCACTGTTGTTACCATTTTGGCAACAACCATGGCAGCCGACATAACCGGCATTTTGGCGGCTGGTGTGATTGCTGCTCTTGGATTGTTCATCATCCCCGCCCGGCGGAGGCAGGCAAAACGGGAACTGCAGGAGAAACTGGCGTCCCTGCGGAGAAACCTGACACAGTCACTTCATGCGGAATTTGAGAAGGAGATCACACGAAGCACGGAGCGGATTGACCAGGCGATTACGCCATATACCCGGTTTGTCCGATCGGAAATCGGTCGCACAGACCAGGTTGAGATGGAGTTAAGCACTGCTTCGCTGGAAATTCAGCGGATCAGGGCAATTGTGGAAAGCTGGTAATTCCCCCACCTGTCAAATGGTTCTTGCGATGGAGAATTCCGGAAATTCCCCACTTGCTTCCTGCCATTCTGCCTGCACTTCTTCCACATACGAGGATCGTGGACCCTTCTGCAGGCTTTCCACCATTCGTTCCAGCGCAGGGCGGGAACCTTCTGCCACCACTTCCACCTGCCCGGTATAGGTATTGCGAACCCATCCAGTGAGCCCCAGCACCTGGGCAATTGTAACAACGAACGCGCGGAATCCAACCCCCTGTACCTGTCCGTACACCAGGGCGTGCAATCGGACTGATTGAGATTCATGCATGATGTTAACCTTCCGATGGGACTTGATTTCGTCTTTTCCAAATGCTGATGATGCCCACTGCAAGGGGGAATCCAAGCAACGCCAATCCGATCAGGATGTATGGACCAAGGTTTCGCCACGCCAGACCGGCAACATCCATTCCCAGGGATTCCTGGCGCCAGCGCATTTCGTAATCGGTGAGGGATATCCCAAATGTGGATTTAAAACCTTCTTCACAACCAAACCCGTTATCATAGGCATTCAGCAGGTTGACCACACCAGGAGTGCCAACCTGGTTATACAGGTACTGTACAAAGGAAGCGGATTGCGCATAGGCAAGAAAAGCACCGGATGCATCGGATGGAAACGCACTACACAGTTGATTGAGCGGGATCAAACCATTGGAATGAATTGCTTTATCCAGTGCCCGGGGGTAGTCCGGGTTTGGGTAAAACTCAGCAATGGATGCCAGACCCTCCTTTAACCACGCGGGTAAGGAGGTGTACGAGTCTACCGTCTTCTGGTACAAAAGCAAATGCATCAGTTCATGTGGAATCTGGCGTTCCAATTCCATGCGCTGGGAAGGGCTGTCGGGGATTGATAGAAGAATGATTCCAAGGTCGGGGTTGGCGTGACCTGCCACCCACGATTGTTGAACGAGGGAAAGGGCAGACTGTAAATCCGCCGGATCACGGTACACGTAAATGATTACCGGGTTGGGGATATTTGCCTGCACCAGTGAGGGCACGGTATCCAAAGCCTGTTGGGCAACATTCAGAATATCCTGCCCGAAATTCCGATCGCGATCATGCCAGTTTACCTGCAGGTTGGTTGCTTCCAGTGTCTCCCAATCAAAGCGGTTATCTATGTAGGAAAAATGATAGGTGTCACTGGTCCATTTTTCTCCTCCCCCGGAGGTGATTTCAAACCAAAAAAATACCATTGTGAAGGCGCGCAGTGCAAGCAGATCTGAGTCCATCTGGACAAGAATTTCCCCCTGTGCGCTGGGTGTGATTTCCACCAACCGGATGGACTGTCCGGCAGGTTGAATGGAGAGAAAAACGGATTGGATGTCCTGGTCTGTCAGGATCCGTCCCTGGAATGTGACCAATCCTCCAAACTCGTGGAAGACAGCTACATCCTCCATTTGAATATTGGTGTCTGCCTGCACCGATATAACGGGCAGGTTGGTCAATGTTAGAAATATTGCCAGGATGAAAACAGCCAGGGATGACCGACGGAGATGCATGGATTTAGTGGCGTTTCCGTTTCTTTTTTAATTGTGGATCAGGAGGTTCCACCCGGTCGTCTTGGGGATTGGATGGATCGTCATTGTCATCCCCATCAAACTCGAACATGCCAAGGTCGGCAAGCCCTTCGGTCATAAAAAGATTGTCGAGGGCATCCTCGATGACATCGGCTATGTCATCATCATCGGTATCCTCCAGAAGCTTTTCCAAAGCATGCCGCACACCCTCTCCGCCAATTGAGGATAATGCCCAGACGATTTCCAGAAAGACTTCCTCATCCTCAATACCCTCTTCCAGTCGTTCCAACAAAGGTTTGCGGGCTTCCTCCAGTGCAAGTTCTCCTGCTGCGTGGATGGCATCAACCTGGACGGATATCCGGGGGTGGTCGATCATTGCCATGACAATTTTCCGCCATTGTTCATTTGCCGAGCGCCCCATGGCAACCAGGGCGCTGTTCAACCACTCGTTTTCTTGCTTCTTGTATGCTTCCTGAATCAGGGGCGAAATTTCTTCACGACTGGAATATCCGAGTGATTCCAGTGCCCTCCGCCGGACCAGTTCTGATCCTGATTGCCGATAGGCGGCAAGAAGCGCATCCTCGCATGCATTCAGGGTCTGCTGGCTGATTTCCTCCAACTCACCGGCGTAAATAAAATAACCCAATCCGGCAGCCGCCTGGGCTCGAACTCCAACTTCCGGGTCCGATTGAAGGAGGTTGATCAGAGCAGGTGCAAGTCCCTCGCTGATGGAACCCCAAAGGAGGCGGATGGCAATCACGCGCGCTTCCGGATCGTCATCCTTCAATGCCAGCCTGGCAGTTTCCTCAAAAGAAACGGTGTAATCGACTTCTTCCAGGTCTTCAAGGTCTTGCAGCAGGTTGATTCGCCTTTGTGGTTGAATTTGTTTCCAAATTTTTTTTAGTTCAACCCGGTCGCGAATTTCCAAATCGGAAAAGGATCTCAGGTAACTGGGAGGAAAGGGTTTGTCCTGGTCGAGCAGTGCTGCCAGGACTTTGGAGAAGGGGATATGTTTTTCAGGAGACAAGGAAATCCTCCCTCGGTTAAGGAATCTGGATCGGGTTTAGAATATCCTGTGCTGTTACAAACACCATCAGCAGGATGAGGAGAACAAATCCAGCCAGGTTGATCATATTCTCATACTGGACGGGGATACGCTTGCGGAAAATCAATTCCGGCAGCAACAATAAAATTCTGCCACCATCCAGGGCGGGAATGGGCAGGAGATTGGTGAACCCCAGGGCAACAGAGATGATTCCCAGCAGGGTCAATACGTTCAATCCGGATGTGCCGGGTTGACTCTCCGTTGTTTCCAGGTCCTCTTCGCGGGCATTATCATAGATGGAGTACATTCCAATGGGTCCAACCATCCGGGCTTCCTCGGGGTTGACCTGTCCTGTGATCAGTTTCCCCGGTAATTCAAAAAGCTGCCGACCCTGGCTGAGTGTGATTTGCACTCCCCATGGGATGGCTTCAAAAAATGAAACTGGCTCGACCGGATTGCTCATATATATACCCAATGCTCCTTCACCAGCTGGCGGATTAACCCGTGGTGTAAGTTGAATATCCACGGTTTCTCCGTTTCGCAGCATGGTGATTGTAATGGGAGTGCCGACGTTTGCCTTGACTAGTGTAGAAAGTTCATTCATGGATTGAATGGGCGTACCATTAATTGCCTGCACCTGGTCACCTGCCAGGATCCCCGCCTGTTCTGCCGGGGAGTTGGGGGTGGTGGATGTGATGATCACAATTCTCTCGTTGGGTGCGCCGGTTTGGGCAAACAGGATGGAAAATAGGAGCACCCCGGTCAGCAGGTTCATCAATGGACCGCCCAGGAGCACAGCAAACCGGACAAGTGGTTTGGCGGCTGCCATACCGCCTGGCACTTCTGGATCGTTTTCACCTTTTGGACGGACAAATGCACCAAAGGGAATCCAGTTCAGTGTGAATTCCGTTTCCCGGAATTGAAACAATTTGACGGCACGGGGTGGAAAGCCAAACCCGAATTCCTCAACTTCAATTTTGAATAACTTGGAGGCAATGTAATGCCCCAACTCGTGCAGGAAGATTAATAAACCCAGAGCCAGAATAAACTCAAGGATTCGAAGCAGCGAAGTTATAAAGGTTTCCATTCTTGTTTCCTGTAATTTTGTAGTATGTAATTAAAGCAACGATTTGATTATATCGCACACGTTCATATCTGCAAAATTATCGCACACTGTTCCCCATCCGCCGAGAAGTATTTCGGATACAATAAAAAAGTATGAACATGGCGCAAGAACAACGATCTTCTCATCATTTTTTATGGCTGGGGTTGCTTTTATTTGTGGTTTTTTCGATTGCGTTCCTGCTCCCGATACTTCCGAACGATTTTTGGTGGTATTTGCGACTCGGCGGGGATATCTTGATGAATGGCGAAATCCCCTCCGTGGATACGTACACTTCCACGATTTATGGAACACCCCAGGTGTACCCAATGTGGCTTTCTGCGATATTCTTATTTTGGATCCATGAATTTGGCGGGCTGCCATTGATCGGTCTCATCAGGGGGATCATGATCGGCGCGTTTTTTGTTGTCTTGTGGCTGACTTGTGCACGGCAGGGCTTGCCTGGTTGGCTGATTTTTATCCTCTCATTTCTTAATATCCTTGCAGGAGCAAATAATTGGGCTGTTCGTCCGCAGATGTTTGTCTATCCCCTCTTTGGGATAACCTTATGGGTTGTGGATGGGGTATTACATCGGCTGGATCAATGCAAAGAATCTTATCGATTCAGACTTAGCCGGTGGGAGATGGCTTTGATTCCAATTTCTGCATTGTGGGCAAATTTACATGGATCGGTCATTATTTTATTTTTCCTCCTTGTCCCCATGCTGTTTGAGAATAGACTTTGGAAGAAATACTTGTTGATCATTGGAGTATGTTTCCTGGCAACTTTGATTAACCCGCGTGGTATTTTGCTGTGGAGCGATACATTTTCATTGCTCAATTCAGGTGGCAATGAATTCAGCCGAGAATGGGCTCCCCCCACGAATTCTCACTGGCAGATGTATATCTTTTTTGCTTGGCTACTGGCAATGATCCCTCTAGTGGGATTATCCCGTACCCGGTATCATGTTCCCCAGTGGTTTTGGCTGCTCGGTTTTGGCTGGATGGCGCTATCCGGAACACGGTATGTGATCTGGTTCCTGGCAATCCTGCTTGTGCTGAGTGCCAAAGCATTTGGACAGTGGAAGATCATTCCGTTTAATCCAACGGAGATTCGAAAAGACAGGTTCCAGCTGGCGATGTTTTTTGTGTTATTGATATTGCCACTGGTTTTTCTACCTGGTATCCGGCAGGTTTGGTGGGATCAGGCTCCACCCTCTCTTTCAGCTGATACCCCTGTTGAGGCGGTGGATTGGTTAAAAAAACATCCGGAAATTCCCCGCCCCTTGTTTAACAATTACGTGTTTGGCAGTTATCTGGAATATGCCATCCCGGATTTGCCCGTCTGGATTGATACCCGTTTTTATCCATTCCCGAAGGAAATTTGGCAGGATTATCTGTCCATTTCCAATGCTGAGCCGGAATGGGAACAGAAACTGGAATCATACGGAATTGCCAGCCTGATCCTGGATCCAAATGCCCAAACCATGCTGGTCGAAGAATTGAACCGCAAAGGAGGGTGGTGCAAGGAATATCAGGATTTGACTGCAGTTATTTATATAAAGTGTCAACCCTGAAGTGCTTGTGAGTTTGGCTTGATAAACGTTCCCAAGCGCAGCTCGGTGAATGCGGTTTGTAATTCATCCCGGGTGTTCATTACAATGGGACCGCCCCAGGCAACAGGTTCCTTCAAAGGTTTACCGCTGATTAATAAGAACCTGGCGCCATTCCCACCGGATGTGATGACAACCTGTTCACCATCAGATAACCGGACAATCAGACCCTCACCAGCTTGCAGGATGTCAGTTTCTTCGGAAAACCTGGCTCCTCCCCGGAACAGCAGGACGAAAACTGTATGACCAGGTGTTGTGGGATGCGACCACTGTTGATTGGGGTGGAGGGTAACATCCAGGTATTCGGGTGAGATGACAATGTCCTGAACTGGACCGGACGTGTTGCCCACGGATCCGCAGATGATCCGGATCATCCCCTGGGGGATTTCCACAATGGGAATATCCTGCGAACGAATATCCCGGTAACGCGGTTCCATCATTTTCTCACTGGATGGTAAATTAGCCCATAATTGAAAGCCACTCATCCGCCCTTCGGCATTTCCTTTCGGCATTTCCTGATGGATGATCCCAGAACCAGCGGTCATCCATTGAACGTCACCCGGATGGATCCAACCCTGGTTTCCAATGGAATCACCATGCTCGACATCCCCTTCCAACATATAAGTAATGGTTTCAATCCCTCGGTGGGGATGCCATGGAAATCCTGCCAGGTACTCCTCCGGCTTGTCTCCGCCAAAGTTATCCAGCAGCAGGAAGGGATCAAAAAGATTCTCTTTGCCAAAGCCAAACATTCGTTTGATATGAACCCCGGCGCCATCCACAACAGGCTGGGGATGGGAAATGGATGCAATGGATCTCAGCATGGGCATGATTTCTCCTTTTGGGTATTATCCTACCATATGCAGGTTTAAAAATGCAAATCTGCACTTTTGCAACTGAGTATAATGAATTATACAGAATGTGGGATTTTGAAATGCATTTGGAGCAGAGATGAAAAAGACGATTACCCGGATGATGCTGTTTCTGTTGGGTGGTATCGTGGTCACAATTGCCATAGGTATTGGGATTTTCCTGGTAGAAAATAAGACCAATGGCGTGATCGAGACTTCGGGGATGAAGCGGAGATATCTTTTATATGTACCGCCAACGTATGATCCCAAAGTCCCATCACCGCTGGTGATCAGCATCCATGGATATGCAGAATGGCCGGCGCACCAGATGCAAATCAGCCGGTGGAACCAATTTGCGGATACCTATGGGTTCCTGGTGGTTTATCCTTCCGGAACCAAGCTGCCCAAACGTTGGAGCGCTTTTGGGGCTGATGTAAAAACAGACTCCATGATGGATGTAATATTTATTAATGATCTGATCAATAAGCTTGAGAAGGAGTACAATATCGATCCTGCCCGTATTTATGCCAATGGACTATCCAACGGAGGCGGGATGTCCTTTGTTTTATCCTGCAAGTTGGCAGACAGGATTGCTGCGATTGGGTCTGTTTCCGGTGCTTACCTGCTTTCGGGGGCTAAATGCGACCCCGTGCGACCGGTGCCCATGATTGCTTTTCACGGAACCGCAGACGAGGTGGTTCCCTACGAAGGAGGACCATCCGATGCTTTTGATATTCCGTTTCCCAATGTGCCGGAGTGGATGGAGATCAAAGCGGATCGGAACGGCTGCAGCCAGTACCTGGTGGAGGTTCCAACCAACCCGGAAGTGCAGGGAGTGAAATATACTGACTGCGAGGTAAATGCGGATGTGCAGTTTTATACCATCCTGGATGGGGGTCATACCTGGCCTGGAGGAGAACCTCTGCCGGAGTGGATCACAGGGAGAACTTCGCAGGCTGTGAATGCCACTGCCATGATGTGGAATTTTTTCATGGAACATCCCATGCCCCAGGAATAATTTGCTGTTCAACACCTGTTTTGATATCGGTGTTTGGTATGGGTAGCAAGTTTTCTTCAAGGTGAGACAACAACCAAAATATCAAATAGAAACCACCTCTTAAATTTGTCTGACTGGTTAAGCGGGCAGGGAGGGGGATCCTTTTGCAATCCCGCCAAAGATGGATATTACTGGTTATTCGAGACAAGATTGGTTTCCATAAAAAGCTTATACAAACATATGACATTATTTGACAATGAATTATAAGTATAGTATATTTACCTAATTAGTATACAATACATAACAAAAGGATCAAAAAAATGCAAATCCATGAACTCCCCCAATTAACATTCGCGTTTGATGCGCTGGAACCGGTGATTGATGCAAGGACAATGGAAATCCACCATGGCAAGCACCATGCTGCTTATGTAGCCAACCTCAATAAAGCCCTGGAAGCTGCACCAGATTTGTCTGAGATGAGTATGGAACAACTGCTGCAACGGATTCAGGATGTTCCGGAAGGGATTCGGACTGCAGTACGGAATAATGGCGGTGGACATGCAAACCACACCCTCTTCTGGCAGGTGATTGCACCGGGTGGCAGCAAGACTCCTCATGCAAAGCTTGCCCGACAACTGGAAGAATCATTTGGTTCACTGGATGCATTTATGGAAAAATTTGGAAATGAAGCCATGACCCGGTTTGGTTCGGGGTGGGCATGGCTTGTCATGGATGTAGATCAAAAATTACATGTGTACTCCACTGCCAACCAGGACAGTCCCTGGATGGAGGGTCACAGACCGATCCTGGGTCTTGATGTTTGGGAGCATGCCTATTATTTGCAGTACCAGAACCGCCGGGCGGATTATGTAAAGGCTTTCTGGTCCATCGTCAATTGGGATGCGGTACAGCGGTTTTATGAATTTGACTAACCCACATAAATCACCGGGTTGATAAACAGACCTCCCGTCATTTGGGAGGTCTGTTTATTCCTGTTTCCAATTTCCAAATTTATCCTAGAGTAACCGCTTGATGACACGCCCCAGGCGGGAAATCCCTTCATTAATAAGTGTGGGTTTTGAATAGGAGAAATTCAGGCGCATGGTATTCCAGCCTCCGTTATCCGGATAAAAAGCGTCTCCGGGAACGCAGGCAACTTTCTCCTGTTCAACAGCAACCTGAAGAACCTCGGTGGACTTGAGGTGTTCCGGCATGGTTAACCACAGGAACAATCCGCCGTGTGGGTGGGTCCAGCGGACACCAGCAGGCATATGTTCCTCCATTGCCTCCAGCATGGCATCCCGCCGTTCCCGGTATACATCAATGATAAATTGCACATGCTTGTCGATGAATCCGCCCCGACCGACTTCGTAGGCAAGCAGTTGGTTAAACGTAGAAGTGTTCAGGTCTGCACCCTGCTTTGCGAGGACAAGTTTGCGGATGACCTCTGATGGTGCAATTACCCACGCAAGGCGGATGCCGGGTGCCAGGATCTTGGAGAAGGTACTGAGGTAAATCACGTTGCCGGAATAAACCCCATTCTGCGTCCGGCGGTCGTTGTCTATCTTCATTACCGAAGGAAGGTGCTCGCCTTCAAAACGAAGTTGACCATATGGATCATCCTCGATAATGGGAACCCCGTAGCGGTCCGCCAGGTCAACCAGCTGCAACCGCCGTTCCAGAGACATGGTAACACCGGTTGGATTCTGGAAATTTGGCAGGACGTATATAAATTTTGGTCCGGTGCGCAATGCTTCTTCCAATGCATCTGTCCGCATTCCATCGTCGTCGGATTCCACCGTGACATATTCCGCCCCGTAGGCGTTCCAGGCTTGCAGGGCGCCCAGGTAGGTGGGAGCTTCCACCAGGATGCGGTCACCGCGGTTGATGAGGATTTTACCCAACAAGTCCAGTGCCTGTTGGGAGCCGGATGTGATCTGCACGTTTTCGGCGGCAATTCCGACCCCCATGGTATTGGTGTGCCGGGCGATCATTTCCCGGAGGGGTTTATATCCTTCCGTTGAGCCATATTGAAGTGCAAGAGCACCCTGTTCAGATAAAACCGTGTTGCACGCTTCGCGAAATTTATCGATTGGGAAAACATCGGGGGCAGGAAGCCCTCCAGCGAACGAGATGACCTCCGGATTTTCGGTGAGTTTGAGAAGTTCGCGGATCGCTGATGCCTTCATGCGCTGTGTGCGTTGAGCGTAGCGATGGTCCCATTGGGTTTGCATTTTTACTCCTTGTACTTGGTATGATTTGTTTCTGATTTCCAGAAAATTAAATCCACTGGACTGCAGGTTTTTCTGCAGTCCAGTGATGATTCCCGGTTTACTTGGGGAAGCGGCTGATGACCACTGCGGGCGTGGGCAGTGTCACACGATCCCCGGATGAAAGGTCAGCAGGTGCCTTTCCGGCAGCTTTGGGCGCGCTCTGGAAAATGGCAATGGGCGTGCCTTCCTCGGCAGATTTAAGGTCGATGTATGCCTGCCCGGTGAGGAATCCTTCCGAGTCGATGGCGCAGGAAGTTACCTGACCGATCACCCGCCCCTTGCGATCGAGTACTGGATCGTGCAGGTGTGCCATGCGAACACCTTTTTCCGTAAATCGGAAGCGGACCACCACACCCTGCCGCCCGGCTTCACGTGCCAGGAAGGCAGATCGTCCAATAAACCAGGGCTTGTAGGTCTTGACATATGTACCAAAACCAGCTTCGGCAACACCCAGGTTAAGGTCTCCACCCATTTCATGTCCATAAAGCGGCAATCCGGCTTCTGTTCGCAGGGAGTCGCGGGCGCCCAGCCCACAGGGTTTGAGCCCCAGCGGTTCCCCAGCTTTAACCAATGCATTCCAGAAATCTGCCGCCTTGTCTGGATGGACAAAGAGTTCAAATGCCATCTTTTCACCAGTGTACCCCGTCCTGGAGACAACCAGTTCAAAACCACCGACAACCGCTTCGCAGAGCTGTGTCCGCTTTAATGCCATGATTCTGCGGCGGGTGGGGGTATCCACACCAAGCGATAACAGGATATCGCGGGATTTTGGACCCTGCAATGCAATATCAATCCGCATATCTGCCCCTTCCTTGGGGTCGCGCAGGTTGCGGAAGATGACGTTTCTACCAAATGCATGCACCCAGGGGCGGTCCCGATCCACCAGCACCTTGCCGTCTTTGACTGCATTCAACCAAGCCCAATCCTTGTCATCATTGGATGCGTTGACCACCACCAGGTAGGCATCGGCGCTGCGGCGGTAAACCAGGGTGTCATCAATCACGTTGGAATCTGGATCAAGGAAGTGTGTATAGCAGGATTCTCCGACATCCAGGGCATTGATATCATTTGCACAGACACTGTCGAGGAAGGCGGCTGCATAGGGACCTTCCGCCTGGTACACGCCCATGTGGGCAACATCAAACAAGCCAGCTGCCTGCCGGGTCGCCAGGTGCTCCTCGGTGACAGATGTGTACCAAACAGGCATTTCCCATCCAGCAAACGGGATGATTTTTGCCCCCATGGCTTTATGGACTTCATAGAGGGGAGTACGGCGGAGGGTTTCTGGTTCCTTCTCCTCCCAGGTAAAGGAGGGTTTGGGGTCACCGCCCTGGCTGCCATCCATGCCGATATGGAATGGTTTGGCTTTTGCGTTCCGCTCACCAGATGACATGGTTACTGGTTCAGCCGACTCGATTACATAGATGGGACCAGGCAGGCGGCGGGTCACGTCAACATCAAATCCCACGTAGCCATCGGAGAGGTCACGCAGCCAGGTCCCTGCCAGCCCGGCGTGTTCAGCAGGCAGGCTGAAACGGTAGGTATCCAGCTTGACCCATGTGAGGATGCCATCCACAGATCCCTTGGGAGTATTCAGGCGGGTATTCTGGCTTTCACCAGGCTTGAGCGCTTCCACATCGCTGGCGAAGACATAATTGACAAATCCCAGCACGTCATCACCGCTCAAGTCAAAGGCAATCCAGCCGTTCTGATCTGCAGGCTTGTCATCAATGTAGAAGAAGTGTGGGTAGGCATGTTTTCCCACTTCCACATCTGCACCTGCTTTTTCTGCCAGGGAGCGAACACGCAGTTTGACATCTTCCAGCACATCAAAGTCAATCTTGGCGCGGGCTGCAGGTCCCTGGCGGGTTTCAATGGAATAAGGCTTGGTTGCCTGAAGAATATCCGCCATGGCATCAGCCACCTGGATCATTTCTGCTTCCTTCAATCCCCGTTGAGTCATCCAGGGTGTGCCATAGCGGATTCCCGAAGCAAACAGGGCGGTTTTATCCCCCGGAATGGTGTTCCGATTGAGGACAATTCCAGCCACGTCGAGGATGCGGGCAGCCATGTCTCCGGATAACGGGGTGCCATCATGACCAACGATGGTCTTGCAATCCACATTACCCAGGTGGGAGTCGGAACCGCCAAATGAAACTCTTAATCCGCGCTCCTGGAGGCGTGTGGTTAAAGCCTGGTTATTCTTGATAATCTGGCTCTGCAATTCCCGGAATTTTGGTGTCTGAGCCAACTTAAAGGTCACTGCCAGGGCGGCAAATGCATGGACATGCGGACCGCCCTGTTCTCCGGGGAAGACCGAGCGGTCAATTTTGCGCGCTGTCGCAGCATCCTGGGTGATGATACAGGCGCCGCGCGGTCCGCACAAGGTTTTGTGCGTGGTAAAGGTAATGACGTGAGCAAACCCAACCGGGCTGGGAACTGCCTGTCCGGCGATCAAACCGGCAATATGGGAGACATCCGCCAGCAGGATGGCGCCAACAGAATCGGCAATCTCGCGGAACCGTTTCCAGTCCGGAATCCATGGGTAGGAGGAGTAGCCGGCAATGATGATCTTGGGCATGGAAGCTTTTGCCTGTTCCGCCAGGGCATCATAATTGATTTGCTCGGTGACGGGATCCACGTTGTAATGAACAACGTGATACAGTTTGCCTGACCGGTTGACAGAGGAACCATGCGTCAAATGACCACCATGCAGGAGATTCATACCCAGGATGGTATCGCCGGGGTTAATTAACGCCCCATAAACTGCGTTATTTGCAGGTGCACCGGAGAGAGCCTGGACATTCACATACAATTGATTTGCAGAAACCGTGGGGGTGGCAAATGCCTCGGCACAACGGCGCCGGGCAAGGGATTCCACCACATCACAATATTCCACGCCCTTGTAATAGCGGGGATCTGCATACCGCCGATAATGGGACAGAAATTTGGGATAGTCCAGAATCTCAGCCTCTGTCATCCACCGGGTTTCCTCATCCGGGTAACCTTCAGCATACAGGTTCTGGAAAACAGACCCCAGCGCTTCCCGTACGGCAACCGGTGCCTGGCTTTCGCTGGGGATCAGGATTAATTTGCGGACCTGGCGTTCCGCTTCGATGTCAACAAGATGAGCAACATCGGGATCAATATCCGCCAGGGATCCACGGAAAAGAAAATCTGCCATGTTTCCACTCCTCTGGTTTTGAATCCGAATTCAACTCTATTGTATTCCCGCAGATGGGTCGGGTCAAGTGAGTTTGGTCAGTTAACTGGTATGAGAATGGAAGTCTCCTGCCACTCACCGGATTATTCATTTGAGTGGCCTGCTGTTACAATTGATGATTGGAAGTTAATAACATTCAATCACTGGCTGGCAGCATGTCAAAAAATGGTTTTCCCAATCCCTCTGTTGTTCTTACAAAACAGCAAGCGCGCAAGTTCCTGCTCAATCATCATCACCTGTTGAAACCGCGGGCACTCCCAGGCAGGCAGGGTATCCTGGAAGTCATCCAGCTGCTTGGCTGCATCCAGTTTGACCCGGTGAATGTTGTGGGGCGCAATCCTGATTTGGTGCTGCAATCCCGGGTGAGGGATTACCAGCCATCCATGCTGTATGATTTGCTCTATAAAGACCGCCTGCTTTGGGATGGATGGGATAAACTGGCTTCCATTTACCCTGCCGGGGATTGGCATTACTTTGGTCGCCATCGAAAACATATGCTGGAAGGATATGGAAAACCCGAGGATCCGCCGATGCAGGTTGCCGAGATGGTGCGGGAGGTAATTCGAAAAAATGGTGCGTCAGATTCGCTTTCCATCCGCCACGACACCCGGATGGACTGGTGGTGGGGGAAACCGGTCAGCCTGGTGCGGGCATGTATGGAAATCCTTTATTTTACCGGGGAACTGGGCATCCATCATCGGACAGGAACAAGGCGGTTCTTTGATTTTACAGAAAACCTGTTGGCTCCTGATCTATACAATCGGGAGGATCCGAATATCACACAGGATGATTATCACGATTGGCATGTCTTGCGTAGGATTGGGAGCCTTGGCATGGCGCGGGTGGGGGGATCGGATGCCTGGCTGGGAATCACCGGGTTGAAAACACCGGAACGTGTGGCAGCCTTGCACCGGTTAATCGAAGATGGCAGGGTATTGTTAATTGGTATTCAGGAACATCCTGGAAAAGAATTCTTTATCCGAACCGGAGATTGGGAGATTCAGGCGGCAGGATTGGACGGACAATTGGAAGATCGTTATGCGTCCTTCCTGGCACCGTTGGATAATATGTTGTGGGATCGTGGTCTTGTGCAATTGTTGTTTGACTTTTCATATACCTGGGAGGTGTACAAGCCTCCAGCCAGGAGAACCTATGGGCACTACACGCTGCCCGTTCTTTACGGTGATGCCTTCGTTGCCCGCATGGATGCCAGGATGGATAAAAAATCGCGCACACTGGTATTGCAGAACTGGTGGTGGGAGCCTGACATCACGTTGGATTCAGAGATGCATGGCGCATTGTTGAATGGTATTCATGATTTCAGCCGATATTTGGAAGCAGATTATATCCGGGTGGAAGATTCCGCCATACAAGACTTGTTGTAATGAATATGATTTCGGGCTATACTGAGTCAAGCTTCCACTTGGAAGAATTTGTCATCAAGAGGAAGGAAACATCATGAATCAATCCATATCAAGTGAAATGCTTGCCAATACTGCGATGTGGATGGCTGCTGTTCGGGGAAGGGAAAGTGACAGGGAGGACCGGTTATTTAATGACCCCTGGGCAACCGAACTGGCTGGAGACGTGGGGGAAAAGTGGATCACTGACCGCTCGCCGGAGAGTGTCCTTCCCATTGTTTTACGGGTTCGATATTTTGATGATTATCTTCTCCGAATCACCACTGATTTTGGGATTCGGCAGGTTGTTTTCGTTGGTGCTGGATTGGATACCCGAGCCTGGCGATTGGATTGGGTGGATGGTGTCAAAATTTTTGAGGTGGATCAGTTACCTGTATTGCAGTATAAAAACGATTTTATGCAATCCAGGCAGCTATCTCCAAGATGTGAACGGATT
>ERZ1645192.413-NODE-413-length-35213-cov-12.079640_pt1 | contig 35213 bp, 20 predicted proteins | sample MGYA00575354_ERZ1645192 | MGnify/ENA primary metagenome ERZ1645192 (study PRJEB40844, sample SAMN11349763) | freshwater sediment metagenome | isolation source: river sediment | host: Sediment | place: India: Faizupur Khadar , New Delhi | collected 2017-02-21 ...
CTCAGGCAGAAGGTGATGGCGAGGCCGGGCAGCAACAGCGGCAGGAAGATCTCGCGGAACCGTGCCGCCGGCGAGGCGCCGAGTGTCGCCGCCGCCTGTTCCAGTGACGGGTCGATGCCGGTGACGTAGGACAGCGTCAACAGGAAGGTGAAGGGGAATATGGCGATGACCAGCGACAGGAACACACCCCAGTAGGTGTGGACGATGTGCAGCGGTCGCGAGATCACCCCGAGCCACATCAGCGAGCGGGTGAACCAGCCCTGCGGCCCGAAGTAGAACAGCATGCCCTCGGCGATCAACACGGTGCCGAGCGTGATCGGCAACACCAGGATGGTGGTGAGGATGCGCTGATGCTTCATCAACCGCACCCGGAAGGCGATCGGCACGGCGATCAGAAGATTGACCAGCGTCACCGGCAGGGCGAGGCGCAGCGTCGTCCAGATCGTCTTCGACAGGAACGGATCGGTGAAGAAGCGCTCGTAGTTGGCGAGCGCGTCGGTGCCCTGCTTGGGGTGGAACGACAACCACAGGCCGTAGAAGAACGGGTAGACGAACAGCGCGAAGGCGAGGACGACGCAGGGCAGGACGAGCAGCGTCACGCCGTCGAGGCCGCGCACCCGCAGGCGCTGGCCGAGGGTCGGTCCGTCGTCGCGGCGGGCGGAGGGCGCGCTCATGGCTTGTCCTCCGGATAGACGAGGACGCGATCCGGCTCGGCGCCGAGGCGGATGGCGGCGCCGAGCGGAAGCGTCGTCGGCGAGGAGAAGAACACCTCGAGCCCTCCGGCCGTCTTGGCGAGACCGTGATGTTCGCGCCCGCGGTATTCGATGGTCTCGATCACCGCCGGGATGCCGGTGGCGGCTTCCGTCGGGGTGAGATCGTCCGGCCGAGCCATGGCCACCGCCGCGGCGCCGTCGCCGACCCCGTCGCGCGCCCTGCCGACCAGCCGGGCGCCGTCGCCGACGTCGAGGGTGACGAAGTCGCCGTCGCGGCCGATCACGCGGCCCGGCACGCGGTTGCGGTAGCCCATGAAGTCGGCGACGTCGAGATGGGCCGGGGCGGAATAGAGCTCCGACGGCGTGCCGACCTGACGGATGACGCCCTCGCGGATGACGACGATGCGGTCGGCGAGCGACAGCGCTTCTTCCTGGTCGTGGGTGACGTAGATGGTGGTCGAGCCGAGCGACTGGTGGATGCGGCGGATCTCGCCGCGCATCTCGAGGCGGAGCTTGGCGTCGAGGTTCGACAGCGGCTCGTCCATCAGCACCAGCGGCGGTTCGATGACGATGGCGCGGGCGATGGCGACGCGCTGCTGTTGGCCGCCGGAGAGCTGACCGGGGAGCTTGTCGGCCTGACTGGTGAGCCGGACCGTGGCCAGCACCTTGTCGACGCGAACCGCGATCTCCGCCTTCGGCACGCCGCGCATCTTCAGACCGAAGCCGACGTTCTTGCGCACGTTCATATGGGGGAAGAGCGCATAGTTCTGGAACACCATGCCGAAGCCGCGTTCTTCCGGCCGCAACGTGTCGATCCGTGTGTCGTCGAGCATGATCCGCCCGCCGGTGACGTCGAGCAGCCCGGCGATGCAGTTGAGCGCCGTGGTCTTGCCGCAGCCGGAGGGGCCGAGGAGTGCGACGAATTCGCCGCGATGGATCGTGAGATCGAGGTTCTTCAGGGCGTTGAAGGTGCCGAAGTCTCGGCTCACGCTCTCGAGGCGAAGGGTTTCGAACTTCGTCGGCGCGACGGTCATGGGGGCACTCGGGCTCTTGCGTGTCCGGCGCGAACCGACCGGTCGCGCGAGGAAGGGGCTCCCCCGCGGTCGCGGGCCCGCGGGGGAGAGGTGGGGAGGAGACCGCGCCCGGACGGCGCGGAGGCGATCACTTGCCCTTGCGCGCGCCGACTTCCTCGTCCCATTTGCGGAACGCGGCGACCATCTTGTCCGCCGGCAGCGGCAGGACGGTCGGGTTGTCGGCGATGAGCTTGTCGTAGATCGGACGGCCGAACTCCTTCAGCGCGTCCTGGCTCTCCTTCGGCGCCATGGTGAGCGGGACGTTCTTCACCGCCGGACCCGGATAGAAGTAGCCCTCGTCATAGGCGTAGGCCTGCTGCTCGGGGGTGAGCAGGAAGTTCATCAGGTCGAGGAGGACGGCGAGCTTGTCCGGCTTCACGCCCTTGGGGATGCACATGTAGTGGGCGTCGGTGACCCACTTGAAGCCCTCGAGCGCGAAGACCTCCGCCGACTTCGGCACGACGCCGAGGACGCGCGGGTTGATGTCCCAGCCCGTGGTCGAGGCGATCATGTCGACCGAGCCCTCGCCGAGCGCCTTCATCGTCGGCGTGGTGCCGGTGGGATAGTTCTCGATGGTGTCACCGAGTTCCTTCAGATAGGCCCAGGTCTTGTCCCAGCCGCCGATCGGATCCATCGGATCCTTGTCGCCGAGGATGTAGGGCAGACCCATCATGAAGGTGCGGCCGGGGCCGGAGTTGGCGGGCCGGGCGTACATGAAGCGCTTCGGATTGGCCTTGGCCCAGGCGAGCAGTTCGGCCGCGGTCTTCGGCACCGTCTTCACCCGTTCCGGCGCATATTCGAACAGCGGGCCGGAGGGATAGTAGGTGACGACGATGCCCTGTCCCTGAGCGAGGCTCTGCATCGCCCAGGCCGGCGCCAGATAGACGTCCTGCAGTTTCGGCAGATCGGCGGCATGGGCCGGAATCAGCTCGACCCACAGCTTCTGCTCGATGCCGGCCGCCAGCGCGTCGGTACCGGTCAGTACCAGATCGATGTCGACCGAGTTGGCGTCCTGCTGCGCCTTGATCTTGCCCGGCAGTTCGGGCGACGGCGCCTTGGAGAAGACGATGCGCGACACCCAGTCGGGCTTGGCCTTGCGGTAGTTCTCGATCGCCTTCTGGGTCAGTGCCAGATTGCCGGCGACATCGACGACGTTGAGGGTGACGGGCGAGGCCGGCTTGGCCAGAGCCGCGAACAGCGGCGAAGTGCCGGCCGCCAGACCGGCGAGACCGCCGGTGGCCACGAGGAAGGAGCGTCGAGACAGCGAATGATCGAACATGGGGGCTCTCCCTGGCTTATTCGTCTTCATCGTCCGCCGCTCACGACGCCCGGCGGATCAGCGTTCATCGGCCTCGACGTCGGTCACGTCGAAGCGGTGCCGTCACAGCCGATAGGCCGCCGCGGCGAGATCATGGGCCAGCTCACGGGCCAACTCGTGCGCCTCGTCCTCGTCCAGTCGGTGGGTGACGACCAGTTCGGCGAGGAAGCCGCAGTCGATGCGGCGCGACACGTCGTGGCGCGCCGGAATCGACGGAAAGGCACGGGTGTCGTCGTTGAAGCCGACGGTGTTGTAGAAGCCGGCGGTCTCGGTCACCTGCTCGCGATAACGCCGCATCCCCTCCGGACTGTCGTGGAACCACCACGCCGGCCCGAGCTTGAGGAGGGGATAGTGACCGGCGAGCGGCGCCAGTTCGCGGGCATAGGCGGTTTCGTCGAGGGTGAAGAGGATCACCGAGAGATCGCGCGCGTTGCCGAAGCGGTCGAGCAGCGGCTTCAGCGCCCGCACGTAGTCGGTGCGGGTCGGGATGTCGCCGCCCTTGTCGGGGCCGAAGGTCTCGAAGACACCGGCATTGTGGTTGCGGAACGAGCCGGGATGGATCTGGACCACCAGGCCGTCGTCGAGGCTCATGCGCACCATCTCGGTCAGCATCTGGGCGCGGAAGAGTTCCGCCTCGGTGGCGGTCGCCACCCCGCGGCGGACCTTGGCCCACAGCGCGTCGACCTCGACCTTCGACAGGTCGGCCGTCGCGGCGGTCGGGTGGCCGTGGTCGGTGGAAGTGGCGCCCATCGTCCTGAAGAAGGCGCGGCGGCGGCGATGCGCTTCGAGGTAGCCGCCGAAATCGCCGATGTCGACGTCGGCGATCGCCGCGAAGGCCGTCAGGTTGTCGAGGAAGCCGCAGGCTTCGGGATCGACCACCGGATCGGGGCGATAGGCGGTGATCACCCGGCCCGTCCACCCCGAGGCGCGGATCGCCGCATGATGGCTGAGATCGTCGAGCGGGCTCTCGGTGGTGGCGATGACCTCGATGTTCATCCGTTCGAACAGCGCGCGCGGCCGGAACGCCGGCGTCTTCAAGGCCGCGTCGATCGTGTCGTAGAGCCGGTCGGCATTGGCGGCGTTCGGCGCTTCGGTGATGCCGAACAGGGTCTCGAAGGCGTGCGAGAGCCACATCCGCGACGGCGTGCCGCGGAACAGCTTCCAGTTCGCGCAGAACAGCCGCCAGATCTTGCGCCCGTCGGTCTCCACCGGACCGCCGTTGCGGCGTGGCACGCCGAGATCCTCGAGGCGGATGCCCTGGCTCATCAGCATGCGGAAGACGTAATGGTCGGGCACGACGAACAGCGTCGCCGGGTCGGCGAAGGGCTCGTCGTAGGCGAACCACCGTGGATCGGTGTGGCCGTGCGGCGAGACGATCGGCAGGTCCCGGACGCCCTGGTGGAGACGCCGAGCCAGTTCCCGCGTCGCGGGATCGGCGGGGAAGAGGCGATCGGGATGCAGCATCTGAGGGGCGTCTTTCCTCGCTGGGGCGGCGTTCGAGCGCGGACCCGTCTCGGTACGCCTCCGATCGGATTGAAGACTAGTATGGAAGTTTTTCCTTCGCAAGCGGAAACTCCCATGATAGGCTGTGACTCATGGACCTCCTGACGCTTCCCGAGATGGCCTCGTCGGCCGAACCGATCGCCCGTCGGCTGGTGGAATGGCTACGCCACGCCATCGTGACCATGCGGATCCGGCCGGGCGAGAAGCTCTCCGAACAGGAACTGGCGCGCCGTTTCGGCGTGTCGCGGCAGCCGGTGCGTGAGGCCTTCATCAAGCTCGCCGAATCGGGGCTCGTCCGGGTGCTGCCACAACGCGGCACCATGGTGGTCAAGATCTCGATCGAGGCGGTGGAGGACGCCCGTTTCATCCGCGAGGCGATCGAGTGCGCGGTGGCGCGCGAGGCGGCACGGCGGGTCGACACCCGGGCTCTGGCCGAGGTGCGTGCTCGCCTCGACCTGGCCGCCGAGGCGATGGCGGCCGGTGACACGGAGCGTTTCTTCGCCCTCGACGAGGAGTTCCACCAGCGCCTCGCCGCCGCCGCCGGCCGGCCCAATTCCTGGCGGGTGGTGGAGGAGCAGAAGGCGCAGATGGACCGCGCCCGCTACCTCGACATGAGCGACTCGATCCCGATGAAGACGGTGATGGCTCAGCACCTCGCCATCCTCTCGGCGGTGGAGAGCGGCGACGAGCGGGCGGCGGAGACCGCCATGCGCGTCCATCTCACCGAGATCCTGGTGTCGCTGCCCAAGCTCGCTTCGCGCTGGCCGGATCTCTTCGAGGCCCGCGAGACCGAGACATCCGGCGCGGCGTGACCACCACCGCGCCCGTCCCGACCCCGTGACCGGTGTGGACGATGACCGACGACCTCCCGTTCGCCCCCGAACCGCCGCCGCTCCATCCGGTGACCGCCGAGATCCTGGCTGAGGCCGCGGCGATGCCGCGCCTCGATCCCGAGACGACACCGCTCGCCGTCCAGCGCCGGGCGGTGGAGATGGCCGCCGCCGCTTGGAGCGACCCGCCGTTCGATCTCGCACGGGTCGAGACGTTCGTGATACCGACGCCGACGGGGGGAATGCGCGCGCGTCTCTACGCCCCGGCGGGAGCGGCGCGCGACACGGCGATCCTCTATGCCCATGGCGGCGGCTGGACCTTCGGCTCGATCGACACCCACGACGGACTGACCCGCCGCCTCGCCGCGGCGGCCCGGCGGCCGGTGCTGTCGATCGACTATCGGCTGGCTCCCGAGCATCCCTTTCCCGCCCCGATCGAGGATGCGGCATCCGGCATCGCCTTCCTCGAAGCCGGCGGGCTCGGATCGCCGGTCGCGTCGTCGAAGATCACCGTCGCCGGCGACTCCGCCGGTGCCCAGACCGTGCTCGCCCTGTTGCTCGCGCGCCGCGACGCCGGCCTCCCGGCGCTCGCCGCCGGGCTCCTCTTCTACGGCTGCCTCGCCCCCGACTTCGACACCGCCGCCCACCGTCTCTTCGGTGCCGACGAGAGGTTCCTCCTCTCCACCGAGCGGATGCGCTGGTACTGGTCGAATCATCTCGGCGCCCGTGCCGCCTCCCCCGGCCTCGCCGCCCCGCTACGGGCCGAGCTCCACGGTCTGCCGCCGCTCTTCCTCGATGCGGCGAGCCACGATTGCCTGCGCGACGACACGCTCCGTCTCGCCGCGAAGCTCACTGCGATCGGCGCGCCGCATCGGCTGCACCTCACGCCCGGCGTCGTCCATGGCTACCTCCGCTTCGCCGTGCGTCTGCCGCCGGCGGTGGAGACACTCGCGGCGGCGGCGGCGTTCCTCGACGAGACGACGGGCGCGTGATCGCGAGCCGGCCGATCCGCGAACCGAACTCGGTGACGTCGCCTTCGAGCTTCGCCGGCGCCGCGCTCACGATCGCGACACGTCCTCCGCGTCGCCGCCGACGGAGCCGGCCGACCGCTCGTCGCTCGCCGTTGCGATACGGTCAGGTCGGCCAGTTCACCACCGCCGCCGCCAGCACCGCGTAGCGACCTAACTTGGCGATGGTGACGAGCGCCAGGAACACCGGCAGCGGCTCGCGCAGAAACCCGGCGGCGACGGTGAGCGGATCGCCGATGATCGGAACCCAACTGAGCAGCAACGACCATTTGCCGTACCGCCGGTACCAACGGCCGGCACGTTCGAGTTCGTCGGGTCGGAGCGGGAACCATCGGCGGTCACCGAACCGGCCCACCCAGCGGCCGAGGACCCAGTTGACCAGGGAACCGCCGACGTTGCCGAGACCGGCGACGCTCACCACCACAACCGGGTCCCACCCGGCCGCGATCGCCGCGACCAACGCGGCCTCCGACTGCGCCGGTAGGATGGTCGCCGCGACGAAGGCGGTCAGGAAAAGGCCGAGATAGACGGTCGGATCACTCATGGTGCGCGCAGATTTCCGATCCTGGCGAACTCACCCGCTCTCCCGCCGCGAGCCGATCCGGTCGGCCGGTACGGGGTCTCGAAGGAGATGGCCGCGACGACACCCTTCTCACACGATCAGGACGGCGCGGAAATCGTTGACGTTGGTCATCGTCGGCCCGGTCACCACCGCATCGCCGAGTGCCCCGAAGAAGCCGTGACCGTCGTTGGCGGCGAGCGACACCTTGGGATCGATGCCGAGCGCCCGCGCCCGCACCACCGTGTCCGGTGTGACGATCGCCCCGGCGATCTCCTCGACCCCGTCGACCCCGTCGGTGTCGCCGGCCAGCGCGAAGACACCCGGCTCGCCGTCGAGAGCGACGGCGAGGGCGAGCAGGAACTCGACGTTGCGGCCGCCGCGGCCCTTGCCGCGCAGCGTCACCGTCGTTTCGCCGCCGCTCAGCAGGATCGCCGGCCGGCGGAAGGGTTGCTCCCGTCGCGCCACCTGACGGGCGATGCCGGCCATGACGGTGCCGACGTCGCGTGCCTCGCCTTCGATCGCGTCGCCGAGGATGTGGACGCCGAGGCCCGCCGCACGCCCGACCGCCGCCGCCGCTTCCAGCGCCGCCTGTGGCGTCACCACCAGACGGACGTCGTTGCCGGCGAGGCGCGGGTCGTCGGGGGCGACGCTCTCCCCGGCGCCGCTCTCCAGGACCGCGAGCAACGACGCCGGCAGCGAGATGTTGCGCCGACGAATGATTTCCACCGCATCGGCACAGGTGGTCGGGTCACCGACCGTCGGCCCCGAGGCGATGTCGATCGGATCGTCGCCGGGGACGTCGGAGATCACCAGGGTGACGACGCGGGCGGGATGGCAGGCGGCGGCGAGGCGGCCGCCCTTGATCGTCGAGAGATGGCGGCGGATGGTGTTCATCTCGCCGATCGAGGCGCCGCTCTCCAGCAGCGCTCGGTTGAGGGCTCGTTCGTCGTCGAGGCTCGCCCCGACCGGCGGCGCGGCGAGCAACGCCGACCCGCCGCCCGAGATCAGCGCCAGCACGAGGTCGTCGGGGCCGAGCCCGTGCACCAGATCGAAGAGTCGGCGTGACGCGATCTCGCCCGCCACGTCCGGCACCGGGTGGGCCGCCTCGACGATCTCGATGTGGGCGCATGGGACGGCGTAGCCGTAACGGGTGACCACCAGCCCCTCGAGCGGCCCCTCCCAGACCTCTTCCACCGCCCGCGCCATCGCCGCCGACGCCTTGCCGGCGCCGATGACGATCGTGCGCCCCGTCGGCCGTGGCGGCAGATGTGGCGGGATGCAGAGGTCCGGTCGTGCCGCGGCGATCGCCGCATCGAACATCTCTCGCAACAGGGCTCGGGCGTCGTCGGCGGTCATCGCGCTCCCCGCGGGTCTCGGACGGCGGTCCGGGCATTCGATCGCGGTGTCCGCCTCTGGCGAAGTCGATCACATTCGGTCCGCGTTGGCGAGGTCGGGGGCGCGGCGGCGACGGGCTCGCGTCGCGACCCCGTCCGCGCTATGCCGATGGAGTCGCAATCCGAAGGAGGCGAGCATGGCACGGGTCGAGGTGACGATCACCGATCGAGTGGCCGAGGTGGCGCTGGCGCGCCCGGAGAAGAAGAACGCCCTCGACATGGCGATGTTCGAGGAGATCACCGCCGCCGGCGAGGCGTTGAAACGGAACCCCGAGGTGCGCGCCGTGGTGCTCACCGGGCGCGGTGGCGATTTCTGCGCCGGCCTCGATCTGGCGATGTTCGGAACGATCGCCGCCGATCTACCGGCGCTCACGGCGCAGTTGTTCGATCTCGCCCCCGGCGAGGTCGCCAACATCTTCCAGAAGCCCGCACATGTCTGGCAGGAGCTGGAGATCCCGGTGATCGCCGCACTCCGCGGCGTCGTCTTCGGTGGCGGCCTGCAGATCGCCCTCGGCGCCGACATGCGCTTCGCCGCGCCCGACACCCGCCTGTCGGTGATGGAGATCCGCTGGGGCCTGATCCCCGACATGGGGATCACGCGGTCGCTGCCGCGCCTCACTCGCATCGACGTCGCCAAGGAACTCATGATGACCGGCCGCATCGTCGAGGCTCCGGAGGCCCGTGACATCGGCCTCCTGACCCGCGTCGTCGACGACCCCCTCGCCGCCGCCCATGCGACGGCGCGCGACATCGCCGGCCGCTCCCCCGATGCGATCCGCCGCGCCAAGATCCTGCTCGATCGCGCCTGGACCCTGCCGCCGGCCGAGAGTCTGGCGCTCGAGGCACGGTTGCAGAGCGAGATCATCGGTCGGCCGGCACAACTCGCCGCCGTCGCCGCCGCACTCGGCGGTCGGCCGGCGAAATCCGGCTGATCGCCGCGACCCGCAACGGCAGCCGGCCGGCCGTTCGGTCGCTGCTCAGCCGGCGATCGTGGTCGCGGCCACGGCTTCGCGATGCCGCTCGTCGACCGCGCCGATGTGGGCGCGGAGGATCACCTCCGCCGCCGCCGGATCGGGGTCGGCGAAGGCCGCGATCAGCGCCCGATGTTCGGGCGCCGTCTCCCGCTTCGACGCCACCGAACCGCGGCGGGCGAAATAGCGCAGGGCACCGACCCGGCCGGCGATCAGCGCATGGGCCTGGACCAGGAAGCGGTTGCCGCTCATGTCGAAGAAGGCGTCGTGGAAGGCGGCGTCGGCCTTGGCCGCGGTCAGGAGATCACCGGCCGCCTCTGCCGCTTCCATCTCCGCCTCGGCGGCGCGCATGCGCTCGAGCGTCGCGGCGCGGGCGCGGTCGTGCGACAGACGGAGTGCCTCACTCTCCAACATGGCGCGGAATTCACAGAGCTCGGTGACGTCGCGTTCGGTCGGGGCGAAGACGAAACTGCCACGCTGGGGCCGGATCACCACCAGTCCCTGCAACTGCAGCGCCGCCAACGCCTCGCGCACCGGCGTCCGGCTGGTGCCGAGGAGGGTGGCGATGCGGTCCTCCGAGATCGGCTCGCCGAGCCCGAGCTCCCCGTAGACGATCGCCTCGCGGATCCGCGCCTCGGCCAGCGCGGCGAGCGGTGGTGGCCGTTCGCGCACCAGCACGCCGAGCGCCCCGCCGTCGCGCCGCGATCTCGCGGATCCCGGCCGAGCATCGGTTTCGCGTTTCGCCACGGTCGTCTCCCTCGGAGCATGGTTCGCACCGTCGCTCCTTCCGTCGCGCCGGGATCCGGGGCGGCTGGAGCGCGGATCGTCGCTTGACAGCTGAGGTACGGTATACCAGTTTGTCGATCCTCGGAACACCGGAAATTTCCCCCGGGGCCGACGGAGATGCGGGGCGCGATGGCGGGAACGCTGGCGGGACGGGCGGCGATCGTGACCGGCGCGGCGCGCGGGATCGGCCTCGCCGTGGCGTGCCGCCTCGCCGCAGAGGGCTGTCGCGTCGCCGTCTGGGACGTCGACCTCGCGCCCTTCGATGCCGCCGCCGCCGGGTTCGAGCCGTTCCATCGTGCCGTCGTCGACGTCGCCGATGCCGATGCCGTCGTCCGGGCCTTCGAAACGGCGCGTCGCGCCGCCGGTGCGATCGACATCCTGGTCAACAACGCCGGCATCAACGGACCGGTGGTGCCGGTCTGGGACTATCCGCTCGATGCCTGGAAGCGGGTGCTCGCGGTTGATCTCGACGGTGTCTTCAACGGCTGTCGTACGGCGATCCCCCATATGCGCGAACGCCGGCAGGGGCGGATCGTCAACATCGCCTCGATGGCGGGTAAGGACGGTGTTCCCTTCATCTCGGCCTATTCGGCCGCCAAGGGCGGGGTCATCGCCTTCACCAAGGCGATCGCCAAGGAGCTCGCCCAGGACGGGGTTCTGGTGAACTGCATCGCGCCCGCCATGGCCGAGACCGACCTGATGGCGGAGATGACCGCCGACCATATCGCGACGATGAAGGCCAAGATCCCGATGGGCCGTTTCCTCCGGGTCGACGAGGTGGCGGCGCTCGTCGCCTGGATCGTCGGTCCCGACTGCAGCTTCACCACGGGCTTCACCTTCGATCTGAGCGGGGGACGCGCGACCTATTGACGAGCGGAGACGACGTCGCGTCGGGCGAGAGCGGCGAGATCGATGTGGGAACGCGAAACGGCATTTGACCCCTCCGAGACGTCGGTCTTTGATGACGCGACGATCGGATCGAGGGGCGCCGGATCGAAGAGACGCGGAGTTCGTTCGCGACGTCGGCGCCGCCGTCTCGCGAGATGGAAGTCCGAGACCGAACGGTAACGACGAGACAGGGAGGAACCCCAATGAAAATTTCCATCGACCGCCGCACCGTGATCGCCGCCGTCGCCGGCCTCGCCGCCACCGTCGCCTTCGGCGCCGGCGCCGTCGCCCAGCAGAAGGTGTTGCTGCGCCTGTCCTCGCCGGCGTCGGCCACCGACCAGCGCGCCCTCGGTCTCGAAAAGTACTTCGGCCCGGCCGTCGCCGACTTCGCCACGTTCCAGCCGCACTGGAACGCCTCGCTGTTCAAGCAGGGCACCGAGCTGGAGGCGATCGCCCGCGGCAACCTCGAAATGTCGATCGCTTCGGCGCAGGAACTGTCGACCATCATCCCGGCCTGGTCGATCTTCACCGCCGGCTATCTGCTGCGCGACGCCGAGCACCAGAAGAAGGTGTTCTCGAGCGGCGTCATGGACGACCTGAAGAAGCAGACCGAGGACAAGCTCGGGGTGAAGCTCCTGTCGGTGATGTATCTCGGCAAGCGCCACGTCAATCTGCGCACCGACAAGGAGGTGAAGACCCCCGACGATCTCGCCGGCGTCAAGTTGCGCATGCCGGGCTCCGAAGCCTGGCTCTTCCTCGGCAAGGCGCTCGGCGCCAATCCGCTGCCGCTCGCCTTCACCGAGGTCTACACGGCGTTGCAGACCGGCGCCATCGACGGTCAGGACAACCCGCTGCCGACCGACAAGGACGCCAAGTTCTACGAGGTGACCAAGCAGATCGTGCTGACCGCCCACCTCGTCGACCAGAACTACCTCACCATCTCCAAGAAGGTGTGGGACGGCCTCACCCCGGCCCAGCAGGCGACGGTGCAGAAGGCCGCCGACGAGGCCTGCGAGGCGGCGCGCCGGGCCCAGCTCGCGCTGGAGGCCGAACTCGAGGCCTTCTTCAAGGAGAAGGGCCTCAAGGTCTACGCCCCCGACATCGACGCCTTCCGCAAGAAGGTCCAGGCCGAATACCTCGCCTCCAAGTTCGCCAAGGACTGGCCGGCGGGTCTCGTCGACAAGATCAACGCGATCAAGTGACGGTCGCGGGAGCGAGATCTCTCGTTCCCCCGGATCCGGGAGCGCCGCCACGCGGCGCTCCCTCCGGTCGCGTCGCACCGCATCGACGAGGTGACACCCGATGGCGATCCTGAAGTTCCTGCACCGGCGAGCCGAGGACGTCATGGTCCTGTTGATGGTCGCCATGTTCGTCGCCTTCATCGTCCAGATCGGCTCGCGCTACGTCTTCAACGCGCCGGTCGACTGGGCCTACGAGGTGATCCTGATCACCTGGCTGTGGGCGGTGTTCTGGGGTGCGGCCTTCCTGGTCTCCGACCGCGATCACGTGAAGTTCGACGTGATCTACAACATGGGCTCGTCGCGGACCCGGCGGATCCACGCGCTCCTGTCGGCGATCGCGCTGGCGGTCGGCTTCGCCGCGTCGCTACCGGCGACCTGGGATTTCGTCACCTTCAAGAAGATCCGCTCGACCGACATCATCGGCGTGCGTTTCGACTACGTCTTCTCCGTCTATCTGATCTTCCTGGTGGCGGTGATCGGTCACTATCTGCTGCGCTGCTGGCGTCTGGTCCGGGGTGACGACCTCGCCACGCTGGAGCGGGAGGAGAATCCGTGAGCGCCGCCTTCTTCTGGTGCATCATCGCCCTCTTCGCCCTCGCCGGCATCGGCGCGCCGGTCGCCCTGTCGATGATCGTCTCGTCGATCCTCTATCTCTTCCTCAAGGGCCAGGACGTCGGGCTGGCCGCCGAGCAGATGATCCAGGGCCTCTACGACGGCTTCCTTCTGCTCGCCATCCCGCTGTTCATCACCGCCGCCAACATCATGAACGCCGGCACCATCTCGGAGCGGCTGTTGAAGTTCTGTCTGGCGCTGGTCGGCCGTTTCCGCGGTGGCCTCGGCCACGTCAACGTCATCGCCAACATGATCTTCGCCGGCATGTCGGGATCGGCGGTGGCCGACGCCGTCGGCCTCGGCAAGATCATCATCGAGATGATGCGGCGGGACAATCGCTACTCCGCCGGCTATGCCGCGGCGATCACCGCCGCCGCCTCGACCATCGGCCCGATCATCCCGCCGTCGATCCCGATGGTGATGTACGCCCTCGTCTCCGACACCTCGATCGGCTACCTGTTCCTCGGCGGCTTCATCCCCGGCATCATGATGGGGCTGGCGCTGATGGCCCTCAACGCCCGCATGGCGCGGGTGGAGAACGTGCCGCTGGAGGAGCCGATCCCGGCACGCGAGTTGCCACGGCTGACCTTCCGCGCCTTTCCGGCGTTGATGATGCCGGTGATCCTGCTCTACGGCATCTACGGCGGCGCCACGACGCCGACCGAAGCCGCCGCCATCGCCGCGCTCTACGCCCTGATCCTCGCCACCTTCTTCTACCGCGCCGTTTCGCTTTCGACGCTGCGCCAGGTCTTCCTCGAGAGCGGTCGCGCCTCGGCCTCGGTCGGCGTGATCATCGGCGCCTCGCTGATCTTCAACTATATCGTCGCCGCCGAGAACATCCCGGCGCAGATGGCGGTCCTGCTCAAGGGGCTCGACGTCTCGCCGCTCACCTTCCTGCTCGGCGTCAACCTGCTGTTCCTGATCCTCGGTTGCCTGCTCGACGCCACCACCATCATCCTGGTGATCATCCCCCTGTTCCTGCCGACCTGCCGAGCCCTCGGCATCGACCTCGTCCACTTCGGCGTCACAGCGGTGGTCAACTGCATGATCGGGTTGATCACCCCGCCCTACGGCGTTCTGCTCTTCGTCATCAACGCCATCACCGGCATTTCGCTCAGGACCATCGTCGCCGCGATCTGGCCCTACATCGGTGTGCTGGTGGCGGCGCTCGGGGTCATGCTGCTGGTGCCGGACACGGTGCTGTTCCTGCCGAAGATGTTCGGCTACGTCGGGGGGCGGTGACGGTCGAGCGGTCGCGGCGCGGGCCGTCGATCACCGGCCAGACTTGCGATAGACAGCAACGGAAAGACCCGGCCGCGGGACCGCGCCACAGACCTCGGGAGAACGACCTTGAGCCGCCTCGCCTTCGTCCTCAACGGACCGAACCTCAACCTGCTCGGCAAGCGCCAGCCGCACATCTACGGCTCGGAGACCCTCGCCGACGTAGAGGCCGACTGCCGCACCCTGGCCGCCGACCTCTGCCTCGACCTGCGCTTCCATCAGTCGAACCGCGAATACGAGATCATCGACTGGATCCACGAGGCCCGCGAGGTCGCCTGCGGCATCGTCATCAACCCCGGTGCCTTCACCCACACCTCGGTCGCCATCCTCGACGCCCTCAACGCCTTCGATGGCCCGGTGATCGAGGTGCACATCTCCAACGTCCACAAGCGCGAGGCCTTCCGCCATCACTCCTACGTGTCGCTCAGGGCCGACGGGGTGATCGCCGGCCTCGGCACCCAGGGTTACGGCCTGGCGTTGCGCCGGATCGCGCATCTCACCGCCGCCGCGGCGACCTGAGCGCCCGCACCACGCACCCGACGGAGAGCCCATGATCAGCGGCCGGACGAAACTCGTCGCCCACATCGGTCACCCGACCGAGAGCTTCAAGGCGCCGCTGGTCTACAATCCGTGGTTCGAGCACGTCGGTGCCGATGCCGTCGTCGTCCCGATGGGGGTGAAGGCGGGCGATCTCGCCGCCATCCTGCGGCCGCTGTTCCGCATGTCGAACATCCTCGGCGCGCTGATCACCATGCCGCACAAGGTCGAGGTGGTCGGCCTCCTCGACGAGGTGACGACCGCGGTGAAGGTGGCGGGCTCCTGCAACGCCGTCCGGCTCGAACCGGACGGCCGGCTGACCGGCGACATGTTCGACGGCGAAGGGTTCGTCCGCGGCGTGCTGCGCAAGGGCCGGCGTCTCGCCGGCGCCCGCGCCCTGGTGGTCGGATCGGGTGGTGTCGGCTCGGCCATCGCCGCCGCGCTCGCCGGCGCCGGCGTGGCGACGCTGGCGCTCGCCGACGCGCGGCCCGCCTCGGCCGAGGCCCTCGCGGCGCGGCTCTCGGCCCATCATCCGGGGCTCGAGGTCGTGACCGGCTCGACCGATCCGGACGGCTTCGACATCGTCGTCAACGCCACGCCGCTCGGCATGACCTCCGGCGACCCGCTGCCGCTCGATGTCGAGCGCATCGCCCCTTCCGCCCTGGTCGGCGAGGTGGTGATGAAGGAGGTCCACACCCCGTTCCTACGCGCCGCGCTCGCCCGTGGCTGCGAGGTGCAGGTCGGCACCGACATGCTGTTCGAGATGATCCCGGCCTATCTCGAATTCTTCGACCTGCCGGTCGCCACTCCCGACCGGTTGCGCGCCCTCGCCCGGCTCGAGCCGGCGTGATCCCGCCACCCGCGGACGCCGACGCGTCCGAACGCGGTCGTCGGGATCAGGCCGGCGCCATGCCGTTGCGGCGTTTGACCGCTTCGGTCTCCGGGGCGGCGAGGAAGGCGAGGAACTCGCGCGCCGCGTCGCGGTCACCGGCGCGGCCGGCGATCGCTGCGGCGAACAGAGTCTCGTGGGCGACGGTCGGCGGCAGCGGGCCGGCGAGGACGATGCCGGGCACGCCGATCAGTTCGCTGGTCTGCTGGAAGCCGATCTCGGCGTCGCCGCGCGCCACCATGGTACCGACCGGGACCCCGGCCGGCGCCTGACGCAACCGCGGACCGACCTCGGCGTCGAGGCCCCAGCGCTTCAGCAGGCTCATCAGATAGGTGCCGCTCGGTCCGGTCGAATAGCCGACGGTCGCGGCACGGCGTACCGCCTCGCGCACCGCTGCCTCGTCGCCGAAGGTGAGCGGTCCGGCATCCGCCTTCGTCGCCACGGCGAGCGCCGAGAGCGCGAAGCCGACACGCGAGCCGGCGACGAGATGGCCGTCCGCCTCGAGTTTTTCCAGGGCATCGCTCGCCAGGGCGACGACGTCGAACCCTTCGCCATCTCGCACCCGCCGCGCCGCATCGACGCCGCCGACCGACTCGAACGTCACCGTCCGCCCGGTCTTCTCTCGATATGCCTCGACCAGTTCCGCCAGAATCTGGCGCGTCGCCATCGACGAGATGCCCTTCAGGTCTCCGCCCGTCACGTTCTTCTCTCTCTCGTTTCGTTTCCGCCTCGAAAGCCCCGAGCGTTCCACGTCGATGCGCCGGACGCCTGCGGCGTCGGCCGGCTCGATGATTCGGCTGCCCCCCCGGCTCGAACTCCATCCTAACCGGTTTCGCCGCGAGGGAAGCACGTCGTCGCAACGATGTGACGCCACCGGCGACGAGCCGCGAAGATTCGCGTGATCACGGCTTCGCGGCGGTGGGGGGCCACACCCCGGCGCCCCGGAAAGGCGCGACGGATTAACCATCTGTTTACCATGACGCGCCGACACTCGCGCCGGATCCTGTACCCGGGGGGAGCGTTCGGCGGTGGTTCGATGAATGACCGAGACACGGGCGTGCCCCGCGATACGACCGCGGCTGCCTCGGCTGCCGGAGGGCTGGAAGCGCTCGCCTTCGTGGCGACGCGCCTCGGCGTGCCCCTCTCGGCGGACCGTCTGCGTCGCGATCAGCTCGACGGCGGCCGTGCGGTCGGTGTCCGGCGCCTGATGCGGATCGCCACCGATGCCGGTCTGCGGGTTCGTGCCGTCCGCCTGAACTGGAAACATTTCGCCGGTTTCGGTCGCGCCTTTCCGGTGATGTTGCGCCTGCGCGACGGCACTTGGCTGGTCGCCGAGGAATTTCGCGAAGTCGCCGGCGTGCCCGTGTTGATGGTGCGCGACCCGCGCTCGCCGGCCGCCGCCCAACCGATCGATCAGATCCGGCTGAGCGCCGCCTGGACCGGTGAGGCGATGCTGCTGCGGCGTCGCTCCGGCGACCAGATCGAGGAACAGCCCTTCGGCTTCCATTGGATGCTCGGTCAGGTGATGCGAGAGCGCCGCCTGATGCGTGACGTCGCTCTCACCGCCGTCGTGCTCAGCCTTCTGACCCTGGTACCGCCGCTCCTCTACATGGTGATCGTCGACCGCGTCCTGGTGCACCAGCGGATGGCGACGCTGGTGGTGCTCGGCATCGTCGTCGTCGTGGCCCTGGCCTTCGAGACCATCCTCGGCTTCCTGCGCCGCACGGTGATCGCGGTGGCGACCGCCAAGATCGACGCTCGCATCGGCCTCCACCTCTACGATCGGCTGCTCCGCCTGCCGATGGGCTTCTTCGACCGCAATCCGACCGGCCTCATCGCCCACAAGCTCGGCGAGGCGCGGCGCATCCGCGTCTTCCTCACCGGACAGTTGTTCAACAGTATTCTCGACATCCTGACATTGATGGTCCTGGTACCGGCGATGTTCATGCTGGAGCCGGTGCTCGCCGCCTACGTGCTGCTCATCGGGGCGGTGATGGGGGTGGTCATCGCCGCCTATCTCGGGCCGATCCGGCGCGCCTACGCGCGGGTGATCGAGGCGGAGCATCGCAAGAGTTCGATGTTGATCGAAACCATCCAGGGGATGCGGACGATCAAATCGCTGGCGATCGAAGGGCGGCGACGCAACGAATGGGACGGGCGGGTCGCCGACGCGGTGCGGGCGGCGACCGATCTCCAGTATCTCGCCAACCAGCCGCAGACCATCCTGGCGCCGCTGGAGCGGGCGATCTATGCCGGCTCCCTGTGTCTCGGCGCCTATCTGGCGATCACGCAGACCTCGGTGGTCAATGCCGGTACGCTGGTCGCCTTCACCATGATCGCGACACGCGCCACCCAGCCCATCGGCCAACTCGCCGGCATGATGCAGCAGATCCAGGAGGCCCGCGGGGCACTGGCCGAGGTCGCCTCCGTGGTCAATGCCGCCTCGGAACCGCGGCGGGAGAACGGCGTCCGGCCGGAGATGCGCGGCGCCATCACCTTCCAGGAGGTGCGCTTCGCCTACCCGGACGCGGCGATGCCGGCGCTCGACGGGATCGACTTCACCATCCGCCCCGGCACCGTGGTCGGGATGATGGGGCGCTCCGGTTCGGGCAAGACGACGATCACCCGCTTGCTCCAGGGTCTGCACCAGAACTACCAGGGCCTGATCAAGATCGACGGCATCGACATGCGTGAGATCGACATCGATCACCTGAGGTCGCGCATGGGCGTCGTGCTGCAGGACAGTTTCCTGTTCAAGGGCACGATCCGCGAGAACATCCTGGCGGCGCGACCCGACGCGTCCGCCGAGGCGATGATCGAAGCGGCGCGACTCGCCGGCGCCGAGGAATTCATCGAGCGCCTGCCGCGCGGCTACGAGACGCCGCTCGAGGAGGGTGCGACCAACCTCTCGGGCGGTCAACGCCAACGCCTCGCCATCGCCCGGGCGCTGGTCACCGATCCGGCTCTGCTGGTCTTCGACGAGGCGACCAGCGCTCTCGATCCCGACAGCGAGGCGATCATCCACGAGAATCTGCGCCAGATCGCCGCCGGGCGCACGGTGATCATGATCTCGCACCGGCTCGCCTCGCTCACCGACTGCGACCAGATCCTGGTGCTCGAACGCGGCCGGTTGAAGGATGCCGGACGCCACGACGACCTTCTCACCCGCTGCGAAACCTACAGCCACATGTGGTTCCAACAGAACCGTCACCTCGCTCCCGGACCCGCCCATGATTCTCGCGTCGCTCACGCCGCGGTCCGCCGCGGTTGACCGTGCCGCGGCTCGGGCCGTGGCCGACTTCCAATCGGACTCGGCCGAGATCCTCTCCGCCGACATGTCCCGCACGTCGCGGCTGACGCTGCACGTGATGGCGGCGATGGTGGCGGTGGCGGTGGTGCTCGCGGCAGTGCTGCCGATCGACCGGGTGGTGACGGCGCGGGGGCGCGTCACCTCGGTGCAACCGCGTATCGTGGTGCAACCGCTCGAGACCTCGGTCGTCCGCCAGATCAACGTGCGTGAAGGGCAGATCGTCAGAGCCGGCGAGGTGCTGGCGCGGCTCGACCCGACCTTCTCGGGCGCCGACGTCGCCGTCCTCGACCAGCGCATCACCTCGCTGGCGGCGGAGACGGCGCGGCTCGAGGCGGAACTGCACGACGAACCCTTCCGAGCGAACGGGAGCGATCCCGCACAGCAGCTCCAGGAGCGTCTCTGGGCGGCGCGGCAGGCGCAGTATCGGGCGCTCGACCTCGGCTACGAGGAGAAGATCGCCGGCGCACGCGCCACCAAGGAGAGGGCGGAGAAGGAGCTCGCCTTCTTCAGCGAGCGCCTGTCGCTGATTCGCGAGATCGAGACGATGCGCACCACCCTGCAGGAGAAGCAGGTGGGCAGCCGGCTGTCGACCATCGTCGCCTCCGATCAGAGAGTCGAGATCGGGCGCAACGTCGAGGTGCAGCGGATGGTCGTCGAATCCTCGCGCCACCAGATCGACGCGCTGAAGGCCGAACAGGACACCGCCCGACGCAAATGGGCGGCCGACTCGGCCGAACAGTTGGTGGATAAACGGCGCCAGCTCGCCGCGGCGCGTGAAGAACTGACCAAAGCCGACCGGCGGCGCGAACTCATCGATCTCAAGGCGGTACAGGATGCCGTCGTGCTGCAGATCGGCGACATCTCGCTCGGTTCGGTGGTGGAGAGCGCCAAGAAGCTGTTCGTGCTGGTGCCGATCGCCGGCGGTCTGCAGGTCGAGGTCGAAGTCGCGGCCAACGACCAGGGCTACGTCAAGGCCGGCCAGCCGGTCGAGCTCAAGTACGAGGCCTGGCCCTATTCGCGTCACGGCACCGGCAAGGGCGTCGTTCGCTCGCTCAGCGCCGACAGTTTCCGGATGCAGACGCCCCAGGGCGCACAGGGACCGATGGTGTTCCTCGCCCATGTCGACATCACCGAGACGAAGCTCCGGGGCGTGCCCTCCGACTTCCGCCTGGTGCCGGGCATGCCGGTCACCGCGGACGTCGCGGTTGGGTCGCGTACCCTGCTCGGCTATCTTCTCGACAAGGTGATTCCTCTCACCAGCGAAGGCCTGAGGGAGCCATGATGAGCGCGGAGGCGGGGCGTTCGGGTCTGGTCGATCGGGTGCTCGCCAAGTTGCGCGTCCCCGCGGCCGCGCGGGCCGATCGGCTCGCCAGGGCGCGAGCCCATCTGGCGGCGGGGCGTCCGGTCGAGGCGGCACGGTTGCTCGCCGAATTGCCGCCGGAGGATGCCGACGCTCAGGTCGAACTCGGCCGTCTCTACGAAGCCGGTCGCGGTGTTCTGCGCAATCTCGCGGACGCCGCCGCCTGTTACGAGCGCGCCGCCGCGCGCGGCCATGTCGGCGCCATGACCCGCCTCGCCGTACTCCTCGTCACCGGGGCCGAAGCCCCGGCCGAAGCGCCTCCCATCGCCGGCCTCCATCCGAACGGTATGGCGGTGGTGCGAGCACCGGAGCGGGCGCGCGCCCTGGCACTGGCCGCCGCCGCGGCCGGCGACGTCGAGGCGTCGACGCTCACCGGTTACCTCCACGCCGCCGGCATCGGTGGCCCTGTCGACATGGGTGTGGCGCTCGCCCACTACGCCCCGGCGGCGAAGGCCGGGAATCTCGAGGCCGCCCTCGGCTATGCCACCTTGCTCGCCGGCGGTCACGTCGGCCCGCCCGATTCCGCCGCCGCCCGCCCCTGGTTCGAGAAGGCCGCCACCACCGGCAACGCCACTGCCTGCACGTCCCTGGCGGTCGACCTCCTGCGCGGCCTCGGTGGTCCCGCCGACCCGCGCCGCGGCCGCGATCTGCTCGAAGCCGCGGCGGCGAGTGGCCACGTCCCGGCGATTCGCCTCCTCGGCATCCTCCTCGTCGAAGGCGACACGCTTCCGCAGGATCTCGAAGCCGGCGAACGCCACCTGCGCGCCGCCACGGCGCGCGGCGACAACGACGCCACCTGCCGCCTCGCCGAACTGATCTGTGCCCGCTCTCCGGCCGAGGCTCGCGCCCTTCACAACCGTGCCGCCGAACGCCATCACATCCCCTCCATGCGCCGCCTCGCCGAGATGCTGCGCCGCGGCCAGGGGGGCGAGCGTGATGTCGAGGCGGCCGGCCGTTGGCTCGAAACGGCCGCCGGCCGTGGTGATCGCGATGCCCAGTTCACTCTCGGCGTCGCTCATGCGGTCGGCGACGGCGTCCCCTTCGATCTGGCCAAGGCCGCGGTCTGGTCGCAGAAGGCCGCCGAGGCCGGTCATCCCGCCGCCAAGGTCAATTTCGGACGCTTCCAGATGCAGGGCATCGGTACCGCCCGCGATCCGGCGAGTGCGTTGCGTTGGTTGAGCTCGGCGCTCGACGACGGCGAACGGGCGGCGGCGGTCGCCCTCGGCGAACTCTTCGCCTTCTGGGCCGACCCGCCCGATCGCCCTCGCGCCCGCCTGCTCTTCGAACGTGCCGGGCAACTCGGCGATCAGCGGGCGCGCGACCTGTTGCGCCGCCTCGACGAGGCGGAGGCTTCCCTCGCGGATCGCCAACCCGCCTGAGGCGGGCGGACGGACGCGGTCGATTTCGAACGTGCCGGCGCCGGCGACCGACCGACGGTGATCGGTTCGCGACGGCAGGCTCCAGGAAAGAAAGAACACAGATGCGCGGCGTCAACTTCTCGTCCCACCCCAAGAAGATCCTCGTCACGGGCGGTGCCGGCTTCATCGGTTCGCACCTCTGCGAGACCCTGCTCGGTCGCGGATACGAAGTGCTCTGCGTCGACAACTACTTCACCGGTAGTCGCACCAACATCTCCCACCTGATGGGCCAGCCGCGTTTCGAGGTGATGCGCCACGACGTCACCTTCCCGCTCTACGTCGAGGTCGACGAGATCTACAATCTCGCCTGCCCGGCCTCGCCGGTCCACTACCAGTTCGATCCGGTGCAGACGACCAAGACCTCGGTCCACGGGGCCATCAACATGCTGGGCTTGGCCAAGCGCACCAAGGCGAAGTTCTTCCAGGCTTCGACCTCCGAGGTCTACGGCGATCCGGAGGTCCATCCCCAGACCGAGGACTACTGGGGCAACGTCAACCCGATCGGACTGAGGTCCTGCTACGACGAGGGCAAGCGCTGCGCCGAGACGCTGTGCTTCGACTACAATCGCCAGCACCGTACCCGCATCAAGGTGGCACGCATCTTCAACACCTACGGTCCGCGGATGCACCCCGCCGACGGCCGCGTCGTCTCCAACTTCATCGTCCAGGCGCTGCGTGGCGAACCGATCACCCTCTACGGCGACGGCTCGCAGACCCGCTCCTTCTGCTACGTCGACGACCTCGTCGCGGCGATCGTGAAGTTCGTCGAGGAGACGCCGGACGACTTCACCGGACCGATGAATCTCGGCAACCCGGGTGAATTCTCCATCCGTGAACTCGCCGAGATCGTCGTCGAACTGGTCGGCTCGAAGTCGACGATCGAGTATCGACCGTTGCCCGCCGACGACCCGAAACAGCGTCGTCCCGACATCTCGCTGGCGAAGAAGATGATCGACTGGGAGCCGAGGATTCCGCTGCGCGACGGTCTGAAGGAGACAATCGCCTATTTCCGCCACACCCTCGGCGCCTGAGACGGCCGTTCCGGCACTCCTCCGTCACCGAGAGACGCTCGCCCGGGTGCCTTCCGACCCGACGAGCGGCGGGCGATGCACGTTCGCCGTCGCGTTCGGCGGCGCATCTTCCTCTCGACAGAAATACCGACCCTCCGGCCGCTGCAACCGACCACCGACGACGTTCTCTTCCGGGCAGCCGCGACGGAACGCGATGGTCGAAGCGCGCATAAAATGAATCGAACCATCGGTTTAACCGGGGATTAACCAAACAATAGCGACACTGCGGGTTGGTTGAAGACGACCGTCTCCGACCGTGTCGCGATTTCCGTGTCGCGCCGGGTCGAGGGGGCTTCAGAGGGATCGGACCCGTGGCGACCTACAACTTCGGCAACACGCCCACCACCGCGACCGTAACGAACGCGACCGCGGTCACCAGTGGGACGGGCGATGACTTCATCACGGTTTCCGGCACGGTCACCGCGGCGGTCATCGATCTCGGCGCCGGTGTCGACCAGCTCCGGCTCAACGGTCCCGCGACGGCGACGGTGAAGAACGTCGAGACGATCACCGGCAGCGGCTCGATCGACGTGATCACCCTGGGCAGCCAGTCGACCGGTGGCCTGATCGACCTCGGTCTCGGCAGGGACACACTGCGGCTCGGGGCCTACGACAACACGGTCTCTGTCACCAATATCGAGACCATCGTCGGCAACACCGGCGACGACACTGTCGTGCTGCGCGGCGTCACCTCGGGTGCCGTCGTCGACCTCGGCGCCGGCCAGGATCGGCTGACGTTCAGCGCGGGGACCACCGCCACGGTCTCCAACGTCGAGACGATCGTCGGCAGCTCCGTGACGGACGTGGTCGTCACCACCTCGCAGATCACCGGCGGCAGCATCGATCTGGGCACCGGCACCGATCAGCTCACGCTCGGCGCGTTCGTCAACAAGGTCACCGTCTCCAACGTCGAGTCCATCGTCGGTGGTGCCTCGTCCGACACCGTCGTGCTCGGATCTCAGGCCGGCGGCATCACCGTCGACCTCGGCGCCGGCGCCGACAAGCTGACCCTCGGCAACTTCGTCAATACGCTCACCGTCGGCAACGTCGAGACCATCGTCGGCGGATCGACCAACGACACCGTCACCCTGTCGGCGCGCACGACCGCCGGATCCGTCGATCTCGGCGACGGCCTCGACAAGCTCACCCTCGGTGCCTTCCTCAACACGCTCACCGTCTCCGGGGCCGAGACCATCGTCGGTGGCCTCTCCAGCGACATCGTCACCCTCGGGACCGAAGTGACCGGAGCCGTCGTCGACCTCGGCGGCGGGACCGACCGGTTGACGCTCAATGCGGCCGGTGCCTCCGTCACCATCGCCAACGTCGAGACCGTGAGCGGCGGTACCGCCGACGATTCCGTCGTCGTCTCCACCGTCATGTCCGGTATCGTCGACCTCGGCGGCGGCGGCGACCGCCTCACCCTGGCGAACAACCTCAACACCCTGACCGCCGCCGGCGTCGAGACGCTCACCGGCGGTGCGTCGACCGATATCGTCACTCTCTCGACCCAGGCCACCGGAGCGGTCGTCAGTCTCGGCACCGGCGCCGACAAACTCACCCTCGGCGACTTCGTCAACACCGTCACCGTGTCCGGTGCGGAGACCATCGTCGGCGGCGCTTCGGCCGACGCCGTCCTCTACGCCGCACAGGCGAACAACGGCACCGTCGATCTCGGTGCCGGCATCGACACCGTGACCCTCGGCGACTTCGTCAACACCCTGACCGCGAGCAACGTCGAGACCGTCACCGGCGGCTCCACCAGCGACCTCGTCACCCTCGCCGCCCGAGCCACCGACGTCACCGTCGATCTCGGTGCCGGCCTGGATTCGCTGACCCTCGGCAATTTCATCAATACCGTCACCATCACCGACGTCGAGACCCTCGCCGGTGGCGGCTCGGCCGACACCGTCGTCATGACGGGTGCGGTCACGGGTGCGGTGATCGACCTCAAGTCCGGATCCGATACACTCACTCTGGCCGCCGGCGGCGCCACCGCCACGGTGTCCAACGTCGAGACCATCGTCGGCTCGACCGCCACCGACGACATCACGCTGGGTTCCGGCGCGACCGGCATCGCCATCGACCTCGGCGACGGCGCCGACCGCCTCGTGCTCTCCGCCAAGCCGAACTCGTTGTCGCTCACCAACGTCGAGACGGTCGTCGGCGCGGCCTCCTCGGACACCGTCGTCCTCACCACCCAGGCCACCGGAACCACCGTCGACCTCGGCGGCAGCACCGACAAGCTGGTGCTCGGTGACTTCGTCAACACCGCTTCGGTCGCGAACGTCGAGACCGTGGTCGGCGGCACCAACAACGACACCGTCGTCCTCACCGCCGTGGCCACCGGCTCGACCGTCGACCTGGGAGCCGGGAGCGACAAGCTCTATCTCGGCGACTTCGTCAACAGCCTCACCGTGACCAACGCCGAAACCGTCACCGGCGGTGCCACCAACGACGCCGTCGTTCTCTCCGGTCAGGTCACCCGCTCGGTGATCGACCTCGGCGCCGGCAACGACACGCTGGCCCTCGGAGCGTTCGTCAACACCGTCACCGTCTCCAACATCGAGACTGTCACCGGTGGCGCCTCCGCCGACACCGTCACGCTGAAGACCGCCACCACTCGTGGCGTCTTCGATCTCGGTGCCGGGAGCGATACACTGACGCTGGCGGCCGGCGGCGGCACCGTGACCGTGTCCAACACCGAGACCGTCGTCGGCGCCACCGCTGCCGATCTCGTCACTCTCGGCGGCGTCGCCGCCGGCATCCGCGTCGATCTCGGCGGCGGTGCCGACAAGCTGATCCTCGGTTCCTATTCCAACACGCTGACCGCCTCCAACGTCGAGACCATCGTCGGCGGAGCCTCGGTCGATCTCGTCACCCTCGGCGCCCAGGCGTCGGGCATCTCGGTCGATCTCGGTGGTGGTGCGGACCGCCTCGCCCTCGGCAACTTCGTCAACACCGCCACCGTCTCGAACGCCGAGACCATCGTCGGCGGCACGAGTGACGACACCGTCACCCTCGGCAATCAGGCCACCGGCGCGGTGATCAACCTCGGCGACGGCACCGACCGTCTCCAGCTCGGTGACTTCGTCAACACCGTCACCGTCTCCAACATCGAGACCGTCACCGGCGGCGCCGCCGCCGACACCGTCACCCTCGGCGCGCAGGCGACCGGTATCCGCGTCGACCTCGCCGGCGGCAACGACAAGCTGACTCTCGGCGCCTTCGTCAACAACATCACCGTCGCCAACACCGAGACGGTCACCGGCGGCGCCTCCGCCGACACCGTCACCCTCTCCACCCAGACGACCGGTGCCTCCATCGATCTCGGCGGCGGCCTCGACCAACTGGTCCTCGGTGCCTTCGTCAACACGGTCACCGTCGCCAACACCGAGACGGTCACCGGCGGCGTCTCCGCCGACACCGTCGTCTGGTCGTCGCAGGCGACCGGCTCGATCGTCGATCTCGGCGGCGGCGCCGATCGCCTCGTCCTCGGCGCCTTCGTCAACACCGTCACCACCTCCAACGTCGAGACCGTCACCGGCGGCGCCTCGAGCGACACCGTCACCTTCGGCCGCGCCGTCACCGGCGCCACGGTCGATCTCGGCGGCGGCGGCGACCGTCTCCTGTTCGCGGCCGGCGGCGCCACCGTCACCACCTCGAACGTCGAAACCGTCACCGGCGGTGCGGCCGTCGACGTGTTGACCATCGCGACGCAGGCCACCAACGTCGCCGTCGACCTGGCCGGCGGTGCCGACAGTCTGGTTCTCGGCGCCTTCAACAACACACTGTCGATCGCCAGCGTCGAGACCGTCACCGGTGGTGCGTCGTCCGACTCGGTGACGTTCACGGCACAGGTCACCGGCACCTCCGTCGACCTCGCCGGCGGCAACGACAAGCTGACTCTCGGCGCCTTCGTCAACACCGTCACCGTCGCCAACGTCGAGACCGTCCTCGGCGGTGTCAGTGCCGACACCGTGGTGTTGTCGGCCGTCGCCTCCGGCGTCGTCGTCGATCTGGGCACCGGTGCGGACAAGCTGACGCTCGGCGATTTCGCCAATTCGGTCACCGTTTCGAACGCCGAGACCCTGGTCGGCGGCTCGGTCGACGACATCGTCGTTCTCGGCACCGCCGCCACCGGTGCGGTCGTCGATCTCGGCGCCGGCGCCGACAGACTGACGCTCGCCGCCACCGGCGGCACCCTCACCGCCTCCGGGACCGAGACCATCGTCGGTTCCGGTACCGCCGACGTCGTCACCCTCGGCGCCCAGGCGACCGGCGCGACCATCAACCTCGGCACCGGCGTCGATCGGCTGATCCTCGGCGCCTTCGTCAACACCGTCACGGTGTCGAACGTCGAGACCGTCAGCGGCGGTGCCTCCGCCGATACCGTCACCCTCGGTGCGGCGGCGACCAGCGGCACGATTTCGCTCGGCGGCGGTGCCGACCAGCTGATCCTCGCCGCGGCCGGGGCGACCGTCACGGCCGCCGACATCGAGACCGTCACCGGCGGTGGCGGCATCGATCTGATCAGCCTGTCGACCCAGGCGACCGGTACCACCGTCGACCTCGGCGCCGGCAACGACCGCCTGACCCTCGGTGCCTTCGCCAACACCCTCACCATCGCCAACGTCGAGACGCTCGTCGCTTCGGCGAGCTCGGATTCCGTCACCTATGCCACCGTTCTCACCGGATCGGTCGATCTCGGCGGCGGCGACGACCGGCTGGCGCTCGGCGCTTTCGTCAACACCGCCACCGTCTTCAACGCGGAAACCATCGTCGGCGGCGTCTCCGCCGACACCGTGAGCCTCGCCACTCAGGCGCGCGGCATCACCGTCGATCTGGGGACCGGCGACGACCGCCTCGTCCTCGGCGCCTTCGTCAACACCGTCACCGTCTCCGACGTCGAGACCGTCACCGGTGGTTCGTCGAGCGATCTCGTCACCTTCGGGGCCGCCGTGACCGGCGCCACCGTCGATCTCGGGGCCGGCGACGACCGCCTCGTTCTCGGCGATTTCGCCAACACCGTCACCGTCTCCAACGTCGAGACCGTCACCGGTGGTACCGGCGGCGATTCCGTCCAGCTCTCCGGGCTCCTCACCGGCACGACCGTCGACCTCGGCGCCGGCAGCGACACGTTGACCTTCGGTGCGGCACTGCAGACCATCACCGCCTCCGCCGTCGAGACCATCGTCGGCGGTGCTTCGGGTGACACGCTGGTGCTCGGCGGTGCATTCACCACCGGCAGCATCGACCTCGCCGGCGGCGACGACACCCTGCGTCTCGGCAACTTCGTCAACACCGCCACGGTCTCGCATGTCGAGACCATCACCGGCGGCACCTCGACCGACACCCTCGTGCTCGGCGCCGTGACCACTGGCGCCACCATCGACCTCGGCGCCGGCAACGACACACTCACCTTCTCCGACGCGGCGACCGTCCAGATCACCAACGTCGAGACCATCACCGGCTCCGACGCCGACGATGCCGTCACCGTCTCGGGCCGGTTCGTCGGCACCGCCGGCCTCGGCGACGCCGACGACACGCTGACGCTCGACGATGCGCTCAACACGCTCACCGTCACCGACGTCGAAACCCTCTTCGGCGGCGCCTCCGCCGACGTGGTCACGCTCGGCAACGCCGTGAGCGGCGCCACGATCAACCTCGGCGAGGGCGGCGACACGCTGGCCTTCGACGCCGCCGGTGCCACCGTGACGGTGGCCGGTGTCGAGACCATCACCGGCGGCGCCGGCGACGATCTCGTCACCTATTTCGGCAACATGACCGACTCCGCCGTCGATCTCGGCGCCGGCGGCGACACCCTCGTGCTGCGCAGCGCCTCGACACTCACCATCTCGAACGTCGAGACCATCGTCGGCGGCGCCTCCGCCGACGCCGTCACCCTCGGCACCGCGGTCACCGGCGCCACCATCGATCTCGCTGCCGGCAACGACACGCTCACCCTCGGCGACTTCGTCAACACCGTGACGACGCTGAACGTCGAGACCATCGTCGGCGGCACCTCCGACGACACCGTGCGTCTCGGCGCGGCCATGACCGGCGCCACCATCGACCTCGCCGCCGGCGACGACACCCTGATCCTCGCCGCGGCCGGGGGCACCGTCACCCTGACCGGCGTGGAGACCATCATCGGCGGCGCCGCCGCCGACGACGTCGCCCTCGCCGAATCGGTCGAAGGCATGCTCGTCGACCTCGATTCGGGGAACGACACGCTGCGCCTCGGCGACTTCGTCAACACCGTCACCGTCGTCAACGTCGAGACCGTGCTCGGCGGTGCCTCCGCCGACGACGTCGCTTTCGGCGGCGTGGTGACCGGCGGCAGCGTCGACCTCGGCGACGGCGACGACACCCTCACGTTCGACGCCGCCGGCGCAACGATCACCGTTTCCGACGTCGAGACAGTCACCGGCTCGGCCATCGCCGATCTCGTCACGCTCGGCGCGCAGTCCACCGGCGCGTCGTTGGATCTGGGTGCCGGTAGCGACCGTCTCGTCCTCGGCGACTTCGTCAACACCGTCACCGTCACAGACATCGAGAACATCACCGGCGGGGCGTCCGGCGACGAAGTCGTGTTGGCCTCTCAGGCCACCGATGTCGTCGTCGATCTGGGCGGCGGCATCGACCGACTGGTGCTCGGCAACTACACCAACACCGTGACCGTCTCCGGCGTCGAAACCATCACCGGCGGTACCGGTGACGACACCGCGTTCTTCTCCGGCCGGGTCTCGCGCACCACCGTCGACCTCGGCGCCGGTGACGACCTCGTCTATTTCGGCGATTGGACCAACACCGCGACCGTCAACGACGCCGAGACGATCTTCGGCGGCATCAGCGCCGACATCGTCACGATCGGCACGCAGGCGACCGGCGTCATCGTCGACCTCGGCGGCGGCGGCGACCAGCTCACTCTGCGCGCCTTCGTCAATACCGTCACCGTGTTCAACGTCGAGACGGTCGCCGGCGGTGGGTCCGCCGACACCGTGGTACTCGGCTCCGCCGTCACCGGTGCCACAATTTCGCTGGGGAGCGGAAACGACAAGATCGTCTTCGACGACAGTGGCGCGACCGTCACCCTGTCGAGTGTCGAGACCGTCACCGGCGGTGCGGCCGACGACATCGTCACCTTCGATGCTCAGGTCACCGCCGCCATCGTCGACCTCGGCGACGGCATCGACAGCCTCGCGCTTCCCGCCTTCGTCGACACGCTCACCGTCTCGAACGTCGAAGTGATCACCGGCGGGGCATCCGCCGACAGCGTCACCCTGGCGTCCCAGGCGACCGACACGACCATCGATCTCGGCGCCGGCGCCGACAAGCTGGTGCTCGGCGACTTCGTCAACACCGTCACCCTGTCGAATGTCGAATCCGTCGTCGGCGGCGAATCCGCCGACGTGATCGTGGCGGCGGCGCAGATCACCGGCGCCACCTTCGACCTCGGCGACGGTGACGACACCGTGACCCTCGCCGCGGCGGTGAACACGCTCACCATCGTCGATGTCGAGACCGTCGTCGGCGGGTCCACCAACGACACCGTCGTGGTCGGAACGCAGGCGACCGGCATCGCCGTCGACCTCGGCGCGGGCCGCGACCGGCTCGTCCTCGGCGACTTCGTCAACACCGTCGTCGTCTCGGGCGTGGAGACCGTCACCGGCGGCGCCGACGACGACATCGTGACGCTGGGTGCCGCGACCACCGGCACCGTCCTCGCCCTCGGGGAGGGCGGCGACACGCTCGAATTCGGATCCGGTGGCGGCACCGTCACCGTCTCCGACATCGAGACCATCACCGGTGATGCCGGGGCCGACATCGTCACGCTCGCCACGGCGGTGACCAACGCCGCCATCGATCTCAACGGCGGCGGCGACAAGCTCGTCCTCGGCGACTTCGTCAACACCGTCACCGTCTCCGATGTGGAGACGGTCACCGGTGGTACCGCTGACGATACCGTCACTCTCGCCGGAACCATCACCGGAGCGACCATCGACCTCGGCGCCGCCGCCGACGCACTGACCCTCGCCACCGCCGGCTCGACCGTGACCATCACCAACGTCGAGACCGTCACCGGTGTCGGCGGTGACGACACCGTCGTGCTCGGCGCGCAGGCCGACGGGCTGACCATCGATCTCGGTAGCGGCGACAACACCCTGGTGTTCGGCGATTTCGTCAACACCCTGACGGTCTCCAACATGTCGGCCGTCACCGGCGGTTCGACCAACGACGACGTGACGTTCGCCACCGCTCTGACCGGCGGTCTCATCGATCTCGCCGCCGGCAACGACACGCTCACCCTCGGCGCCTTCGTCAACACCGTCACCGTCACCGGCGTCGAGACCCTGATCGGCGGGGCCTCGACCGACATCGTCACGCTGTCGACGCAGGCCACCGGCATCACCGTCGATCTCGGCGGCGGTGGTGACGCGCTCGTCCTCGGCGATTTCGCCAACACCCTCACCCTCGCCGGGGTCGAGACCATCACGGGCGGCGCCGACATCGACCTCCTGACCGTCTCCGATCAGGTGACCGGCGCGACCATCGATCTCGGTGACGGCACCGACGCCGTGGCGCTCGGCGCCTTCGTCAACACCGTCACCCTCTCCGACGTCGAGACCATCACCGGCGGCGCTTCGAGCGACACCGTCAGTCTGTCCACGGCTTTCGAGACCGGTACGATCGATCTCGCCGGCGGCCTCGACAAGCTGACCCTGGGCGCGTTCCTCAACACCGCCACCGTCGCCGATGTCGAGACCGTCGTCGGCGGCGCCTCGGCCGACGTCGTGACCTTCTCGACCCAGGCGACCGGAGCCACCATCGACCTCGCCGCCGAGGCCGACACGCTCGCCCTCGGCGCCTTCGTCAACACCGTCACGGTGTCGAACACCGAGACGATCACCGGCGGTTCGACCAACGACACCGTCACCCTCGCCACCCAGGCGACCGGATCGGTCGTCGATCTCGGTGCCGGCCGCGACACGCTGGTGCTCGGGGCCTTCGTCAACACCGTCACCGTCTCCGCCGCCGAGACGATCACCGGCGGTTCGACCGACGACACGGTCACCTTCGGCGCCACCGTCACCGGTGCCGTGGTCGACCTCGGCACCGGCGGCGACACCGTCACCTTCGCCGACACCGGCGCCACCGTGACGCTGTCGAACGTCGAAACCGTCGTCGGTTCGGCGATCGACGATCTCGTCACTCTCGCCGCCGCCACCACTCCGATGTCGGTCGACCTCGGCGCCGGCTCCGACCGGCTGGTGATCGGCGCCTTCGTCGGCACCGTCACCGCCTCCGACGTCGAGACCATCACCGGCGGAGCGTCCGCCGACACCGTGATCCTCGCCACTCAGGCGACGGGCACCACCGTCGACCTCGCCGGCGGCGGCGATACGCTGACCCTCGGCGACTTCGTCAACACCGTCACCGCGTCCAACATCGAGACCATCACCGGCGGCGACTCGAGCGACACCGTCACCCTGGCCACTCAGTCGACCGGCATCGCCGTCGATCTCGGTGACGACGCCGACAAACTGGTGCTCGGTGCCTTCATCAACACCATCACCGTCTCCGATGTCGAAACAGTGACCGGCGGTTCGACCAACGACACCGTGATCCTCGCCGCACAGGCGACCGGGTCGGCGATCGATCTCGGTACCGGCCTCGACAAGCTGACCCTCGGCGCCTTCGTCAACACCGTCACCGTCTCCGGGACCGAAACCGTCACCGGCGGGTCGACCGACGACACGGTCGCGCTCTCGGGCGCGGTCACCGGTGGCACCTTCGATCTCGGCGGCGGCGACGACACGCTGGTCTTCGCCGCGGCCGGTGCGACCGTCACGGTCACCGGCGTGGAGACCATCACGGCCTCGGCGGCGACCGATCGCGTCACCCTCGGCGATCAGGCGACCGGTGCGACCATCGATCTCGCCGGCGGCGCCGACACTCTGGTGCTCGGAGCCTTCGTCAACACCGCCACCGTTTCCGATGTCGAGACCATCACCGGCGGCGCTTCCGCCGACACCGTGATTCTCGCCACTCAGGCGACGGGGACCATCGTCGATCTCGCCGGCGGCACCGACGCATTGACACTCGGCGCCTTCGTCAACACCGTCACCGCCTCCAACGTCGAAACGCTCACCGGCGGCTCGACCAACGACACCGTCACCCTCGCCGCTCAGGCGACCGGAGTGACGATCGACCTCGGCGCCGGCCTCGACCGGCTGACGCTCGGCGCCACCGTCAACACCGTCACCGTCTCCAACATCGAGACGCTCACCGGTGGTTCGACCAACGACGCCGTCACCCTCGCCGCTCAGGCGACCGGGTCGGTGATCGATCTCGGCACCGGCCTCGACCGGCTGACGCTCGGCGCCTTCGTCAACACCGTCACCGTCTCCAACGTCGAGACCGTCACCGGTGGTTCGACCAACGACACCGTCGTCTTCGGAGCCGCGGTCACCGGCGCGTCCGTCGACCTCGGCGCCGGCAACGACGCTCTGGTCTTCGCCGCGTCCGGCGCGACCGTCACCGTCTCCAACATCGAGACCGTCACCGGATCGACCGCCACCGACGCCCTCACCCTCGGCTCGCAGGCGACCGGTATCACCGTCGATCTCGGCGCCGGTACCGATGCGTTGACCCTCGGGGCGTTCCTCAACACCGTCACCGTGTCGAACGTCGAGACCATCACCGGCGGGGCCTCCGCCGACCTGGTCACCTTCGGCGGCGCCGTCACCGGCGCGATCGTCGACCTCGCCGGCGGCAACGACAAGCTGACGCTGGCCGCGGCCGGCGCCACCGTCACCATCTCGAACGTCGAGACCCTGACCGGTGCCGGTGGCACCGACTCCATCACCCTTGCCACCCAGGCGACGGGTACGCAGTTCGATCTCGGCGCCGGCAGCGACGCGCTGACGCTCGGCGCCTTCGTCAACACCGCCACCGTTTCCAACATCGAAACGCTCACCGGCGGCTCGACCAACGACACCGTCACCCTCGCGGCTCAGGCGACCGGCGCGGCGATCGACCTCGGCGCCGGCCTCGACAGGCTGACGCTCGGCGCCTTCGTCAACACCGTCACCGTCTCCAACGTCGAAACGCTCACCGGCGGCTCGACCAACGACACGGTCACCCTGGCCACCCGTGTGACCAACGCGGCGATCGACCTCGGGGCGGGCAACGACACCCTGACGCTCGGTGCCTTCATCAACACCGTCACCGTGTCGAACGTCGAGACCCTCACCGGCGGTGTGTCCTCGGACACGGTGGCGCTCGGTGCCGCGGTCTCCGGCGCGACGATCGACCTCGGCGCCGGCACCGACACCCTGACCTTCGCCGATACCGGCGCCACGGTCACCGTGTCGAACGTCGAAACCATCACCGGCGGTACCGCCGCCGACAAGGTGACGTTGGGTGGGCAGGCGCTCTCCGGCGCCATCGATCTCGCGTCCGGCGACGACACCCTCGTCCTCGGCGCCTACATCAACACCGTCACGGTGTCGAACGTCGAGACCCTCACCGGCGGGTCCACCGACGACACCGTCACCCTCGGGGCCCAGGCGACCGGCATCGCCCTCGATCTCGGCGCCGGCGGTGACAAGCTGATCCTCGGCGCCTTCGTCAACACGGTCACCGTGTCGAACGTCGAGACCCTCACCGGTGGATCCACCGACGACACCGTGACCCTCGGGGCCGCGGTCACCGGCGCCACCATCGACCTCGCGGCCGGCAACGACACTCTGGTCTTCGCCTCCGCCGGTGCGACCGTCACCGTCTCCAACATCGAGACCGTCACCGGCTCGGCCGCGACCGACGTGGTCACCATCGGCAATCAGGCGACGGGTATCGCCGTCGATCTCGGTGGCGGGGCCGACGCCCTGGTCCTGCGCAACCAGGTCAACACCGTCACCGTCTCCAACGTCGAGACCGTCACCGGCGGATCCTCGGCCGATACCGTCACCTTCGGCGGTGCCATCACCGGCGCCGCCGTCGACCTCGGCGTCGGCAACGACCGCCTGACGCTGGCCGCGGCCGGCGCCACCGTCACCGTCTCCAACGTCGAGACCCTCACCGGTGCCGGCGGCACCGACGTCGTCACCCTCGCCACCCAGGGAATCGGGACGGCGATTAACCTCGGTGGCGGCGCCGACGCGCTCGTCCTCGGAGCCTTCGTCAACACCCTGACGCTGTCCAACGTCGAGACCATCACCGGTGGCTCGACCAACGACATCCTGACCCTCGGCGCCCAGGCGACCGGCGCGACGGTCGACCTCGGCGCCGGCCTCGACAGGCTGACGCTCGGAGCCTTCGTCAACACCGTCACCGCCTCCAACGTCGAAACGCTCACCGGCGGCTCGACCAACGACACCGTCACCCTCGCCGCCCAGGCGACCGGGGCGACCGTCGACCTCGGTG
>ERZ1645192.414-NODE-414-length-35093-cov-7.434443_pt1 | contig 35093 bp, 37 predicted proteins | sample MGYA00575354_ERZ1645192 | MGnify/ENA primary metagenome ERZ1645192 (study PRJEB40844, sample SAMN11349763) | freshwater sediment metagenome | isolation source: river sediment | host: Sediment | place: India: Faizupur Khadar , New Delhi | collected 2017-02-21 ...
CGGAAACAAGATTGTTCAATACCCCGTTGACGGCTCCGGGATCAAGCGGTTGCCTGAGCCGTGGTTGGTTCATGGAGCAGGGTCGCGCAACCCGATGATAACCCGGGATGGGTCGCTGTGGTTTGAAGGTACGACGGGAGGTATTAAATATTATCGCCGATATTCCAACGGGGAGATCACTCAATTTACAAATGAAGAATTAGTCATCGGAAGGGCCCGGTATCCCTTTCGTATATCCGTTGACCCGACAGGCAACTGGCTGGCGATCCTTTACGAAGAGATCGAGAACGGCAAGGGCCGATCCGTTGGCATTTTTGACGTCTCACACCGAAAAACCACTTCTGTAGCAGTGCCGGCGACAGCTATAAACATAGCCATACATTAGGAGGAATGCATGGGCCGCTTTGAAGATATCAACCCGCTTGATATGAACGTCTTTTTGAAACTTAACAAAACTCTCCTTATCCTTTTGACCGAAACACTTGCAGGTCGCGTGGGAAAGGACGGCGGGTCTTTTGATTGGAAGAATGAGAAAGGCTGGGAACTCCCCATCAAAGAATGGGAGCCGCTCGTACCGACACATGGGCATTTCGCAGGGCCTGGATACAGTTGCGGTAAACGGGGAGAGTTTTCGGTGAAAGAGATCGAGGAATTCCCGGTGGCTCGAATTTACGACCCAAAACTTCGGGATATGAGAGACGATTATGTTGACGTCCTTGCAAAAGAGCATGATCTCGCATATGCCAAGGCCCGAGGGAAACCCGATTACTGGGAGCAAATCCGTATAGCCGACAGGATATTAATAACTGAAACACAGAAACTTCTCGACGGCACATCGCCCCTGTTCTCCGATGGCGGGAAAATGACCCCGGCCGAAAGTTCGTATGCCGAGTCCATGCTCGACGGTTTCAAGATAAAGCTCGTCATGATGGACGAGCCTTCCGCCGCATTCGAGAAGTTCAGGAATTCCGGATATGGGAAAAATGAGATAAACGAGTTTTTCAATAATCTGTCCCAGGGAATTCAATTCTATAAATCCCGTGACCTGTTCCGAAAACTTCATTTCTCCGAAACCGAGATACAGGAGATAGAACAGAAGGCCGCCGCCTGTTGCAGGGAGAACGGGCTGGATAGCGGCAGCATCCTCAAAGCCGACTCGCCCGGCGCCGGGGCAAACCCCCTTGAGACCGCATCCGCGGCGAACCCGTATCCCGATGAATGTATCGATGAAGACCAGGATTATTACCGGGGCCCGGGGATGGGATAAGCAGACACATAAGACATACCGTCACCCTAATGTGAAAAAATGGGAACTATTTGTCCGGCAGAGGGGCGGGCATGGTGGCCTGTGCTCCCTGTGAACTCTTGCGGAACGAGCAGAAGAACGTCTTTCCTTTCTCCGGGAACCCGTCTCAGGCCCGGGTGAGCGGGTCGAACTCCCGCTTCTCTGACTGGTGCTCAAAGTTTAATGAATAACTTGTACTTCTTCCGCCACCGGGGTCTTTGAGCAGAATGCCGCGATTTACCAGATCGGTAATATCGCGTAAAGCTGTATCCGGAGAGCGCTTCGTCAATTTCGCCCATTTTGTGGCAGTAAGCTTCCCTTCGAAATTGTCCAGCAGTTTATTGAGGACCAACCGCTGGCGGGGATTAAATTGCGCCTGCGCGTATTTTTCCCAAAAACCGGCCTTTGTCAGTACGCGGGAAAGTGTAGTGCCGGCGTTGTCGAGGGCAGTATTGAGGGTGTCCAGAAACCAATCCAATTGCGCCGTAATGTTCAAGGTGCCTTTCTGTGCAGCTTCGAGGCCGGCATAGTATTCAGGCCTCCTGCTTCTTATTTGAGCCGACATACTGTAAAAACGCCGGGCGCTTTTCTCTGACCGCGCCAGGAGCATATCCATAAGTGCCCGGCCGATCCGCCCGTTGCCGTCTTCGAAAGGATGAATGGTCACAAACCACAAATGTGCGATCGAGGAGCGTAAAACGAGGTCGTTCCCGTCGTCACGGTTGAACCATTCCATGAATTTTTCCATCTCGGCTTCTATGCGCGCCGCCGGCGGGCCTTGAAAATGAACCCGCTCACGGCCGATCGGGCCGGAAATGACCTCCATGGGACCGGACGTATCATCCCGCCACGCACCCGCCTTAATTGCGTGCATACCGCTTCGACCGGCAGGAAAAAGGGAAGCATGCCAGGAAAAAAGTCGTTCCCGGGTTAAGGATTGGTCGTACTTTTGAGTGGCGTCAAGCATCATATTCACGATGCCCTCTACGGTTCTCGAGGGGTGCGGCAAGCCTCCCGCATCCATTCCAAGATGCCGTGCGACAGAGGATCGAACCTGCTCAGCGTTCAGATCTTCGCCTTCAATTTCACTTGATTTAACAACATCCAGAGTGAGTGTTTGAAGAATGGCTTCGTCGCGCAGGTCAAAACCAAGGCATTTCATTCTCCCGATCAACTCACCCTGTTTATATCGAACCAGGGCGAGCTTCGGGGCTAAAATGTCAGAACCCCAATGGAAGTCGGGCCAGTCCGGCAGATCATAAATATAGACTGTCATTCTCCGCACCTCATGCGGATATTATAGACCATATTCTCCGCACGTGCAACAATATCCGCAAGAAGTGCGGTTAATAAAGCGCATAATCTCCGCAAACGATAGCTCTCTCAAGATTCGGCATCATTAGTCTTACGGAGATGTTCAACAACGTTATTGACCACCCCTTAAGCTGTAATGTCTTGAAAAGACTATTCTCTCGCCCGTTCGCCTTCGGCTCTCCAGGACCCGCAGAGAGCGGGGAAAGGCTTAAGTGCGGCCAGATCCCGGAGGGCTTTCCCGGCGTTGATGCATGGTATGGCAAACCGGGGGGTTGTCAGGTATACTTAAGACCGCTGAAGCTATGGGTTTGGTCCGCATACATGATGTTTCTTTGAGGTTCGGGGATACGGCGCTCCTTGACCGCGTTGCGCTGCAGATCGAGGCGGGGGAGAAGATCGGGCTTCTCGGGCGCAACGGGTCGGGGAAGTCGACCCTGATGAAACTGCTCGCCGGGGAGATATCGGCCGATTCGGGGACCGTTGAGCGAAGCGGGGTGCATGTCGCGATGCTTCCGCAGGATGTCCCGGACGACCTGCCGGGGACCGTGTACGACATTGTCGCGATGGGAGGGACGGAGCATGCCCGGCTCCTCGGGGAATATCACGAGCTTGCGGGGCGCGTCGCACGGGAACACGACGAGGGGCTTGTCCGGGCCCTCGAGAATGTTCAGCATGAGATAGAGGCGTCGGGGGCGTGGCACTATCACCAGCGTATAAAAACGGTCATAGAGCGCATGTCGCTCGATGAGGACGCGGCATTCAGGGCCCTTTCGGCCGGGATGAAACGGCGTGTTTTCCTCGCGAAGGCGCTTCTGAACGAACCGGACCTTTTGCTTCTCGACGAGCCGACGAACCATCTCGATGTTGCGACGATACTGTGGCTCGAGGAATTCCTTATCAAGTATGACAGGACGCTCATGTTCGTCACCCACGACAGGGCATTTCTGCAGCGCGTGGCGACGCGGATCGTCGAGATCGACCGGGGGCGCCTTGCGGCGTACACCTGCGGCTACGCTGCATATCTCGAACGCCGGCAGGCCATGCTCGACGCGCAGGAAAAACAATGGTCCGAGTTCGATAAGAAGCTGGCGAGGGAAGAGGTGTGGATCAGGCAGGGCATCAAGGCCCGGAGGACACGGGATGAAGGGAGGGTCCGCGCGCTTTTGCGGATGCGCGAGGAGCGTGCGCGCAGGCAGGAGCAAACGGGCGCGTGCCGGTTTTCGATCGAAGAGGCCCGGCGCAGCGGACGCGTGGTCGCCGATGCCGCCGGTATCTCGTTCGCCTGGGGGGAAACAAGAATTGCCGATGATTTCTCTACGACCATCATCCGCGGCGACAGGGTGGGCATCATGGGGCGGAACGGGTGCGGTAAAACGACCCTTCTCAAGATACTCCTCGGCGAGCTCATGCCGCACAAGGGGAATGTCAGGCTCGGCACGAACATCGAGGTCGCGTATTTCGACCAGCTTCGCTCGCAGCTCGACGGGGACCGGACCCTCAGGGAGAACATCGGGGACGGCAACGATATGATCGTCACGGGCGAGAGGTCCCGCCACGTGGTCGGTTATCTCCAGGATTTCCTTTTTTCGCCGGAGAGGACCATGGCACCGGTGCACTCGCTCTCCGGCGGCGAGCGCAACCGCTTGCTCCTCGCAAAGCTCTTCATCGTCCCGTCCAATGTCATGGTCCTCGACGAGCCGACAAACGACCTCGACACGGAAACGCTGGAATTGCTCGAAGAGAAGCTCCTCGACTATAGCGGGACGATCCTGCTCGTCAGTCACGACAGGGAGTTTCTCAACAATGTCGTGACGTCGACCATCGTGTTCGAGGGGAATGGCGTCCTGCAGGAATACGTCGGCGGCTATGACGACTGGCTGAGGCAAAAAGCGAAACCCGCTCAGGCACCTCCGGCGGAGCGCCCGCAGAAGAAAGAAAAGCGGCCCCGGGAGAAGAAGAGGCTCTCCTTCAAAGAAGCGAAAGAGCTTGAATCGCTGCCTTCCCTCATTGAAGCCCTCGAGGAAGAGCAGAGCCAGTTGATGGAGACCCTCAATTCACCGGACTTGTATGCCGGCCGCGACCTGTCCATGATCGAGGCAACGAACGAACGCTTTCAGGCCGTTGAAAAAGAGCTCGACGCCGCATACCACCGGTGGAACGAACTCGAAGAGCTGCAGGCAGAGCTGGCCGGGAACAAACAGGTGCAGACCGAATGAACACCGACGGCCTCGTCGTCTATATCCTTGAATGTTCTGACGGGACCCTGTATTGCGGCTGGACGAATAATCTGGAAAAACGGCTTCACGAGCACAATGAAGGGAAAGGCGGCGCAAAGTACACCCGGGGACGGAGACCGGTCAGGCTGGTGTACCGGGAACCGTGCCCGACAAGGTCCGACGCGTTAAGAAGAGAACGAGAAATAAAGGGGCTGACGCGACTCGAAAAACTACGCCTGATATCGGGCGGCGGGGAAAGAGCGGCGCCATGACCGTTCGACGAGGCGGAGGCAAGGAACGGGCATTCTTGAAATCTCATATTTACAGATTGATATTTCAAGGAAGGTGATGGGGACGCCCCCGGCGGCCTAATCTTCCAGGGCTGACTGCAGTTTCTGCTTGAGCCGGGGGGATATGTCTACGAAATCGAGTTTTTTCGCGAAGGCCGCCCGGTCGATCCCGCGGCCCTGTTTGAAGGTGCCGAGGACCCTGGCGCATTCTTTATCATCGGCGTTCCTTATCGAGGCCTGCACCCGGACGGCCCGGCCGTCCTTCTCGATCACCCGGGCGGGGACCTTGTGCTGCGTACCGGTGTAGACCGGCCTTAAAATCTCGATCTCCATTTTCGTCGTGAAATAAAAGGAGTGCGTATCGAAGAACACGGCCCACCACATCGCCTCATCCAGGACCCCGGTCACGATGCCGGCATGGGCTACGCGCGCATAGCCTTGAAATTTTGAGTCGAGGACGAACTCCGAGAAAATAACATCGTTGTCGACAGACATCCGAAGGTGCGGCCCGTCACCTTCCCGGCCGCAGAAGAAGCAATCCGAGTACCGCGGCAGCAATTCCATAGCATCCTCCCCTTGTGAATCCTGGCCTGCCCGGCCGTCTCGCCGGTCACGCTTCCCCTGAACCTCACGCCTGCCTTGTGATAATACGCAAAAACCTCCGGCTTTGTCCAATGGAAAAACGGAAAGGCTTGCCTTGAGCGCAGCGGGCGGGATGATGTCTCTTGCCGGTGATAAAACGCAAAGGCGCGTGTCGGGCAGTAGATTGTTGACGAAGAAATATATTAAGGTATAATTTTCAGGGCATGGTCATCATAATTTCTTATGGAGGGTAAAGATGAAATTGGTCAGAAGCATCGTATTATTCATGTTGTTGCTGCTGCTCTCAGCCGGTATAGGATTTGCGGCCGATGCCAGGGGTTGCGCGGACCATCCGCTCTTCAACCGCATGAGCGGGTTTGAGATCTTTGAATGCAAGAAAACGTATGATCAACTGATCATCAAGATGGTCAACGATCCGAAATCGGATAAGAACCTCCGGCCCGAGGGGGACCTCACCACGCTCAAATACATATTCAAAAAGACCTCCGGTTCACAGACCGCACCGAGCGATCTGTCGGTGATGCGCAATTACCAGAACGCGGCGAAACAGAAAGGCGGCACCGTTCTCGTTGAGAGGCCCGGCTACACCGCGCTGAAATTTGTGCGCCAGGGCGCCGGCAATGTGTACGCGGTTGTCAGCACGAGCAACGGAGGCTATCGCCTGCAGATCGACGTGCTGGAAGAAAAGGCCATGAAGCAGGAGATCACGGCGAACCTGATGTGGGAAAAGCTGCAGAAGGACGGCTTTATCTCATTGCACATCAACTTTGACACAAACAAGGCCACCATCAAGCCCGAATCCATGCCGCTCGTTCAACAGATCGTTGACCTGATGAAGGGCCAGCCGAACCTCAAGGTGTCCATAGAAGGCCACACGGACAGCCAGGGCAACGCTGCCGCCAATAAGACCCTGTCGCTCAACCGGGCGAAGGCCGTAGCGTCGGCAGTAGCCGCGGGAGGCATCAGGGCGGACCGCATGCAGACGGTCGGCTGGGGACAGGAAAAGCCCGTCGCGGACAACCGCACCGAGGACGGCCGCGCCGCCAACCGCCGGGTAGAGCTGGTAAAGAAGTAAAAGCGTAAAAAGACACCCTCGCGCCCCAGTTCTTCGCAGAGGGGTGAGGGAAAGACCGCGCGGAAGGTGGCCGAGAGGGAGGGTAGTACCAGAGGGCCTCGCCGTGGATACAGGTAACCTCGCTTCCCTTGCGTAAATGCAGGGAGTGGAGCTTCGCGGCGTACGCCAGGGCTTCTTCAAATCGCTGTCCGAGGATGGGGTCCGCGGTTTCCATATGAATGACGCACCGCCCTATGGCGAGCTTTGCTCGACGGATACGGCGCTGCTTTTCTTAAACTGCTCCTGCTGATCTTTCGTTAAACGAAGGTCGTTCAAGATGTGCTTGACCATAAAGGCCCTGAGCTCTTCCTCGGTATTCAGGTCCGGATAGAGGCTTACGGCCCTCAATATGCTCTCGACAGTGGGGATATTGCTGATCTTTGCCCGAAGACTTATGTCGCCGATCTCAGCGAAAGATTTTTCTATGCTGTTCCGGACTGACTTGCATATCGGGACCTGCCTTACGTAACTTATCATATCTTACACATTCCTCCTGCCCCGCAAAAAAGATGTGCTGCAAAATGCTTCTCGTGGGTGGGCGACTGATACTATACCCCAAGAGGCGCGGAATAACAATTCCTGCCCGACAGGCCGCATGGCCCGAACGGTCCGAAGAGATATGCCCGGGATGATGCGAGTCTCTTTCACGCATTGACAAAACCCGTGTTTCAACGAATAATGTTGCGAGGCCACGCCTTTCTTGGGCCGGTTTCTCCATGGGAGCGGAAATGTGCGAATTTTGCGCAGGACACGGCGAAGGTAAAAAGTAGTACCTCAGCGGACATCCGGGGCAAGGAACTCATGGGATGATCCATTAAACAGCGGGAGGCCGTTTGGAAAAACATGACGAACAGAGGCAGCGGGCAGAGGCAATACTGGGCCCGGATAACCTGACCGTTTCCTTGAGATCACTGACGCTCTACCGGGAGTATCTGAGCAGGCATCTCGAAATGCCCTGCGTGATGACGGGCATCGAAGGTTTTCCCTGGGACGGCAGATATGTTTTCGGGTGCAACGATGCGGCGGAATTCGAAGCCCTGAAAAAAGACCAGCCTGCATGTACCGATATTTATGAATTGAAGCGTTTCGAAGAACCTATAGACGAGAATGCCGGGATACTGGTCAAGGTAAAACGGGTGCGGGACAACCGGCGCTTCATCCTTGACCTTGCGTCGCTCAAGGCGGTGGACGGGCCGTCGAAGAACGGGACGCTTCTCGCTGATTACTCCTTGTGGTTCGTCAATAACAAGATCAGGTAGGGCAGACGTTCTGCACGAACCCGTTTCACCCGGCGCGCCGCCGGACCTGACGGCATCACACCAGTATCCTTACAAAGGCAAGGTAACCCCCAAAAAAGAAGGCGTGCAGCACGAGCTGCTCGAGCCAGGAATTCTTGCCGGAGCGCCTGCCGAGAAGGCCTTCGCCTGAAATGGGCAGGGCAACGAAGAGCATGGATATGTAGAGGACGAAGATATAGAGGCTGATGAGGGCAGCGGAATTGGCCGCCTGCGGAGGGTCGAACCCCAGGACCGGCGTTGCGATGAAGTAGACGGCGCCGAAGACGGCGCTGGTGACGAGGTGGATGATGAGGCCCGCGCCCGCGACGAGGCCGGGGCCGGCCTCCTTTCCGATCGTGCGGAAGAAAAAGGAACCGTCTATGACGATGAGGCTCGACCTGAAGGCGCGGAGTTTGAAGAGGATGTGGGAGATGACACCCATGATGACGCCGGATGCGGCGCCCGCGAGAAACCCTGCGATAACGGCATGCATAAAAGGACCTCCTTCACGGATCATAGACGGATAACCTCAGGCGGCAGAAAGACGCGGAAGAGACCGTGGGGCGTGAGGAGCACGTTGTGGGGATGCTGGAGTTCCTCCCCTGTCAGGTACCCGAGGGCTTCCAGCATCGGGAAGCTCACCGATGCGGCCCTGCCCGGAGAAGGCACGACGAACGTGTGCCGGACCTCGAAACGGGTGACGCCCCCCGGTACCGCGTACAGGCCGGCCGTTGGCGTTACAAGAAACTCGACCGCTTCGTGCATGTCCCGAAAAGGCGCGTAATCATGATTACCTGCCGGATCTTCCCGCAACGCGATGCTGACGTCCCCTTCCCATTCACCTGCCGCGTGATAGTCCGCCACTCCGTTCTTCTCCGCTGAACCGTGTATCTCAAAGGACATCGCCGGCCAGGGTATCCCGAGCAGCTTCGTCGCAAACGACATCACCCGCGATGTTATGCCGCTCTTCAGGAAGAGGACCACCGTCTTCCCCGTGACCGGGTCCCTGACGTACGTCCTCACGTTCAGCTGGTCGTAGTTGAAGCGGATGAAAGGAAAGAACGACGCCCGCACGTTCCTGTTGTGGAACATGACCAGGGACACAAACGCCTTCCCCTCGTGCGTCATCGCGAACGGCACCTTCTCGGGCACAGCAGGGCGCAGGCGCTCCTCCGGTACCAGGTACGTTACATACGCGACGTCCGTTATGTCCAGCTTCACGGAAAAAGTCGGCACGCGGACCATAAATACATTATATCAAGTTTCTCGAATATCAAAACCGGGGAATCCCGTCGGCGGTCGGCTTACAGGTAGAGCGAGCTCAGCTTTTCGAGGAGGGTGTGAAATTCTTCGTGCTTGCCGTGCCCGATCCGCTCCTCCTCGATCCTCTCAAAGTCCGCGAAGAGCTCATTTTGCCTCGCGTCCGGAAAGGTCCTGTCGGCCACTTCAAGAATGACGTCATTCTCCTTTGCCATGTGGCCCCTGAGCAAGGCAATGCAGGCCCGGGCGTTCTCCACGATGTCCCCGGACGAAGATATGCCCCCCTGCACATACGCGGTATATGCCCGCGACATTAAGCCGACATACCCCCTGCTGGTCTCGTGTTCCGCGCACATCGCTGCAGCAGGCGCTTTCGCCTCGTCGCTTGCGTTTATCATTGCGGGGAACAACACGTCTTCTTCCTTGCCGTGGTGGCATTTGTCGACAAATACCTGCATGAACTCGATGATGCCTTCGACGTGACCGTTTTCCATGGTCCCCGTCTTCTCGAGCTTTTCACAGACCTTCTCGAGAATGTTGAGCATGGTCCTGATCCCCGCGTGTTCGTTCTTGAGTTGCTGCGTCGCTTTCATACGAGCACCCATCCGCCCTTTCCTTTTTCGGCGAACCTCCTGCCCATGTCAAAGGCCTTCCGGCAGTCGATCGGGAAGACGTCCGCCCGCACCCGGGCCTTCTCTGCCGGGTTGAAACGCGGGGCGTATACCCGGGAGTAGTCCTCGAACTGGTACGTGTCGTAGCTGATGAGCGTCTCGGAGCTTCCGAATATGTTCGTCAGGACCATGCTGTTCAGACCGATGTGCTGGCTGTAGCCCCGCTCCTCAGCCATTTCTTTCGTGGCCCCCAGTGTGTAGATAAAGCCCGTCGCGATCTTGCCCGGGAAGAGGGACCCCGGCGGGTCGGTATATGTCATGTAGGGGAAGAAGAGCCTCTCCATGAAGGACCGCATCTCTCCCGTGACGGTCCCGAAATATATCGGCGAGCCGAGGATCAGGGCGTCCGTGTCCCTGACCTTATCGAGAAGGCGTGCAAGGCCGTCCTTAACAGCACACCTCCCGTAGCTCGGGCCATCCACGGTCTTGCAGGCGAAACAGCTTATGCAGCCCTTGAATTTCAGGTCGTAGAGATGAACGAGCTCGACCTCGGCACCCCGGGAAGCAGCCCCTTCGAGGGCCTTTTCGAGAAGGGTCGCCGTGTTCCATTTCTTCCGGGGGCTTCCGTTCACAGCCAGCACTTTCATGGGCCCTGACCTCCTCGCTCTCTATCTGAAGTATACGTGGTTTTCTGCCCGGCCACAAGCGACTCGTGCATCGGGGTGTTGAAATCGATCGCCGGGCATTAATCCTGCTCCCCGGCCTTCTGCGCCATGCGGACCAGTTCCCAGTAGGGCGGCCTGTAACCCTGTTTTTCCTCGAAGAGGGCGGCCTCTTTCAGCACGCGCTCTTTCAGCCGCCCGTGACGCTTTTCGAGTTCCGCTGCTTTCACGGCCACGACGGGGCCCATACCCTCCGGGACCGGCCCGGCACCCCCGAAGAGGTTTTTGACCCCGCTGTAAACCTTCGCCAGCCCGGCAGGAATGAGGAGGTACACCGGGCTTGCCAGGCGGTCACCTTTGTCCGCCCCTTCGAGCATGGCGTCGATGACGGCATCGTCGACGTGGGCGTGCCAGAGGGCCTCCCTTTCCCGTCCTTCAGCCACCACCGAGAGCTGCGGGTCGTACTCCAGGTCGGCGGGGGCCTGCGTCGTGAAGTTTCGGACACCGAAATCACCGAGCCAGGCGACCACCCCCGGGGAGGACATGGTCGTCGTGATGCTCCACAGGCCCACCCCGAAGGGCAGGTAGGCCTGGTACGCGACCTCCGAGCAGAACTGCTTCGAAGGCTCCCGGTAATCCATGGCAAAATCGTAGGGTATGTGTTTTCTCCGCACATCTTCGTAGGCCTTCTTCGCTGCCCTGTGGGGCAGCATGGGGTCTTTCACTAAAGCCGGATGGTCGGCCCTCAGCCTCATCACCATGACGCGGAGCTTCACGTCCTTCAGGTACTCGTCCGGGGTCGATATGACGACGCCGCGCTCGATGTGCGCCTCGATAATGGCCGGGTTGCCCGTCGCCTCGTCAACGTAGAGCAGGGCAATGTGCGAGAAATTTCCCGGGTGGTCGTTGCCGCGGGCGATCAGTGCCGACGTCGGCGCCCCGCCCCGCGACACGAGGATATCGCCGCTGTGCAGCACAAACCCTTTATATGTCACCGACGGGGTTTTGGATGCCTCTGCGGTACCGGGCAGGACCACCGGGAGGGCCCCCTTCGGCGCCTGCAGCATCACCTCTTCGAGGGCGATCCGGCCGCCGTAGAGGACCCGGTACAGGCGGTCGCGGACCTGCGCGTCGTTGACGTCCCATCCGATGGACTGCCTCTTCAGCACATTCCGGACCGACATGACCAGGTTGGCATATTCGCCGATACGGTCGGGACAGGCCGCCATCAGGGGACCGAGGGCGAAGAGGTTTGCCTCCACGCCATCGAAGAGTGTGTCGGCGGGCTTCAGCTGCGCTCCCGTGATTGCTGCAACGTGCCGTCTGCCTTCCCCGAGGCGCTTCCCGATCTCGTCGGCAACGCCCGGGCACCCGGCGGAGCGCACATCCCGGAACCTAGCCTCCAGATGCCGCCACACCCGGTTCTGGTTCCATACAAAAGGCGTTGCCCCCGCGCCGGCCTTTTCCGGCACATCAGCGGCGGCGGCCGGCAATACGCTCAATAAAAAGAGGAGCGCAGCCATGACGGTCAGGAGAGTATGCTTGCGGTAAAACAGTTCTATGGTATCCTCCCGGAGGATTGTCCCGAGCAGCGGGCAGGCGCAGCCCGCAAGAGCGTCTATCTATTCTTTCAAATGGCAAAGATTAGCGCAACAGATAAACCCTCCTCTGCCGGGATAACACCGGGCGCCTGAGGCGGGATGACGCAGCAAGGATTCTCCCGGACAGGCAATTCATTGCATCTTGAAATATTCTGCCAAAGCGGCGGGACAGGGGTATACTTATTGTAGGGAGACATTGTGGGGAAGGAGATGGTGCACAATGCTCATACCGACGAAGATACTGGTCCCGACCGATTTCTCGGAACACTCCGACAGGGCGCTGGAGCAGGCCCTCGACATAGCGGCGCAATACGGCGCGAAGGTCTATCTCGTCCATGTTCTCAATGTTATCCGCTCCGATTTCGAGGAACTGGTCCGGAAAGAGGCCCAGGAGAACCTGGCGAAACAGCTTCGCAGGTTCCCCCGTGCGAAGGAGATCGGGGTCGCAGCGCATATCCGCAGCGGCATCACCTACGAAGAGATCCTGAAAGAAGGGAAGGAGAACGGGATAGACCTCATCGTGATCGCGTCCCTCGGCCAATCGGGCATTGCGAAATACCTGGTCGGAGGGGTGGCCCGCAACGTTTTGAAAGGCGCAAAATGTCCCGTGCTGCTGACAAAGTGAAGGAGAAGGCAGGGGCCCGGTATGCTCCGGGCCGCCGAACTTCCGGTTAAGAAAGGGGGTGCACCAATGTACACGAGGTTGATCCTGGTTAATTTCGGGCCGGGGACGCGGTCGACAGGAGAGATGGTCATCGATACGTTTGCCCCGATCTACAGGACCATGCGGGGATTCAAGGGTGCAACGTTCTTCGCCAATCCCGACACAGGCGAATGCGGCGCGCTGAGCCTGTGGGAGACGAAACAGGATGCAGAAACGGCCACGGTCAGTTTATGGCCGAAACTCCAGGAGGTGGCCGGCGGCATGCTCAAAGGTCCGCCCATGGTCCGGACGTTCGAACTCTACGAACCCAAGGCCCCGCCGCCCGAGGAGATCGAGTAAAAGCGCTACGTGAAAAGGTGGCCGATCATCCTGTTTAGCATCGGGCCGCCCTTGACCTCGGTTTCCAGAAGGGGTATGGTCGCCCGCACATCCTCGCCGAAGATGCTCCAGATCTCTTCCATGTGCTCGTCCTGCATCTTGACGCGGTGCTGGACGAATTCCGCGGCGTCCGCGCTGACCTGCTCCTTCTGAATGATGCCGTTGACGATCACGCCGCCGACGGGGATGCCGAACTCGACGAACCAGTTGATGAACCGTGTAATAACGGCAATGGGAAGGCTCTCGGGAAGCGTCACGAAGAAAAAGGCCGTAAGCGCTTTATCGGTGAGCAGGGACTGCGCCCGCGCCATTCTGTCTTTGAAGCCCAGAAGGTAGTCCATGAGAGGGTCTTTCTCCTCTTTCTTGGAGAAAGAGAGCATCTCGCGCAGGGACTTGGCCTCTTCCCTGCTCTTGAGCATCTTGTCGACCCAGAGCGAATAGACCTTCGACATGCCGAGGAGCCTGCGGGCATTTGCCGTAGGCGCCGTATCAAAGACGTAGAAGTCGTATTCGTCCTTGAACATGATCTCCGTCATGTTCTCGAACATCGCGGATTCCTCGAAGGCCGGGTTCATCGTCGCCGATTCGACGAACTCGTCCGCCTTTGTCGTTATGTCGGCAAATTTGAGGAACCAGTTTATCTTTTCCCGGATCTCCTGCTTGGAGCGTTCGATCGTGTCGTGCGTGTCGATCTCGAATGCGTGGCAGAGCTTCTCGTCGCAGACGACCGCCACCTTGCCGAAAACATCGTGCTCGAGCAGGTTGGAGAGGCTGTGCACCGGGTTCGTCGAGGCAAGGAGGGTCCTTTTCCCCTGTTTTGCCGCCCAGAGTGCGGCGGTTCCGGCCATGACCGTCTTCCCGACGCCGCCCTTTCCCCCGAAGAATATATATTTCAGATCGGGATGGTCCTGCATGAACCTCGTCATACTGTTCGTTATCTCGCCCATCGAAGCGCCCTCCCTCATTCAAACATGGTCGTGGACAATTTTTCGATCATATCGAGCCCGGTCACGTCCCTGTCCATTTCGGGCACCCATGCGTGTATCTGGTCCTTGAAGACCTCGTCGATCACCTTGAGGTAGTGGTCCTGCATATCGAGGCGCCTCTTCAAGTACTCAGGAATGTTCTGTACCCTGAGCTCCGCCGGCAGCACCCTGTTCACGATATACCCGCTTAAGGGCACATCGAATTTCGCGAAGAGGTCGGCGGCCTTCAAAGTATCGTTGATGATCATCTCCTCCGGTGTCAGGACGAAGAAGAATGCCGTCTTCTCCTTGTCGGTGAGAATGCTGGATGACTTGTTGATGCGGTCCTTGATGTAGAGGAGCTCGTTGAGGATGGCGTCCTCGTCGAGGTCCTTGTCCCGGCGTATCGTTGCGGCGACCTGGTCGTATTCGCGCATCTGCTGGCGAAGGCCCGTGATCTTGCCGATCCAGGCGTCGTAGACGGACGCCATGCTGAGGTAATAGAGGGCATGGCCGAGCGGCACGAGATCGTAGATGTAGTAATCGTACCCGCCCTTGACGACGATATCGACGACCTCGTCGAAGATGGCGCTCTCCTCCATGGCAGGCTCGGCCGCCGCCGCCTGGATGTAGCTTTCTATCTCGTCCGGTATCTTGTCCATACCGTACATGTCGAGGATCTTCTGGCGTATCTCCTGCTGGTACTCCCTGACCCGGCGGTCTGCATCGATCTCCTGAGCGTACAGGTTCGGCATGATCTCCGTGGGGCCTTTTCCGAAGATGTCTCTCTTAAAGATGTCGCTCAAGGACGCCTGGGGATCGACGGAAAAGACGAGGACCTTCTTCCCCTGCTTTGCCAGGTAATAGGCCGCTGCGGCGGAAAACGTCGTCTTGCCGAGGCCGCCTTTGCCGCCGAACATTATGTAGCGCCTGTTCGGGTGTTGTTCGAATATCTTTGCGAGTGAAATAGCAACCACCCCCTTGTTTGTATTAATGAGAGCTCTTATGCGAGCGCGTCCGTAAGGTCTTTCTCACGGAGCATCCTGCGTTTCCAGGTGGATATCTGGGGCACCACGTAGGGCAGGAGCCTCAGCGAATAATACGGCGGCAATATCGGCACCCCGAGCATGTCACCCATGGTGATCAGGATAAAAAGGTGCTCCATGCTCGCCCGTGATTTCAGGGCAAATCGGGCCGAATCGTGCGCGGCGACACCGTACACAAACTCTTTCATCGCCCCAAAAAACCCGCCTTTCTTCTTCTCTCTGTCTTTCTCTTTCTTATCACTCATCTTCATCATCTCCTTAACTATCGAACGACCGTATTCTCCCGGCCCCCATTGCCCATTGCCTATCGCCTATAGCCTATAGCCTATCGCCTATTCTATTACGCCCTCGCCGCTTCAGCCGTTTTCCCGTTCTTCATCGCCCGGTACCGGTTGAATGCCTTGAGCCCTTCTATACCGAGAACTATCGCCGCGATCACAAGAAATATGCCGACCAGGCCCATAAGGGTGTTGCCGATGATCGCCTCGCCTTTGACCGCACCCGAGAACACCTTCGTCAGCAGGCTGTACGACGTGTACAGCAGGGCGGCGATCGTCGTAATGAACATGAACACCATGGGCCAGATCACCCACTTGTAGGGTTTTCCTTCGGACATGAGCCATGCCGTGATCAGCATGAGGGCAAGCGATGCCATGAGCTGATTGGCCCCGCCGAACAATACCCAGAGGTACTGCCACCATCCCGTGAGGACGAGCAGGATGCCGAGGATACTCGCGATGAACGTGCCGACATGGGCATTTCGGAAAACGGGGTGGACATCGCTTAAGAGCTCCGATGTGGCAACACGCATGAAGCGCACAACGAGCTGCATGATCGTGATGGCAAGGACCACCATCATAACGCTGCCGTAGGAACGCCCGATATTGACGGGCAGACCGACGGCATTGAGGAATTTTGCGACCCCCGCCGCAAAAACCCCGCCCGGGCCCATCTTGATGGCCGCACCGTAGTCGGCCGGGGATGCGTAAATCGTTCCCGCGATGATAAGGGCGAACGCCGCGAGCATCATTTCGACGAACATGACGCCGGCCCCGACGGGGCGCGTGTCCATCTCACTCTCGAGCTGCCTGGCGGTGCCCGAGCTTGACACGATGCTGTGCCAGCCCGAAACGGCGCCGCAGGCGATCGTGACGAACATGATCGGCCAGACGGGGCCGATCGGGATGGAGAAATTCGTGACGGCCGGGAGCGTAAAGTTGGGATGTATGATCAATATTCCGATAAGGCCGACAAAAAGGCCGAGGAAGACAATGTATGCCGCCACATAGTTGACGGGAAGCGCGAACTTCCAGATCGGGAGGACCGCCGCAAAGTAACAGAACACAAACGCGGCCAAAGCCCACAGGAGCCTGCTGTTCGACAGGGCGTCTCCCACCAGGGCATTCGACGGGGCAATCGTACCGAGCCAGATGCCGACCATGGCAATGATAACGGTAACGATCGTCGTCAGGATGATGTCCCTTCTCCAGCGGTATATCATCTGGCCCGCAACAATGCCCGCGATCGTGAGGAAGAGCCATGCCATGGGGGCCGCTTTAAGCCTTATCGCCGTGTCCACGACAACATTCCCGAAGGCGCCGACGATAAGAAGGAGGTAGAAGTAAACGAAAGAGAGAAGGATCGTCCGTGCCCTCGGGGAAATGAGCTTGTGGCTCAAACCGCCGAACGAAGCGCCGTCGTGGCGCATTGCCATCATGGCGCTCCCGTAGTCGTGGATCCAGCCGATGAAGAACGTGCCGAGCAGTATCCACAGGAGCGCCGGCAGCCATCCCCACTGGATCGCGATGATCGGGCCGATGATGGGCCCCGCGCCCGCGATAGACTTGAACTGGTACCCGAAAAGGACGTTCTTGCTCGTGGGCATGAATTCCACACCGTCCATGTACATCCTGGCGGGGGTGGCCCTTTTCGGGTCGGCCTTGATGATCTTCTTATCGACATAACCGGCGTACACCCGGTAACCGACATAAAACACGACCAGACTGATGACCAATACAACTACGGAATTCATAGTTCCTCCTCCCGGTGCTGGAATGACGCACTACTTCCGTTGCTGCCCGTCAGATCTATTCTTCCTGCTTTTGGTGTGTCGTCATATTTTCCTGCTATTTTGCTCGTTTTTCAAGAAATAAAATAGCGGTTTACCCGCAAATATCAGGCCATGCCTGATATTTCTCCATGCGGCACATCCCATGCCCGGCATAAGGCAGTTTGCCATCGGGCCGGCCTTATCGGGCATGGCCGGGAACGGGTAAGATGGCGCTTGACAACCCGGAAAAGAGTGCTATTACTTATAGTGAAGGGCGGGTAGCCCAGGCAGCGAGTAGGTGAAGGGACATATCCGAGTCGAAGGAGAAAGGATCCCCACTTCGAACCTCTTCACGCGAAAGTGAAAAGCAGGAATCAAACGCGCGTGAACCTGTGAAAGCCTGGACAATCCACCCCCTTTTTTTTGCCCGGGGATCACGCCCCGACCGCCATGATAGAGCGGTCCCGGCGATCCGTAAATTATCCTGTTGTCTTTTCCGTACTTCAGCCTGATCGTCCGTCAAAGCTCCCCGGGGACGGCCCTTGACGACAGGGCCTGCCTGACCCCTTCGCACAGGAGCCTCGACATCTCTTCCCGTGTCTCCGTCGTCGCTGACCCCAGGTGGGGAAGGAGCACGGTCCGCGCAGATGTACGCCACCGCGGATCGATTTCCGGCTCATTTTCAAAGACATCGAGGCCCACGCCGCCGGCCGCAATACGCCTGAGGAAGGTGGTTTGCGCCCACGGAGAAAGTCCCGATGACCTTTAAGGCCGGGCAAAGCTCGAGGTCGGCCTCTGTCAGGGGCTCCGATAGAAGGACAATAAGGGCCTCTGCAGTGGGAAGGGCCTCAACCCAGGCAGGGGAACGATAGGGGACGACGCCGAGTTCCGGGAAGTCACGGCCCAGGTCCTCAACGTGAGGGCCTATCAGGGCCGACGTGCTGAGAATGCGAATGTTCATTCCTCTTTCCCCCTTCTGTTGGTCAATGCAAAAAATGGCGCAGTAAAAAAGTTTAGTAACAGGCTTCCGCCATGTCAAGACAATCCCCGACCGCGGTGAGGTCATCGCGGCGGGCCGATACGGGGCCCTGTACCGCCAGATTTGCATTGACTTGCTTCGCCCGTCATATACAATGGATTTATAAAAAGGGAACCGTAAAAAATAATAACGACTCAGGGGGATTCGATGGCCGGCACACTGGTGAAAAGCATAGATCTTCCGGGAAACAGGACGTTCTCCGTCGTGGTAAACGACCTGCTCTATGAACCCGTCGACTGCATCGTGAATGCGGCGAACGGGTGGTTGTCGCACGGAGGAGGGGTGGCGGCGGTTATCGCGAGGGCGGCGGGTCCCCGCCTTGACGAGGAAGGGAACGAGATCGTGAGGAAGGCCGGCATGGTCCCCGTCGGAGAGGCGGTCGTGACGACGGCGGGAAAGCTCCCGTTCAAGGGGGTCGTCCACGCGGTAGGCCCCATGATGGGAACCGGCGATGAAGAGAACAAACTTGTGAAGGCCCTTTCCTCCTCTTTCTTAAGGGCAAGCGAGAAGGGATGGACTTCCCTGTCCTTTCCGGGCATCAGTTCAGGCATCTTCGCGGTCCCCTACGACATCTGTGCGCGGTCGTATATCCGCGCAGTCACGGAATTCTTCCGAGAGCACCCCGACTCCTCCCTGACGACCGTCCGGGCGTGCCTCCTGAACGGCCCCCTGCTGGAGGCGGTAAAGAAGGAACTGCACAGGACGGGGCCCTAGAGGAAATGCCTGCGTATGACCCGGGGGCAGTTGATCTCAACAGATAAGAATGCAGAGCGCGGACGGGGAGCGCCCTGGTTCATTTCGTGTGTTTCGACGCTTTTTTATGGAAGGGAAACTGGATGCTTTCAAAGTTTTCCTGAAGTCCATAGCGTTTCAGGATATAAGCCCAATCCGGCCTTTCCATCAAAGACAGGATGGCGATATTGACCTTCTTGGCGATCGGGCTGTTCTTCGGAAGGCCGAAACCGAAGAAAAACCTTTTGAAACCCGTCGGGTGAACAAAAATCTTGTCTTTATAGTCATTTCCTTCGTAATAATGAAGGGTAATGGCGTCGTAGAGAAACCCCTCGACCTCACCATTCAGCACCCCGTTGAGGGCATCTTCTTCTTCCTTGTAAAGCTTGTATTTCCCTCCAAGCTTCGGCAGGACTATCGATTCGGCGCTTCCTTTCACGCCGCCCAGATACATGCGCCGGAGCTGCTCGTCAGCGACAAGGCCGATGTTGGTCCGGTTCTCGTAGATAGCGTTGGTAAGTGACGCGATCAGGGCGCTGAGTGCGACGGCGCATAAAAACATCCACGCAAGGCCGAGAGCGCGGGCCGCAAAGGATTTCAAAGACACGCCGATGCAGACCCCGGAGGTCAGGGTTGACCCTACCCAGTAAATGCCGGAACCGATACCCTTGACCGTGTTCCCCCCGAAATAATCGGGGTTGTTTTTTCGCTCTATCAACCATAGGATCATCCCCAGCACAAAGAGGGAGAAACACAATATCCCCAGGATTTTCATGTTCCCCCACGAAAATAATGTTTCCACCGCAATCCACCATGGATGGCTGATCTTACCCGGCAGGGTTGCCACCGCCAGCTTGTTATACCCCAGGACCGTCGAATAATCGATCCGCTTTTCCCTTTCGGCAAGGACAAAAAAGGTGTCGATCGACAGATCGATCTGATTCTTTTCGAGCGCGTTCAGGATGTTTTCGAAGGTCATTTCCTTGAACTCATAATCCACCTTCATATCCTGGGCAACGGCCTTCCAGATATCGACATTGATCCCGCTCCATTGCCCGCCCTGTTCTTTAATGATGTACGGCGGATCGTGAATGATACCGACGATGAGCTTCTTTCCCGGGTTGACGGCGGCCCGTTCCTGAGACCATCCGCACGATGCTGTGAGATGAAAAGAGGACAGGCACAGGACAAATAAAAATAATAAGAACGGTGTCCCTTCGAGCCCCCACTTCCGTTTTGTCATAGCGTCCCCTCGCACAGAAAAATACTGTATAACCGGTTGTGATTATAAACTTTTCACCTTATATTGGGCAAGCCATTTCATTGGCGAACAGCGCGCTACGGGGCTGTTATGCAAAACCCGGGCGCCAACAAAGCGACGGGGCCCGTACGAATAAGGAATAATATCCCTTGTATATATAAGAAATATTAATTTGACTAATAGATATTGTCTATGGTGAACTTGACCCATTAAAAATGGTGAGGGATGTCTATGGGTAAACTGGCGGTTATCTTTGCATCACGATGGGGAATGATAGGGGTCGGGGCTGTCATAGGAATTCTCGCCCCGGTTTTGCAGAAGCTGGGAAACCCCGCGAACATGGGGGTGTGCGTCGCGTGCTTCGAAAGGGACATAGCAGGGGCCCTGGGGATCCACCGCGCGGCGGTTGTACAGTACATGAGGCCGGAGATCATCGGTTTTGTGATCGGCTCGCTGATCGCCGCTTATGCATTCAAGGAGTTCAGGGCCCGGGCGGGGTCCGCGCCGATCGTCCGGTTCATCCTGGGTGCCTTCGCGATGATCGGAGCGCTCGTCTTCCTCGGCTGTCCCTGGCGCGCGGCGCTCCGGCTCGCCGGCGGGGATGGGAATGCCATACTCGGATTGCTGGGGTTTGTCGGCGGGATATGGATAGGAACATTCTTTCTGAGGGGTGGCTACAACCTCGGGCGCTCTCAGACAACCCATACCTCCGTGGGGTGGCTGATGCCTTTGACAATGCTCGGCTTCCTGGCCCTGATGCTCGTCTTTCCGCAGGTGCAGGGACAGGAAAAGAGCGGCATCCTCTTCTACAGCGTGAAGGGCCCGGGCTCTATGCACGCACCGCTCCTTGTTTCACTGGTGATCGGCCTCGTCATCGGCTTTCTGGCACAAAGGAGCAGGTTCTGTACGCTGGGGGCCGTCCGTGACTTTGTCCTTTTCAGGCAAACCCATCTACTCTCCGGGTTCATCGCCCTTATCGTGGCTGCATTCCTGACCAACCTCGCCCTGGGGCAGTTTCATCCGGGCTTCGCAAAACAGCCCGTTGCTCATACGATGGGCCTGTGGAATTTCGGTGGAATGCTGTTGTCCGGCCTGGCATTCACCCTGGCAGGGGGATGCCCGGGGCGTCAGCTGTTCCTCGCGGGCGAAGGGGACGGAGATGCCGCCGTCTTCGTCATGGGGATGATCTTCGGGGCGGGCATCGCGCATAACTTTGGTCTCGCCAGTTCCCCCGACGGCGTGGGGCCTTACGGCATCCCTGCCGTGATAACGGGCATCGCGGCGTGCCTCTTCATCGGGTCCACGATGAGAAATAAGACAGTCTGAGGTCAGGAGGTGAAGATATGAGCACAATTATTGACGCACGAGGGTTCTCATGCCCCCAGCCGGTGCTGATGGCCCTGGAAGGGATCAGGAAGACGGGAAGGGGAGAGATCGTCGTTCTCGTGGACACCGTCACATCAAAGGAAAACGTTACCCGCGCGGCGATCTCCGCGGGGTGGACGGTCAAGGATGTCAAGAACGAGGGCCCGGAGTTCCGTATCAGCATCGCCAGGGAATGACGCCGGCCCTTCACCGTCAATGCACGGGTTGCCCGTCCCGGCGCTTCCCCCGGTGCCGGAAAAGCCGCATTGACAGTATTACCTCACGATAATAGAATAAATAGGTCACCCGAAATGATCTTTATCAAGGAGGTAACCGATGATCTTCGGCCTCACGAAGGACAAGGCCCATGCCAAACTGCAGCGTGCGTTCGAAACCGGTGATTTCGCGGCCGCGATCGATGCATACACCAGGCTGATCAAGAAGGACCCGACCGACCACGAACTGTTCAACAACCTCGGGATGGCCTGCATGGAATCGGGCCGGCTTCCGGAAAGCATAGAAGCGTTCCGGGAGGCGAACAGGCTCCGGCCCGCCTGCGCGCACCTGAGCAACCTGGGCAGTGCGCTTCTTCGACAAAAAGACTTCGAGGGGGCGCGCGGCGCATTCGAGGACGCACGCAAGCTCGACCCGGCGGATCCCAAGCCGTGGTTCAACATCACCGTTGCGCTGCGCGAAGAGGGGCGGCCCGAAGACGCCTATCGCGAACTCCAGGACTTTCTCGGCGCTCACCCGACACACGCGAACGGTTTGAGCGACATGGGATGTTACCATCTCGATCGCGGCGAGACCGCCGAGGCGATCGGCTGTTTCACAAAAGCTGTGGACGCCAACCCGGCTGCGCTGCCTGCACGGCTCAACCTGATACAGGCCCTGTGTGACACCGGGCGTCATCAGGACGCTACCCCTCACCTTGAGGCGCTTGCCGGCCTCGGCTTCAAGATCAGGGTGAACGTCGAGAACGGCCGGGTCGAGATCGACATTAACGGCGCTCCGTTTTACCGGGGCACGGCATAAGACATAACCGGACATCCACTGCGGCACCGCGCCGGTCGATGCTTTTCAGCGGGCCCGGACACGGTGCGCACAGCGTAAGAAAGGACCGTCATGAACATCGAAGAGATCAAGCCCGATCTTTTCCGCCCCGAGGATGCGAGGGGTGTTGCGGAGCTCTTCAGGGAAGTGTACGGGGACAGTTATCCGGCAAAGATCGTCTACCAGCCCGACAGGCTGGTTGAGGCTTTTGAGAGCGGGGATAATATCCCGGTCGTGGTCCGCACGGGAGACGGCAGGGTGATCGGCTACAGCTCCCTCTTCCGCGCCGCCCCCAACAAAGGGGTGTACGAGAAGGGGAACGGCGCGGTGTCCCGCGCGTATCGCAACGCGGGCGTTATGGGACTGATCTTTGAGTATGTCGGCAAAATGGTGTCCGGCATCGCCGGAATAAAGGTCTTTTTCGGCGAGCCGGTCTGCAACCACGTGTACATCCAGAAGGCCGCCCTTGCCCATCTGCCTTTCGTCGAGACCGCCCTCGAGGTAGACCTCATGCCTGCCGAGGCCTATGAACAGGAGAAAAGTGCGTCCGGAAGGGTATCGACACTTCTCATGTTCATCACCGTCGTCCGGCATCCGCATACCGTCTATGTCCCGGACGCCTATTCTGTCCAGTGCGGGCACATCTACAGCGGCCTCGATGACGAGCGCGTTTTTTCCATCTCGAAAGAGGAAATACCATCCTCGCCGGGAACAAGGATTGAAACGGATGTCTTCGATTTCGCCCGGGTCGCCCGCATCAACGTTTATGAGTCAGGGGCCGATTTCGAGAAAGTTCTCTTCGCCAGGGAAGAAGAGATGCTCGCGCAAAACGTCACGGTGATGCAGGTGTTCCTGGACCTCTCGTGCCCGTGGATAGGGAAAATAGCGGATGTCCTCCGGGAGAAGGGTTATTTTTTTGGCGGTATCCTTCCCCAGTGGTTCGGCGGAGACGGCCTGCTCATGCAGAAGATATACGGGACACCTAACTGGGAAGGCATACACGTTTTCTCCGAAAGGGCCGGCAGGATACTGGAATCCGCGCGCTCTGACTGGCAGCGGACGCTTATGTGACCGGCGCCCGCCCGATCGGCCTTACCGTCCATCGTTGTTCGCAAGCCACGCGCGTGCAGCTTCTTTCAGCGCTTCGCGCTCTTGTCCGCTTAACCCGTCAGGGTCGAAACGGTACCGGTAATGGAGGGATACGATCTGCCGCAGGAGGTCGGGCATGGCGGTGTCGACGGAGATCCTGTCGATCCATACGGTGAGCGGCTCCCATTTTTGACGGCCGAGCCCCCGCCGGGCCAGTTCGCCTTCTATTGCATAGAACTCCGAGTCTTTCCCTTTTTGAGGTACGGCAGCGGCTTGCTCCCTTTGGTTCGTTCTTCGCAGGAAGACCCCTTTTTTGCGGTACAGCTTCCACACGAATACGATGAGGGCCGGTACGGCGATCCATATGAAGTAAAACGCAAACCTGCTCTTTTGATCGCTCCATACAAGCCCGGAAACCTTGAAAACGAGCCACGACCACAGGTCGGTGACGGCCGTTAATCCCGAACTGTCCTTTTCGGCGTCAAACCACGAGGACGGGGTGGTGTCCACATCGCGCCAGGCGCCGTCGACAAAGGCAAGCGTCCAGGCGTGGGCGTGTTTTGACCGCACGATATATGTCTTTTCCAGCGGGCTGAACTCCTGGACGGAATAGCCGGTCACGTACCGGGCGGGGACCCCGGCTGCCCTGAGCAGAAGGACGGTCGCCGTCGCAAAATATTCGCAGTGCCCGGAGCGGGACCTCAGGAGAAAATCCTGAACGGGGTCTTTCATCTCGACCTTCTTTGTATATGTCGCATAGTGAAAGTTGTCGCTGAAATAGCGGGTCACCGCCTCTATGGCCTCATGGGGCGGTCTTGCCTTGAGCTGAAGGTCGTCGGCTATCTTCGCAAACATGGGGGACAGGTTGAGAGGGACCTTCAGGTCCGTCTCCTGCGGCGGCGCGAGTTGAGGGACATCCGTGTCAAACCCGACCATGTAGTTCACGAGCGAAGGGCCCCCGCTGACCGTCACAGTCCCGAACCCGCTCTGTTTCATTTCCCTCACGGGCAGGCCCTCGATCTGTGACGCGCCGCGCGGCAGGGCCAGCACCCCTGTGCCGCCCTTGAGGTAGGCCGATATGCTCATGCTCTTTTTCGCAGAGGGGGCATCGTGAAGGTCCCACGTTGTGCCGTTTTGCCCGGGTTTGACGGCTTTGAAGACTGAGCCGCGGGCAAACCACGTGGATGCGCCGTACAGGTCATACCCGGCATCCTGAAGGAGGAAAGGCGGACGGGGCCCGTCTTTACCCGTCATCACGCGAAGCAGGATCTTCTCGGAGAGTTTCAGCGAGCCGATGCGGCCGATCGCCGTCTTGCTCTTATGCGCATCGGGAGCGTCACCCGGAACCTGCGCTGCCACGGCGAACTCCTCGACAACGCCCTGCAGCTTATTGAGCCCGATGTGACCGGCGAATCCCAGGCCTCCGACACAAACGAGAAGCAGGACCCAGATGACGGGGCCCGCGGCCCTTGGACGATGTGCCCACAGCGCCCATGCAAGCAGGACCGCGAACCCCGCGTAAAACCACGGGGCCCTGACATTGGCGGCGCTCGCCGACAAAAGGCAGATCGCAGAATAAGGGTACGAAAGATCGACCAGTCTTGGCGGCCTGTCCTTTTTCTGTGCGGACTTTTTCCTGACAACGAGCCTCAGCAGGGTGATATCTATTCTGTTCGCGGTGCTGTATGCCTGTGCAACGATAAGCGGAAGTATTGCAAGCGGCGCTGCCCGAAACAGGGATATAAAAGCATCCACGAGATTCGCCCTGCCGGCTGTTACGAAAACATAGACGACCCCGCCGATCAGCAACAGATCGCACAGGTAAATGACGCGTTTGAGGTCGGTATCGGACAGGTCCCACCGGAGCCTCAACAGCCGCGACCCTTCAAGGACAGCGGCCCCTGCGACGGCAAACCAGAGAAATCCCGCCTGCCAGCCCCAGAAAAGGAGTGTCGCACCGAGAAAAAAAGGCGGTGTGCTCATAGTTTCGCGAGCCCCTCTTCGATCTTCCCTGTTTCCAACAGGTTCAACCATCCCGGTTTTTCCTGCACATTTCCGAGAGCGGGCACGTTGGAGCGCTCCGGGTCCGTGACGACGATGACTATGGGCCGCAATCCGAGCACATGCAGGTTGTGGATGAAATCGCTCCTGTGCTTGTCCCACGCAAGCAGGACGCAAACGCAGCCGCTTATAACGGAGCGCCGCGAGACCACGTGACGGTGGAGCACGGAAAAGGCCTTGTCGTAGCAGGGCCTCACACAGGCAAGCACCTCCAGGAAGTGCTCGATCTGTCCCTGGCCCCTGCCGATCGTCTCGCAAAAGGCCTCCGTCCCCACAAAGAGCAGGTCGAGCAGCGACTCCTGGGTCTGTACCGTGCACGCGAATGATGCGGCTATCGATATCGCCTCTTCGAACACCTCGCCGGACCCGCCCTCCATGAACGTGTCCAGTATCAGGGCGTGCCTCACGAAGAACTCGTCCTGGTACTCCTTGATAATCGGCTTGCCCGTCTTTGCCCAGCTTTTCCAGTGGATCCTGCGCGGCGGGTCACCCGGCCTGTATTCCCTGAGCGACAGGAACTCCTCCGAGTCGGCAACCGACGTCGACAGCGCGACGCCGCCCTGCTGGTACGCGCGGTTGCCGGGAAGCTTGACGTCGGGCAGAGCGTACCGTTTCGGCAGGATGAGGACATGCTGTTTCACGGGCACGGTGACATACGCATTGATGAGGCCGAACAGGTCCGCCCTTCCCACCGATAACGACTCAAACTCGATGCGCCCCCTTCTCAAGGGTACGAAACCGGTGCTGACGTCGACCTCGCTCTTGGGCATGAGCGCGGGCATTGGCTGCCTGTCGGCCACGGCCAGTTGGTTCATCTCAATGAGCTGCCTCCAGCGCCGGGATTCCGGCTTAATGCCGGACCCGGCCGCGGAATATTCGGCAAAAGACGGCCGGGGGTCGGGCAGGTTCTCGAGCAGGAACAATCCCTGCAGCTGCTTATCCCCGGAATTCGTGACCCTGATCCGGTACGACAGCGTCTGTCCCGCAGAGCCGAAACGGGGCAGGACCCTCAAGGCGGTAAGGTCCACCCGGAAGAAAATATTCCACGCAAAACCGGCCGCCACGAGCGTCACGAGGCACGTGAAGGCCTGATACGCGGTTGTTTTCGTGGTGTCGAGGCCAAAAAGCGCGGATGCCACGATCCCGGCCAGCACGAACCTCCCCGCGGGCGTGAACCGCCTCGTCACGCGATGCCTGAACCCGGAGAACGCCCGGAACCAGATGTATACCAGCCGCCTCATCGTTCACGCCCTACGCGGGCACGGGGATCTTCTTGATGATATCATCGAGGATCGACTCCGCGGTGACGCCCGAAAAGCGTGCCTGCGGGTCTATCACCGTCCTGTGGGCAATGACATGGGCGGCGATCTCCTGGATGTGCTCGGGGACCACGAAACCCCCGCCATTCAGAAGGGCGACAGCCTGTGCGGCCTTTATCAGGGCGAGGGACGCCCGCGGGCTTGCCCCGAGCTGGATGCCGGGTGCGCCCCTCGTCGCGCCGACAATGTCCACGATGTAGCGCTTCAGCTCGTCGCTGATCCGCACTTTTTTCACATTGTGCCTCAACTGAAGGACGTCTTCCACGGATACGCAGGCCGAGATGTCCTCGATGGGGTGCCTGACCTCCTGCGACGACAGCATGGCGACCTCCTGTTCCGGCGCCACGTACCCGAGGCTGAACTTCAGCGCAAAACGGTCCATCTGGGCCTCCGGCAGGGGGTACGTGCCGCGGAACTCGACGGGGTTCTGCGTGGCGATAACAAAAAAGATGTCATCGAACCTGTACGTTGTGCCCTCGATGCTCACCTGGTTCTCCGCCATGGCCTCGAGCAGCGCCGACTGCGTCCTCGGCGAGGCCCTGTTTATCTCGTCGGACAGCAGGATGTTCGTGAATATGGGCCCCTTGTGAAAATGGAACGACTGCTGGCCCTGGTCAAAAACGGAGACACCGAGGATGTCCGAGGGCAAGAGGTCCGGCGTGAATTGTATCCTGCTGAACTTCATGTTGATGGAGAGGGCCAGGGCCTTGGCCAGCGTGGTCTTGCCCGTGCCGGGAAAGTCCTCGAGAAGGACGTGGCCTCCACTGGCAAAAGCGACCAGGAGCTTGCGGATCGCAGAGGACTGGCCCTTCATCACTTTCTCGATGTTCTCCGCGACCTTCTTCATGGTCTCGCTCGAAGACTGGATTATCTCTTCTGTCATACACACCCCCAGGAAGTAACACAATACAGACGGCGCGTATTTTCCCGATCATTCTCCCGCGCCCGGACCGGTTTGGTTGTAAGTTTCCACATTCTCTCAAATGTCCACGATTAATACAATAAAAAGCCGGACCGGGGCAACGCGCGGGTAGCGGTTTATTAATTTTGTCCGATATGTCAAAATTAACCTACAAAATGAAAATGGAGGGGCGAATGCAAAGACCGGGGCCATGCACATGTTTGGCTGTATGGGCTTTATTGTTTGGACTGTTGTTTGCGGCCAATGAGGCGCAGGCGTTCAGCCAGGACGACGTGAACCGTTTGCTCAGGTACAAGGCATGCATCTCCTGCGACCTGTCCGGGGCCGACCTTTCAAACAAGAACCTCGAATTTGCCACGATGGCTTTTTCCAACCTGAAAGGCGCCAAATTGAACAACTCCACCCTGCACGGCGCCAATTTTTTCCAGGCCGACCTGACAGAGGCCCAGCTCATCGGCGCCCGCGTGGAATATGCCGTCTTCTTCAACGCGGACCTGACGCGGGCCAACATAACCAACTGGTACACCAACGATTTTACCGTGTTCTGGAATGCGAAATGGATCGACGGGAGGGGCTGTGCTTTTGTTATCGGCAAATGCGTTACGTCAGGCTTTCAATCCCCGGGGCTCCTGAGAAACAAACCACTGAAATCTTACTAGGATACGGACACGGCGAGGACCGCCTGGATAATTACGCTCCGCGCAATCACCGGTAAAGGCAAATGCGTGCGGGATATCGGACAGGGACCGCGGACTCACCGATTGACAGAACGTAAAAGGGGTGCTATGGCAACCTTATGGGTATCAGCGCCGGGGCCCTGAAAAGGGTTCGGGCACGCGATCGTGTTGTTGCGTTCAAAAGACCCGGCAGGGGGCTTAAAAGCGAAGGGGGTTTTATGGAAGAAGGATCAGGGGAATTCAAGGCTTATACGCCGATCGGGCCGGGCAGGCTTCTCGAAGGGAAAAAGGGCCTGGTCCTGGGAATTGCCAACAACGACAGCATCGCCTATGGCTGCGCGCGGATGTTCAGCAAGCTCGGGGCGGACCTCGCTATCACGTACCTGAACGAGAAGACGGAGAAATACGTCCGGCCTCTCGCTGAAAAGATGGGGTGCCCCATCATCATGCAGTGCGACGTGATGAACCCGGGGGAGCTTGAAACCGTTTACGAGGAGATACGGGGCAGGTGGGGCAAACTGGATTTCGTCCTCCATTCCATCGCCTTTGCCCCGAAAGCAGATCTGCAGGGACGCGTCACAGACTGCTCGAAAGAAGGGTTCATGCTGGCCATGGACGTCTCCTGCCATTCACTCATCAGGGCGACGAAGCTGGCGGAGCCTTTGATGAAGGACGGCGGGTCCATTTTGACCGTCTCCTTTTACGGTTCGGAAAAGGTCGTCTCGAACTACAATATGATGGGCCCCGTGAAGGCGGCGCTTGAGAGCACCGTCCGTTACCTCGCGACGGAATTGGGCCCGGAGATGATCCGGGTCAACAGCCTGTCTCCCGGTCCCATCAAGACCCGCGCCGCATCGGGCCTCAACCAGTTCGAGGACCTCATCCTGAAAGCCGTCTCCCTTGCGCCGGAGCACCATATCGTATCAATAGGGGACGTGGGGACATTCGCCTCATTCCTGGTCAGCGACTACGCGAGGAGCATCACCGGCGGCGTTCATTATATCGACGGCGGCTATCATATCATGGGGTAACGCGCTCCCGGGTCCGGTCGTGAGATAAGGCCTACGGGAGGGAGGCCGTGTTGAGCATGATCCTCCCGTCCGCCACGACGCACCGCGATGAACTGCACATCACCGGGTTCAAGTCGATCGATTGGACCATCCCGCGCATGTCCATGACAAGGTTGGAAAAACTCAGGAGAAGGCTTGAGAGCTTTTCCATGTCCACGGGATCGGCGCCCCTGTACCCTTCCAGAAGCCGGTGGGCTTTGAGACCGCTCACCATTGACCGTATGTCCCCTTCCCGGACCGGTATCATCCTCAAGGCAACGTCCTTGTATATTTCGACGGCCGTGCCGCCGGCACCGAGGAGAAGAACGGGACCGAACTGGTGGTCCATCTTAGCGCCGACGATGATCTCCATCCCCTTCAACGGCTCTTCGACGAGCACCCCCGCGAAGCCGTCGATCTTCCGGAACCTCTCGAACGTTGCGGCCAGCCCTTCATCGTCCTTTATTCCCACCACGACGCCGCCAATGTCCGACTTGTGAACGACCCTCGGCGACACGATCTTTGCCACGACAGGATAGCCGATGGACCGGGCGAACCCGACCGCTTCGTCTGCATCCCGCGCCCAGGTAAAACGGGCAACGTCCACCCCTGCCAGGGAAAGGAGCCTCTTGGCCTGCGGCTCCATGAGCCAACCCGCACCTTTAGCATCTGAAAGGATAGACCTCATCTCGTCTGTCAGCATACCCCGTATCTCCTTAAGGCCTCGGCCATGAAGACTGCGCCCTCGATCGTATCGGAAACGGGCACACCATTGAGCTCGAACCCTTCGATCAGCATGCCGTATTTTTCAACATGGGGAACGTAGGCAACGAGGGGCTTGCCCTCCTGCCTGTAGACCTGGCTGAGCCTCGCGCCGAGGTCCATGGATATCCCCGGTGAGTAGGGCAGAAGAAGGATGAGGATGGAATCGTATTCGGGCCTTCTGCTCAAGTACCTGACCGTCTCCACAACGTCATCGTCGATGACGCTGCCCGTCAGGTCGACGGGGTTTTTCAGGGACGCAATCTCCTGAACTCCGGCTGAGAGCCTTGCCTTCAATTCCTCCCGGGCCTTCTGCACGAGGCCCGGCACCGTGAGGCCGAGGTTAGAGCACACGTCCACCGCCAGCACGCCGTGGCCTCCGCTTCCCGTCACGATCGCCACACGTTCCCCGGCGGGTTTCGGGTAGCAACCCAGGGCTTCGCAATAGTAGACCATGTGCAGGTGGCTTTTGGCCTCCACTATGCCAAACTGGGAAAGGACCGATGAAAAGGTCTCGTAATCACCTGCAAGGGAGGCGGTGTGGCTCGAAATGGCCTTGCCTGCCTCCGGGCTCTTACCCGATTTAAGGACGATGACGGGCTTGGCGCATTCTCTCGCCGCCGTCACGAACTCCCTTCCCTCATTTTCTTCGAAACCCTCGAGATAAAAGGCGATGACCCCGGTTTCGGGATCATTGGCAAAGAACCTCAGGAGGTCGGTCTCCCGGACAACGGCCTTGTTCCCGATGCTGACGCCCTTGGCGAGACCTACCCTCTCCTGGGAGAACTTTATCATCTGGTCGACGAGTATCCCGCCGCTCTGGCTTATGAACGTTATGTTCCCCGGGCCCGGCTTCACGACCCGTTCGCTTGCGAGGAAGAAGGTGTCCACGCAGGCGGGGCAGTAAATGCCAAGGCAGTTGGGGCCGATGAACGGGAAACGGGCCTCGCGGGCAATGTCTGTTATCCTCTCCTGAAGGTCATGCCGGCCGGCCTCGGCAAATCCCCCGGAGATTATCACAGCCCCTTTCACCCCCCCCTTTATGCATTGTGTCAGTATGTCCGGCACGCGTTCAGCACGGACCGCGATGACGGCAAGGTCGATCTCTGCCGGCACCTCGGAGAGGTCCGTGAAGAGGGCCTCCCCCTGGAAGCTCCCTCCGCGATGATTGACAGGGAAGGCCCGGACCGGGTAGTTGAGGCGGTTCTTGTTGTATATTATGTTTGCAGGATGCCGGTCATCTATTGGGGATACTCCGAAAACTGCCACGGTCTCTGGCTTGAACAACGGTACAAGGTCCATGTGTCCCTCCCCCTTGAATGGCTTCTCATATTCTGTCAGCGTACAGAAATCGTGTCAACTGTTTGTATGGCGGCAGGCTGTATGAAAAGAAAACGGCCGCTTCGCACGGGGCGGTCGGCCTCGCGTGCACCATCAGGGGAAGAGCGGAGGCTTAAAAACACTTGACAGGAATATTAGTCATAATATATAAAGTTAGCCATGGCTAATTATCTGCCGTACAATACAGCAGGAGGGCAGGACCGTGACTGACACACTGACGGCAAGCCTGGAGGATTACCTGGAGGCCATATTCCATATCGCCTCCGACAGGCAGGCGGTGAAGCCGAGGGATATCGCGAGGCGTCTCAAGGTGAGCTACGCTTCCGTAACAGGCGCCCTGCGCTCCCTGGCCCAGAAGAAGCTGGTCAACTACACGCCGTATGACCTGATCACCCTGACCCCTGAAGGCGTCGAAGCGGCCAGGGATGTGGTCAGGCGCCATGAGGTCCTCCACGACTTCCTCGTAGACGTTCTCGCGGTCGATGATGCCGAGGCAGGAGATGCAGCCTGCCTGATGGAGCACTCGATCCCGAGGACCGTAATGGACCGGCTGATCCAGTTCGTCGAATTCGTGCAAACCTGCCCGAGAGGGGGGAGCGAGTGGGTCCAGGGCTTCAGTCATCATTGCGATCACGACAGCGCCCGGGAAAACTGTGAAAAATGCATCGTCTCATGCCTTGAAGAAACCAGAAAGAAGGCCCGTCAGCGAGGTAAGGGCCAGATGGTGCTATCGAAGCTCAAAGACATGAAACCGGGCCAGAAATGCAGGATCATCAAGGTCCGCGGGCGGAGCGAAGCAAGTAAGCGGATCCTCGGGATGGGGGTCATACCGGGCTCGGTCGTTGAAATCGAGCGCATCTCTCCCCCGGGAGGCCCCATCGATGTCAAGGTAAGGGGTTACCACCTTTCATTGCGCAAAGATGAAGCCGAGGGGATCGATGTCGAGGTCATCTGACAATTCCGGTCACAGCATGGCCCATAAAACTATATTTGCCTGATTTTTTTTGTGCACTGTATTAGGCATGCCTAAACTTGTTAAGAGTGACGAGTTTGGTTGAAATTTCCAGCAGGAGGAACAGCGGAATGGCATCACGGTTGGGAAAGGGGTCAGGCAGGGCAGTATTGGAAGTCTTATTCGTCATGCTCTTCACGGCATTTCTGACATCGGTCTCTTTTGCGGCGAAGACCGATTCGAGGCTTGATATGCTGGAAGAGGCCCTGAAGAAACAGCAAAAACAGATCGAGGAACAACAAAAGTTGATCGAACAGCTTAGAAAAGAGGTCGCTAACAGGCAGCAGGCACCCGCAACGGTGAACGCGGGTGAAAAGACGGAACCGCATCCGGCTGATGCCGGGAAGGGAAGCGGGGAAGCCTTGAAAATACAGGGTGCCGTGAGCGATTTTTTTAAGAACCTCAAAAACCCGGCCCTGACCTTTGTGCTCAACAGTTTTTATTACGGATCGAGCCTCAACGAGCGAAGCTTAAAAAGCAGAGGGATCACCGGCTTCTCGAGTACCGGCCTTGACCAGCGGAAGGGGTTTAACATCGATGAATTCTCCGTTGCCGCATTTGCCCCTGTCGACGACTACTTCGACCTCTTCGGCGTGGTCTCTTTTAAGGAAGAGGGGTCAAGCATCGAAGAAGCGTATTTCAACACCAGGGCCCTCCCCGCCAACCTCCGGCTAAAAGGCGGGAAATTTAAAAGCCAGTTCAGCGTTCACAACGAGATGCATCCCCACGAATGGGACTTCACAGATACGGCCCTGGTGTACAAAGGCTTCATGGGCAAGGACGGCATTATGGAAAAAGGAGCTCAGCTGACCTGGCGCCCGGCCCTTCCCCTTAAGCCCTTTTTCGGCATTGAACTTCTCCAGGGAGAGAACGCCACCATTTTCCAGCAGGACTCAACGGGAGGTCCCCACGCCTTTACTGCCTTTGCCAAATTTACGCAGCCTCTGGGCCAACATTCAAGCCTCTATTTCGGGCCTTACGTCATCAACGGCCGGACCGCGACAGATTCAGTGGCCGACGGTACTTTCTTCCAGGGCAATTCCACCCTTTCGGGGTTCGAAACGATCTACGAATGGAAACCCTCGGAAAACAGGGGCCTGACTGTTCAGGGCGAATACATGTGGCGCAAACAGCAGGGAGACCTTCAGGACGTCGCCGCCGGCACAACAGACCGCCTCCTTCGCTCGCAGGACGGCATATATATCCAGTCGCTCTATCAGATCGGCAAATGGAGGGTGGGGGCACGGTACGACCGTCTCAATCTCCTGACCGACACCTACAGGCTGGCCGGGGTACAGCAAAATTTCGACAACCCCTGCCCCTGGCGGCTGACAGGGGCCCTGGAGTTTAACCCGAGCGAGTTTGCGCGGTTCAGGTTCCAGTACAGCTATGACCGGTCAGGCGGCGGGTCACCGGCATACGGCGGCGGTACACGGACAAATAATGAGTTCTACCTGCAGATGATCCTCGCCATTGGAGCACATCTCGAGCCCAAGGGGCAGCGGGATTAGGAAAGCACGCGATATCAAGGACCTTACCCCGTGTGCCCTATTCTTGCCCTAAATGTCGAGGGAGACATTATCGGTCAGGTCCTTTTCCCTCAATATGTTCCTTCTCCACGTCATATAGGAGGGAATGATATACGGCAGGACCCTCAGTGCGTAATACGGCGGCAGGACGGGCAAGCCAATAATGTCCCCGAAAACAATGAGCATGAAGAGGTTGTTCAGGCTTGCCCTGTCTTTTTTTAACTCGACATCTATTTCATGGATGGTCATGCCGTAGAGAACTTCTTTAAGAACTTTACGGCAAGAATCCAATCTGTCCCTCGCAAACAGCAACAGGCTTGAAACTTCGATCATTGCACTGCGCCCTCATATCAGCGACCGTCGGGCCACATCTTTATTTATGGCAATTCCGTCCTGACTGTTTTCGCCCAACGGCCCGCTATTGAAAAATATAGCACGGCGCTGTCTGAAAAGGAGGCTTTATCTTGCGGAATAAAAACCGGGCCCCTCCGTTATCGCACAATAACCGGAAAAAGGTTGACATATTCCTTCTTCCGGAGAATTATT
>ERZ1645192.415-NODE-415-length-35073-cov-9.923611_pt1 | contig 35073 bp, 26 predicted proteins | sample MGYA00575354_ERZ1645192 | MGnify/ENA primary metagenome ERZ1645192 (study PRJEB40844, sample SAMN11349763) | freshwater sediment metagenome | isolation source: river sediment | host: Sediment | place: India: Faizupur Khadar , New Delhi | collected 2017-02-21 ...
GGGTGCGGGAGCGGAAAAATTTGCGCAGCGGCGCCCACAGCAGGTAGATCAGGGCGCCGGCGACCACCACAAAGTTGAAGATCCGGCCCGCCTCGAGGACCTCGTGGCTGAAGGAGCTCGGAAAGTCGGCCGCACGGACCGCGCCCCCCGGGCCGGCCACGGCCAGAAACAACCAGGCGAGCAGCGGGACCAGCCGCCGGGGAGCGCTCATGACGGCCTCCCGCCGCCGAGGATCTGGGCGGCAATGAGCCGGGCAAACTCCTGGATTTCGTCGGCGAGCGAGCGGCGCAGCTCGGTTCGCTGGTCGCCGATCTCGGCCACCGCCCGCTCCACACGGCTGCGCGTCTCGGCGTTGGCCGCGGCCAAACGCTGCGCCTGACGTTCCAGCGCCTCACGCCGGATGGCATCCATCTGGCCGTAGCCCTCCTGACGGGCGGCCTTGATCCCGTTCTCGTACCGCCGGAGCAGCGCGTCGTACTCCTCGAGTGATTTCGCCGCCGCGGCCCGCTTACCTTCGGTGCGCGCCTCGCGCTCCTTCAGCACGCCCATGAGCGGCCGGTACAGCAGCCGGTTCATGATGAAATGGAAGAGGATGAATACGAGCGCCACCAGCGCGACGGAAGGATTCAGAGTCAACGCTTCGGTGGCACTGCTGAGCAGGTACATGTCGCGAACAACCCCGACGGCCGGCGATTGGAGCTAACACACGGACTCGAAAGAGCTTATTGAATATCATCGAACTGCAACATTGTCAAGCCGATTCCTGCCCGATCCGGCCGGCGGCCATCGTCATCACCGTGCCGGCTCGGATGCGGCCCGAACGGACGCAGATTCATTTCCCGTTGCGCCTTCACCGAACAACCTGATATGATTGCAGTATTCATCGGACTGCAAGGGCGTGGCATGGACGACCAGGGGTCTCTGCAGTACTGGAAGGCGGCGCTGAATGCCGCCAAGATCATGTCCGAGGGGAATTTCACCGCGTCGGAAACGGAATTCGCTGACCTGTGCGCCGAGCAGCTCCGCCGGTCCGGCGCGGCCGATGCCGCCCCCGTGGCTGATGCCGCCCTGGAGCAGAGCCTCAAGGAGATCGCTCGCCAGCTGCTGCGCTTCTTTGTCGAGATCTCCCTGGACGCCGAGCAGGAATCCCGCTTCAACGAGATCATGGCCGAGCTGCTCCAGTGCCGCACGGTCGACGATTACGACGAGTTCAAGATTTCTCTGAACCTGTTCCTGAATTTCTTCCGCAAGACGCTTTCCGAGCTGGAGGATGACCGGACCCAGCTCGAAACGTTCCTCAACGATCTGAGCGCCTCGATCCTGACCCTGCACAACACGGGCAAGAGCTTTCTGCAGATCCTTGACGAATTCCGCAACAAGCTGGAGGGATTGGACAGCACCCAGAAGATGGAAGTCATCCAGGAGCATCTGGTGGCCCTTTCCGAACATATCAAGGGGCAGGGCGCCGAACTGTACGGCAGCCTCGTGGAGGCCAACCGCCGCATCGGGCGGCTCCGCCAACAGCTGGAGAAGATCCGGGTCAAGGGCGGTGCCGCGCAACCCCGCCAGCTCCTGGAGAGCCAGGCCTTCCGCGACAAGTTCCGCATGGTGCTTCAGAACACCCGGCTGCAGCGCGACAACGTCACCCTGGTGCTCCTCCGGGTACAGAACCTCGCCGACCTGGAACGGCAGATCGGCCACGAGATGTCGCTCCGGGTGCTCAAGCACCTCGTGGCCGCCTGCTGTCAGAACCTCCACCGCAACGATCTGATGAGCCGGCTGGAGCACGAAACGCTGGCCATCCTGCTGCTGAACACATCCCTCGTCAACGCCCGGTTGTTCGGCGAACAGCTCCTGGCCGCGGTCCAGAAGCTCAAGTTCCGCGCCCAGGGCGGCGCCCACCAGCTGACCGTCCGCTGCGGCATCGCCTGCTGCCGGATGCACGACACCACCGAAACCATCATCCGCAAGGCGGTGTTGGCTCTGGAAATCGGCGCCATGAACGACGCGCTCCTCATCACCGAGAACGAGATCCCCCCGGACCTGCTGGAAACCATCTACGCCATCTATTGATCGTCTCCGCGGTCAGCGCAGCCGCCCCCGCACCGATTCACCCATTCACCGCCTCGCCGCGTCCCGGACACCGGCTGACTGATTGGTGCGTTCGTTTCAGCGGTGCAGTTCGATGACGTCGCCGTCCGCGAGGACATGGTCGCGGTTGATGCGCTGCCCGTCGAATGCGTGCTTCCCCCACACCCGCGCGAACGCCAGGTGCTCCACAAAGTCGTGGTGGACCATCTGACAAAGGTCCAGGACGGTGCTGCCGATCTTGAGCACGTAGGGGCGCCCCTGGTCCGGCGGCTTGCCGGGCTGCTTCGTGTAGACGCGGAGGATGCCCAGCCGCGCGAAAATCTCGTCCTTCAACGGCTCGAGCCCCTCGCCCGTCTCCGCCGACACCCGCCGCACGACGAACCGCCCGCCGAACAGCTCCTCGACCACCGTCGCGTTGTCCCCGGCGCCCGCCAGATCCATCTTGTTCAGGAGCAGGAGCGACGGCACCACCGCGCCCCCGCGGGGCATTTCGCCGGCCGGCGCCTGGAGGAACACCTTCTGCTCGGCCAGAAAGGCGGCGGCGTCCTCGATCTCCTCCAGCACGCCGGCGCTGGCTTGATCCACCGCCACCAGCAGCAGATCGGCGCTGCGGATGACGTTCATCACCCACGGCTCCATGAACTGCCGGCTCAGCGCGGGCAGGTCGATCAGCTGGAACTGGATATCCTGCCACTCGATCATTCCCTGCTGCGGCTCACGGGTGGTGAAGGCGTACGGCGCCACCTCCGGCTCCGCGCGGGTGAGCGCTTTGAGCAGAGCGGACTTGCCCGCGTTGGGCGGGCCGGTCAACACCACCCGGCCGGCGCCCTCGCGCGGGATATTGGACGGGTCCAGCCGCTTGGGGCCCTTCTTGGCCTGCTGCTCCTTGCGGGCCAGCGACAGCTTCTTCTTGATCTCCGCCTGGAGCTTTTCGGTGCCCTTGTGCTTCGGAAGTGTGGCCCACATGTCCTCAAGGGCGCTGAGCCGCTCGGCGGGCGTTGAGGCCTGCTTGAAGCGCTGCTCCGCGTCCAGGTATTGGGGCGTCAGGTTGGCCGGCATTGCACGGATACCAAAACATGTGGTGTCAACGATTCGGTGATATTATAACGGTTTCGGCAAACACTGCAATGTGCAAGCCGGGACAATTCGGTTCCCGAAAGCAACCGCACGAGGACACATGGAGATCTGCTGGCGCGGCGCGCTGCTGGGATTGACCAACGGCACAATCTGTCTGGCCGCCTGCGTGCCGGTGCTGCTGCCCTACCTGGTGGGCGAAGGCGAGCGGCTGAAGCGGAACGCCGTCGTACTGGCGGGATTCCTGGGCGGCCGGCTGGTGGGCTACCTCGCCTTCGGGCTGCTCGCCTGGCTCTTCGGCCTGGCCCTGCCGGCGGCGCTGCCCGGGCGCCTGCGCTGGGCCGGCGCCATCTACCTGGTGTTGGGTTTGCTGTTGGCGGTGTACGGCTTTCGCCCTCCCCGGACCGAGCCGTGTCTCCTGCCGGCCGCCGAAGGCCCCGCCCGCCGACTGGCGGAACGACGGCCCGCCCTGTTGCCGCCGCTGTTGGGCCTGCTGACGGGGCTGAACCTATGTCCTCCGTTCCTGCTGGCATTCACCGAGGCGGCCGCCACCGGCACCCTGGCCGGCAGCCTGCTGTTCTTCCTCGCCTTCTATGCCACCACCTCGCTGTTCTTCATCCCGCTGCCGCTGCTCGGAACGCTCGGCCGGTTTCCCGTGGTTCGGACGGTGGGTCGTCTGGCGGCCGGGGTGGTGGGTGTATACTACGTGTATCGCGGTCTGACCATGCTCGGTTGACTCTTAAAAACAAACGCACCCACGACGATACCATTGAACAAATCGTTGCCGTTCGGCGTAATGTAATCTGTATCCATCCACAGTCGATCCATCGGGAGGTTCCAAGACACCATGAGTGTGCGTGCTGCCGAGAACAAATCCGCCGCCTCGCCGTTCCGCAGCCGCGGCAAGGCGCTGCTGCTGACGTTGCCTGTTTCACTGCTCACTTTCGTGCTGCTCCTGGGCGGGCCCACGACGCCCCGTTCCCCACTCGCGCTGATCTCCGTGCTGGCGACGTACGTGTTGATCAACGTCCTCTTCTACCTGATGGTGCGTACGGGCCGCACCGACCGCTACCGGGCCGTGCTGTTCGTGACCATGGCGGTGACGTTCGTCATCAGTTTCATCGCCAACCTCATCGAGGTGCGCGGCAGCATGGCCCTGTCCACATCGGACATGGCCGCGGGTGAGACGCCGTTCTGCCACATGGTGATCCCCATGACCATCATCCCGGCGGCGTTCACCAAGACCATCATCTTTCCGGGGCACATGCTGGGCGGTTTCGCCCCGGTGGCCGCCATGTTCGTGCTCTGGATCGGCGTGTCGCTGGCCATCGGCCGCGGGTTCTGCAGCTGGGGCTGTTTCTTCGGCGGTCTCGAGGACGGTTTCTCCCGCATCTTGCGCCGGCCGATGATCCGCAAGATTGCCCCCTACTGGACGTACCTGCCGTACGCCGTGCTCGCCGCCGTCGTGATCCTCTCCGCGGCCACCCTCTCGCCCGCATACTGCGAATGGCTGTGCCCGTTCAAGACGGTGACCGAGTACAACGAGGTCACCTCGACACGCACGGCGATCCAGGCGGTGATCTTCGTCTCGCTGTTCGCCGGGCTGGTGGTGGTGCTGCCTACGCTAACCAAAAAGCGAACCCAGTGCGGACTGTTCTGCCCCATGGGTGCCTTCCAGTCCGTAACGAACAAGATCGATGCGTTCACGATCCGGATCGACCGGGCCCGCTGCACCGACTGCCAGCGCTGCGTCCAGGCCTGTCCGACGTTCTCGCTGGACAAAGAATCAATCGCGGCGGGCAAGCCGAAGATCACCTGCTGCAAGTGCGGCAAGTGCATCGACGCCTGCACCAAGGGCGCCATCGGTTACCGCATCAAGGGAACCGCGTCTCCGCCGGAGCGGGCGCGGCTGCTGTTCCTGTACCCGGCGTTCATTTTCCTGGCCACCATCGGCGGCGGCATGATCGTCGACGGGCTCCACCGCATCCTGCTCCTGGTCACCACCGGCCGGATGATCCAGTGACCTCCTGGAGGGACCATCATGGTGAAACGATTTCGCACGTTTTTAGGATATGCGTGGGCCGTCGCGGCTCTCTTCATCGTTCTGGCCACGTTTTTCGGGATGAACGGCTGGGCGAACCTGTTCGTGGACGTCACCGGCCTGAAGATCAATCCGTGGTACGACGGCGGCGAGGTGATGCAGGCCATCCATCGCCCCGGCTACCAGACCCAGGTCCACAAACCGGTCTTCGACGCACTGATCGGGGAGCAGGACGAAGGGTTCGTCCAGGTCACCTGGGCGCCCGCCGAGGGCCAGGCTTTGCCGGAGCGGATCACCGACGCCATCGACGTGACCGGCGACGGCCAGCCGGATTTCGAACTGGACGTGAACACGCGGACCAACACCGTCCGGCTCACCAAGCACCAGCCGTGGGTGCTGGCGGTGGGCGAGGTGCTCAAGCCGCACGACAAGCGCGCCGTGCGGGTGGCGCTGAAGAATTTTCACTAAGACGGCGAGTCTGGGCTTGGATTTCGAGGTTGCCAGACGCAGCTGGCGCATCCTTTAAACACTAACTCATGCAGGGTCACCCGTCTGCGCCGGGCTATGCTCGTGGCGATCCGATCGGTGCGCCGAAACACATGCAAAGGGTGCGGAGCCGGACTGTCACAATCACAACCGATCAGTTCCGTCTTTGCCGGCTTGGGATTCCGAGCACGATTACGAGTTACGAGCACGGGGAGGGGAACGAGCCTCGAGTCTCGAGCCCCTAGCCTCGCTTCCGCCCGATTCACCGTCCCCTCAGGGCGTGCCGGTGGTGATGGTTCCCGACACCCACTCCAGGTTAGCCCGCGCCACCAGATAATCGTGTTTGGCGCGGGACAGGTTGATCTTGGCCTGCAGCACATTGAGCTGGGCGTCGTCCACATCGAGCCGAGTCTTGACGCCGAATTCAAATCCCTTTTCCGCCATGGCCAGTAACCGCTCCGCCTGGGTGACCGTTCCGCCGAGCGCCCGGATGATCTCGCCGGCCTCGTGGACGTTGTCCACCGCCTGACGCACCTGCAGGGCGATGGAGTCAACGAGCTTGGCCTGCTCGATGCGCAGCGTCTCCAGGTCGCTGCGGGCCTGCATCACCTTCCCCTTGGTCCGCCCGCCGTCGAAGACGGGAAACGTCAGGTATATGCCCACCGAGTAGGCCAGCCCGTCCGCCTGCCCTTCACCGATGGTCTGGCCGCGCCAACCGGCGCCTCCGCGGAAATCCACCCGCGGCTTGTCTCCCGCACCGTAGATCTTGACCAGCTCCTTGGCGATATTGGCCTGGTGGCCCAGTTCGGAAATCTCCGGCCGGTTCTGCAGGGCGATTTCCAGCACCGGGGTGTACGCCGGATAAGCGCCCACGGGCGCCTCGAGCGTTCCCGTGACGTCCACCACCTGTCCCTCCAGGCCCAGCAGGAAGCGCAACTGTTCCCGAGTGGTCTGGATGGCGTTCTCCGCCCGGATGACCGCCGGCCGCGCGTTCTCGAGATCCACCTCCGCCGCGAGCACATCGTAGTCGGTGGCCAGGCCGGCGTCGGACTTACGCCGGGCTTCAACCAGGTGCCGCTGCTTCATGGCCACGTTTTCCAGGGCCAGAGCATGCAGCTCGCGGGCCAGCAGCACCCCGTAGAAAGCCGTCGTGACGTCCCGAGCGACCGCCTGCTGGTAGATGTCGAGCTGGTCCTCCGCATCGGCCAGCCCCTCCTTGGCCGCCCGGATGGCCGCTCCCACCTGGCCCCAGGTGTAGATCGCCTGGGACACGCCCGCCTCGGCGGTATACAGGTTGCGGGTCACGTCGAAATCAAAGTCCTCGAGAAAGCCCCCGCCGAAGGCCTTCTGGCTCTCGTCGCTGTCGCGGGAAGCCGACGAGGTCACCGTCACCTGGGGCATCGCCGCCGCTCGCTCTTCGAGGTAACGCCCCATCACCTTCCGGCGAAATTCCCTGGCTTTCTGAATGTCCTTGTTCTCGGCGGCGGCGATGCGGAGCGCTTCCTCCAGCGCCAGGACGCGCGCGATCGGCGCCCCGTCCGCGATCTGCGCGGCCGGCGCCGCGGCCAGCAGCAGCGCCGCCAGCGCCGCGGCGGTCATGACCCGGAGCCGCGCACCAAAAACGTGCACGAACTGTCGGTCGGTTATCCTGTTCATGATGGACTCTCTTCGCGTGAGTGAAAGTTGGAATGGAAACCATCCGCTCATGACACCGTCTCCTCAGCCGCCGGTTCCACTGCGCCCGGCGCCGCTTCCGGATCATGAGTCGAGATCCGGTGGCGGCGTCCGAACCACGCCGCGACGTCGTCCAGGAGGGTGTACACCACCGGCACCACCAGCAGGGTCAGGAAGGTGGAGGTGATGAGACCGCCGATGATGGCGCGGGCCATGGGCGCCCGCATCTCGGCGCCGGAACCGATGGCGAACGCCAGCGGCAGCATGCCGAAGATCATGGCCAGGGTGGTCATCATGATGGGGCGCAACCGGGTCCGGCCCGCCAGGATCAGCGCCTCGCGGCGGCTCAGCCCCTCCGCCCGGAGGGTTTTGGCAAAGTCCACCAGCAGGATGGCGTTCTTGGTGACAAGACCCATGAGCATGATGAGCCCGATGAGCGACATGATGTTCACCGTGTCGCCGGTGAGAAACAACATGCCCGCCATGCCGACGACAGACAAGGGGAGCGACAGCATGATGGCGAGCGGATCGATGAACGACTCGAACTGCGCGGCCAGGATCAGATACACCAGGATCACCGCGAGCAGGAGCGCCTCGGCCATGTAGCCGAACGATTCCACCATGATCTCGTTCTCGCCGCCGAACACCACCCGGTAGCCGGGCGGCAGGTCCAGCTTGGCGGCTTCGGCGTCGATGCGCTGCACCGCCGTCCCCAGGGGCAGGTTGTCCATGTTTGCCGAGAAGACCACCTCGCGACTCAGATCCTGCCGGTTGATCTCGGAGGGGGTCGTGCTCACCTCGTAGCGGACGAGGCTCAGCAGCGGCACCAGGACCGGCAGCCCCCCGGGCGAGCGGACCGTCACCTTGAGCTGCTGGACCTGGCCGGGGTCACGGCGCAGCTCCTGCGGCAGGCGCACGCGGACGTCCACCGCGTCGCCGTCCTCGTCCTCGTAGGTGGACACCACCTGCCCGCCTACCAGCGCCCCGACGGTGCGCACCACATCCATGGTCATGACCCCGGTGGCCAGTGCCTGTTCGCGATCCACGATGATCTTGTACTCGGGGATCTCCTGCTCCAGGCTGACCTCCTGATCGACGACCCCGGCGATGGAGTAAGTGGCCTCCTTCAACCGGAGCGCGTGCTGCTTGAGTTGATCCAGGTCCTCGCCCTGGATGCTCACCAGGAGCGGCTTGCGGGAGTCCATGTTGCCCGGTTCCGCAAACGACGGCACGATGCCCGCCACGTGCCGAAGCCGCTCCCGCACCGCCCGCTGCAGCAGGAACTGGTTCCGGATCCGGGCGTCCCGCTCCACCAGCTTCACATAGACGCTGGCGTCGCGGACGGTGCCCCAGTCCCCCGCCCCGATGGTCGCGTAGGTATGCTTGACCTCCGGGAATTCTCCCAGGACTTTCAACACCGACTCCACCCGGTTGCGGGTTTCGGCGATGGACGCGTTGGGCGCCGTCTTGAAGTTGATCTGGAACTCCGCCTGGTCATACGGCGGGAGGAATGCCGTCTCCAGGACACCGAACATGGCCACGCCGCCCACGAAGGCCACGGCAGCCAGCAGCACGATGGTCTTGCGGTGATCCAGCGCCCAGCCGACCAGCACCCGGTAGCCGTCGGCGGACCGGTCGAACCAGCCGTTGAAGCGGTCCAGGATCCGGGCGATCAGGTGCCGCTTTCCCTTCCGCTCCACGTCCGGGTCGTACCAGCGCGATGACAGCATCGGGTCCAGGGTGAACGACACGAACAGGCTCACGAGCACGGCGAAGGTCACGGTGATCCCGAAATGGAAGAAAAACCGCCCGATGATCCCCTTCATGAACGCCACCGGGACGAACACCGCCACGATGGAGAACGTGGTGGCCATCACCGCCAGCCCGATCTCGCTCGTGCCGTTGCGGGCGGCGGTGAAGTGGTCCTCGCCCCGCTCCAGGTGGCGGACGATGTTCTCCCGGACGACGATGGCGTCGTCGATGAGCAGGCCGATGGCCAACGACAGCGCCATCAGCGTCATCATGTTCAGGGTCATCCCCATGAAATTCATGACGATGAATGACGAGACCACCGAGATGGGCAGGGTCAGGCCGGTGATCACCGTGGAGCGCCAGGAGTTCAGGAACAGGAACACGATGAACACCGTCAGCAAGCCGCCGAGAATCATCGTCTCCTGGACGTCCCGGACCGAATCGCGGATGAAGATGGAGCCGTCGCGGATCAGCTCGAGGGTGATGCCGGCCGGCATCTCGCTCTGCAGCTGGACCACTTCGGCTTTGACCGTGTCCACGACCTCCACGGTGTTGGCACCCGACTGCTTCAGGATGTCCAGGGCCACCGCCGGCACCCCGTTGATGAGCGCCAGTGAGCGCTGCTCCTGGATGCCGTCCTCCACCCGGGCCACCTCAGCCAGGGTGATAGGCCGGCCGTTGCGCTGGGCGATGACCATCTGCTGGAACGCCGCAACGTCCTTCGGCTTGCCGGCCACGCGCAGGGGGAATTCCGTCCCGTTGCGGTTGATCCGCCCCAGCGGGGTGTTGACGTTTTCCGACTGGAGGCCGAGCACCACCTCATCCACGCCCATTCCCAGCGCTTCCAGGCGGACGGGATCGAGCTGGATGGCCACTTCGCGCTCCGACTCGCCCACCATGTCCACCTTGCCCACGCCGGAAATGTTCTCCAGGCGCCGCTTGACCTTCTTGTCCACCAGCGTGGTCAGCGCCTGGGGCGACAGTTCCTCCGAACGGATGGCCACCGACACGATGGGCACCGCCGCGAAGTCCAGCTTGTTGATGATGGGCTCATCGATCCCCTGGGGCAGGTCGCCGCGGATGGCGCCGATTTTGGACCGCGCCTCCTGCGAGGCGTCGTTGATCTTGACGCCGAGCTCGAACTCCACCACCACGGTGGAGACCCCCTCGCGGGACGTCGACGTGACGTGCTTGACGCCGGAGATGGGGTTGACCGCCTCCTCGATACGCTTGGTGACCTCCCGCTCCACCGTTTCTGGGGACGCACCGGGAAACACCGTCACGATGGACAGGACCGGGATCTCCACGTCGGGGAACATGTCGATGGCCAGCCGGCGGTACGAGAAGATGCCCAAAGTGACCAGGGCCAGCATCATGACCGCGGCGAACACGGGCCGCTTGATGGACAGGTTGGATAGCAGCATCGGGCCTCTCCTTTTCAGCGGCCGACCTGGATGCGGTCGCCGTCCTTCAGGTTGAAGGCGCCCCGCACCACCACCCGGTTGCCGACCGCGAGCCCCGCGAGGATCTCGACGTTGTCGCCGGCGACGGCGCCGGTCTGCACGGAGCGGCGGCGGGCGGTGTCGTTTTCGACGATGAACACGTCAGCCCGGCCGGCGGCGACATCCCAGCCCTGCAGCGCCTCGCGCGGCAACTGGCGGACATCCTCCCGGCGCCCGGTGACGATGCGCCCTTTGGCGAACAGCCCCCCTTTGAGCACTTCCGGTTCGTTGCGCACTTCGGCGATCACGCGGACGGAGCGGTCCGCCACCGAGACCGCCGGGTTGATGTGCTTGACTTCGCCGGTGAACGTCCGGTCGGGCACCGCGTCCGTGGTGAATGTCAGCGGCTGACCCAGCCGCAACTCGCTGAGTCGAGCCTCGGGCACCGTCACCGTGAGTTCCAGGATGCGGTTGTCCACGATCTGGAACATGACCTTCGGCGAACCCATCTCGCCCGCCAGGTCGCCCACGTTGACGCCGCGCAGCGCCACCGTGCCGTTCATCGGCGCACGGATGACCGCCTTGTCCAGACGGGTCTGGGTGTGCCGGACATCATCCTCGGCGAGCCGCTGCTGCGCTTTGGCCGCCGCCACCTGGGCTTCGGCGGCGTCGCGGGCGCTGCGGGCGTCATCCACGGTCTGCTGCGTGACCAGGCCGTATTGCTTGATGTTGGTCAGCCGGGCCAGTTCGCGCTCGGCGCGGCTCAGCACCACCTCCGCCTGGAGGACGTTGGCCTGCGAGGCTTCCACTGCGGCCTGAGCCTTCCGGAGCATGACATCCCCCTCGCGGGTGTCCAGCCGCGCCAGCGGCTGCCCCTGCCGCACGCGCACCCATTCGGTCACGTACACGTCGGTGACAATGCCCGTGTACTCCGACTTGACCTCGGTCTGGAACTTGGGCGCCAGCGTACCCACGACGTCGATGCCCTCCTCCAGCGATTCGGCCGTGAGAGTCACGACGTCGACGGCCACCGGCGGCCGCCCCGCGGTCGGCGGCCGGTCCGCTTCGAGATTGGAACAGCCGGCCGCAACGAGCAGCAGGGCGGCGGTGCAGACACACAGGGTGATTCGGCAGATCATGAGTCTTCTCCTCGAGCCGTGGATTCCGATGTGGCGATGCCCGTTCCGATGAGCTTCAACAGGCGCTGCAGGCCCTCCCGGCCCGGCGCGATGTCGGCATGGCAGAGTTGCAGGTCCATGCAGGTGCTGGTCACGCCCAGGATCACCCAGGCGATGTCGGTGGGGTCACCGGTCCGGATGGATCCTTCCCGAATGCCTTCCTCAACCAGTTTCACTGTCGCTTGTAAAACCTGCTGGTGCACCGCTTCAAAGTCGAAATAGGGGGCGCCCTGCGGGGGGCCGTAGTACATGGCGTGCATGAGCCGGACCAAGGCCAGGTGAGTGATGACCATTTCCATCAGGCGGTCGCACAGCGTCCGGATGCGCGTCACGGCGTCGCCGGGCGTGGCGACGGCTTGTTGGATTTCCAGCTCCAGATCCCGCGAGGCCTCCTCCAGCATCTTCAGATACAACCCTTCCTTGTTGCCGAAGTGGTAGTAGAGGGCGGGCTTGGTGACGCCGGCCGCCTCGACGATCTCGTTCACCGACGTTGCGGTGTATCCCTTTTGCGAGAAGAGCTCCGCGGCCGCTTGGAAGAGGCGCATGCGGGTGGATCCCTCGGAGCCGTGATCGTTCCCCATGCTCCGTTTCTTCCGTTTTGGTTCCGGCATCTTTTGCCTCCAGCCCAAATATACCGAACGGTAAGTATATGAATTCCGCCTCGGTTGTCAACAAAAAACATACCGATTGGTATAATTTATTTATGATCAATGTATATAACTGTTTTTAATATATTTATTAATTACCAACCTGTTGGGGTCATGAGCTAAATGAACATCTTGCCTCGATGCCGGAATCGGAAATATTTCCACAAAGCCATCTTCTGGAATGGAACCCGAACCAATAATTTGGGATAATGCCCATGAAATCTCCAGGAGAACACACGATGCGCCGACCGGTTCTGATTATGCTGGCTCTGGGGCTGCTGTCTTTGACTGTCCTGTCGCAACCGCCCCGGGTGATCGACCATTACCGGGTGCTGTTGAAACAACTGGAGCAGGAGGGTCTGCCGCGGCTCTCGTCGCAGGGCATGGTGAGCACCGCCGAGCCGCATGCCACCGTGGCCGGCGTGGCGGCGCTCCGCGCCGGCGGCACGGCCGTCGACGCCGCCGTGGCCGCGGCGTTCGCGCTGGCCGTGACCTACCCCAACGCCGGCAATTTGGGAGGGGGCGGCTTCCTGCTGTACGTGCCGGCGACGGGCGGCACGCCCGCCGTCTTCGACTTCAGGGAAACCGCGCCCGCAGCCGCGTCGCGGACCATGTATCTCGATGCCGCGGGGCGCTACATTCCCGCATCCTCCACCGAAGGCTTTCGGGCCGCCGGCGTGCCGGGGACGGTCCGCGGACTGAATGCCGCCTGGCGACACGCCGGGCGGCTCCCGTGGGCCGCGCTCCTGGAGCCGGCGATCGCTCTGGCCACGGAGGGCTTCCCCGTCAGCGCCGATCTGGCCCGCCGCCTGGCGGCCGAGTCGGCGCGGCTCGCCGCGCACCCGGCCACGACGGCCGTCTTCTTCCGCGACGGCCGCCCGCTGCGCGAAGCCGAACAACTCGTCCAGCCCGACCTGGCGGCCACCCTGCGCCGGATCGCCGCCGGCGGCGATACCGAGTTCTACACCGGAGAGACGGCCGCGCGCCTGGCGGCCGAGTCGGCCCGTCACGGCGGCCACATCACCCGGGAGGACCTGCGCGAATACCGCGTGGCCATGCGCCAACCGTTGGTGTTCCGCTTCCGCGAGTTCGAGATTGTCACCATGCCGCTCCCCGGCGGCGGGGTGGTGCTGGCGGAGATCCTTCAGATTTTGGAACCGTACGCCCTTGCCCGGCTGCCCGAACCCGCCTATCTCCAGTTGCTGGCCGAGGCCATGCGCCTGGCTTACGCCGATCGGGCCAACCGGATGGGCGATCCCGACCACGTCCCCGACCCAACGGCCGAGCTGCTGGCCCCGGCGCACATCGAGCGACTGCGGCTGCTGATCAAGCCGGGCGTGGCGCTGGACAGCCGGTACTTCCTCTCTGCGGCCCCGACGCCGCAGCCGGTAGCCGCCGAAACCACCCACCTGTCGGTGGTGGACGCCGCGGGACATGCCGTCTCCCTCACCTACACGCTGAATGACAATTTCGGCTGCGGCGCGGTGGTCACCGGCCTCGGATTTTTCCTCAACAACGAGATGGATGACTTCGCCGTCGCGCCGGGCCAGCCCAACATGTTCCGGCTGATCCAGGGCGAGGCCAATGCCATCGCCCCGGGGAAGCGCCCCTTGAGCTCCATGACGCCCGCCGTGGCTCGAAGCGGCGGCCGGCCGGTGCTGGTGCTGGGCAGCCCCGGCGGGCCCACCATCGCCACGGCGGTTACCCAGGTGTTGCTCAACGTGCTGGAGTTCGGCCTCGACTTGGATGCCGCCATGCAGCGGTCCCGCATTCACCAGCAGTGGTTGCCCGACGTCCTGTACCACGAACCGGCCAGCCTCGCCGAGCCTGTCCGGCTTGCCCTGGCGGGCATGGGTTACGATCTCAAGTCGTACAGTCGGAGCGGCCGGCTCGGCCTGGTCGAGTGCATCGTCGTCGACTGGGGTGCCGACGGCCGGCCCGTGCTGCGCGGCGCGTCCGATCCGCGCGGCGCCGGGCTGGCGGCCGGTTTTTAATCCTCTCCGCGGAGGTTGCTGATGGCCCGACCATCAGCCTGTCAGTTCACGGTCTTCGAGACCGCTCTGGGGTTCTGCGCGATCGCCTGGCGGGGCACCCGGGTCTGCCGCTTCCAACTGCCCGCGGCCGATCCGGCGACGGCGGCCGCCCGGCTTCGCGGGGAGGACCCCGCCGCGGAACCCGCCCCGCCTCCGGCATCGATGGAGCGCGTGATCGACCGGGTGCGCCATCACCTGGCGGGACGCCCCCGCGATTTCAGCACCGTCCCGCTGGATCTGGACGGCCTGCCGCCGTTCACCCGCCGCGTCTATGAGACCGCCCGCACGATCCCGGCCGGACAGACGGTGACCTACGGGGAGCTTGCCGAGCGCTGCGGATCGCCCGGCGGCGCCCGGGCCGTGGGACAGGCCATGGCCCGCAATCCGTTGGCCCTGATCATCCCATGCCATCGGGTCCTGGCCGCCGGCGGGCGCCTCGGCGGATTCTCCGGTCCGGGCGGACTCGATCTGAAAGTGCGGATGCTGGCTCTGGAAGGGGTCTCGCTGGACGACTGACCCGCATCATGTCCGGACAAACACCATCCCAGTCCACCCGGCGCTCCCGCATCCGCCACGCGCTTTTGGCTGCGGCGGTTCTCGCCGTTTTGGGAACGTGTCTCGCCGCCGCCACCGCTTCCCGCTGGTTCCCGGAAGTCCTCGCCGGTGGGATAGCCTATGCGCCCAATCACAACCGGCCACCCGATCCGGCCGGTGATCCCCGCCCCGCCGAGTGGCGCCGCCTGGGCGTCTCGCGGCAGGAGCGGATCCGGGTCGGCGATCCGCCGGCCGCGCTTTCCATCTGGATCATCGATCCGCCGGCTGCGGCGGGCGACGCACCGCCGACCGTGTTCGTCCTGCACGGGATCCGCGACCGGAAAGATCACCTGCTGGGGCTGGGCCGCGCCCTGGCGGCGGACGGCCACCGGGTGGTCCTGGTGGATCTGCGCGGCCACGGCCGCTCGGAGGGCGACTGGCTCAGCTACGGGGTTCGGGAATCGGTTGATCTCGCCCGGCTCCTCGACGAGCTGACCGCCCGCGGATGGGTGTCCGGGCCGGCGGGCGTGATGGGTCCCTCGTACGGCGCGGCCACGGCCATTCAGTGGGCGGGCCGCGACCCGCGCGTGGCGGCGGTGGTCGCCGTCGCCCCATTCACCAGTTTGTGCGAAGTGGTGCGGGACTACCTCCAACACTACCTGCCCGGTTTGGGCGGACTCATTCCAGACCGGCTGGTGGACGACGGCCTGGCCCGGGCCGGACGTCGGGCCGGTTTCGAACCAGCCGAAGCCGATCCGCTGCGGGCCATCCGCAGCGCCCGGGCGCCCGTCCTGTTCATCCACGGGCGAAACGACCGCAACATCCCCTGCGCCCACAGCATCCGCTTGCACGCCGCCGCCCCGCCCGGCAGCCAGCTGCTGTTGCTGGACGGCGAAGACCATTTCTCCATCACCCGGAGCGGCACCGGCACGACCCGGCAGGTCATCCGCGATTGGTTCCGCCGGTGGCTGGCCGCCTCACCCGCCTCGGAATCGATCCGTGCCGGGACAGCTGATCCATCCTGATTGGTGCTACAATGGAGTAACTGAAATCCAGTTATCGTCCAAACACGGAGACCCAAGCTGCATGACCGACCTGATGGCGGACGCCCAAACGATCGACAGGAGGATTGCCGCATGCCACACCGATTCACGACCACCCTGCTCATCGCTCTGGCCCTGACCGGTGCGCTGTCCGCCGCAGGACGTTTCGAGATCACCCCCATGGCCCTGTATCGGATCGGCGGTGAATTCGAGGCCGAAGACGGCGAGATCACGCGGGATCTGCTGCTCGAGGGCGGACCGGGCTTCGGATTCACGTTCGGCGTCGACTATGATCAGCATTACCAGTTGGAATTCTCCTGGCTCCGGCAGCAGTCGGAACTCCGGGAGGAAGCCGGGTCGCTGTCGCCGTCCGTCCGGCTGTTCGACCTGAACGTGGACCAGTACCAGTTCAACGGCCTTTATCACTGGCTCTATGAAGGCGGCCGGGTCCGGCCTTTCCTTATCTTCGGGATCGGCGCCACCTACCTGGATCCGGTGCCCGCCGACGTTGACGGCTCCCTGCACCTGTCGGTGCGAATGGGGGGCGGGATCAAGCTGGGTATCGGCAAGCACGCGGGGGTGCGGGTGCAGGGGTGTTACGTGCCCACCTACGTCAGCGAGGAAACCCGGGTCATCGGCGTCCTGCCGGGCGAAGTGTACATCGTGACGGCGGGGCAGTTTTTCCACCAGCTCGAGGCCTCCGGCGGTTTTTACATCCGCTTTTAGGGGAGCCGCGCGGCTCATCCGATCCCCGGCTGGCGGCACCGTTCTGTCGGCTGGGGAATCTGTGCTTGGCCGGTCGGTCAAGTCGTCCGCTTGCAACATCCCGGCAACAGTTTTATGATATTCTCTACACGGCCTGTTCAGTCGGGACGCCGCACGCGGCGCCCCGCATCCGGCGGCGGGAGCCGAACCGTGTCCCGCTGAACCGCTCCCAGGAGGCGCCCTCATGAAACCGCCCATGCTCATGACGCCGGGACCCACCGAGGTCAGCGAGGATGTGCTCACCGCGATGTCCCGGTCCATGATCAATCCGGATCTGGACCCCGTCTTTTTCGAGTTCTATCGCGGGGTGACCCGCAAGATCGCGCGGCTGGTGGGCACGGAACACGAGGTGGTGGTGCTGGGCGGAGAGGGCATCCTCGGCCTCGAGGCCGCCTGCGCCTCGCTCATCGAGCCTGGCGACCGGGTCCTCTGCTTCGCCAACGGAGTGTTCGGCTACGGCTTCGCCGACTTCGTCAAGCTTTACGGCGGACAGGTGGTGTTCTGTTACGGCGACGAGCGACACCCGTTCGATCCGGACGAGGTGTTGACGCTGCTCCAGCGCGATCCCGGCTTCAAACTCGCCACCCTCGTGCACTGCGAGACGCCCACCGGCCTGCTGAATCCGGTGCCGCTGCTGGCGCCCCTGCTGCGGGAGCGCGGCATTCTGACGATGGTGGACGCCGTCTCCTCCATCGGCGGAATCCCCGTTGCCGCCGACGCCTGGGGGGTGGACATCCTGCTGGGCGGCTCCCAAAAGTGCCTGTCGGCACCGCCGGGTCTGGCCTTCCTCAGCATCAGCCCCGAGGCGTGGGCGGCCATCCACCGCCGGAAGCAGCCGGTGGCCGGCTACTACTGCAACCTCGGCCATTGGGCCGACTGGTACGAGCGGAAGTGGTTCCCCTACACGCTGCCGGTGAACGATTTGTTCGGGCTGGACGCCGCGCTGGACCGGGTGCTGGCGGATGCGGACGTTTACGAACGCCACCGCCGTGTGGGCCAGGCGGTGCGCCGGGCCATCACCGCCGGCGGCCTGGAACTCTTCCCCAAGTCCGGCTGGTCCGACACAGTGACCGCTTTCCTGCCGCCGTCCGGACTGAAAGAATCGGAGATCCGGCGGGAGATCCTGGAGCGACACCGCATTCTGCTGGCCGGCTCGCTGGGCACGCTCACCGATCCCGTGATTCGCATCGGCCACATGGGCGAGAATTGTTGGGTGGACAGAGTCAGCCGGGCCCTGGAGGCCCTCGACGCAGCCCTGCGCCATTTCGGCTTCCAGCCGGCGGCTTCGCTGGTGGACACGTTCACCGCCGCCCTGGACTGAGACCGCCTGCACGTTGCCGGGACCAGATCATCCGGCACGATCCCGGCTGAGACGGCCTCAGCCGGCGCCATCGCCGACCCGCCGGACCGGCGCCGCCTGGGCCCGGGGGAATCCACCGGATTGATCCCGCCATCCAACCGCCGGTATAATGACGGATGTTGATTCGTCTGTAGTAACCGACGGCGTATCACGCGCTCACTCGACAATGAAACCAACACATACGATGAGGGAGGCAGCATGCTAGAAATGCGAATCGACTTCCCGGGCGGCACGCTGGTCAACGCCCATTTCGGCCATCACACCGTTGTCACGGACCAGCCGCCAGAAGGCGGCGGCACCGACAGCGCCCCGGCTCCTTTTCTCTTGTTCCTGGCTTCAATCGGCACGTGCGCCGGTATTTATGTTTTGTATTTCTGCCAGCAGCGGAAGTTGAGCCTGGACGGCATCCGGATCGTCCAGCGCATTCATTTCACGACCGGCACGAAAAACGTGGAGACCATCGAGCTGGAAATCCAGGTCCCGGCAAGTTTCCCCGATAAATACCTCCCCGCGCTGATCCGCGCCGCCGATCAGTGCAAGGTCAAGCAACACCTGGAAAACCCGCCGGAAATCACCACGGTGACCCGCGTCGTCGCATAGGGGACTTTTTGACAGTCCCGCGTGCCGGCGTTACAATGCGGCCAACCTGCCGCGGAGGCTCTGCCATGCACCGTTGGATCGCCGGGTTCTGGATCACCCTACTCGCCACGGTGGCCCTGCCGGTTTCGCCTGCCGTGGCGGATCCCGTCACGTTTTATTTCATCGGCATGGCCGGTCTCGCCCAGGAAGAGCCTGACCTGCGTCTCATCCGCCTCTACGCCGACTTCGACTGCGACGGCCGCACCGACATCGCCGTCACCGGCAGCCAGACGTGGGGCGGCGCCGGCGGCGTGTGGGACATCTTCCTCAGCCAACCGAACGACCAATACTTCCGGGTCGCGCAACTGCTGTTCCATCCCAAGGCCATCGCCATTGACAAGATCCGCCCGGGCGTGGGCCGCGTGTCCGTGTTCCAGCGCACCGGCAAGGGCCTGGGCCGGCTGATCCACTACCGCCTGTCCAGCCAGGGCCTCGTCAAGGCGTCGGAGCGGAACCTGAACCTGAACGACCAGGGAATCGGTCCCGACCAGGGCGCCTACCAGGAACTGTTCCCTCAACCCCTCGCCTCCGAATACTGTCTCTGGACCGAGTACGAGCGCAACCGCAGCTGCGCGTGGCGGCCCGGCTACTGACTGGCTCCCGACTCCCAACCTCCGTCAGACCGCGACCGCCGTCGCCCCGCGGTCGCGTCGGCCACGTTGACACTCCCCATCGTTCAGAGTATTCTCAAAATAAAAAGGACAATCAGGCATGCGAAGCAACACCAAGGAGTTTTCCATGTGGGCGTTTATTCTGATGATCGGGTGCGTCCTGCTGTTCGGGATCGCTTGTGATGCCGCGGACGGCAGGAGCCGCAAGGCACTCTGGGACCAGGTCGCCCAGGCGGAGGCGGACGGCCTGCCCGAGACCGCCGCGACACTGCTGGGCCAGATCTACGACGGCGCCTGCCGTGACGGCGCCGACGTCGAGGCGCTCCGGGCGCTGGTCAAGAAGATCCTCATGGAATCCGTGACCGGCGGCAACCACCCCGAAGAAAAGGTGCGCCGGCTCCAGGCGGCGCTGCCCCAGGCACCCGAGCGCATCCAGCCGCTGCTCCGGGTCATCCTGGCCCAGTGGTTCAACCACTACTACCAGCGGAACCGGTATCGCTTCCTCAATCGCGACGCCACCGCCAAGCTGGATGAACAGGACTTCACGACCTGGGATCTGCCCCGGCTGTTCCGGGAGATGGACGCGCTCTACCAGTCGGTGCTCGCCGACGAGGAGCGGCTGCATCGGATTCCCACCGCGGACTTCCGCGAGTTTCTCGAACCCGGGAATATGCCCGACGCGTTGCGGCCCACCCTCTTCGACTTCATCGCCGACCAGGCCATCGTCTTCTACACATCGAACGACACCTTCCGGCCCAAGCCCCAGGACGCCTTCGAGATCGCCGCCGACTCCGACGTGCTGGCCCCCGCCGCCGCCTTCGTGCAGTGGCAGCCGGCAACCACCGACACGGAGTCGCCGTTGCTCAAGGCGCTGCAGCTGTTCCAGCGCATCCTGCGCGCCCATGCCCAGGACGCCGATCCGGCGGCGCGGCGCGACGCCGATTTGCGCCGCCTCCACTGGGCGCGCAACGTCGCCGCCGGCGAGGCGGCCTCCGAGCGATTCATCGAACGGCTGCAGGAGCTGGCGGAATCGGCCGGTGACGATGTGTCCGCCCTGGCCCGCTTCTACTGGGCCCAGGAGCTGCAATCGCAGGAAGCGTTCACCGCGGCCCTGGCCGTCGCCGAAGCGGGTGCCGAAACCGCGCCCAAGTCGGTGGGCGGCGCCAATTGCCGCAGCCTGATCACCACCATCCGGCAACCGGCCTTCCAGTTGCAGGCTGAGACCGTGACCCTGCCGGAGCGCCCCTGGCATGTCCGGGTCACCTACCGCAACGTCACCGCCCTGACTTTCCGGATTTACCCCGTGCCCCTCCCCCCATCGATGGAGCTTTTCCGGGAGCAGCACCTCAACACCGAGGAGCTGGACAAGCTGCTGCGCAGCCAGCCGCTCTGGGAGATCCACAAGACCCTCCCGCCCACCACCGATTACAAGGAAACGATTCAGGATGTCGAGCTGCCGGGGCTGGCGCCCGGCTTTTACCGCGTCCTGGCCAGCTACGACAAGGCGTTCCGGCTCAAGGAAAACGCCATCGCCCACACCACCTTCTGGAGCAGCCCGTTCGGAGTGGTCCTGCGCTCCCGCGGGGACCGGATCGAGGGCCATGCGTTGGGCAACGCCACCGGCCGGCCCATGGCCGGCGTGGCGGTCACGGCGTATGCCTACGACTACGCCAAGCGCGCCTACAAGCAATCGGGCGCCGCCGTCACCGATGCCAACGGCTACTTCTTCATCCAGCCCGGCGAGAACCGCCGGGATCAACTGCTCTTCTTCCGGGCGCCCGACGGCACGCGCTACCTCCACGACGACAGCGTCGGGTACGCCCGCGTCACGCGGACCGAAGCCGCGGCGCGCACCGTCCTCTTCACCGACCGCTCGCTGTATCGGCCGGGACAGATGATCCACTTCAAGGGCCTCTGCGTCGAGGCCGACCCCGGCGGGGGCAACTACCGGGTTCTGCCCCGGCGGACCGTGACCCTGGCCTTCCGCGACGTCAACGACCAGGAGATCGCCAAGGCCGACTTCGTGACCAATGACTTCGGCTCCTTCAGCGGCACCTGGACGGCACCGACCGGCCGGCTGCTGGGCGCCATGCGGCTCGTCACCGCCGATCCGCCGGGAAGCGCCACCCTTCGCGTCGAGGAGTACAAGCGGCCCAAATTCTTCGTCGAGCTGAAGCCGCCTGAAGGCGAATGCCGGCTGGGCGACGCGGTCACGGTCACCGGCGAAGCCCAGGCGTACGCCGGCGCGCCCATCGACGGCGCGTCCGTCCGCTATCGGGTGGTCCGGCTGGCCCAGCTGCCACCTTGGTTTTACTATTACCGTGACCCGCGCTGGCGCATCGGCGAGCCGCAGGAAATCGCCAGCGGTACGCTGATCACTGACGCCACGGGCGTGTTCCGCGTGACGTTCACCGCGCGGCCCGACAAGAAGATCCCCGCCAGCGACACTCCCACCTTCGTGTACCGGATCCAGGTGGACGTGACCGACACCGCCGGCGAAACGCGCAGCGGCGAACGGGTGGTCCGGCTGGGCTACACCGCGCTGCAGGCCGACATCGCCGCCGCCGAGTGGCAGGAGTCGACTGGGCCGGTCCGGCTGAACCTCCGCACCACCACCCTCGACGGCGAGCCCGCCCCCGCCACAGGTACACTGACGGTCTTCAAGCTGCAGATGCCTGACACCCCCGTGCCCGCCGAGTTGTTCGGCGCCCGTCGCGGCGCCGGGGAGGCGGCGTCGGTCAGCACCGCCGAGTGGCAACGCTGGCCCGCGGGTGACCAGGCGCTGTCCCGCGAATTTGCCACCGGCGCGGACGGGACGCTGGCCGTGGAACTCGCCCTGTCCCCCGGCGTCTACCGCGCCCAGCTCCACACCCAGGACCGTTACGGCTCGCCGGTGCGCGCCATGCAGCCGCTGCTGGTGCTGGACCCGGCGGCTCGCACGTTCCCGGTCAAGACGCCGGCGTTTTTCGGCGCCCGGCCGGGAGCGGTGGAACCCGGCGACTCGTTTGAGGCCTTCTGGGCCACGGGCTACGCCGAGGGCCCTGCGCTCGTGGAGATCTTCTCCGACGGCGAGTGGCTGCAGCAGTACTGGATCCATCCGCAGGAGACGCAGCACCGGATCAGCTACCCGGTGACCGAGCGCCATCGCGGCGGCTTCACGGTGGTCACCACCTTCGTCAAGGAAAACCGCCTCTACACCACCACCACGCGCGTCGCGGTGCCATGGACCAACAAGGCGCTCCGCCTGGAGTGGGGCACCTTCCGCTCCAAGCTCCGCCCCGGCCAGGCCGAGACCTGGTCGCTGAAGGTCTCCGGCCCGGGCGCCGAAGCTGCCGCGGCCGAACTCGTGGCGACGCTCTACGACGCCTCGCTCGACCAGTTCTACCCTCACGGATTTCCCGGCCTGTCCGGCTTTTTCCGCCAGGACCGGACGTACATCCATCCGTTCTTCTCCACGAAGGGCCAGGGCCTGCGCATGTGGGAGGACGAGTTCCGGCGCTACGCGCCTTACGAGGAGCCGCTCTACCTTCGTTTCCCGGCGGACGTGACCGACAACTACTTCATGTACGAGATGCGGCGGACCATGGCCGAGGCGCCCTCGATGATGGCCGGTGCACCCATGCCGCCGCCCGCACCGTCGCCCGCGGCGAAAATGGCGGCCCCGGGAGAAGCGGAAACCGCCGATGCCTCCGCCGCGCCGGCGGATGCGTCCGCCCAGCCTGCGCCTCCGCCGACCGGTCCGGTCCAGCTCCGCACCAACCTGAACGAGACCGCTTTCTTCTTCCCGCACCTGGTGGCGGGCGCCGACGGTTCGTTCACCCTGAACTTCACCATGCCCGAGGCGCTGACCCGCTGGCGGTTCCTGAGCCTGGCCCACACACGCGAGCTGGCGAGCGGCGCCCTCAACGACGAGGTGGTCACTCAGAAGGAGTTGATGGTCCAGCCCAACCCGCCCCGGTTCCTCCGCGAGGGCGATGAGCTGGAGTTCAGCGTCAAGGTGATCAACCTGACCGACAACGCGCTCGAAGGCGGCGTCACCTTGAACTTCCTGGACGCTCTCGGCGAACAGGCCCTTGACGGCGCCCTGGCCAACGCGACGCCGAGTCAGACCTGCACCATCCCGGCGAAGCAGTCCCGCTCGTTTGCCTGGCGGATCAAGGTCCCGGACCGCCTCGACCTCGTCACCTATCGCGCCGTGGCCCGCGCCGGCGAGTTTTCCGACGGCGAAGAGGGGCTGCTCCCCGTCATCAGCCGGCGGATCCTGGTCCAGGAATCGCTGCCGCTCTGGATCAGCGGTCAGGGCGAGAAGGCGTTCCGCTTCGACAAGCTCCTGGCCTCCGGCGCCTCCGACTCGCTGGCCCACCTGAAGCTGGTGCTCCAGATGGTGTCCAATCCGGCCTGGTACGCGGTGCAGGCCCTGCCGTTCCTCATGGAGTTCCCGTACGAATGCTCCGAGCAGGTGTTCAACCGCCTCTACGCCAACGCCCTGGGCCACCACATCGCCCATGCCAACCCGCGCATCCGCAAGGTGCTGGACGCCTGGCGGACCGCCCAGCCCGAGGCGCTGGCTTCCAACCTCGAAAAGAACGCCGACCTGCGCGGCGTGCTGCTGGAAGAGTCGCCGTGGGTACTGGACGCGCGGGACGAAACCCAGGCCAGGCGCAACACGGCCCTGTTCTTCGACGAGAACCGGATCCAGTCCGAGCTCGCGTCCGCCCTGCGCAAGCTCGAACAGATGCAGCTCCCCGACGGCGCATGGCCCTGGTTCCCCGGCGGCCGCGGCAACAGTTACATCACCCTGTACCTGGTCACCGGCTTCGGGCGCCTCAAGCACCTCGGGGTGCAGGCCGTGCCTCAGGAAATGGCCCTCAAGGCCGTCGACCATCTCGACGGCTGGATCGCCGGCGTGCACAAGGAGATCATCAAGAACAAGCGGCTCCGCCAGAACAACCTCACGCCTACCGCGGCCATGTACCTGTACGCCCGGAGCTTCTATCTCGAAGAAAAGCCGCTCCAAGGGGACGCCGCCAAGGCCGCGCTCTACTTCCTCAAGCAGGGCGAGACCCACTGGCTCAAGCTCGACTCCCGCCGCGCCCAGGCGCAACTGGCGCTGGCTGAGCACCGTTTCGGCGGCACCGTGCCGGCGATGAAGATCCTGCGCTCGCTCAAGGAGCGCAGCCAGGTTCATCCGGAGCTCGGCCGCTACTGGGCGGAGGGCCAGCTCTCCTGGTGGTGGTATCATGCCCCCATCGAAGCGCAGGCGCTCATGATCGAGGCATTTGACGAGGTGGCCCGCGACGCCCAGACAGTCGAGGAATGCAAGATCTGGCTCCTCAAGCAGAAGCAGACCCAGAACTGGAAGACCACCACTGCCACGGCCGATGCGGTCTACGCCCTGCTGCGCCGGGGCGAGGATTGGCTCGCCGCCGACGCGCTCGTCGGGGTGACCCTCGGCGGGCAGCGGGTGGAGCCGGACACGGTCCAAGCCGGCACCGGCTGCTACGAGAAGCGGTGGAGCGGCTCCGAGATCCGGCCGGAGATGGGCGAGGTGAAGCTGGAGAAAACCGATCCGGGGATCGCCTGGGGCGGCCTGCATTGGCAGTACCTCGAGGACATCGGCCGGATCACTCCGTACGCCGGCACCCCGCTGCAGCTTCAGAAGGCGCTTTTCGTCCGGCGCGACACGAAGCAGGGCCCGGTGATCGAGCCGGTGGCCGGGCCTCTGGCCGTGGGCGACCTGGTGGTGGTCCGGGTCACGCTGCGGGTGGACCGTGACATGGAGTACGTCCACATGAAAGACCACCGCGGCAGCGGCTTCGAACCGGCGGACGTCCTGTCAGGCTACCGCTTCCAGGACGGTCTCTTCTACTACCAGTCCACCCGCGACACGGCCACCCACTTCTTCATCGACTATCTCCCCGTGGGGACCTACATCTTCGAGTACAACCTGCGGGTGACGCACAAGGGCCGCTACCCCACGGGCCTGGCCCACATCGAGTGCATGTACGCGCCGGAGTTCAACAGCCACTCGGCCAGCGTCGAAGTCGAAGTCCGATAGAACGTTGATGGTTGATGGTTGATATGAATTGCCCCGGTCCCGCGACCGGGGCTTTTTTCCGCTGAGCCCTGGAGCGCCAATCCGGCGGGCGCGACTTTTTCCGCTGATTCACGTATACCTCTTCACACCAGGCGGAAGGGAAGATACGCATGCGGCCACTACGCCCGGGCCATCGGGAGCTTGCCGCCACGTTCATCGGCTGGGTCATGTTGCTGGCGGGGGTGTCGGCGCAGGCGCCGCCCCAGTGGCCGGTCGTCGCACCCGAAGCCGTCGGGCTCGACCACGTCGTGCTCGACGCCTACCATGACGCCATCGCCCGGGGCGACTTCGGCCCGGTGCACAGTTTTCTGGTCATCCGCCACGGCCGGCTGGCGGCGGAGCATTACTATCAATACTTCGACGCCGACACGCTGCACATCATCTACTCGGTGACCAAGAGCGTCTCATCGGCGCTGGTGGGGACGGCGCTGGACCGCGGCGAACTGGACAGCCTGGACACCCCGCTGCTCCCGCACTTTCCCGAATACGCGCCCGTGGCCAATCCCGATCCGCGCAAGGACGCCATCATCCTGGCCGACGTGCTGGCCATGCGCGCCGGATTCGACTGGAACGAATTCCAGTACCCGTACACCGACGCGCGCAACCCGTACCGCCAGCTCATGGCCAGCCCCGACTGGCTGGAGTTCATACTGGACCGCCGGATGGCCTACTGGCCCGGCACCGCGTTTCAGTACAACAGCGGGTGCACCATCCTGTTCTCCGGCCTCCTGCTCCACGCCACCGGGCGGCAGGCCCACGAGCTCGCGGCGGAGCGCCTGTTCGCGCCGCTGGGCATCACCCGCTGGAGCTGGTCGCTCGGCGCCGGGGGACTCACCGACACGGGCGGCGGCCTCTGGCTCCGGCCGCGGGACATGGTCGCGTTCGGCCAGCTCTACCTGCGGGCGGGCGCGTGGCGCGGCCAACAGCTTGTGCCGGCAGCGTGGATCGCGGAAAGCGTGATCCGCCGCTCCACCTTTGCCGACGGCAGCGGCTACGGCTATCAATGGTGGCTGCTGCCACTGGAGGCCGGCGCCGCGCCCGGCGCCGGTCCCGACATCTGGGTTGCGTGGGGCTGGGGCGGTCAGCACATCTTCGTCGTCCCGGCCCTGGACCTCGTGGTGGTTTCGACCGCCGGGGATTACAACGGCCAGTACGACGGCCTGGTGAACCACATCCAGGAATTTCTCGCCGAGGTGATCCGGCCGCCCGACGGCGACTTCACCGGCGACAGCGTCACCGATGCCCTGGACCTGGTGGTGTTGACCCAGGTGCTGGCCGGCAACATCGGGCCGGAAGATCCGCTCTGCGCCTGGCCCCCCATGGGCGACCTAAACGGCAACAGCCGACTGGACGTGGCCGATGCGACCCTGCTACGGCAGCAGCTGCTCGTTCGGTGATCAGGTGAATGGGTGTGCGGGGCGGACCGGAGCTTCCGGATCCAATCCCGGTTCTTCGGGTGTCCGCCCGCCATCAACCATCAGCGACCGGCAACAAAGCGATAGAGCCATGGACGGCCGACCGGCAGGCCATCCGGCCGGCCGCTGCGGCCGAGATCACCCCACGATCTCGGCGTGGCGGAGAATCCCTTTGGGCAGCTCGTCCGGGACCGGCGTGATTTGGACGTACTTGATGTTGCGGCCGGGGATCACCAGGAGGGCGCCCTGGGCCTCCACCACGATCTTGTCCGTCTCCAGCGCTTTCTTGACCGTGGCGGCGATGGTGGCCGCATCATGTCCTGCTTGCTTGGGATAGCGGAACACGATCTTGGTCCCATCCATGAAATGGATGACCATGTGAGCGATCCCCACCCCCAGCTTGCGCGCGCCTGCTTTTTCCATGAGCCCTCACTCCTTGCTCAGACTGCTTGGGCGCCATTGTACACCGGTCGCCGGCCGCGCGGTCAGTTATTCCGCGAAGCATGGTCCCCGCCTGAACGGTGAGGATTCCCGCTTGCGGGTCCCCGCCTTCCTGTTACAATATCCCTGCCGACCTCCCAACGCATTCGGAAGCGACGGACGCATGGCCCAGTACCCACCCGCTGCCTACTATCCGCCCCCCGCGCCGCCGCCTCCCCAGCCTCCCCCCCCGCCCAAGAAGAAGGGTTGCTGCAGCTGCTGCCTGTGGGTGTTACTCCTGCTGTTCGTTCTGGCGGCCGGCTTCGTCGCCTTCGCCTATTTTTACCTCCAGCCGCCGGTCAATCCGGTGGAGGAGGAATATGAGGAGATCCCCGACTACTTTCCAGCCCAGCGCATGGAGCTGAATCGGATTGTGGTACTGGCGGAACCGACATCCATGTCGAGCCCGGGCGAGGCGTCCCATGGCTAGTCGCCGCACATCGCAGCTCCTGCCGGTCCTGCTGATCCTCCTGACGGTGACGTGGACAGCAGCCGCCGTGGACCCCGGCCAGGCGGAACTTTACCGCCGCCAGTACGCCGGCAGCTTGCAATACCTGCGGGTCAACATCTTCGAGAACCCGTACACCGTGCACGTGTACCCGGACCGCTTCGTGCTCCCCTCCCGCGGGGGCCTCAACGCGCTGCTGTCGGCCGGCGAGCCTGTGCGCGTTCAAGGCGTCACGTTCGGCGAGCGGACCGTGGATCTTGCCGTAACCGCACCCAACGGGACCCGTGGCGTGACCCTCCGCTTCGCCTTCGATGAACCGCTCGACCCGCCGTTTTCCTCAAGCGGTGTGTTCATGGACGCGGTGGCGGCCGTGTTCACGGCCACGGCTCGTGTGGGCAAACCCGGCGACGACGCCCGGCCGCCCGACGAGGAGGAGCCCGAGACGCCCCAGACCGAGGAGCCGGAGCCCGAGGACGAAAAGGAAACGCCCCGCGACGAAATCCGACTCCTGGTGGAACCGGGCGCCGACACGCTCCCCGGCGACGGCGACACGGTGACCACCGTGACCGTCTCCGCCCGGAATCCCGACGGCCGGCTGCTGGATCACCTGGCCGGACCGGTGGCCATCCGCATCAACGCCGGCCGCCTGGCGGCCGACCGGATCCAGATGTCGGGCGGCATCGCCCGGACCAATCTCCAGGTGCCCATTCTGGACGATCGCTCCAAGATGCTCCTGCGCAGCCTGCAACTCACCTCCATCATCATCCGGAAGGTGATGGGGGCCGGACCGGGTGCCGACTACAAGGCGATCGCCCTGGAGGAAGCGCTCAAGGGACCCAACGCGGCCGCGCTCAACACCGCCGAGGGCGACAAGCCGTGGGTGCTCATCGTGGCCGAGTTCGCGGGTGTGAAAGGAAAGGGCAAGATCAACCTGACCCCGTCCACCAGCCCGGTTTCGGGCATCTCCGGCTACTACGAGGGGACGGACGTGACCGGCGCTTCGGAGTGGTCCTTCGACGCCGGCCGCATGATCCTCATGCAGAAGGGGTATCGGGACGAGGTCAAGGTCGAGTTCACGGGCACGCATCACATGGGCTTTTACGGAGTGAGCGTGGGCGGGATCGGCACCTCGCTCATCCCGCTGCCGGGGGATCAGTTCTTCCTCATCGCCCCGCCCATCATGTTTCACCGGGTCAGCTCCGCCCCGCAAGCGCCGGAGGCGCCGGCCGCAGTCAAACCCAAACCCACGGTCACCCTGACCGCCCGAGACAACCCCGTCGCCGGCGACGGCCAGAGCACCACTCCGGTGGTCTTCCAGTTCATGGACGCCCAGGGCCGGCCCCGCGCCGGGGTGCGCCTGACCTGGAAACTGGATTTCTACGGCGTCTTCTCGGCCGACCAAAGAGGCCGCCTCCTGTCCAATGACCCGGTGACCGGGGCCGACGGCATCGCCCGGGCGGTCTACCAGTCCCCCGCGATCGGCGCCAAGGACATGCAGCAGACCGGCTCCATCAAGAACCGCGACGTCGTCGTCGAATACGCCGCCGGCGAGGACTCCGGCCGGGTCATCTGCCAGATCGGCGTCATGAAGGCCGCGCCGGTCCGTCTCGTCGTCGAGAAACCGGGGCTGGAGCGCTCGGTGCTTCCGCTGCAGATCGCCAGCCTCAACGGATTCATCAAGGGCCGGGTCCTGCTCAAGGTCACCACCCACCGCCTCCCGGGCACGGCCACGCGCGTCCCCGTCAACGACGCCACGGTGAAGCTGGAGGGGGACGAGAAGATCCTCAAGTGGGCCGCCGTGGACGTCGTGAAAACCGACGACGAGGGCCAGTTCACCATCCAGATGCACATGAGCAACTGGCCCCGCTGGGACAAGGAACTCAAGCAGCCCTTCCTGGTGGCACCGTCGGCGCGGCTGCTGGGGCTGCAACACAACGCCCTGTCCCACCTGGGCAAGTGGGAGGCCTCCGCCGAGGTCAAGGAGCGGAGTCAGCATTTCGTCCAGGGCGCCCAGGCGCAGGTGGCCGAATTGAGCGCCGAGGACGCCGAGGGGCTCGTCAACAAGATGGAGCTCTTCGGCTGGATGCTCCTGGTGCTCAAGGACACGCGCAAGGACGCCACCGATGCCGGCCAGGAGCTGCTGGGCCATGCCTGGACGCTGTTCCAGGCCGCGGCCAGTTACTTCTACGCCGACTCCAAACTGGACAAGTACGTCAAGGATAAATACAAGCAGCTGGAAAAGACCGTCGGGCTGCGCAAGCTTCAGGCGCTGAAGGCCCGCTGGGAGAAGAGCCAGAGCGCACCGTCCAGCGTGTCGGGGCGGATCTATCGCTGGCTGTTCAAATGGTTCTTCAAGACTCCCCCGGTCGAGCGGCTGGTGGACAACCGCCAGACCCGGCGGGTCACCCGCAGCATGCTCAACGAACTGATCCTGCCCCAGATCATCAAACGGATTTCAGATTTTCTGGGCGAATACGTTCCCGAGATGCCGTTTCCCGACATCAAGGGGGCCATCACCAGCGCGCTGCTGGCGCCGTACGACGACCTGGCCAACCAGTTCCTGATCCTGTTCCTCGAAAACGACGACTACGACTCGATCCGCGCCGCCTACGCCCGCAGTTACGCCAAGCTCAAGGTCCGGCATGACTGGCTGGCGCGGGAATACCAGCAGATGGTGAAATGGCGCATCGCCGAGGAATGGCTCACCGTGCTGGTGGACACCATCAGCGAATGCGGCCAGGTGGCCATGAAGATCATCGGCACCATCTACCTGCAGCCGGAGATCGTCAAGCACGCCGAGACGCTGGAGAAAATCCAGAAGGTGTTCGACAACGTCATGGCCGGCGTGCGCTTCGTCGAGGAGTGCTACCGCTTCGTGGGCATCCTCAACAAGTCGCTCGACGTCGTGATGGTCACCACCGCCGATCTGGCCGGCACGCCGGTCCAGGCCCTGCTGCTTCGGCCCGGCGCCGGCGGCTCGCTCCGCGTGGCGCAGGCCGGCCTGCTCCCCGGCAGCGGGGATGCCGACACGCCCCGCCTGGAGCTGGCGGACAACATGGAGTGGGACGCCTTCACCGCCAGCGGCGGCCGCGTTTCGGCCGACGCGCTGGCCTACCTCATTGAGGCCGACGAGGCCGTCGCCGCCTGGGAAATGGCGACGGTATCCGGCCTTTTCGCCCTGCACGGCGGCGCACCCGACCGGATGCAGGCATACACCGACGGGTCGGAACGCTGGGAATCGCTCCGGCGCCGCCTCCGCCTCCTGGCCCTGCGCGGCCTGGAGCGGCCCCTCACCGCCGCCGAGCGCGGCGACTGGGAGCGGTCGGTTAAGCGGTTCCAGGCGGAGACGGAAACCTACCAGACGCTGCTTGACGACACGGCTGCCGCCATCGACGACCTGCCTCCGGCCGCCGACGCCGTGATGATCGAGAACATCCGCCGGCAGACGGGAGGCAGTTTCGTCTCGCGTGTGCCCGCATGGGTGTGGTTCGCAGCGGGCGCCCTGCTCGCGGTCATCGTCGCGGCCGTGCTGCTGGGCCTGGCACTGTCGCGGCGCTCCCGCCGGCGTGCGGTCGCGGCTGCAATTCCCCAACAACCGGTTCCGGCTTACCCGACACCGACTCCGCCGGCTCCGCCCGCCGCATCGCCGGCGTACCGGCCGCCACCGGTCCCAGGCCACGCCGCGCCAATGCCGGCGGCGGCGCGACCGAGCCCCCTGCTCCGGGACAACCTGGGCCGGACGCACGCCATCGACGCCGGGTGCACCACATTGGGATCCGCGCCCGACAACGCCATCGTGCTGGCGGTGCAGGGCGTATCCCGCCACCATGCCCGGATCTGGCGCACGCCGGAGGGAACGTTCTGGATCGAGGACCTGGGCAGCATGAACGGCGTGTTCATCAACAGCCAACGCTGCACCAGGGGCTGGCTCGCTCCCGGCACCGTCATCACGCTGGGGCAGTGGCAGGCCCGATTCGAAACCGGTCTCTGACCCTCGGTCGTCCACCCCATCCCTATGCATTCACTCCCGAGATGCGGCGACACATGGATGCCATGAACTAATATTCGCGACCATCGACCGGATCGAGTCCGGCGGGTGCATGATCCAAAGAATCGGCTGACCTGCCCGTGCATCCAAAACTTTTGATACAATTGCCGTGTCCTTCTCTGTGCCCTCTGTGCCTTCGTGGTGAAGGAACCGGCCGATCTCCGAGGAGCGCGACATGAAACTGACCGAACTGGTGGACGAGCTCGACCGGCTGCTGAACATCCACGCCATCGAGGATGAGTCGGCCAACGGCCTCCAGGTGGAGGGCCGCGCCGAGGTCCGCCGCGCCGGCTTCGCCGTGGACTACTCGCCCGAGCTCGCCGTCCAGGCGGCCGCCGACGGCGTGGACCTGCTGTTCGTCCATCACGGCATGATCTGGGGCGGCCTGCGCCACGTGCGCGGGGTGACGCTGGCCTACCTGAAGCCGCTCATCGAACACGGCATCTCCCTCTACGCCGCCCACCTGCCGCTGGATGTGCACCCGGAGCTGGGGCACAACATCCAGATGGCTCGTCTGCTGGAATTGCGGGATCCCGCGCCCATCATCGACTACAAAGGATCATCCGTCGGCATCCTGGCCCACACCGGCGGGCCGGTGCCGCGCGAAGAGGTGCTGGCCAAGATTCGCGCCACCATCTCCTGCGACGTGCACATCCTCCCCTTCGGCCCCGAGCGGGTGAGCCGCGTGGCCATCGTCTCCGGCGGCGGCGCCCGGCTGGCCCTGGAGGCCCGCGAGGCGGGCGCCGACTTCTACCTGACGGGCGAGACGTCCCACAGCGCGTACCACCAGATCAAGGCGGTGGGCCTCAACGTCTGCTTCGCCGGCCACTACCTGACGGAAAAATGGGGGGTGCTCGCCGTGATGCGCCACCTGCAGGAGCGCGGGCTCGTGGAAGCCCGATTCTACGACATCCCCACGCCGTTCTGATCGCGCGGGGTTGATCGTGCCCGGATTTTCGTTGTACCGACTTACGGGTGGTGCCGCTGTTTCTGGGCTGTTTCGGTGATCTGCAGCAGCGTTTCGGCTCGCTCGCGGATCGGATGATCGGGCTCGATATCCGCCACAACCCGCCGAAGCTCCTCGGCCGCCTCGTCGATCCGACCCTTTAGCAGCAATTGTTGCGCCAGGTTGCTGCGGGCGCATTTTTCACCCGGACACGTCGCCAGCGAGCGGGCGAAGCAGTCGGCGGCCTCGTCGAACCGCCCCTGGGCCTGGTACACCGCGCCCAGGCAGGCGTAGATGTCGGGATTTTCCGGCGCCAGGATCATCGCGCCCCGCAGCACGTTTTCGGCATCAACATAATCGCCGCGGCTGTAATAGAACTGGCTGATTTCCATGAAGAGGAGAATCTCTTCCGGGCTGGCTTGGATGTTCAGCTTGGCCATGATCAATCCCCCCGCAGATTGCGCATCTTGCTCTGGATGGTCTCCCGCATCGCCACCAGGTCCAGGACCAGCTTGTCAACCAGCCGGTAGGCTTCCCGGAGCGTCTGCACCTCCTGAAGCGCCCCTGGATCGTCGTTGGCCGCCTCGATTTCCGCCAGATCCTGAGCCGTCTGCCGGCTGAGGCTCTCGATCCGGGTCTGCCCGTGGGCCACCACCCAGCCGAGCGTCTCGTAATTCACGGCCGCCAAGCGGCCGGACGCCCCGATCTCGGCCTTGGACAGCTCGAACGACCCGTGAGGCAAAATTCCGTATTTCATCACGATGGACGGCGACGGCGGTCTCGACGTCTCAGTTCCCGCCGCGGGAGCGATGCCATATTTCAATGTCAGACTGGTGCCACCGGGCAGATTACTTGGCGAGATCACACCGTATACCAGAACCGGCGACGGTGTGGAGACGGCCGCTTTCGCCCGCTCGCTCAAGTGTTCGAATATGGGCGCCAGCACCCTGCCGGCTTCCGGTGTTTTCATCACCTCGCTCATGGGCGCCGCCCTGGCGGCCGCCTCGGCGGCGGCACCGGCAGCCGTCTCGATGGCTCGAAACGCCGCTTGCAAATTGATCACGCTCATGGACTCCCTCCTTCGGCCAATGTCATCGTGCGGCCGCCTGCTGCACGCATTCAAACGCATACAGGCAATACGGCGCCTGGTGGACCGCTCCCGTCAGGGAGTGGGAGACCGCGCTGCAGCCACCGGCACACTGGCGGCCATGGACGCAGCCGGCGCACAGACCGCCCAGCATCTCCGGCGTGAATTCCCGGTTATAGGCGAAGCCTCCGGGCCGGTCCCAGATCTCCAGCAGGGTTTGTCGCCGCAAACTCCCCTCAACGAATCCGTCGTCCAGGATCGACAGGCAGCCTTGACCGAACCGTTGCTCTGGATGCCAACCGCGCGAATGCCGGCCTGGCAGCCTCTCCAGGTTGTGTCCCGAAGCCGGGATTCCGCGTCTGACATGTAGCCGATGCAATCGGCGGGTTCGGTCCGGGGGACCTGGCGCAGCCGGCGGGACTCGATGAGGATTGCCGCCAGTTCCTGATATTGAGCCGGCGAGAGGAACCAGTCGGCGTGCTCCCGAATCCGGCCGTAGAAATTGCTGGTCTGAACCTGCCAGGCGTAGACCGGCCGGCCGAAGACAATTTCGTCCCGCAGACGGCGGAGCTCCGGGAGGTTCAAACTGTTCACCGTGGTCAAGACCGCAGCCGGAATTCCCTGCTCCAACGTCGCATCGATGGCCGAGACGGCGATCTGAAAGGCTCCCGGGCGGTTCCGAATGAAGTCGTGGGTGGCCTCCAGACCGTCCACGCTGATACCGACATGGAGCCGGGGCGCCTCATCCGCCAGCTCCTTCAGCCGGCGCAGGTTGAGTCCTCCCGCCACCAGGGCCAGCCCGTTGGTGATGATGCCCACCAGCAGACCGTGATGCAACAGGCGCCGGACGATGTCGGGCCAGTCATCCCGCAGCAGGGTCTCGCCGCCGGACAGGGTGACGTGGCGGCAACCGGCCTCGGCCAGTCCGTCGCACACCCGCAGCGCTTCGGCCGTCGACAACTCGTCCGCCCGCGCCGCTCCGGCCACCGACCCGCAGTGACGGCAGTTCAGGTTGCACCGCAGCGTGGTTTCCCAGACGGCCCGTTCCGGCCAGAAATATGCGCGCATGATCGACGCCCCCAACGAATGACACACCGCTGGGTAACAGCGGCGTTAGTTGAGTTGCACTAGTGTCGTGTCACACTTCCAACGTCGGATATAACCGCCGCAGCTTGATGCGGG
>ERZ1645192.418-NODE-418-length-34914-cov-7.459967_pt1 | contig 34914 bp, 21 predicted proteins | sample MGYA00575354_ERZ1645192 | MGnify/ENA primary metagenome ERZ1645192 (study PRJEB40844, sample SAMN11349763) | freshwater sediment metagenome | isolation source: river sediment | host: Sediment | place: India: Faizupur Khadar , New Delhi | collected 2017-02-21 ...
CAGCATTGTACAGGAACAATCAGAACAACACCTTTACAATCATAACTTATTTCAATTCACCGGGATTCGAATCAAATATCGGATGGATTGATGCCGATATGAATGGATATCTTGACATGACTGGCGGAGTTTCAATGTATTACAATAACTCAGGAGCATCCTTTACAACTGCAGCTTCAACAACATTAGGCTTATCAGGCTTAAAAGGAGAATGGGGCGACTTTGACAATGATGCTGATAATGACCTTCTTGCAAGAGCTGCAAACGGATATGAAATCAAAATATACAGGAGAAACTCAGGTCTCTACAGTGAATTATACGGAAATACTTTCCTGCCATGCGAAGGCGTGGTAAAATGGATAGACTATAACAACGATGGTTATCTTGATATTTTTGCCACAGGAAAAAATCCCCTTGACGGCAAGGAGTACAGTTCGCTTTATAAAAATGAAGGCGGCGGAAAATTCACCCGGCAAGCCCAGATAAGCCTTCCTGCTCTGAAAGATGCATCGGTATGCATTGCTGACATCAATTCTGATGGCAAAACAGATATCCTTTTATCAGGAAATAAGACTGATAATACAGGAACAGCTATTCTCTGCACAAATGTCGACGGTAGCTCATTCACAAGTACAACAATTGCCGGATTTTACGATTGCAGTAATAACCCGGCTCCGGCAGTCATTGATCTGAACAATGACGGACTTAATGACATCATTATAAGTGCAAAAAATAATGAAACAGACGGTATCGTCAAAATTTTCAGGAACAACGGCAACAGCTCTTTCTCTGAGTTTTTTTCACAATCAATTGCAGGATCAACTGCAGGACTGGGACTATTCGATTTAAATAATGACAATAATATTGATCTTGTTGAAGGATGGTCGCAGGTGCTACAGAATACAGTTAGCGCCTCTAATGCCTTCCCGGGCAAAATTACTTCAGCAACAGCTGTTCCTGAGGGAAACGGTGTACGTTTTAACTGGACTGGTACTGATGACAAGACACCGGCGGCTGGACTTACTTATGAACTCCGTATAGGCACCACTCCGGGCGCTTCAAATATTATAGCAGCAAATTCAATAGGCTCCGGTAAAAGAAAACTTTATACAATGGGAAATATGGGGTCTGCAACCTCAAAATATCTCCAGCTGCCAAAAGGAACCTATTACTGGGGTGTACAGGCCATCGATAACAGTTTCAGGGGTGGCGCCTTCTCTGATGAAAAATCATTTATAATCTCTGATGTCCCATCTTCAGGATTAACAGCAGAAAAGATTGATAATTACTCTCTTAAACTCAAATGGATCAAAGGGAACGGGGCAAAAAGAGCAGTCTTCTGCAAGATCGGAACCTCAGGAACAGCAGCACCTGTAAACAATAAAACTTATATCGCTTCTCCCAGCTTCGGAGAGGGAGATCAGATATTAAGCTCCGGATGGTACTGCCTTTATAACGGAACAGGTGACAGTGTGAATGTCTCAAATCTCAGCTCATCAAACTCATATATCTTTCATGTAACTGAATATAATGGCAATTCCGGATCGGAGAGTTATGTACTTGCTACCGCAAATGGTAATCCCGGTGTATTCAGTACGGCAGTATTCAGTGAACAGGCAGCTATCCCTGTTCCGGATAATTATGGCTATGATTCAAGGGTCAGCGTTGGTGATTTCAACAATGACAAGCTTCTCGATTTCCTGTATAATTTTCAGGGAGTAACATATAATTATACAAATCAGGGGAATAATACATTTACCCAGGCAACAGTCAGCTCTCCCAGGTCATTCAATAACTCTCTTATAAGGGTAGTTGATTTTAATAATGACGGATTTCCCGATTTCTCCGAAACAGGTGATGTGTATGTAGCATGGCAGAGGTATCCTGCATTTACACGTTTCTTTAAAAATAACGGGAACAATACCTTCACTGAAATATATGATGCAGAATCTGCAGGCACAATTAATAATTCAATGGACTGGACTGATTATGACAATGACGGTTATGTTGATTATTTCCTGGGCGGCAACAAACCAACTGTATCTGAAATAGCTGAATACCCCTACGCCCAGACAAATTACACCAGAATATCAAAGATATTCAGGAATAACGGTCCTGCAGGAAGTTATTCCTTTTCAGAACAAACGGAAATTGTCCTTCCGGGCCTAAGCAACGGAGCCGCCCGATGGGGCGATTTCAATAATGACGGATGGCCGGATCTGTTGCTGACAGGCATTGCAGACGATGATATCTATTATATCTACCTGTATATCAACAGTAAAAATAACAGCTTCATACAGCATAGAATTGAGTATAATGGTCCCGGCAGCTCTGTCAGCCATCTTGAATGTGCAGACTTTGATAAAAACGGATTCCTTGATTTCATCCTGGCGCCGGATTTCGCGGATGTCATCCTTTTCCTTAATAACGGAGATAATTCTTTCACACAGGATCTGACTTCATTCTCGGAACAAAAATCATTAGGCCAGTTTGTGACAGGTGATTTCAATAATGACAAGGCTGTGGATGTGATGTTCATGCATTCCGGAACCCCGTTCAAAAGATTATACATTAACAATTATCCCGGGAAAACCTTCTCAATTGTAAATGACTTTATATCAACAGGTTCAGGAGCAGGCAATATTGCAGCCGGTGATTATGACAATGACGGTGACCTTGATATTTTCTCTTCCGATAACGGGGCAACACCCGCAGTATGCAATATTATTAAAAACAGTGTTGTAATGAAATCGGGCAATTTCCCTGTCAATACCCTACCTGAAGCTCCTGTGAATCTGAAATCCACAATTGTACCCGGCAAGTTGCTGATTAACTGGGACTATGTCACCTCTGATGAAAGCCCGAATCTCAGCTATAATCTGAAACTGGAAAAAGACGGTGTTGTTATAAACTCGCCAAACTCAATTCTCTCCGGAGGAAAAAGGCTTATTCCCGGGATGGGCAATACAGGTCTGAATAACTTCGCCATACTTAAAGGACTGCCTGCCGGGACTTATAACATAGCTGTACAGGCAATCGACGGTACTTTTGCAGGAGGCCCATGGTCTGAAAGCTATTCAGTTGATATAAAGAACACTACAGCGTTCTTCACCTTCGATACTGTGTGCTTTAAAGCAAAAACAAAAGTCTCCGATCTTTCGACCTCGACATCAAAAATAGTTTCAAGGCAATGGATACATAATAATATTACTTTCTCTACCGACTCTGTTGCCTTTTTTAGTTTTCCTGCTGCAGGAACTGATTCTGTCAGTCTTATCATAACTGATTCGGAAGGAGCAAAAGATACAGTGACTCATAAAATTTATGTAAAACCAAGGCCTGTTGCAGATTTTACTGCCACAACAGTTTGCATGGGTCTGCCGACAGTTTTCTCGAATAACTCATCCAGAAACGGTGCAGGGGCTGTAACATGGAGCTGGAACTATGACAATGGAGACCCGGCTTCAACTGATTCAATACCTCTCAATAAAATATACGGTCTGGCAAAAACATATAATGCAATACTTACAGTTACAGCATCGAACGGCTGCGCCGACACTCTGGCCAGGGATGTGATTGTTGCAGCTATTCCGAATGCTGTTACATCGGTGAACGGATTAACAACATTCTGCAGTGGTGACAGTGTACTGCTCGAGGTTGAGAATAATCCATCCTATAACTATAAGTGGCAGCTGAATAATAATGACCTTACAGGATCACATTCAAATTCCTTTGCAGTCAAAACATTTTCAGGTTCTTATACTGTAAAAGTCACAAATCCCCTTGCAAACTGTATTGCAACATCAGCCCCGGTAGCAGTTGTTATAAAGGAAATGCCCGATGCTCCAACGATCCTTGTGTCTGATCCTACAACGATATGCGCAGGCGATTCGACGGAATTAAGAGTAACAGCAATAGCCGGACATTCATATTTGTGGAAGCTGAACGATGGTTCAACAGGATTGAGTTCAGAAAACATATTTGCAAAGAATACAGGCATTTACAGCCTTGTTGTCAGGAACAGTACCGGCTGCTCTTCAAGTTCACTTAACCAGGTTGCACTTACTGTTAAACCACTCCCGGTAAAAAGCACAATAACCCTTATCGGTGAGGAAAAATTCTGCAATGATAAAAGCGCCAACCTGAGTGTACCCTTCGATAACAACTATACTTACACCTGGAAGAAAGGTGATGTAAGCCTGGGTTCAAATTCAAACAGCATAACAGTTAATGAATCAGGAGATTATACTGCAGAAATTTCACTGTCAGGCTGCACACTTACCACCCCATCAAGAAGAATTGATGTGGTGCAGAAACCAGTAAAGCCTGTCATTGATTACGGAACATACAGTAAAGGCGAATGCCTTAAGGAAGATCCGATTGTACTATCTGTCGGCAACATCGTACCTGATATTACATACAAATGGTACAGGAATGGAGCACTTCTGAATACTTCGTCCTCCATTGAAACACGGGATGCGGGCAGATATTATGTTACAGCTGATAATGAAACATGCTCCGATTCTGCATCACTGACAATAGATCTTCCTCAAATCCTGCCAGAACCCCAGATCCATGTACAAGGACCACCAGTCTGGATGCTGTCAACAGTTTCAAATCCGAATTACTTATACCGGTGGTATTTCAACGGAACTACAATTACAGGCGCTGAAGGTTATTCCTATGTCGCAGGCCAGAAGCTTGGATTATACAGGGTTGCAATTTCAGATGATGGTATCTGCTATGCTTTCAGTGATACCATGAGAATACCAAAGGGTATAACAGGTATTGAAGATGCAGATCCGTTCAGTGAAGTAAAAATATACCCGAACCCGACAAGCGGATTATTCACTATTGAGATGAATAACAGCATCTTCGGGGAACTTGTAATTGATATCTTTTCCCAGAAAGGCAGCAAGGTCCTGAAAATAAAGTTCGACAAGACCACTGAGCACTTCTCAACCCGGATTGACCTCAGCGGACAAAGCAAGGGTATGTACCTTGTTAACCTGTCACTTGATAAGTACAGAGCAGTGAGGAAGGTGTTGGTAGAGTGAAGGGCGCAAGGCCCAAGACGCAGGACACAAGGCCAAAAGCCCCCCATATGGGGGGTTGGGGGATTAAACCAGGACAGTGTAGAAAGTGTTGAACAGGGAATTTAAAAAACGCAAGAAAAATTCAACCGGCAGATTGACAAAAGTATTGAAAGTGTTGGTTTATATGTAATTTCGTTGTATATTAATGGGCAATTCTTAAGCACCAGATTCATAATTGAAAAATAGACTTAAAATGAAACGAATATTTAGTGTGATTCTGTTTTCAAATCTGATTATACTGCCTTTGCTTCAGGCAGCAGATTTTTCAGATAAGGAAAAAGCAATCATCTACACAAATGCAGTTAAGGTGCTTGACTCTTACCAGGGTGTAATAAACCAGATGGGAAATTTTGTAGTTAATGACATTGAAAAAGCCAAAAGCAGCTCCGAAGCTTTCCTCGAACTGTTCGTAAACAGGCAGGTCCTTTTATTCAACGACCTTGATCCTTCACACCGTCTGAGTGAATTTTATGAAGCAGAAACATACGCCTCAAACGTTCTCCTGTGGTATCCCGACGGACTTACAATAACACTCGACCTGCCCCATGCCCGCGTAAGCGATATAATGAAACATGAGGAAACTGTCTTCTCGCTCGACATAATGGTCAAAAAAACAATGAATGGCAATTACCTCAATGAGACTATGAATAAAAACACTGAGGAACTGACATTCAGGATAGCCTTCGGAACTGATACAAAATCACCTGCAAATTTCAGGATCGTTGGTATCAGAAACGCAGCCTCCAACAAGGTAATCGATTATTCCAAGGCTCTTAAAGAGGTTAACAGTGAGGATTTTAACACAGAAGACCTCGCAAAAATTGAGGCAGAAGTAAAAGGCCGGCTCAGGGATTATGCCAACTTCCTTTCACTGCTTGGCGATCCGCAGGAAACAGCCGACGACAAGGAATTCTACAAGACAAGCTTTACAGGTTTATTCAGCAGCACTGACACAAAACTTTTCAATGACCTTGCGCCAAATCCTACAGTGAAGCTTATTTCAGTTTCTGAATACCTTACGAATTATGTTACCGACTATCCTAATGGCATCAGAAACCTCTCAATAACAGCCGATTCCGCAAAAATTGGCAATGTGATGAAAAATGAGGACGGATCGTTCTACACCTATGTTGATGTTATGAAGTTTTTCTCAGGAAGCCTGAAAGGAAAAGAGGTTTACCGCGAAAACTTTCCCCTGATCTTCAAGGTCTCATTCAATGCTGCCGGAAAAACATTTTCTGACTTTAAATTCAACAGCATCGATGTTGCCTCACAGAATTTCTATGAAGGTTCATCAGGAACAGCAACAGACCAGAAACCTGAACTTGTAATCAAACCTGTAACAAGAAAAGGCATTAGCATAATGGCCTGGGGATCAGCAGGGATCACTCCTGTAATTTCTGAAGACATAAATTCGACTTCTTCTGCTGTTACACCATATACCTGGGATGTTACATCAGGCTACGGCATTTCCCTGGGGGTAAGCGGCCTGTACTATTTAACTGATAATTTAGCTGTTAAAGCAGGCTTCGAATTCAACACAGCCTCCTCAGGTTATGCCCTGAAAGATTCACTCAGGCATACACAATTATCCACCGATGTAAACGGAGATGCATTCTACAAAATAGTGGATGCAGATATAGACTCGACTGTTAACATGAGCTTCCTTTCTATCCCTGTCGGTGTTGTTTTCACAAGCGGCAAACCCGGTAAATTAGGATTCTACGGTGAGGCCGGAATGAAATTCTCCATCCCGCTCAGCGCTTCCTATAAAACAACCGGAGCATATGAAACAATGGGCTATTATCCTGCTCTCCCGATTAGTAACAAGATCGTTACTGCCTCCGAAATAGGATGGTTTTTCAATAATCCCGATATAAATAAAACCGGAACTGTTGACCTCAGAGGAATTAACATGGCACTCTACGGGTCAGCCGGAGTAAACATACCTTTCGGTTATTATTCAAATGTCATGATCGGGCCGGAAATTTCAATAGGCTTTTCAGATCTCATGAATCACATAAACACCTACCGCGATATTTTTGATAACGCCTATGAACACAAACCCACAAAAGTGAAATATTTCGGATTAAGAATTAGTTTTGCATATAAATTGTAGTACAAGAGGTAAAACCTGAAATATGCCAAGAAGAATTTTAACTGCACTTATCCTCATAATCAGCATGAACCTGGCGGCCCAGACAAAGACAGCCGTTTCAAGCAAGGAGGCTAAAATTGTTGATGAAATTAACCTGAGTGAAGCCGATATTGAGGTCTTCAAGGAACAGACAAAACAAAAGGTTGATGAATTTCAACAGTATATTATTACTCTCGGAAGCAAGGACCAGCCGGCTGAAAAGCGCGACATGGCTGAAAAAGAAGCAATAAAACTCTTCTATAAGGGAGCTACAATGGAAATCTCCGTTCTTATGGCTGACGGATCATCCCAGAAGGTGGCACGACCAATGGAAAAATACCTTGCAAGGCTTAAATCACTGCCATATACAAAGGTTGTGATCAAATTCTATGATATCGCATATATCCGGGAATTCACTAAAGGCCCGGACGGAAAATACTATTCCACAGCAACAATAATACAGGAGTTCACCGGATTCAATGAAGACAATATAGTCTATACTGACGTTACAAAAAAGGATATTGAGATTATTATAGACCTTGTTGAGGATAAGTTCTTCAATGAGAAAAGATGGAAGATTTTCCTTGGCGACATCAAGGCTTCAGAGACAAAAACAACAACCTGATTGTCATGAGTTACAATGCCGGATTCCGGTTTTCAGCCTCAGTGGCTGCAGTTGCTCTATTCCTTCTGATTCTGCAGAATACAGCATTCTGCCAGGAACTTGTTGTGCCTTCAAACCAGAATGAAAAGATATTCCTGGCCAGGACAAAACAGTTTAACGAGTTCCTCGACAGGTTCAATTACAAAACCGACTTCAGGGGCGAACCTGCCGATTCTGCATTCAGGGCTAAGATACCAAGGGAGAACATGGTGAATTCCCTGTTCGACCTGAAGGATAATCGGCTTGATAAGTCTTCAGAAAAATATTCCCAGGCCTATTCCGACCTTAAGAAAAGTTTCGTTTCGGATGTAGTAAGTAAAAATATTCAGGTACCAAGGTATTCCGGAAACATAATTGCTGAAGCACGCTCAAGAGTTACATTTAAGGGAAGTGCAAGGAACATAAGCATCTTTCTTGCCCAGGAAACTGTTCGTGAATCAAGGATAAAATGGGTCATCCTGGGTGTAAGCGGGGACCTGTTCAACTTCCTGAAAACAGATACTGCCTTTATCAGGTTCATACCACCTTCAAGCAATGAAACCGACTTCATGAATCTTAAAAGAGCCCTTGAGGATGTTAACTACCTGCAATATTATGCTTCTAAGGATTACCTTCCCGATAACCTGACTTTGTTCTTTTACCTGTTAAATACAGGCGTTCTGAAATATGAATACGCCGAGGAAGTAAACTATCATATCCTTGATATTCCGGGCTGGTGCATCAAGATAAAGGAATTCAACAGAAATGAGCTAAACTCAGGCTGGCTCATTACAGACCTTTCACAGAACAGTCTTGACAGGCTGACCTATATCAGGTCACTTGAATGATACAACTGCCTCCACAGGCCAGTGATCTGATATAAATACACCATTATTCTTTATGCTGAAGGTTTTATGTGCATAAACTGCTGTCCCTTCAGGTACAAATAAAAAATCAATCCTGCTTTCTCCGGGCCTGTCAGAGAATCCATTATATGTAAATGCCGGACCTTCCGGTACTGTCTCTGAAAGAAGATAGGAGTCAGTAATGGCAGTCATGTCCTCTGCTTTTGCTGTTATCACAGCATAACCAGGAGCCTCGGCAGTCATGTTGAAATCACCTGTAACAATGAATGCCTTATCACCTGAAATTTCAAGTACCTTTTCATGCAGTATCCCTGCACTCATCAGCCTTGCCGAGTCGGAATCATGAGCAAAATGTGTATTGAAAAAATAAAATTCCCTGCCGGAATTTAGATCTTTCAGCCTTGCCCAGGTCACAATCCTCGGCAGTGATGCGCCCCAGCCTTTTGAGCCCGCTGTCTGTGGTGTTGCAGATAACCAGAAAGTACTGCTTTCAATAAGTTCAAACCTGTCTTTTCTGTAAAAAACAGGATTCATCTCTCCCCCCTTCATGCCGTCATCCCGGCCTACACCCTGTGAACCATATTCACCAAGTGCTGAATCCAGTACCTCATACTGGTGCCACAGAACTTCCTGCATGCCAATCAGGTCAGCCTGCTCACTCCCGAAAAAATCAACGACTGTCTTTATCCTGTTAGGCCATGCATTAATGCTGTCGCGTGGATTATCATAACGCAGGTTAAGTGTTACTGCCTTTATTTTCTGATTCGTATCATCTGTTTTACAGGTAGTTAGAATAAGGATTAAAGCAAATATAATTCCGGGAAGTCTTTTCATTTATTTAATTTTCACCAAAGATATCCATTCCCTCCAATAAATCATCCCAGCTGCAGTCAGATCATCAGACTGAGATCAGCACTATGCACCAATAATTTATATATTTGTACCACTGATCCAAAAAGGACTGTTAATTATTTAACAGCCTGATTATCAGTGAATAATTTAGTTATTGCTGTTACATGACAGATATTATCAGGCTTCTTCCCGACTCAGTTGCAAACCAGATTGCAGCAGGTGAGGTCATTCAGCGACCTGCCTCAGTTGTAAAAGAGCTTGTTGAAAACTCTGTAGATGCCGGTGGCAGGAACATCAGGGTAATAATAAGGGACTCCGGAAGGACTCTGGTCCAGGTAATCGATAATGGTTGTGGAATGTCGGAAACCGATGCCAGGCTCTCATTTGAACGTCATGCTACATCAAAGATAACTGCAGCTCAGGACCTTTTTTCGATAAGAACCAAAGGCTTCAGGGGTGAAGCACTGGCTTCCATTGCAGCAGTGGCCATGGTGGAACTCAAAACACGGAAAAATGAAAACGACACAGGTACTCTTATAATTATTAACGGATCCAGGGTCGAAACACAGGAACCATGCAGCTGCCCGGTGGGATCAAGCTTTGCAGTGAAAAACCTGTTCTATAACATACCTGCAAGAAGAAAATTCCTCAAATCGGATAATACCGAAATGAGACACATTGTTAATGAGTTCCAGAAAATAGTACTGGCTCACCCTGATATAAGGTTCTCACTTTATCATAATGACAATGAGGTATATAATCTTCCTGATACTAACCTCAGGCAGAGAATTGTCAATGTATTTGGCAAACAGATCAACCAGGAACTGATATCAATCGACACCGATACAACACTTATTAAGATTGCAGGATTCATCGGCAAGCCCGAAAATGCAAGAAGAACATTTGGAGAACAGTTCTTCTTCATAAATAACCGCTTCATGAAACATCCGTATTTTCACAAGGCTGTTGCTGAAGCATACCAGAACATACTTCCGGCAGAGGCTATCCCCTCATATTTTATTTTCATGGAAACCGACCCGGCCTCAATCGATGTCAATATACATCCGACAAAGACAGAAATAAAATTCGAGGACGAGAGGTCAATATGGCAGATACTTATGGCCTCGGTACGTGAAGCCCTGGGAAGATTCAATATTATACCCTCAATTGATTTTGAAAACGAGGCTCTTGTTGATATCCCGGTAATGTCAAAAACGTCCGGCATACCCGGGATGCCATCAATAAAGATCAACCCTGCATTCAATCCCTTCGACGGCGATGTGCCTGAGAACAACAGGAATCAGTACTTTGAGCGCTTCGAAAAAGAAAATACTGCCGGTTGGGAACAACTGTATGCCTCTGTTGAAAAGCAGGAAGTTCTGCCCGTCAACAATGAAAAGATTAAGGAAAGTGCAAGGAAATTCCTGCACGTAAAGGGTAAATACATAGTCTGCCCGGTTATTTCAGGGCTTATGGTAATTGACCAGAAAAGAGCTCATGAAAGGATACTTTTTGAGCGGTTTATTGAAATACTTGGAAGTGACAGGTCTGTCAGCCAGTCAGAGCTTTTTCCGGTTATAAGGGCAATCAATCCTGCCGACCTGCTTATTATAAGGGAAATAGAGAAAGAGCTTAATATAATAGGTTTCAGGTTCGGCTTTCCTGATGAAAAGAGCATTGAAATTAAGGGAAGACCCTCAGGAACAGAGGATTCCGATCCAGGCGAGCTACTTGAAATTCTGGTTGAAGATTATAAGAACTCCCTTTCTGATCCTTCCACCGGGGCCAGGGAAAAGATCGCATCTGCGATGGCTTCGGCAGCGGCAATACCTTATGGAAAATCTCTTTCACAGGATGAAATGGAGAATCTCTTTGATCTGCTCTTTGCCTGCAGGGCTCCGAATTATTCACCGAAAGGCAGGGCTGTCATTTCAATACTGACGCTGGAGGAAATAGATAAAAGATTTAAATAGATTTGCACTGATAAAACAAATTAATTGATGAACAGTTTTGGAAGAGGCTTTTTCGGATTACCCCCGGTAGTAAAGAATATAATTCTTTTAAATGTTATTATGTGGCTGGCAGACCTGACTGCCCGAAGCGTTTTCGGGATAGAGCTGTCAATGATCCTTGGCCTCTACTTTCCCAAATCGGAGAATTTCATGCCTCTTCAGATTGTCACCCACATGTTCATGCATGGAAGCTTCTGGCACCTTTTCTTCAATATGTACGCTCTTTTCATGTTTGGTCAGGTTCTGGAACAGGTCTGGGGCCCGAAAAGGTTCTTTATATATTACATGGTAAGCGGACTGGGTGCAGCTTTCGTTCACGAGACAGTAATACTTTTACAGTATGAAAAGCTCATGAATGTAATATCGCCCGATCAGCTGAACCTTGTCCTTAATGAAGGAGTGGAATATTTCAGGAACGGAAAGGTATTTACCGATGAAACAATGCAGGGCCTTCAGCTTCTCCTGAACACTCCCACTGTGGGCGCTTCAGGAGCTGTATTCGGCATCCTGCTTGCATTTGGCGTCCTGTTTCCGAATACCCAGCTCATGCTCCTTTTCCCCCCGATACCAATAAGGGCTAAATATTTTGTCCTCGCTTATGGTGCAATTGAACTTTACATGGCCATAATGCAACCTGGGAGTAATATTGCGCACGCAGCACACCTGGGCGGAATGCTCTTCGGATATATATTAATAAGGTACTGGAGAAAAACAACTAATACACTGTACTGATGGGACTCTGGGACGATATAAAGAAATCCTTCAGCCAGGGCAACAGCCTTATCAAGCTGATCTATATTAATATAGCTGTCTTTATTTTAGTTGCGCTGACTGCAATAACGGGTTTCCTGCTGACAAATCCGCTGATTGCCGAAAAAACTATTGACCTTCTGGCTGTTCCTTCCTCCCTGGGCAGCCTGCTCATAAAACCATGGACGCTTATCACTTACATGTTCCTTCATAAGGATGTCTGGCATATTCTCTTTAACATGCTGTGGCTTTACTGGTTCGGCACAATCTTTCTACAGTATCTCGATCAGAAGAAACTCGTTTCGGTTTACCTCCTGGGAGGTATCAGCGGGGCAGTTCTTTATATACTATCTTTCAATATATTCCCGGCCTTCAGGGATCTTGTAGGCGAATCCGTTGCTATAGGAGCCTCGGCATCGGTAATGGCTGTTGTTATTGCAATTGCTGCATACGTTCCCGACTATACTGTTTCCCTCTTTCTTTTCGGCAGGATTAAGATCAAATATATGGCCCTTGCAATTTTCGTGCTTACCTCGTTCATGGATTTCTCAGTGAATTCAGGGGGGAAACTTGCTCATATAGGCGGGGCTCTGTTCGGTTACCTGTATACGCTTAATCTAAGGCAGGGAAAGGACCTGGGGAAAGGCATAAACAGGATCATTGATTCTGTTGTCACTTTCCTTAAGCCCGGCAAAAAAATGAAGGTCACTTATAAAAAACCGGCTGATGATTATGAATACAATAAGGTTAAAGCGGAACAGCAGACTAAAATCAATGCCATCCTCGATAAAATTTCAAAAGCCGGGTACGACAGCCTCACAAAAGAGGAAAAAGATACTCTTTTCAGGGAAAGCCAGAAACGCAATTAACATACTTTTTAGGGTGGTTTAAGTAAGCATTCTGCCCTCTCATCAAAATGTGATAACTCTCAACTTGTATTTAGTCAATTAGAGGTAATTTAGTGTTGCAAAAGGTTAAGCTTTGAAAAGAGTCTTCTACTGGATACTACTATCATTAAATGGTATACTGGCCTTAACCCTCCTTATATCATACCTGGCCGTACATATAAGTCCCGGTGATTTTGTGCTTCCTGCATATTTCGGACTTGCCTATCCCTACCTCCTGCTGCTTAATATTATAATTGCAATCATCTGGGCAATGCTTCTGAGGTTTGAAGCCCTCATCTCAGTGGCGGTTATTGTATTGGGGATCACGCATTTTTCGAATTATATCAAGCTCTCAAAACCCTCAGGCACAAAAGAAGGTTCATTCAAGGTGCTAAGCTATAATATCCGCCTTTTCAACTATTATGAAGGAAGCAGGGGAAAAGGTTCTGAAAAGAAAATACTTGAATATATAAGGTCGCAGGATGCCGACATAATATGCCTGCAGGAATATTTCTCACCCGGAAATCCCGATGAGCTTGAACGCACAATCAGGTCAGCCCTTGGTGGTAAATATACTTCTCATATAAAGCTTATTAAAAGCAGAAAGAACAGAGCTTATGGAATAGCTACATTCAGCCGCTTCCCCATAATTAAGAGGGGTGAAATTATACATCCCGGATCATCGAGTCTGAGCATTTATACCGATATACTCGTAGGAAAAGATACCTTCAGGATTTACAATAACCACCTCGAATCATTCAGGCTCAAGAAGATGGAGCGGTCACTGCTTGAGGAGATGACAGCTGATGACAAGGAGACTATTGATGAAGTGAAAACACTTTCAGTAAGCCTCAAAAAGGGCTTTGTCAAACGCTCTCTTCAGGCGCAGGTTGTAAAGGACCATATAAACAGCTCAAAGTACCCGGTAATAGTTGTCGGCGACTTCAACGACACACCTGTTTCCTACACCTACAGAAAGATAAGGAAAGGGCTTAATGATTCATTCGTTGCTTCGGGCTACGGAGCCGGATTTACTTACAAGGGTAATTATCCGCCAAACAGAATTGATTATATCCTGTACGATAATACCCTGATAAGCAATCACTTCGATATACTTAAAGTGAAATATTCCGACCACTATCCAGTTATTGCCTGGTTCAGAAAAGCTGATTAGAATGGCAGCTTCCTGAAATCAACATTTCCTCCTGAAATAATCAGTCCGGCCTTTTTGCCACGGAAGATCCCGGGATTTTCCTTTATTACTGCCAGCACAGTTGCGGATGAAGGTTCAATTATTATTTTCATCCTTTCCCAGACAAGCAGCATGCATGAAATTATTGACTCTTCAGATGCAGTGAGTATCTGATCGACATTATTTTGAATTATTCTGAAAGTCAGCTCGCTCAGTGAAGTAAGAAGCCCGTCGGCTACTGTTAAAGGATTAACAGAAGGAACAAGCTTCCCTGAATTGAAGGATTGCCATGCATCATTTGCATTTAATGGTTCCGCACCGATAACCTGTATTTTACTGTCAATACCCCTGACGCAGGTAGAAGTACCGCTCATCAGTCCTCCGCCTCCAACAGGTGCGATAACAAAATCCAGATCCGGCTTATCAGAAAGGAGTTCAAGGGCAGCTGTTCCCTGACCGCAGATTACATTGAAGTTGTCATACGGATGGATAAGGGTTGCTCCTGTCTTTTCCATTATTATCCTTGTGGTCTCCTCCCGGGCCTGCAATGTTGGTTTACAAAAGGTGATTTCGGCACCATAACCGGCAACAGCTTTTTTCTTTACTTCGGGTGCAGTTTCAGGCATCACAATATGTGCTTTGACACCATTCATCGAAGCTGCAAGTGAAAGAGCTGCAGCATGGTTGCCTGAGGAATGAGTCACAACTCCTCTTTGTTTCTCAGTTTCGCTTAGTTGAAGTACAGCGTTTGTTGCCCCGCGGAATTTGAATGCTCCCACCCTCTGAAGATTCTCGCACTTGAAAAACAGTTCACAGTCAAACATCCTGTTGAGCTGCTGGGAAGTAAGAACAGGGGTAAAATGTATAAAAGGCCTTATCCTTGAGTGAGCAGCCTGTATATCCTTAAGTGCCGGAAGATTCATATCGAGAGTTTTCTCAAAATTAATAAATAAAAAGGGGCTGTTTATGCAGCCCCTCTAAATATTATCTTTTATGATTTTGTTATCCCAGAATGCTGAAAGCAACAGTCAGACCTGCAAGAACAACCGATACCATCGACATAAGCTTGATGAGAATGTTGAGTGCAGGACCAGATGTATCCTTGAAAGGATCGCCTACTGTATCGCCAACAACAGAAGCTTTGTGAGGATCACTTTTCTTACCTCCGTAATTACCTCTTTCAATGTATTTTTTGGCATTATCCCATGCGCCTCCTGCATTGTTAAGCATACTTGCAAGAACAAAACCAGCACTGAGACTTCCTGCGAGGAGACCTACCACGCCCGGAACTCCGAAAACAACACCAACGAGAAGAGGAGCAGCTATAGCTATAAGTGAAGGAACAAGCATTTCGCTCTGAGCTCCGGCAGTTGAAATTTCAACACATCTTGCATAATCGGGTTTTGCCTTACTCTCCATAATACCGGGAATTTCACGGAACTGACGTCTTACTTCTTCAACCATTTTACCAGCTGCACGGCCAACTGCCTGCATACTCATTGCGCTGAAAAGGAAGGCCATCATGGCACCTATGAAAATACCACCCAGTAGAATCGGGTTGAACACTGATAGATCGTATGCAGTGACAAAATCCTTTATTGTTGCATGAGTAATTGAAACTGCAATCTGACCATCCTGAATTTCAGGGACTTTGGTATTGTAGAAAAAAGTATCCCCAATCTGCTTGAATCCTTCGGGAGCCTTGTCAATCACTCTTCCCAGCCATAGTTTAACTTCTTCCATATAAGCTGCCAGAAGAGCAAGACCGGTAAGAGCAGCTGAGCCTATTGCAAATCCTTTACCTGTAGCAGCAGTGGTGTTACCAAGACCATCGAGAGCATCAGTTCTTTCTCTTACTTCCTTGGGAAGTTCTGCCATCTCAGCATTTCCACCAGCGTTATCGGCAATAGGGCCGAAAGCATCAGTTGCCAGAGTAACTCCGAGAGTTGAAAGCATACCTACTGAAGCAAAACCGATACCGTAAACACCCATTGCAAAGTTGCTGAATCCACCTGCAAATCCATAGGCTGCAATTATACCAGCTACAATTGTCAGAACCGGGATCCATGTTGAGAACATACCAACAGCCATACCCTCTATAATTACAGTTGCAGGACCCTGCTGTGCCTGTTTTGCAATACCCTGGGTAGGTTTGTTTCCATCAGATGTGAAATATTCAGTTGATTGTCCAATGATTACACCAGCAACCAGACCTGATACAGCTGATCCGAATACACCCCAGGTGATCCAATCAAAACCTGCCATAACTGCAAGTACAACAAGTATCAGAGCTGAACTTCCGCCGGTTCCCAAAAGAAGGGCCCTAAGAAGAGCTTTTGGAGTAGCAGATTCTTTTGTTCTGACCATATAAACACCTGCTATAGATAGAAGTATGCCTATTGCTGAAACAAGCATCGGAGCAACGACAGCTTTCATCTGTGTATCACCTGTAATTGCTGGTAATGCAGCTCCCAGAGCAGCAGTTGCAAGAATTGAACCTGCATAAGATTCATAGAGGTCAGCACCCATACCGGCGACGTCGCCCACATTGTCTCCTACGTTATCTGCAATTGTAGCAGGGTTGCGTGGATCGTCTTCAGGAATTCCGGCTTCTACCTTACCAACGAGGTCAGCGCCTACGTCAGCAGCTTTTGTGAAGATACCACCGCCAACGCGTGCAAAAAGTGCCTGAGTTGATGCACCCATTCCGAAAGTAAGCATTACAGCAGTTATCTCAATAAGTTTTTCATGCTCAGTAGTTCCGGGGTGTACAAACTGTAGTCCAAGGAATTTGAGGCCTGTGTCCATATGCTCTGGAGTAAACACCCAGCCGTTTAGTATCAAAAACCATAAGGCAACGTCGAGAAGACCAAAACCAACAACAACAAGGCCCATTACAGCGCCGCTCCTGAGAGCAACCTGAAGACCTTTGTTAAGCGACTTTGAAGCAGCCCATGCAGTTCTGTTTGAAGCAAAAGTAGCTGTCTTCATTCCCAAGTAACCGCATAGACCGGAAAAGAAACCTCCGGTAAGAAATGCCACCGGAACAAACGGATTCTGAATCCCAAAATAAGCCAGTATGGAAAGCAGTATAACAAGGATAATAAATACCTTGATAACAACTGAATACTGACGTCTCAGGTAAGCCATAGCTCCTTCCCTGACATACTCGGCGATCTCTTTCATCCTGTCAGTTCCCTCTTCCTGAGATTTCATCTCTTTATAGAAGATCCTGGCAAATAACAGAGCGGTGAGCGCTGAAATTGGCACAATCCAAAAAATACTACTAATCATGATATTTGTTTTTAAAATTTAAAATTTAGGTTATCAAATGAAAAAATTTTCACCGGTACAAAACTATACTAGTTTTTGAAATAATCAAGGAAAAAAATCCCCTATTATTTATATCATACGCTATTTTAAAAAGATTCTAAACAAAATTGCAATTCTCTGATTGTCAATATCCTCAGGAAGCGTTTCCATTATGATTTAGGAAATAAGAAGCCGCAACGCATTACAGGATCTGCAAATTTGCCGGGATAAACACCTCACTCTGTCTCCCTTCACAGCGTCAAAACGTCTTCCTGTAAACCTTACGGCTTCCTTGTTGTATTTTCTATATACCCCTGAAGAAATTATAGTTCAATTTCTCAAGATCTTTCATTTTCGGGAAAGGATAATGTACTATTTCATCTTTTGCCCCCACATAAAAGCCGGAAGCAATAGTTCTGTAAAGAAGTTCCCCCCTGAAAAACCTGTTCACGGTTTTCATGTGCTTCTCATACTCGCCCCTTATAATTTCGAGGCAGTCCCTGAGATGACCGATGTTAGGATAGGGCAGATTCTCGGCAGATCCTCCAAGCGGGTTCACTGCCAGTTCTCCAAGCTTAAGCTCTACAAAAAAGAGTTTCGGAAGGCTTATGGGTATTGATCCGTCAGTCAGCTTTTTCATGAACACTGAGGGAGCAAGACTGCTTGCAACCATTGGTGTAACAGGACAAAGCTCCTGGTACAGGTGCAATTCATTCTTCGGTTCCTTTGCCCTGTCGTATTCAGCTTTCATGAGCTCCAATACAAGACCATGATCTGTTGTAAGATACAGGCTTTTAAGGGCAGAAAGCGGTACCATCTCAAGTACCTTGTAAACCGAAAGATAAACAGAACTTTTCGGACTGCCGTCTTCTTTTTGTACACAACGACTGTTCAGGCTTTTAACATCGATTAATGAAGTTATTTTCTCCAGGTCAACTTCAAAAAAAACAGCCTGCCCCTTATTCCTCTTCTTTGTTCCAGTAGACAGATAGAGTCCGAAAGCATCAGGCGGAAGCATCGAAGCCACGAGCGCTTCGGGATTACTTGTCAGGTATACATACTTGCTCATATTGCATATATTTAATGAACCTTTATATTCCCTTAAAACCGCACTCCAAAGAACATTTTTAAACTGTATATCAAATTTACGCCATTTTTGGAAAGAAGTAAAGTAAAAACACTGATAAAAGTTTTATCAGGTTGATTATTAATAAGATTCATCAGAATATTCTGCTAATTTGACTGGTTTAATGTGCTGAATATGATGTGTATTATTTTATTCTGTTCATACAGAAAAGAAATTCATTAGTCACAAAATTGCAGTAATTCGACAAATGAGAAGGCTTTTTATTAGGATTTATCCAAATAATGTTAAATTTGCAGCAATCAAGTCAATTCAATAGTTCGTAATGCCAAAGATTTCAGCTGTAATCATTACATACAATGAGGAGATGTTCATCGGCCGATGTCTCTCTTCTCTCGAAGGTGTAGCTGATGAAATTGTTGTTGTTGATTCCTTTTCAACTGACCGAACTGAGGAAATATGCAAACAATATAATGTACGCTTCATAAAGCATGCATTTGAAGGTTACCGCGATCAGAAAAATTTTGCCCTCAGGCAGGCTACTTTCGGGAATATACTCTCCCTCGATGCAGATGAAGCGCTGAGTGATAAGCTTCGTGAATCAATAATTGCAATAAAGGGAAACTGGAAATACGACAGTTACCTTTTCAACAGGAGAAACAATTACTGTGGAAAATGGATCAACTATTCAGGCTGGTATCCCGACAGGCAACTCAGGCTGTTCAAGACAAAAGACGGTTCATGGGGAGAACTTAACCTCCACGAACGTTTTATACTTTCAAACGGTTCTTCAATAGGAAAACTTGAAGGAGACCTGCTCCACTGGCCCTTTGTTACAGTAAATGATCATGTAGAAAAAATGGGACGCTTTTCTGTGATAGGCGCCCGGGAATTTCATAAAGTTGGTAGAAAATCATATTTCTTTTCACCCGTTCTGCACGGATTCTGGGGCTTTTTCAGAACCTATTTCATTAACGGAGGGTTCCTTGACGGCAGCAATGGTTACCTTATTTGTTCCCTTTATGCCAAATCCGCTTACAACAAATATAAGCATCTCAGGCAGCTCAACAAAAACAAAGCCGGTATAAAAAAATAATACAATGATGTTCGAACAGGATATCAGCGAAGCCCTGAAGACTCTCAGAGACGGTGGCATTATCCTCTATCCTACCGATACTATTTGGGGACTGGGCTGCGATGCAACTAACAATGAGGCAGTTAAAAAAATATTCAGGATAAAGGAACGTGATGAAAGCAGGAGCCTGCTGATCCTTGTAAACGGGGAAATGATGCTTGAGCGTTATGTCAACGGAGTTCCTGAAACTGCATTCGAATTGATTTCAGTTACCGACAGCCCTCTGACAATTATCTATCCCAGGGGAAAAAACCTTGCTGATGGTGTATGCAGCAGCGACGGTTCGGTTGGAATAAGAATCTGCAATGATGAATTCTGCAATCAGCTCATTTCCCGCTTCCGGAAACCGATTGTGTCAACATCTGCCAACTTCAGCGGGAAAGCTTCTCCCTCAATCTTTGATGAAATTGATGAAGACCTTATAAAATCAGCCGATTACGTAGTCACTCACCGTCAGAATGACAGGCGAAAGCAGACTGCTTCACCTGTCATAAAATTAAATCCTGACGGAACTATTAAAATAATCAGAAAATAGCCTATCTCGATCTTACCCTTCCGGAACCTGATACCCTGGCATCAACCTTCGGATTACCTGAATATGATATATTGCCGCTGCCTGATACATGTGCTTCAAGAATGTCCTTAACATCGCATACACAGGATCCGCTGCCTGAAATATTTATATCAGCTTCATTAAGTGTAAATGATTCACCTGAGTAACTGCCTGAGCCGCTGATATCAATATCTGCTTCAGCTGCCCTGCCCCTGCCTTTTACAATTATGTCACCCGAACCTGAGATGCTGCAGTCGACCGATTCAGCCTCAATATCATTAAGAAACAGTCTTCCGCTTCCGCTGACACTAAGCTTAAGAGCTCCTGACCTGAGGCCATCACTAACCTCTGCCTGACCAGATCCTGATACACTCAAGCCCTCAAGTGAAGGCATTGTTATGTTTACAATAACTTTTTTGTTGTTAAAGCTGCCCCAGCCATCCCTCTTAATAACAAGCTTACCGTCAGTAACTTCTGTTTCTATTTCGGCAAGGAAATCCTTATCTCCTTCAAGAGTAAGCTTAAAATCCTGTCCAATATTGACATAGAGATTCCCCGGAACACCGAATGAAACCTTTGTAAATCCTTTCAGGTTCCTTGTCTCTTTTTCTGATGATTGTGCGTAGTTAATGGCTGTGGAAGAGCATATAAACAAGACAGCCAATGCAATGTATTTTACTTTTTTCATACCGGGAGTTTTTAAATTGTTTCTTTATACTTTGAATAAAGACTACCCGGTTTTAAAAAAGCTGCATCCTTATAAGTTAATTTCAGTAAGTCCTTCAGGTATTTTAATTACAAGCATCCTTTCAGCCCTGTCAAATTTTACGACAAGGTCTTCATGGAGAGGAACAAGTATCTCCCTTCCTACGGGCGATTTGATGCTGAGCAGTACCTGGCCGGGATTTTGTATCACTTTCTCTATCACTCCTGCTACATTGTTCTTCTCATCATAAACCGTATATCCTGCAAGTTCAGCAAGGCTTTCATCAGTATCGCTGTTTTCTTCACCACTTGTCAGGAAAACCCTGCAACCCTTGAATGCAATAACACTGTCAGCTGATTCATAATACCTGAAGCTGATTCTGAGTGAATCATCGCCCGGGTATTCCAGTCCGGTTATAAAAAAAGGAACCGGTCTTCCATCAATTTCAAGGAAGACCGATTCCATCTCAGGTATTTTTCCGATAAATGATCGTTCGAGCTTAACAGTAACGGCTCCTTCATAGCCGCTTGCCTTTGTGATACGTCCCAGCAATATTTTGCAAGTGTACGCCATCCTCCAGGCGGTCTTTTGTTACTACCTCTACTCCTGTGGCTTGTCTTCAGCCGGAGTTTCAGCAGCAGGTTCCTCAACTGTACCCTCTGCCGGTGCAGCTTCTTCTGCAACAGCTTCTGAAGCAGCAGCCTGAGCTGCAAGTTCAGCCTGCTTTTTGGCAAGCCTTTCAGCCCTGGCCTCATTGACTTTCTTTTCATTCTTCAGCCGGGCAGCAATAGTCTCCTCCTGTGATTTCTCAAGGCCGGACTTCTTGGCTTCGATCTTGGCTTCGTTCTGCTTCATCCATTCTTCAAACTTTCTGTTGGCTTCAGCTTCATCGAAAGCACCTTTTTTAACACCTTCAAGGAGGTGTTTCTTCATCAATACACCTTTGTACGACAGGATAGCCCTGCAGGTTTCTGTAGGTAATGCGCCATTTTGCAGCCAACCAAGCGCTTTATCGAAATCGAGTTCGATTGTAGCGGGGTTAGTAACCGGATTGTAAGTTCCGATCTTTTCAATATATCTGCCATCACGTGGCGATCTGCTATCTGCAACCACAATGTGGTAGAAGGCCACCTTCTTGCGGCCTTTTCTAGCTAATCTGATTTTAACTGCCATTAATTTTTACGCTTTTATTAAACCTGTTTTTAAAAAATTGTGGGTGCAAAGATAGATTTTATTAAATTATAGAGCAAATAATTAGGCAATTACTTCAGATAAACGTTTTGTACATAAAGAAAGGGTGTCCTTTTGAAACACCCACTTCTTCAAAAACCAACATCAAACCTGATACTAATTTGCATCCCACCAGATTCTTGTTGTAAGTGTAATTCCGGCAGGCATATTTTCGCCATTATACAGTCTTTCATCATCAGGATACGGAAGTCTCCTTGGTATCTCATTGATCACAGCTCCTGTAGCCAGTTGCAAAACTGGGTAACCGGTACGTCTCCAGTCTGTCCATGATTCAACCTGCAGGAATGAACTGAGGTATTTCTGGGTAATTATGTTCTCAAGACTGATATTCCCGGCAGTAAGTTTGTTCGAATTGAACCAGGTCCCGTCACCAAACACTCCTTCTCTCTCAAGCGATGCTCTAATTCCCTCATTGCATGCTGTAACAGCAAGAGGATCAGAAGGATTAAGCGCGAACCTTGCTTCGGCTTCAATGAATTTCAACTCTGAATAAGATATAAGATACACAGGTGATTCGGAAGAGGCATAACCGACCCCTATAATTGCAGCATCAGCATCGGGTTCTCCGGGTTTTGAACCTGTTTCTCCGTCGAAATAAACAGCCTTCCTGGGATCTCCGGTGGCATCAAGCATACTAATATAAGTTGCACTTGCAGTATAGTAGCCCGGGCGCTCCTGCTCTGACTGGTACATGGGATTCGAATTATTATATGCTGTTCCGAAAACTAATTTGAAATCATCATCATTGCTTGTATATGAATCAGCTACTGCGGCAAGGGCAGCTGTATAGGCGCTTGTACCTTTCTTCCCGGCAAGATGCAGATTATAGCGCGCTTTAAGTGCATAAGCTGTCTTCTCCCATTTGGCAAGATCGCCACCATATATAAGATCTTCGAAATCAGGACTGAATACGCTTTCGGAAGAGTTGAGCTCAGCTATTGCCTCATCAAGAAGTGTAAAAATTGTTGTGTAAATCTCCTCCTGTGTATCGTATGAAGGTTTATAATCGCTGACAGCTCCATTAAGTGCATCGGAATAGGGAATGTCACCCCAGTGGTCTGTTGTAACTCCGAGATGGTAGGCCATAAGAATCTTTGCCACTCCGCCATAATGTGGCGATTTTGTAGTTACAGCCTTTTCCATCATGAACTTCGTATTTATCATTCCCGGCGAATACAGGTTCCAGCTCCATGCATTTGTAACATCCGCTTCCCCCAGGGTATATATGTCATTATCAGCTGATTGACTCTGTATGCCGGCAATATGCTGCATCCATACACAGTCCCATCTGGCAAGTTCACCGCCAACAATATAGGCAAGGTTCGCCTCTACAGGCGCCAGAAGCTGGGCCATAGCTACATCTTTTGGATTGTTTGGATCGATGTTGATATCAGGATCGATCCATTTTTCGCATGCTGTTGAGAGCAGCATGACTGCTATTGTTGAAAAAATAAGTTTCTTCATTTTCATGAATGTTATTTGTTAAAAATCAATTTTTAATCCGAATACATATGATTTTGTATTCGGCATATTGAAGTAGTCAAGACCCTGTGCATTGAATGCACCCATAAGGTTGGTTTCAGGATCGATACCCTCATAAGGAGTGGAAAGCCAAAGGTTCCTGCCTGTGGCATAAACACTCATGTTCCTGAATATGTCTTTGCTGATAACCCTGCCCAGATCATAGGTGAGTGTAATCTCCCTCAACCTTACCCAGTCTGTTTCCTGAACAAACTGCTCCTGTGCCGGGCTGGCTCCTCCCCCGATGTTTGAATAATAATACTGAGAGTAAATACTCTGTATGTCATTGACTGCTCCTGAAGAAATAATCTCCCCGTCTTCAATGTGCCCCTTTACTCCTTCAAAAACAACAGACTCGCCCCTGTTTTCAGTAACTTTTGCAACTCCGAAACCGATCATTCTCGATATTGTTCCGTTCCACATTATCCCGCCATTCTTGATATCGAACAGGAAGGTCAGCCCTAATCCCTTGTAATTTAAATCACTGCCAATACCCATGAGCCAGTTTGGTGCAATTCCTCCGAGCGATTTCATAGTTTCATCCTTAATCGGATAACCATAACCCGAGCTTGCTGGATCATCATTAATTATGACCCTACCCTGATCATCCTTGTAGAATCCTGTGCTGAACATGCTTCCGTAAGGTTCACCTGCAACAACATTTATTGTGCTTCCTGTGAAACCTCCAAGTCCAATATCTGTTACACCCGGAGCCAGGGAAAGTACCTTATTGTTGTTTTTAGAAAAGTTGAAGTTAATTGCCCAGTTAAAATCTGTTGTGGAAACAGGAACAATATTGGCCATAAGTTCCACCCCGACATTCTCCATTGTGGCTGCATTTGTATATTTTGCGTTATAGCCCGAGCTTCCGGTTACAGGAACACTTATAAGAAGATCCCTGTTCTGGTTATTGTAATACGACACATCGAAATTGATTCGGTTGTTCAACAGTTTCACCTCGAGGCCCAGTTCCCTCGAAAGCAACGATTCAGGCTTGATTGTGGGATTCGTAAGGGTGTTGGTGGGAATAAATCCTGCAACTCCGTTGAACGGGAATGAATCACCTGTTCCCCATCCGTCAGTAATCGTGGCAATTGTGAAAGTATTAACAATATTATAGGGTGTTGCGTGGTTGGCTATCTTCGCATATGAAGCCCTTAATTTACCATACGACAGGAAATCATTGTCTTTAAGTCCGGGTAATTCACTGAATATAAATCCAATACTTGCTGAAGGAAAGAAAAAGCTGTTTCTTCCTTCCGGCAGTGTTGTGGACCATTCATTACGACCGGTAAAACCGAGATATACAAGGTTCCTGAATGAAAACTGAACATCAGCAAAGAGTGCTGCAGTGCGGTATTTTGTTGTATTCTCCCTTACAAGCTGCGAGGAAGTATTTGACATGTGGTAAAAATCAGGCACAACAAAACCATTACCCTGGGTATAAAGCTGCTGTGTATGGCTCATGAACATATTCTGGCCCAGCGTCAGATTGGTTGAAAAACCTTCGAAAAGCTCCTTACTGTAATTCAGTGTAAGGTCAGAGTTCAGATTATTGCTGTAATGAAAATCTTCCTCCTGCTGTCCGTCAGGAATGTTTGCCGACATCAGGGCAGTATGGCCCTTCCTTTTATCAAAATAGACATCATCACCCAGCCTGTATGTGAGTGTCAGGTCGGTAAGCGGATTATAAACAACCTGGGCATAACTAATTATACGGTCAACCTGATCCCGCATCTGGTTTTTGTTAACAGTCCAGTATGGATTATCATAACCTGCATAGCGCCTTGGTGTGCCTGAACCATCCTGTATTATATATGAATCCTCATACTTGTACCCATCTTTACCGTGACCATTGCTGTTATCAAATGTAGGAGTGCATCTCAGAAGACTAAGCATTACGCCTGAGGTATTTGATCCCTGTTGGACCCTTACTCCTCCCGAGCTTATGTAGTTGGCACTGGCGGATACTTTTACCTTTTTCCCGAGGTTCGTCTCCCCGACAAGTTTTACTGAAGTCTTGGAGAAAGTGTTCCGTGGAATTATACCATTTGATGAGTTGTTCCCGAATGAAAGGAAGAAATTTGCATCCTTGTTCCCTCCTGATACAGATACGCTGTTGTTGAAGGTGGTACCTGTCTGGAAGAAATCGCCTGCATTATCATAAGCAATGCCGAGAAGGTCCTGACGGGCAGTCGGGTTTGAAGCCAGAACAAGCCTCCCGTTTCTGTCACGCCAGTAATCAGTTGCTCCGTCAAACCTGAGATCAGAAATCCGTGGGCCCCAGGAGCTCGGAGTTGTTGTTCCATAGACACCATTGTTTCCCTGGGCATACATCATCTGCATCTCAGGAAGCTTGTTTACCTTGTCAAAAGCAACTGAGGATGCCAGGCTCACATTAAGGCGACCACCTGTATCCTTGCCCTTTTTTGTTGTAATTATTATTGCTCCGTTACCTGCACGCATACCGTACAAGGCTGTTGCAGCTCCTCCCTTCAATACTGAAATTGTTTCAACATCATCCGGGTTCAGGTCTATTGCCCTGTTGGAATAATTGTATCCCTGAGTCAGGTTATTCTGCAGGTCATCAGGGTTACCTGAATAATCCATTGAGTTGTCAATCGGAACTCCATCAATAACAAACAGCGGCTGGTTGTCGCCGGTTATTGAGTTTTGACCGCGGATGTTGATGAATGAGGCCGCTCCAAGCGCACCGGCAGAGCTTGTAATATTCACACCTGCAACCTTTCCGGTAATTGCAGATAACACATTTCCTGTCCTTGCATTGTTTATCTTGTCTCCCTGAACATCCTGGACTGCATATCCAAGCGATTTTTTCTCACGGGAAATACCGATCGCAGTAACAACAACCTCATCGAGCCCGAGTACATCAGGTTCCATAATTACATCAATGAGACTTTTTCCAGCCAGTTGTACCTCCTGCTTTCTCATGCCTATGTATGAAAAAGCCAGGCTTGTTGTGTTCTCAGGTACTATCAGCGTAAACTTGCCATCAATACCTGTTGTTGTTCCAATAGTGGTTCCGGGTACCGAAACAGACACCCCGGGCATCAGGCCCTCTCCGGGAACTGATGAAGTAACCGTCCCGGAAACCGTCTTTTGCTGACCTGCTGCTGACAACAGCACTCCGCAAAAAACGAAAAAGATCAAGAGAATTCTTCTCATAGCTTAAGTATTAGGTTAACAAAAAATAAATGAATCCAAGGATACCCCCGTATTCATCAGAGGCAGAGCTCTTCATTCTAAGAGCAATTTATAACAGCATGGTGTTAAATTTTTAACACAATTAACGATCAGCAGCTCTGACTTGACAAATGTCATGTTTTGATCAACAGTTTAATTTATCAACACGGTGTGAAATGCACAGGATTCTTAATCCATTTTTGCCTATTTTTACAACAATTATTTATAAAAATTCCTATGTCAGGTTTCGCTCACTTACATGTTCATACTCAGTACTCTATACTCGATGGAGCTTCAAGTATCCCGGTACTTATCGACAGGGCTAAAGCCCTTGGAATGGAGGCTATAGCAATTACTGATCACGGGAACATGTTCGGGGTCAAGGAATTTCACAATGCTGCAGTAAAAAAAGGTGTAAAACCAATTATCGGATGCGAAATCTATGTTGCAAAAAGATCTATCAGTGAAACAAATGTTAAGGAGGACCGCTCAGGTGACCACCTTATACTTCTCGCAAAAAACCTTACAGGCTATAAAAACCTCATAAAGCTTGTATCAATTGCCTGGATAAAAGGCTTTTACTACAAACCTAGGATTGACAAGGAACTGCTGCGGAAATACAGCGGGGGGCTTATTGCATCTTCGGCATGCCTTGCCGGGGAAATCCAGGATGAGATACTGAATGGCACAATGGCAGGTGCAGAAGAAGCACTCAAAACATACATGGATATCTTCGGCGATGATTTCTACCTTGAAATACAGCGCCACGAAACTTATGATCCTGAAGCCGACAGGTCTGCCTTCCCTCTGCAACAGAAAGTTATAGAAGCTTTCCGGAAACTTTCAGTAAAGCATAATGTAAATATAATAGCCACAAATGATGTCCACTTTATTAATGCCGACGATGCAGAAGCTCACGACAGGCTTATATGCATAAATACAGCAAAGGACATTGATGATCCAAACCGGCTGAGATATTCAAAACAGGAATACCTCAAGAGCGAGGAGGAGATGAGGGCAATATTCAGTGATATTCCTCAGGCAATAGACAATGTTGCCGGACTTGTTGAGAAAATTGAGAAATACAAGCTCGATTCCGATCCCATAATGCCTGATTTCCAACTTCCTGAGGGCTTTGCTGACAACGATCAGTACCTGCGCCACCTTGCTTACAAAGGTGCAGAGGAACGCTGGGGAACCCTTACAAATGAACATACCGAAAGACTTGACTTCGAGCTTGAGACTATAGCTAAAATGGGCTTCCCTGGATATTTTCTCATTGTGCAGGATTTTCTCAGGGCAGCAAGGGAAATGGGCGTTTCTGTTGGTCCGGGAAGAGGCTCTGCTGCCGGATCGGTTGTAGCTTATGCCCTTAAAATAACAGATATTGACCCTATTAAATATGGTTTGCTGTTCGAGCGCTTCCTTAACCTCGACCGCATTTCAATGCCCGATATTGACATAGACTTCGATGAGGATGGCAGGGAGGAAGTACTGAAATATGTTGTAAACAAGTATGGGCACGACAAGGTTGCACATATTATAACATTTGGCTCCATGGCTGCTAAAATGGCTATCAGGGATGTTGCCAGGGTACAGAAACTTCCTCTGCCTGATGCCGACCGCCTTGCAAAACTTGTTCCTGAAAGGCCCGGAGTCACTCTTTCTGATGCCTATTCCGAAGTTCCGGAACTTGCAAAGGAAAAAGAATCATCAAACAAGCTCATCGCACAGACACTTCGCTATGCACAGGTGCTTGAGGGATCAGTAAGGCAGACAGGTGTGCATGCATGCGGAATAATAATCGGAAAAGATTCTCTCGATAATTACATCCCCCTGTGTACTGCAAAGGATACCGATCTCTATGCCACTCAATACGATGGCAGTCATGTTGAGTCAGTCGGACTCCTCAAAATGGACTTCCTCGGACTCAAAACACTGTCAATAATAAAGGATGCTGTTGAGAATATCAGGAAATCAAGAGGCATAACTATTGATATTGAGCATCTTCCCCTTGAGGACCAGAAGACTTATGAGCTTTTCAGCAATGGTGAAACAACCGGTATTTTCCAGTTTGAATCACCCGGAATGAAAAGATACCTTCGCGATCTGAAACCCAACAGACTTGAGGACCTGATAGCAATGAATGCCCTCTACAGGCCCGGTCCCATGGAATATATCCCCAGGTTTATCAGGAGGAAACACGGACTGGAAAAGATCGATTCACCCATTCCGGTAATGGAAAAATACCTTGAGGACACTTACGGTATTACTGTTTATCAGGAACAGGTTATGCTCCTTTCTCAGGAACTTGCCGGATTCACAAAGGGACAGGCCGACTCGCTGCGAAAGGCAATGGGTAAAAAGAAACGGTCGATAATGGACGAGATGAAGGTCATGTTCCTAGAAGGCTGTGCAAAAAAAGGATATGATGAGGCTGTTGTAAATAAGATATGGTCCGACTGGGAAGCCTTTGCCCAGTATGCTTTCAATAAATCACATTCAACCTGCTATGCTCTTGTTGCTTTTCAGACAGGTTACCTGAAGGCTCATTATCCTGCTGAATACATGGCCGCTGTCCTAAGCAGGAACATTAACGATATCAAGAAGATAACAACTTTCATGGATGAAACCCGCAGGATGGGAATTGAAGTCCTCGGGCCTGATGTGAACGAGAGCCATGTTAAGTTCACAGTTAACAAGGACGGAAACATCCGCTTCGGCCTCGGAGCAATAAAAGGTGTGGGTGAGGCTGCCGTTCTGCAGCTCATTGAGGAAAGGGAGAAAAATGGCTTGTATGCTGATATTCATGATCTTGTGGAAAGGGTGAACCTTAATTCCCTTAACAAGAAGAACCTTGAAGCTATGGCTGTTGCAGGTGCTTTGGATTGTTTCAGCTCCATTTCAAGGGCGCAGTATTTCGCACTCGACTCTAAAGGAAGCAGCTTTATTGAGAGCATAATCCGCTACGGGAACAATGCAAAAACAGTAAAGAATTCATCACAGCATTCACTCTTTGGCGATTCCGGAGGTTTCGATATGGTCAAGCCTGAACCTGCCCGCTGCCCCGACTGGCCAAAACTTGAAAAGCTGAATAAGGAAAAAGAGGTCATTGGAATCTATCTTTCCTCCCATCCTCTTGATGACTTCAAACTTGAGATAAGCACCTTCACAACAGCAACTCTTGCTGACCTGCAAAACCTTCGCGACTGGCTCGACAGGGATGTTGTTGTTGCAGGGATGGTTACAGACACAAGGAACGGCATCGGCAAAAACGGTAAGCCTTACGGTTCCTTTACAGTACAGGACTATTCTGACTCTTTCCGATTTATGCTCTTTGACAAGGATTATATTGAAAACAGCAAATATTGCACTATTGGATATTACCTGCTTATCAACGGAAGAGTACAGGTTAGAAAATTCAGGGAAGATGAGATCGAATTGAAGATCAAAAAGATCACCCTGCTCTCAAGTGTTAAGGATGAGCTTATTAAATCTGTAACACTTAAAATAGATCCTGCTGACATTACAAATGAAATGATAAGGGAACTCAAGGAGCTTGTATCAGCAAATAAAGGGGAAACTGAATTGCGCTTTGTCTTCCAGAATGCCGAAGACAAAATATCATTGCCCATGTTTTCAAGGAGTTACAAGATAAGACTCAACAATGACCTGATTTCGTTCCTCGATGACTTTCCCGGCATAGAATATAAAGTTAATTAGCTATCTTTGCAGTTTTAAATAAAAAGTGATTTATGGCAATAGCAGTAGATGATCAGAACTTCGATGAAATCGTTGTAAAATCAGGTAAACCCGTAATGGTTGATTTCTGGGCAGAATGGTGCGGACCTTGCCGCATGATTGCACCGATAGTTGAAGAGATTTCAAAAGAATATGCCGACAGGGCCGTTGTTGCAAAATGTGATGTTGACAACAGTCCGGGTGTTGCAGCAAAATACGGAATAAGAAATATTCCCACTGTGCTCTTTTTCAAAGACGGGAAAGTTGCTGACAAGCAGGTTGGTGCTGTTCCCAAAAATAATTTCCTTACCAAGCTGAACGCCCTGCTATAAGCAATAATAAGATGACAGTTTGCATTTTTGCCTCTTCAAGCAGCCGGATTGACAATGAGTATTCACTGGCAGCCGGTGAGCTGGGAAAGCTGCTTGCAGAGGCAGGAATGGATGTTGTTTTTGGCGGTGGCGGAATCGGCCTTATGGGCAGGCTAGCCGATTCAGTTTTATCAAACAACGGCAGTATCACCGGTGTAATCCCTGGTTTTATGAAAGAGGAGGGCTGGGACCATCACGGTGTTACTAAAATGATCGTCACTCACGACATGGGTGAGAGGAAAAGGCAGATGTTCGCTCTTGCTGATGCTGTTGTTGCCCTTCCCGGAGGAGTTGGAACCCTTGAGGAACTAACTGAAGCAATTACACTTAAGCAACTTGGCCTCTTCAAAGGATCTATAATAATTCTCAATACACGGGGTTTTTATAATACCCTCATCCGCTTTCTTGAAGAGCTGATTGATGGTCAGTTTTTGAGATTTGAACATAAGGGTATATGGCAGCTTGCATCCACCCCTGAAGAGGCTGTCGGATTACTTCTTAAAAACGAACCCTGGATCCACGATCCGAGAAGTATAGCAAAAATCTAGTTCTCAGGTATTTTAGTGCCTATCATCATAATATCATCTACCTGATCCAGATCGCCTTTCCATTCAAGTATCTCTTTCTCAAGCCTTGCCTTCTGCTCCATAACAGGAAGATTCCATATCTCAGAAAGAACACGTTTTACATTATTGGTCTTAAATTTCTTTATCTCTGCTGAGCCAAACTGGTCGGCATAGCCATCGGAACTCATATAGAGCATGTCGCCGGGCTGAACATCCACAACCTGGTTAGTGAAGTTTTTCTTTTCATCCATAGTTGTCATCCCGATCGGGAAGCGGTCACCTTTATATGTGAAAACTTCACCTTTTCTGACAACATATAGAGGATTGTAAGCACCCGCATATTCAACCCTTCCGGTCTTTCTCTCAATAGCGATAAGCGCCAGGTCCATTCCATCCATTATTGCCTTCTCATGACGCTGCAGAAGAGCTTTCATAACCTCAACATTAAGCTGATCGAGTATGGCAGCAGGCCTTGTAAGTCCATACTCCCTGACAACCTTGCTGAGCGAGTTGTGCCCTATTATCGACATGAATGCACCCGGTACTCCGTGACCGGTGCAGTCAACTGCTGCAATGAACAGCCAGTCGCCGTTATCATGCATCCAGTAGAAATCACCGCTGACAATGTCCTTTGGCATGAAAAGCACGAAAGTATCCTTGAATGATTCCTCCTTAGGCAACATTGCCCTCTGTATCCTTTCGGCATACCTTATGCTTGCAGTTATATCCCTGTTCTTTTCCTCAATAATAAGGCTCTTCTGAACAACCTCCGCTGTTCTCTCACGCACCTTCTCTTCAAGTATCATTTTCTCCCTGATGAGATTGCGCTCCCTTATCTGTATGTATGCAATTATTATTATAAGGATCAGGATTATCGAGATGAGAATAAACCACCAGGTGAGATAGAAGGGAGGCTTAATCATGAAGCTGAATGTTACAGGTTCCCTGTTCCATATACCCTGGCTGTTATTTGCAAGAACCTTAAAGGTGTACTTGCCGGGTGACAAACCGGAATAAATAGCCTGGGTCTGGTCAGTAACAGGCCTGTAACCGGGATCGGCACCCTGAAGCTGAACCTTGTACCTTACAACTTCAGGATTTGTGAGGCAGATACTGTAGTAGTCAAAAAGTATTGATTTCTCCCTGAAACTGAGCTTCATCCCTGCCTTCATCTCCCTTGGTTCATAATTAACCCTCATACCCATAATATGAGTCAGTGGCTGAAGCGACTCCGTTGAGGACTTTTCAGGATTAAGCCTTGTGGCTCCGTTGGCAGTCCCGAACCAGATAGAGCCGTCAGCTGCTTTAAAAACAGCATGCTGCTTTGTTTCTATGCCCGGGAATCCGTTTCTCTCGGTGTATGAAAAGATCTGCTGGGTTTCAGGAATGAACCTGTTAAGCCCTGAATTGGTACCGATATAAATACTTCCGTCATCCCCGCTCGTGAGAAGGTTAATGTTATTTGAAAGCAAACCATCAAGCTGTGTGACATTTGATACTATAGAATCATTGCGCAATCCTATAAGTCCCTCACTCGTTCCTATCCACAGGATACCCTTTTTGTCCATTACAAGAGCCTTCGGAACAGTTCCCGATAACTTCCGCACGCGCCTGAATTTATCTTCAGATGCAGTATATTTTATTAGACCCGGTTTCCCTCCCATGCTCTCGGCGCCAATCCACATATTGCCATCCGGATCATTATAAAGAACTGATATCGGGCCAATTATAAGACTATCAAGAAAATTGTACCTTTTAAAGTTCGACTGCCCGGCAGTACCAACAGCTATCCCGTCAACAGTGCCTATCCATAAATTATTCTTCCGGTCAATTTCGAGGGCTTTCACCTGTCCCCCTGTATACATTGATGAATTAACTTCAGGTTGTGCCTCGAACTTTGCGGTTTTCATATTGTACATCATCACACCACCTGAATTTGCCCCTATCCAGAGATTACCATCAAGGTCCTCATGGAAAAACCGTATATCCTTGAAAATAAGGTTATTCTTTTCATTATAAATTACTGCCGGCTTATCCGAACCAGGAATAAACCTTGAAATTCCTGCAATAGTACCGAGCCATACAGCACCTGACTGATCCTGGTATATTGCATTCACATTGGGATCCGGAAGAAGATCCGGCTTATTGAATGAAACAAAGGCGTCTCCTTTGTAGATTGTCAATCCATTATTCTGGTCAGCAATAAGAATATTCCCTTCAACATCCTCCATTATATCATAAATTCTTGTCGGGATAAAACCGTTTTTCTGATTGAAAACAGTAACCCTGGTACTGTCGAACATCACAACACCTCCGTCGAATGTTCCCACCCACATACGTCCCAGCCTGTCCTCCTCAAAACATGAAACCCAGTTACTTGCAGCGCCAAGGCGTATAAGGTCTATAATCTCCATACGGCTTTCTGACATCAGGTATTTATAAACGCCTCCGTTATAAGTACCGAACCAGATATTGCCCTTGCTGTCTTCCTTAAGACAGGTGGCATTAAAGTAGGTTGTCATGTGAGGCATGCGGTAATTCTCAAATTTCCCTTCCTCACTGTTATACCTCCTCATTCCGTAATCAGCCACGCAGATAAATGAGCTGTCCCTGTTTATTGTATGTCCGAAGATCTGATCGCTTAACCCGTCTTTGCCCCTGAACTGTTTAGCTTTAATTTCAGTAATGTTCTTAATTGGAAAATCAGCCAGAAGGGCTCCGTCGCCTGCTGATGTGAACCATATCTTATCTCCAATCTGGGCAATTGAGGTAATGTCTCCTTTCAGGGTAATTGAGTCGAAGGCTGCCTTTTCGAATATTGTACCATTATAACGCGTCACACCTCCGTAAAGATGGCCGAACCAGATATTCCCTTCCGCATCCTCACAAATCGATCTCACCCCGCTTGGTGATAGACTGTCACGCGAGGTGAAATTTTCGAACTTCCTTCCGTCAAACAGGGAAAGGCCGATTGCAGTTCCCAGCCAGATATAATCCTTAGAATACTGGAGAAGCGTATAGACATTCTGTTCGCT
>ERZ1645192.419-NODE-419-length-34912-cov-8.323378_pt1 | contig 34912 bp, 31 predicted proteins | sample MGYA00575354_ERZ1645192 | MGnify/ENA primary metagenome ERZ1645192 (study PRJEB40844, sample SAMN11349763) | freshwater sediment metagenome | isolation source: river sediment | host: Sediment | place: India: Faizupur Khadar , New Delhi | collected 2017-02-21 ...
ACTACCTCGCGCAGATCGCCCCCGAGGCGAAGGACGCCGACTTCTCGCTGAAAGGGTTTCAGACCGCCAACAACTCCGAGCTCGCCGACATCTACGGCAACTTCGTCAATCGCGTCCTGTCGTTCACCCGCAAGTTCTTCGACGGCACGCTCGGCGGTGAAGTGACCTTCACCGACGCCGAGACACAGCTCTGGGTCGAAGCGAAGAAACATGCCGATATCATTCAGGAATGTTACGACACTTACAAGGTGCGCGACGCGGTGTTCCACCTGATGGAACTCGGCCGCATCGCCAACCGTTATGTCGATACGAGCGCCCCGTGGTCACTGCGGAAGACCGACGAAAAACGGTGCAAGGCGGTGCTCCTGACCTGCCTCAACCTCATCGATACTTTGGCCACCGCCTTCGAGCCGATCACCCCGGTGGCGTCGCGCAAGGTCAAAAAGATGCTCAATATGCCCGAGACCTTCGATTTCGATACCCTCTGCGCACAGCCGATGAAGCCGGGACACACCATCGGCGAACCGTCGGTCCTCTACCCGAAGATCGAAGATACGGCGATAGCGGTGTGGCGTGAAAAACTGGGCTTAAAGTCTTAAGTATAAGGGAGTTAACAATGCTCGCGAACATCAGGAAAGACCTCTTTGAGGCGAAGAAGGCGCACGATCTGGTGAAGTCGAATCTCCTCTCGACGCTCCTCGGCGAGGCGATGGCGGTCGGCAAGAATGCCGGTAACCGCGAAACGACCCCTGAAGAGGTGATGCAGATCATCCGCAAGTTCATGAAGAATATCGACGAGACCATCACCATTCTCACCGCCGAAGCGAAACCGGTCGATAAAGAAAAAGCCGAGCGGGCGATACTCGAAGGCTATCTGCCCAAACAGCTCTCCGCTGAAGAACTCGCCAAAGCCATTGACGATATCGTCGCGACCCTCCCCGAAAAGTCGCCCAAGGCGATGGGGCAGGTGATGGCGAAACTCAAGGAACTCTATGTCGGCCGCTACGACGGCAAGACGGCGAATCAGTTGGTGAAAGAAAAGCTCGTATAAATCCCGTCAAACCCCCTTTGACAAGGGGGTGGAAGGAAAGGGGGAAGCTCATGAATGACGGGATCATCAAGGAAGCGCTGGACGGCGACTATTTCGAACTGCAAACGAGCGAACGGGCGGTGCTCAAAGCGGCGTCGGTGATATTTCAGGGGTTCATCGTGGCGGGGAAAGTGACCGCAGAGACCGAAAAAGAACTGCTTGAACAGGCGGTCGACTACGCGATACGGCTCGCCTACATCGTCGACACCCGCGTCCAATCCGAAGGGGAAACCAACCTCAAAAAGTCAGGCGGATAACGCCTCAAAATCACTCCGGTAATAGGATGCTGAGCAGTTCTTCGAGGCGGGCGACCGCCGCCGCTATCTGATCGATACGCCCGGTCTGCGTCGCCATCTTCACCGACCGCCGTTGCCGCGACGGAAGTCCCAGCGAATCGATCTTCCGGTAACTTTTGAGTTTCGGCGGGATGAGCGACAACCGGTGTTCGGCCGCCGCGAGATAGAAACCCGACAGCCATTTCTCCGCCTGCGTCGAATCGCCCTCGGCGAGTTGCGCCGCCACCAGCCGCAGTTCATCGCCCGGATCGTCGGCCGGCGCGGTCACCTCCGATATCTCAAAGGTGAAGGCGCGCCGCAGAGCGTAGAGCGCCGCCACCAGATGCTGTTGGATGACCTGTTCTTCAGTGCTCTCGGGACCGAACTGCGCGAGCCGTTCCGCCGCCGCCGCGATGCGGCCGCCGAGCTCTTCGGCGTTGGTCTGCGTAGCAATGTTCACCATGAATGAAGTTCTCTCCCGTCGTGTTTCAACGCGCCATTCTAGCGAAAGGGGAAGACAAAGTCAAACGGAGGGTGGGGGATAGCGGAAGGATCAGTCGCGTTCGCCGAAGAGGATGGTGCCGAGCCGTATCATCGTCGCCCCTTCTTCGATGGCGACATCGAAATCGCCCGACATCCCCATCGACAGTTCGGTGAAATGACGCGGGTCGGCCTGTTCCTCGCGGATGATGCGGTCGCGCAGTTCGCGGAGTTGCCGGAAGTAGGGGCGCACCTCCTCAGGTTCGAGGAACGGCGGAATGGCCATGAGACCGCGTACCGCGAGCCGGTCGAAACCTTTCACGGCACGGTAAAGGGCTATCGCTTCGTCGGGGCCGGTGCCGCTCTTCGATTCCTCGCCGCCGACATTTATCTGGAGCAGGATATTGATGCGGGCGATGTTCTGCTTTACGGCCTGCCGCTGTATTTCTTCGGCCAGTTTCACCGAATCGACCGAGTGTATCCAGCGCACCTTGTCGATGATATATTTCACTTTGTTCGACTGCAGGTGGCCGATGAAGTGCCACTCGATGGCATCATCTTTCAACTCTTCGTACTTGTCGAGGAACTCCTGCACATAGCTCTCGCCGATGTCGACCAGTCCGGCGCGGCGAAATTCACGGATAAGTGTAGCCGGTTGGTGCTTGGCGACGCCGACCAGCCGGATCTCGTCGGGACTGCGACGGGCGATGGCGGCCGCCTCGCTTATCGCCTGATATACCTTTTTCAGATGGTCGATCCGTTCCTGCATCAGAGGCTCCAATCGTCGTCGTCGGCCGGGCCGTAGATCGATACCCGTTTATAGTCGGCCGGGTAGTAGCTTTCAATAAAACGGATCTCGGCGATGAGCGCCGGGTCGACCTTTTCGGCGTCGAGTTGCTTGCGCACCGCTTCGACCGATTCGGCCACCACATGGCGCGGTGCCATCCCGGCGATGTTGAAGAACACCCGGTAGAGCTTCTCTTTGCCGTGTTCCGGCTCGGTCGGCAGTTCGCGCGGTTCGGTCATCGTCTCCTCCGTTCGGGAGGCATATTACTCGGAAGAGGGGCGGGAAGCAAGAGGTGTGGCAGGAGAATTTTATTTCTTCTTGCGTTTGAAGGCCGGTTTGAAGTCGGGCCGTTTGCCGTGCGGTTTTTTGTGGTCGCCATGGCCGCCGTGGCCGCCATCCTCGGCGCGGGCCCGGGTGACGAGCGGCTTTTTCTCCTTGTCGCCCTTGAAGAAGCGCAGAAGCGTCTCGGCATCCTCGAACGGGACGGTGATGAAGGAAAAGGTCTCGAAGAGTTTCAGCCCCTGAATGGCGTTCTCGGCGACGCCCGATTTCTGGGCGAGGAGCGTCACGATGGAGCGCGCCGTATGCCCGTGGGAACGGCCCAGCGCGATGAAGAGCCGCGTCCGCCCTTCGGCGTTGACCGCCTCTTTGCGGCGGTAGGAGATATCTTCGATCTCGCGGTAGCGGTCACTGCGGAACAGTTCGCCGTAACTGCGGCCGATAAGGGTGCTCACCACCTCTTCGGCGCTGTTCTCCATGAGCAGTTCCCGCGCCAGTTTAAGCGACTGCGGGTCGGCGGTGACGGCGAGCATCCCCTGTATCTCGCTCTTCACCCGTTGCATGTTGACCTGAAGGACCTCGCTTACCCCCGGCAGTTTCTCGCGCCGTATCTCGGTGCGGGCGATCCGTTTGATGAACAGGAGGCGGCGGTATTCGTCGGGCGTCACGAAGGTTATCGCGGTCCCTTCGCTCCCGGCGCGGCCGGTGCGGCCGATGCGGTGGACATACGATTCGGGGTCGTGCGGCAGGGAGTAGTTGATGACATGGCTCAGGTTGTTGACATCGAGCCCGCGCGCCGCCACATCGGTCGCCACGAGGATGGTGTTGCGCTTCGCCTTGAACCGTTCCATCACCCGTTCCCGTTCCCGCTGGGTGATGTCGCCGTGCAGGAGGTCGGCGGTGTAGCCGCGGTCGAGCAGTTTGCGCGACACCTGATCGACATCGACCTTGGTGCGGCAGAAGATCAGCGCGTAGAAGTTCTCCGACACATCGATGATGCGGCAGAGCGCCTCGAACTTGTCCGACTCGCGGACCTCGAAGTATATCTGTTCGGTCAGTTCGGTGGTAAGATCCTTCGATTCCTCGCGGATAAGCTGGTATTTCCCCATCCGGCGCCGTGCCAGTTGCAGTATCGGGTCGGGCATCGTCGCCGAGAATAGGAGCATCCGCCGTTCCTTGGGGGTCGCGGCCGTTATTGTCTCGACATCGTCGATGAAGCCCATGTTGAGCATCTCGTCGGCCTCGTCGAGGACCAGCGTGGTCACCATATCGAGTTTCAGTTCGCGCCGCTCCAAGAGGTCGAGTATCCGCCCCGGTGTCCCGACGACCAGTTGCACGCCGCGCTTGAGCCGTTTTATCTGTTCGAATATCGGCGCGCCGCCGTAAATGGGGAGAACCTGCAATGTTCGCGAGCCCTTGAGGCTGATGATCTCCTCTGATACCTGCAACGCCAGTTCACGGGTCGGCACGAGGACGAGTCCCTGTACCCCGCGCACCGCCGGATCTATCCGCTCCAGCATCGGCAGGGCGAAGGCGGCTGTCTTGCCGGTGCCGGTCCGCGCCTGACCCACCACATCGCAGGTCTCGCCGAGCAGCAGCGGGATGACCGAGCGCTGGATGGGAGTCGGTTCTTCGAAGCCTTTGGCCTTGAGGGCGAGCAGGGTCTCCTGCGAAAGGCCTAATTCTTTAAATAACGGAAGGATGGTCATGCGCGTCTCCTAAAGTTCGGGGGGACTATAGTCCGATACCGGCCAAAAGCAACAGGAATAAATTCAAGGGGATAATAATATGGAAGATATTTTGAGAATTCGGACGCGCGGAGTACACTAAAGGGCCGGTCGAAGAGGAAGCTCGTTCACTTATGAATTTTTGAAAGGGAGAAAGGGAAATGAAAAGAATAACATGGCTTGCACTCATGGCGGCGCTTCTGCTGTGGGCCTGCGGCGAATCGGATCCGTCGGTGGAGTCCGACACCGATACGGCGACCGACGACACCGTCACCGACGATACGGTGACCGATGATGTCGTCATCGACGATCAGACGGATCAGTCAGATCAGACCGATCAGTCGGATCAAACGGTCACCGACGACACCCTTCCCGACGACACCGAGCCCGACGAAACGCCTGACCTGAGCGATGTCGAAGGTCCCGACACCGACAACGGGAACTGCTTCAACCTCGGGACCACCTATGTCAAGGGCGACCTCGCCGATGTCGCGACTGGCATCTCGCTGGAGGTCCGCTCCAACGGCTGGGGCGTCCTGCTCGACACCCTGACGATGGACACCGAAGGAACGATAACGCTCAATGTTCCCGAGGATAATCCCTATGACGGGACGACCCCTTCCTACTTCATCTACGAAACGGCCGACGGATTTTTCACCAACGCCGCCTATGCCGTTTTCGGCGACACCATCACGGTCGATCTCGACCCGGTGATGCCCGACAACCTCATCAACGGCCGCATCTTCATGGTGCAGAGTTACTTCGGACCGACCGCGCTTTCCGATACCGCGATAACGGTCGTCGATACCAATAACGCCCTCATCGGCTGTTTCACGACCGACGGCACCGGCCGGTTCGTCATCAATATGCCGGCGGGCGACTACAAATTCCAGTTCACCGACATGGACATGGCGCTCTACGATGAGGCGGTGACGACCACCGGCCCCGGCGACTACCTCGACCTGCGGATACAGGCGCAGGCGCAGATGGCCAAACCGAACATCTATCTCTATCCTCTTGAAACTACGGAAGTTTCCGTCACGCTCGGCTTCCCGCAGGGAGGATTCATCACCACATCCATTCCGGAATACGGCGACGGCTGGCAGGTGACGGTCACCCCCGACGGCATCATCGACGGCTTGTACGGCTACCTGTTCTATGAGGCACAGCAGGCCGACCATTACCAGTACGCGGAGGGGTGGACCGTGGCGAAGGAGGGGCTGGAGAACTTCTTCCGCGGCAACCTCGCCGCCTACGGGTTCGTTGGCCGCGAGATAGAGGACTTCATCGCGTGGTGGATACCGCGCCTGACCGACGGCCCCTGCTACGACATCTACCCGCAGACCCGCGTCGAGATAGATCCGTTCGTCACGCTCGATATCGTTCCGGCGCCCGACACGCTCCAGCGCCTGTTTTACGCGACGCGGCCGACCGGCGACTGCGGCTCACACCTCGCCGAACCGGTCATCGCGCCCTTCATCCGTGACGGCTTCACCGCCCTCGAATGGGGCGTCATTCTGCGCTAGCGGGGAGCTTTTCTTTCAGCCGGCGGCCAGTTCCTCTTCGGGCAGGTCCTTTTCCTTTTCCATCATGTCGAGAAAGGCCTTGCCGGTCTCGGGGCAGAACTGTTTGCCGAGATTCTCGCGGATGATCTGGAGGGCGTCCTCGCGCTGAAGCGCTTTGCGGTACGGGCGGTCGGAGGTGATGGCGTCGTAGGTGTCGGCGATGGCGATGATGCGCGCCCCCAGCGGTATCTTGTCGCCCTTGATCATCGAAGGATAGCCGCGGCCGTCCCACCGTTCGTGGTGGAAAAGGATGAGCGGCACGATGGTCTCGAGCAGTTTGAGCGGTCGCAGGATCTCGGCGCCGATGATGGCGTGTTCCTGTATCTTGGCGTACTCTTCATCCGAAAGTCGTCCCGGCTTGAGCAGGATGTCGTCGCGCACGCCGATCTTACCCACATCGTGCAGGTTCGCGCCGATCTCCAGATCGTTGAGGGCGTACGACGACAGGCCGAGAAACCGGCCGAGCCGCGCAGAATAGGCGCTCACCCGCTGGGTGTGCCCTTTGGTGTACTGGTCGCGCGCCTCGAGCGCCGTGATGAGCGATTTTATCGTCGAGAGCATGTACTCGTATTCTTTCTGGTAGATGTTGTACTTCTCGAGCAGGAGTTGCTCCACGACGATGACCAGTTTCTCGACGTCGAACGGTTTGATGAAGTAGCGCGATATCCCCAGTTTCTCGCCCCGTTTGATGTCGCTGCGCTTGTCGCGCGTACTCATCATGATGATGGAGGTTTCGCGCAGTTCGGGATGTTCGCGCACCTGTTTGGCCAGATCGTAGCCGTTGAGGTTCGGCATCTCGATATCGGTGATGATGATGTCGGGCCGCTCGCGGACCGCCAGCGCGTAGGCCTCGCTGCCGTCGGAGGCATGGATGACGTTGAGACTGCTCTTGAGGAGCGCGTGGCTGATGATCTCGCTCGAGACCTTGCTGTCGTCGACCAGCAGCACCTTGTTGCGCCGCTTGCGGTCGAGCACCGAGAAGTATTCGTCGATCTTGTGATTGAGTTCGTCGGCGGTCGTCGGCTTGACCAGATAGTCGTCGGCGCCGATGTCGAACGCCGTGTCGATGTCCACCGGCTTGCGTTTGTTGGACAGGATGATGACCGGGATGAAGCGGCCGCGGTTCGCCTCCTTGATCTTCTTGCAGAGTTGGAGGCCGTCCATGTTCGGCATCTCGATATCGGTGATGACGAGATTGGGCAGGTGCTCCTGATACATTTCCCACGCCTCGGCGCCGTCGGCGGCGATATAGGCGGTCACCCCTTCGCGGTCGGCCATCGTGCGGCGGAAGAAATGGCGCATCACCGCGCTGTCGTCGGCGAAGAGAATGGAGCGGCGCGGTTCGTTGTCGCCGTCCGCTTTTCCGGGTATCCGCGAAGAGATCAGTTTTTCGAACTTGCGCGTGAAATCGTGCTTGTCGAAGAAAAGGAGATCCTCTCCCTTTTTGCCCAGAACGGCGAGGCGGTCGGCCGTTTCGCGATCCTCCTTAAGGAAAAAGACGATGACCGGGACCGGCGTCAACTGGCGTATCTGCTCGGCCAGTTCTTCGACCGGCATATTGTAATACTGATGCTGCAGCAGGACCATATCGGGCTTGAACTGCGCCACATGCTTGGCGATGGTCTCCTTGTGCGGGACGATGAACAGGTAATCGAGTCCCTGCGCCAGATAAAACTTATTCAGGAATATCTTCAGAAGATTGAGGTCGATGATGTTTAATATCTTCATCCGCGCTCCCCGGTGAACGACGGGTGCATTATAACAAAAAAATATCCGCTAGCAAGGAGAAAAAGCAATGGAGAGCAATATTTTTTCTTCACGGCAAGGTCTCCTGCGATAAAAAGTAATCGTATCATATTTCTTTGTTCGCAGCCCACTTTACAAACCGGTCCGTTTGGCTACAATCGCCCGGTAAGTATCCGAAGCGGAGGAGCCGATGATACAGCCCGGAAAATATTTCTTTTTTGCACTCTTTTCGTTTTCTGTATTTCTGATCGTTGCCTGCTCGGAAGGAAAAACCGGCAGCGACAACGACACCGTCGATGTCGATACGGGCGATTCGTTGACAACGCCCGACGATGACGAAAAGGTGTTGCCGGAACAGGAAAAGGACGAAAAGGACATAAGCGACATAAAGGACAAGATGGCCGATGAGGACACGGTGTTGTCCGACGATCTGGTGTCCGACCTGTCCACTGAGTCCATGGTGTCCGACGCGGACGAACTGTCCCCGGATGATGATCAGTCGGATCCGTCGGATCAGACCGATCAGACCGATCAGTCCGACGAAATTATCCCCGACGCCGATGAGCCGGTCGACGATACGCCGGTCGCCGACGAGGACACCGTTATCCCCGATGTCGATGTCGACGACTGGGCGCTACTCGACGCCGACGGCGACGGCATCCCCAACGAACTGGAAGGCGACGGCGACTTCGACGGAGACGGCACACCCAACTGGCTCGACACCGATTCGGACGGCGACGGGATACTCGACAGCGTGGAAAAAGGTTCCGGCATGACGCCGGTCGATTCGGACGGCGACGGGTACGCCGATGTGGTCGACAACGATTCCGACAACGACGGACTTTCGGACGCCACCGAGAACACCATCGGCACCGATCCGACCGACGAGGATAGCGATGACGATGGCATCACCGATCTGGCCGAACATGCCTACGGCTCCGACCCGCTCGATCCGCTCGACGGCATCCCGCCCGAAGATTTCTATGTCATCCTGCCGTGGGATGCGACGGGCGACGAGGTGCGCTACCTCGAATTCCACACCGACATCGTCAAGGCCGACATACTGTTCCTCGTCGACCTTTCCGGCTCGATGGGCGAGGAGATAACGAACCTCAAGACCGGCATCACCGATGTCATCATCGATGGTGTCGCGGCGCAGATAAACGACGCCGCCTTCGGGCTTGCCACCTTTGACGACTTCCGTGGCATCAACAACAACGCCACCTATCCGAGTTTCGACGACCATATTCATCAGATAAAACAGCCGCTCACCACCGCGCAGAGCGACATCGAAGCGGCGGTGGCGGCGCTCGGGCACCTTTCCAACGGCGGGCAGGAACCGCAGATAGAATCGCTCTACCAGTCGGCGACGGGTGTCGGATTCGACGGCAAATTCGACTACCTCCATAATAATCCCCCCAACCATTACCCCGACACCTTCTATCCGCACATCGCCTCTGCCGCCTGTTCGGGCGAGGAGGGGAGTATCGGCGGCGCCTGCTTCCGCGAACAGGCGATGCCGATCTTCATCATGATGTCGGACGAGGCCTTCACCTCGTGGCTGTTCAATACCGATTATTTCGTGTGGGACGCCGATCCGCAGTACGATCAGCCGCATACCCGCGATGAGGCGATCGCCGCGATGAACGCGGTGAACGCGAAATTCATCGGCATCAACTCGTTCGTCTCGGCCGGGTGGAATGTTTCGCCCGAGGCTGATTTCAAGGCGGTCGGCGCCGGCACCGGTTCGGTCGACGCGCTGGGAGAACCGTTCTACTACGATGTCGGCGGTGACGCTTCGCAGTTCTCGACGCAGATAGTCGACGCGATACTTGAACTCACTCATAATGTGAAACTCGATGTCGCGACGCAGAACGAATCGGTCGCCAACCCGCAGAGCATCGACACGACGCAGTTCATCACCTCGGTGGTGCCCCATCTGCCGCTGCCGGGGAACGGCTACGACACCAAGGACCTCGTCTCGTTCTACGGCGTCAAGCCGGGGACGCTCATCACCTTCGCGGTGACCTTCCGCAACGATATCTTTGAGCCGCAGGACATGGAGGCGACGCTCTTCACGGCGTGGATACATGTCATCGGCGAAGGGACGCTCCTCGACTCGCGGCAGGTGTTCATCATCGTGCCGGGTATTATCCCGCAGGGCTCCGGCGGGGAATAATAAGCGAAAAAAAACCCCTCCCGTTGCCGGGAGGGGGCGAAAACGGCTTCGAGGAACTGACGATTACAGTTCTTTCTTGAAGCTCGGGGTGGGACGGAAGCCGACGGTCTTGGAGGCCTTGATCTTGATCTCCTTGCCGGTCTGCGGGTTGCGGCCCATGCGCGCCTTGCGGTTCGACACCTTGAAGGTACCGATGCCGTTAAGGTTGAGCTTGTTCTCGGCCGAGATGGTGTCCTTCATGATCTGAACGAACACATCATACACCTTCTTGGTCTGCTCGTTGGTCAGGTTCACGTGCTTGGCAAGGCCGTCTTTCATGACCTTGAGGAAATCGGTCTTGGTCTTCGCGACCATCGTCACTTTCTTCGCCATGGATTTAACTCCCCTTTCAAAGGTTACTAAACGACAGGGCCATTATTAATTATTAAAAAGGAGAAGTCAACAAAAAAATGCAAAAAAAGTGAAAAAAGTTCTCTGATATAGGGCGGTTCCCTTGTTTGTATAATTTTTTGTTAAAAAATCGTACCAAAAAATTAGAATGATTTTATATTCGAAACTGTTTTTCTGTCTGATTACAAATAGTTGAAAGACGCATCGTCGCGAAAAGGCCAAAGATACGGCTTTTCCAAGAGTGAAACATGCCTCGTGAGGCTGATATACGGGCGATTCAAGGTTTCGGTATGCGGAAAAGCCACGAAAGAGCGCTTTTTGTCAGCACGCGGTAGCGTCTCCCCTGATTCTCGATAGGGGTGACACCCTCATGGGAACAGCCCGCGGGGCACTCGCCGCCCGCCGCGCTCTTCACGAAACAGACACGCGAGATGAACAGCGGCGGGTTGAAGTCGGGACCAGTTCCGACCACGGGTAGCGGAAAGAGGCTATCGTCGAAAGGCCGCCGGTCCTCTACCCAGCGATAGGCGAACAGTAGCCGGTCGCCGAGAAAGTCCCGACAGAACTGGAGGGCGTGACGGTTGGCGACATAGCAGAAGATGTCGAGAAAAAAGAAAACATCAGTCCGGACAAGGGTGTCGCGGCAGGCGGAGAGGTGGCCGATGTTGTTGATCCCCAGTACTATCGGGCCGCCGCGGGTTTCGAGAAAAGCGCGCAGAGCGCCGAAGTATCGCGTTTCATCGGTCAGGAAGGGCATGAGCGGAATAACGGTCGCGCCGTCGGCAAAAAAAGCGTGGCGGTCGTCGAACGCCGAGATGTCGGCGAACGGCAGTTCGGAGGTAGGTTCTCCGTTTATTGTATGCTTCGGTGAAAAACGGCTCCGGTCGGCGGCGGTGAAAAGAAGTTTTTCGAACCCGGGACTTGTTTTTTTACGCGGTATAGCGATGTCGCCGAGCTCCCCGGCGAGTTGCCGCGTTCGTTCGACGAATGCACGGTCGAGCGCCGTGAAGAAGTCGTTTTTAAGGCGCTTCAGGCGCGACGGCGCGACGAATATCCGCTCCGGCAGGGTGGTCTCCCCGGATCGCTCGAAGGTGACCGTAGCGGGGACAAAAAGAGATTCTCCCGATTCGAAAAGCAGCGGTTCAAATATCGCGGCGAGATCGTCGCCGCGGGCGGGAGAAACATCAACTTGTTCGGTATGTTGCACCTTCATGGATCCACTTTCGATTGAAAGGGTGATCTCGTGCGCGGCGATCGTCACCTTCAGCGCCACCGGCCGTTTCCACGGACGGTAACTGCCGGGAGAGATCGCCTTGAGGTCGAGTGAACGCGAACTGACGAGGAATAGTTGTGTGCCGACGGCGGGCGTTGTATCGGCGGCGATAGTGATCTTTTCACCGGCGCGGGCGGTGCGCCGCGGCTTTCCGGCGTCGTCGAACAGTTCGCGCAGAGAGAAGACGACCGGCTCACGACCGTCCCGCGTGAAGAATTGGAGACCGTCGCGCAGGCCGATCGAGTGGGCGATGGTGAGGGTGAAACGACCTGCGGTGCTTTTCGTCACGGTGCCGAGGAGGAGTCCGCGATGGCCCGGGAACGCGGTATCGGTGAGCGGCGTTTCCTTATGAAGAAGGTGTCCTTTGCCTGCGGAGCGCGAGAAGATGATGCGGGCGGCGGCGCGCTCAGCGGCCGTGGGCGCACCATCGAGGATGGCCCGGTAGAGCCGCGCGGTGTGGTAGACATACTCGGGCGATTTCATCCGTCCTTCGATCTTGAGGCCGTCGATGCCGAGGTCGCGCAGTCGCCGGACATCGTCGTCGAGCGCGAGGTCGCGGCACGAGAACCAATAGCCCGCCTGTTCCCCTATCGTGTAATAACTGCGGCAGAGTTGCGCGCACTGGCCGCGGTTGCCGGAGCGGTCGAGCGTGATCCCCGAGGCGAGGCACTGTCCCGATACGCTGTAGCAGAGGGCGCCGTGGATGAACACCTCCAGTTCGATGTCGGGGTGGGCGGCGCGGATGCGGGCTATCGTGTCGAGGTCGAGTTCGCGGGAGAGTATGACGCGGCGGAACCCCGACTCTTTGAGCGCCGCGACGCCGCTACTGGTGTGGGCCGCGAGCTGGGTTGACGCATGGAACGGCAGAGCCGGAAAGTGTTCGCGGGCGATGCGGGCGACGCCGAGGTCCTGTACGATGAGTCCGTCCACCTGCAAAAGGTCGAGGAGGGCGAGGGTGTCGACAAGTTCGGGCAGTTCGTCGTCGGTCACCAGCGTATTGAGGGCGGCGTAGATCTTTTTTCCTTCCTGCGCCGCAAGCGTCTTGAGGCGGCGGACCGCGTCACGGTCGAAGTTGACGGCCGCCTGACGGGCCGAGAAGCGCGGCATGCCGAAGTAGATCGCGTCGGCGCCCCCCGCGAAGGCATAGTAGGCGGCGGCGAACGATCCGGCGGGACTCAGCAGTTCCGGGCGGAACGGCATATCGTTCATAGGGAGGGGCCGCAGCCCTCGAGAAAGGCGGCGATCCGTTCGAAGTAGGCGATGCGGTTCTTCTTCTTGCGGAACCCGTGCCCTTCGTCGTCGAAGATGAGCATTTCGGGTTTGTTCCCGGCGGCGGTCATCTTCTCGGCGAGGATATAGGCGTCGCTCACCGGGACGCGCGGATCGTTGGCGCCGTGGGCGATGAGAAGTTTCCCTTTGATGCGGTCGGCCATCGAGGTCGGGCTGATCGAACGGAGGAACTGCTCGTCCTCGATCGGGCCGTATTCAACCTCGCGCAGAGCCTTGCGGTAGGATTTGGTGTTCTTGAGGAAGTTGAGGAAGTCGACCACCCCCACGGTGTCCACGCCGCAGCGGAAGCGGTCGGGGAACTGCGCCATCGCGGCGACCGTCATGAAACCGCCGTAACTGCCCCCCATCGCGATGAAGCGGTCGGGCCGCGCCACGCCCGAACGGGTGAGATCGTCGAGCACCGCTCCGGCGTCCCTGACCGAATCCATCCGCAGTTTGTAGTTGTCCCGTTCGGTGAAACGGCGGCCGTAGCCGGTCGAGCCGCGGACATTGGGGGCGGCCACGGCGAAGCCTTTTTTAAGGTAGTATTGGAAGATGGCGGTGAAGCCGGGAACGAACTGTCCCTCGGGGCCGCCGTGGAAGTACACGATGGTGCGGTAGGGCGCGGTCCCCTTTTTGGGCGTGAAGAGGAAGTAGGGGATCTCGAGTCGGTCGAAGGATACCGCTTTGCGCAGTACCGGGGCCGAAAAAGCGGCCACATCGATGCCGCGCGGGTCGGTGATGCCGAACTCGGCGGGCGTCCCCCCGTCAACCTTCAACGCGGCGGGGCGCGGTATGGCGTCGGGCCGCGACAGGGTGTAGACCAGCGTGCCGCCGGAGAAATCGTTCAAACTTACCACCCCGTCGCCGGTGGGCAGGACCGTGACGGCCGCGCCGCGGCGATGGCGGCAGACCGACCAGCCCGCCTCGTTGGTGCAGAAGACGAACCCGGCGCGGTCGCGGCGGTCGACGATCGCCTCTTCGACGCCCCATTGGCCGGTATGCACCGTTTCCCGCGCTTCCCTTTTATCGCGCAGTTCGAGATACTGCGTGTCGCTCCCTTCGTCGGTGATCAGGAGTATGCGTCCGTCGTTCAGGAACCCGACCGGCCGGTAGTAGCGGTCGTCGACCGCCCCCTTGAGTTTGCGCGCCGCGCCGTTCTCGAGAAGGTAGGGGACGGTGGCGGTGCTGCTCTGGACGGTGTGGAAGAGTATCTGATCGGCGCTCTTCGCGTCGTCGATGACATTCATCCCTTTTTTGTCGGACAGGAGCCGTTTTTTGCCGGTCGCGATATCGTAGAGATAGATATAGAAATCACGGCGGCTCACCTCGTTGGCGGTGTAGAGGAAGCGCGTCTCGTCGATCCAGACCAGAGATCCGTGCCGCACCTCGGGATCGGTGAGCAGCGGAGTGGTCTTGCCGTCGGCGAGATCGAGCAGGTGGATGCCGTACTGTTCGTTGCCGCCGGGCGCCCGGAGGAACAGCAGGCGCGTCCCGCCGGGGCTGACCTCGTAGCCGTCGACCGGATCGGCGCCGTCGGTCAGCGGCCGGTGCGTGCCGTCCTGTTCAAGATACAGTTGGCGCACTTCGCCGGGGCCGCGCGACAGGAACAGTTCCCGGCCGTCGGGAAGTAGCCGCCCCGATACCGATTCGACGATCTCGAGATAGTCGCGGACCTGTTCGCCGGGCGGCGGCGGGACGGTGTCGGCGGCGGGAGCGGGCGCCGGACGGGCGCAGGCAAAAAGAAGAAGAGAGAGGAAAAAAAGTCCCGCGGCGGCGGGGATAGAACTAGAATTCTTCGAACTGGTCATCGTCGAAGAACCCGTTGTCGCGCGATTTCTGTTCTCCTGCGGCGGCGGCGGGAGCCCGTTTCGGCGTCGCGGCGGGAGCCGCGGGCATCGCCGGGCGGAGCGGTGCGGGGGCCGCGGCGGGAGCGGGAACGGGAGCGGCGGCGGGAGAGAGCGGCGCGGGCGGTTCGAACCGCAGGAAGGCGGAGTTCGGTTCCGAGACGCGGAACTTTTCGAGTTCGCCCGCCAACTGACGCGAGATGTGGGCCATATCCTCGGCCGAACTGGCGAGTTCTTCGACCAGCGACGCGTTGCGCTGGGTCACTTCGTCCATCTGCATGATGGCCGAATTTATCTGGTGGATGCCCGACGCCTGCTCTTTGGCCCGTTTCTCGATGTCCTGAATGGAGAGGCTCGCCTCCTGTATCCGGCTGACCAGTTGCAGGAGTACCTTGGTGGTCTTGGTCGAAAGTTCGGTGGCGTTGCGGATGTTCTCTTCGTTCTTCTCGACCAGTTCTTTTATTTCGGTGGCGGCGTCGGCGCTACGGGCGGCAAGACTCCGCACCTCGCTGGCGACCACCGCGAAGCCCTTTCCCTCCTCGCCGGCGCGGGCCGCTTCGACCGCGGCGTTGAGGGCGAGCAGGTTGGTCTGGAAGGCGATGTCGTTGACGACATTCACGATCTCCTGTATCTTGTCGCCCGATTCCTTCACCGTGGTCACGGCGGTCGCCATCTCGGCGAGCATCCGCGAACCGTTCTCGGCGTCGGTGGTGGTGCGGCGCATCTTCGAAGCCGCCTCGGCCGACAGGCTCGCCGCCTCCTGAATGGAGGCCGTTATCTCCTCGACCGACGCGGCGGTCTGCTGGAGCGACGAGGCCATCTGCTGGGTAGCGGTCGACAACTGATTGTTGCCCGACGATACCTCCTGCGCCGAGGTGAGGACCTGCTCGGAACTGGTTTTTATCGTTTTCAGGATATGTTCGATGTTGCTGGCGGTCTTGTTGAACCCGGCCACCAGCGGCGCCAGATCGGGATCGTTGTGGATCTCGATGCGCTTCGAAAAATCGCCGTTCTTGAGCGATTCGAAAACCCCCGCCAGTTTCATCAGCGGGATGTAGAGCACCTTGCGCAGGAACACAAGGAACAGCAGGGTCAGCAGCACCTCGAAGAACAGGGTGATCAGAAAGGCGGGCAGGAGTCCGGCCCCTTCGTCCTGATACTTCTTCACGAAAAGTTGCGCGCTCTGGACCGCGTCGGGATCGACACCGCTGTCGGTCAGGTCCTGCAGGTGACGGACGGCGCGGTCGGCGGCCCGTTCCGCTTTGGAGACAAGGAACCATTCCGAAGAGAGGAACATGACGAACAGCAGTACGGCAAAGCCGATGATGGCCTTTCTGCTGCTCAGCCAGCGTATGAAGGAGGTCATGGATTCCCCGCGAGCGCCCGTTGATAACGGGGCGATTGTAACATGCCGCGCCGTTTAATCAACTTTTCTGTGATGCTCCATATTGACTTGCTGCGTATCGCGGCTACAATGCACAACACCAACGGAACGGAGGAACCGATGAAACGCTTTATGCTTCTGCTTGCCGCCGCGCTGACGGCGCTGGCCCTGACGGCCGGCTGCGACAACGAAACGGCGCCGGCCAACGATGTCGACATGGATTTCGCCTTCGCCGACGACGCGGCCGGCGGCGGCGATACGATCATCGCCGATACCGAGGAGACCCCCGATCTGGCGCAGGACGACCTGCTCACCGACGGCGACACCGTGCCCGACTTCGGCTACAACGTATTCTTTCAGGTCATGACGATGTTCACCTTCGGCCAGCCGATGGCGATGTCGTTCGGCGCCATCATGAAAACGGCGCGCGAGGAGCTCGGCCCGGACGACGAGGATACGCCCCTGCCGGTCGATACCTGCGAATTCAGCACCGGCGCAACGGAGACCCCCACCCCCGAATGCACCTCCGACGACGAGTGCGCGCCGGAACAGAAATGTCTTGCCGACACCGATAACAACGGCAACCCGATCGCGGGGACCGAAAGCTGCAAGACCCCCGGCCGTGAATCGCTCGACCGCGGGCCGATCATCGTCACCGGCTTTATCGGCGGTCCGGTCACCTTCCTGTACGAGCCAAACGATCAGGTCTACAAGAAGGACGGGACCGGCGACGGCCAGATCGACATAGCGCTGCTCGCCTTCAATCTCGAATATTCGCTTGCCGGCGAAGGGCAGGAGGGGCTGAAAGCCTTCTCGGGGACCGTCTATATGCCGCCGTCGCTGGAACTCACCCATCCCGAACTCAAACCCGGCAGCGGCTCGATGCCCTTCCCGGCGGCCGAGATCGACCCGACCAAGGATGTGCTCATCAAGTGGTCGCAGGCCAATCCGGGCGCCGAAATGGACCTGACGCTGACCGGCGAGAGCGGGTCGGTGGTCTGCCGCGTTTCGGACGACGGCGAATTCACCATCCCGGTCGAACTTGTTTCGCAGATAACCTTCGGCACCGGCTTCAACGCCTTCGCCAACAACATCATCCTCGACCGGAAATTCTCCGAGAACATGGAAGGGGACAATGTCACCGCCGGCAGGTTCACCGCCGAGGAGATGATCACGGTGATGGTCAACACCGTCGCGGCGGCCGACACCGATCCGTCACCCGATGACGACGCGGTGCTGCCCGATAACTGAGAGCGTTCAGACGAATTTCTTAAAGACCGCCTCGTAGCCGTCCACCATCTTTTCCCACGAATAGTTCGCGGTGGTGAACTCTTTTCCCGTCCGGCCCAATTCCTTGAGCCGCGCCGGATCGGCGAGCAGTCCGGTGATGCGGCGCACCCATGCATCGGCGTCGCCGGGCGGCAGAAGCACGCCGTTGTTCCCGTCCCGCACCGCGTCGGTGATGCCGTCTATCTCGGCCGCCGCCACCGGCAGGCCGCAGATGGCCGCCTCGAGCGCCGCGAGCCCGAAGCCCTCCATGTCGCCTTCCACCTTTATATTGGGCATGACATAGAGATCGGCGCACAGAAGCGTCTGGATGAGATCTTTGAACGGCAGACCGCCGAGCCGGTAGGCGCGTCCCGCCATTTCGGGGCGGGCCAGTTCGCGGCGGAGCGCCGGTTCGTCGGTGGGCATCCCGAAGATGAGGGCGAGTTGGCGCCCGAGGTCGAACGGGAGGAGCCGCAGGAGGAAATTCTTGAATCCCATCGTCGCCGACGAGGGACCGATATGGAGGCAGACCACCTCGGGGTCGAGCCGGGGTAGCACCTCGCGGACGAACCAGTTGAACCCCTTGCGTGGCACCGGACGCCCGAGCATCACCAGCAGTTTTTTGTGCGAAAGATCGACGCCGAGCCGTCGCCCGATGACGGCGCGGTAGTTGGGGACCGCCGGCAGATCGCCGAGCGTCGTATCGACGCCGTTGGGGACCACCGTCACCTTCGCCGGGTCGAAGCCGCGGTCGGTGCAGGCCTTCGCGGTGGCGGTGCTTACGGCGATGACGCCGTCGTAGGCGGCGAAGCGCGGTATGATCCGCTTCTGGAACCAACCGGCCGGCATCACCACATCGAGCCCGTGAAGCGTCACGACGATGGGCAGATCGGTGATCGCGCGCAGCGGCAGCGAGAAGAAGCCCATGAGGCCGTCGTTGAGGTGAATGATCGATATGCCGGGGTTCTCCGCCAGTATCTTGCGCACCCGCCGTTTGAGCGTCAGGAAGAATTTCCATTTGCCGGAGTCGCCGCCGTGGATGAGGGTGTGGACCTTCACGCGGCGCGACATGCCGCGGATCAGTTCGAAGCTTTGCTTCTGCATCCCGCCGACCGAGGGAGGGTACTTATGAGTGATGAACAGGACTTCCATAGCTCTCGGCAACGACGGTGGAGGGATCGAGTTCCTTACGGCGGCGCATCATGAACAGCGAGAACACGAGCGTCCCCATCCCGAGCCAGAACAACTGCCGCGTGCGGCGCAGTATCGACACGCTGATCCACAGTTCGGCCCCCGGTACGCCGACCAGATCGAGCATGAGGCGGTTGGCGTATTCTTCGATACCGACCTGTCCCGGCACGAAGGTCCCCATCGCCTTGAAGAGCATGACGCCCACCTCCATCGCGATGCAGGAGAAGTAGGAGACATCGACGCCGAGGAAGGTGAGTATCAGGAAGAACTCGGTCGCGCCGCCCAGCCAGTGAACGAGCGTCAGGCCGTAGGCGCGGGCGAGATCCCTGCGCCGGTGATGGAAGAAATAGGAAAGATCGCCGTCGACCTTCTGCAGTTTCCGTTCGATGACCAGCAGCCCTTTGAACCACGGCAGGACCAGACGGAGGGTCGCCGGGAACAGCGCGAAAAACGAACGGCCGCGCGAAAGACGGTAGAGAAAAAAGGCCGCGCCCGAAAGCAGTCCCGTCGCGACGACGGCCATGACCGCCTTACTGCCGGCGAAGTTCAGTTTATCGAGGAACAGCAGGATCCCGAAGCCGATCAGCGTGCCGCTCGAGAGCCAGACGGTGAGCCGCGCGATGGTCAGCGCGGTGATCGAACGGCTGTAGGGGACGCCGCGGCGCGACAGGACCACCGCCTTCATCGTTTCGCCGGCGAGGAAACTCGTCGGGTTGATCTGGGCGAGGCTCTCCCCCATGAGCCGTATCAGGAACAGGCGGAAGATGCCGATAGGGGGTTTTTCGAGGAAGCAGTAGCGCCACGCGGTGGTGACCAGCAGCTGCGCCGTGAGCGTCACAAGGATGATGAAGAGGAATTTGTAGCCGATGCCTCCCAGTTGCTGGGTGATGCGGCCCAGATCGGAGGCGCTCACGAACCACCAGATGAGGAAGAAGCCGAGGATGAGGAGCGATATCTTCGCCAGACGACCGATGATAGCCTTTATTTCGGGTCTATACAGCAATCTCATGCGCCTTCTCCGGTGCGGTGGCGGGGGCGAAACGGCCGGCGATCCGCTCGTAGGAGGAGAACATATCCTCGCAGAGCGTGTCCCACTGCTGACGGTGGGCGTATTCGGCGGCGCGGCGCGACATCACGGCGGCCTTTTTCGGATCGTCGAGTATCCGCGCTATCTTCTGATGGAAGTCGTTCGGATCCTTGGGCGTCGCGTGGAAACCGGTGAGACCGTCCTTCACGATACCCTTCGGCCCCCCCTGCGCCGCGACCACCGGCGTGAGGCCGGAGGCCATCGCCTCGAGGACGACATTGCCGAAGGTCTCGGTGATGGACGGGAAGATGAACACATCGCTCGATGCATATACCTTCGCCAACTCCTTTTTGACCAGTTTGCCGGTGAACACCGCGTCGGGCATGAGCCGTTCGAGCTCGCGCCGCCGCGGGCCGTCGCCGGTGACGACGAACCGGACATCGGGATGGGTCTCGGTCAGCAGATCGTAGACCGCCGCGAGCGTCTTCAACTCCTTTTCCCACACCAGCCGGCTGACGAACAGCACCCGCCGCGTCGCCGCGCCGCAGAGTTTGTCCATGAAGACCGGGTCGCGGTTGTCGGGGCTGAACAGCGTCGTGTCGATGCCGCGGCCCCAGATGACCATCCGCCGCCGCTCGATACCGCAGTCGAGCAGTTCGTCCATGATGCTCTCGGTCGGCACATAGACCAGATCGCACTTGTTGTAGAACCAGTTCATGTAGCGCCGGCCGCCGCGGTCGAGCAGGCGCGAGAAGAAGGGCAGATAGCGGAAATAGTATTCGATGTAACTGATGAAATGGGTGTGGTAGGTCGCGAGCACCGGTATCCCCTGCTCCTGACCGTAAGCGAGGGCGTAGTTGCCCAGTGTGAAGGGGGTGGTCAGGTGGATGATGTCGGGCTGGAAATCGTCGAGCGCCTCACGGAGCTGGCTGTTGAAGAAGGGGAGCGAGATGGGGTAGTCGGGGTTGGTGGGGAAGGCGACCTTGGGGACCACCACCACCGGGAAGGGGAGTTTCACATTCTCGCTGGGGGGATAACTCGTGATGAAGAGATACTCGAACCGTTTTTTGGGGATGCGGTCGATGATCTGGTAGAGGGTGTTGGTGACGCCGTCGAGATGCTCCTTGAGCACTTCGCTGAAAAGCGCTATTTTTATCGGCCGCTTACCGCTCACGGGTCTCCGCTCCTACCTTACATTAAAAGGCCGCGTGTAGAAGCAAAGACCATGCCGGGCACAACTACTTACTTTTATTCGATTTATCTTTTAAGCGAAGGTAAAGCCGCTTTACGCCGTCCGTCGGAGATGTAAAAAAACTTTACGAAGCGTCGGCTCAGCCCCGTGCGATCTCGGCGCCGTTAAGAAGGGCGCGCCATGACAGGGGAGCGATCTTCCGGAACATCGCCGAGATGCCGCAATACTTCTCCTGCGACAGTGTGATCGCGCGTACCAGTTTGTCGGGATCGCCCGTCCCCTCGAACAGATAGGTGATCTCGAAGGCGGTGAAGACCTTCGGATGTTCGTCGGTCAGCGGCGCCTCGACCTCGATGCGGAACAGCTCCGGCACCGGCGCCCGCATCTTCTCGAGGATGGCGATCACATCGATGCCGGTACAGCCGGCTACCGACTGCAGGAACAGATGTTTGGGGGTCTCGCCGCAGGCGGCGTTCGCCGCCAGTCCCGCCGGATCGGTCACGAGCACTTTGACCGGCAGGTCGCTTCCCGTCTCAAAAGAAACGCCTTCCCGGTGAGTCAGCCATACCTTCATGTCAGCCTCCGTAAAAAGAGAGGTATCGTTATAGCCGGTTCGCGCCCGGAGGTCAAGAGAGAAGGTCGGAAAAAGTTCAGCGGATCGTTGAGGGTCGCCTGCTCCGCCGTTCCTCCGATAAGGGCCATACACCGCCCGATGCCGCCGATGCCGTCAGCCGATTTTTTTGTATCAGAAACAAGGACCCGCTGATACTTTGTCTGGGGGTGGGAGGGGTTGGCTCCGTATCAGCGGGCAATTATGTATAACGGGTATAGTGGAGAATGTCCAGAAATATCGGGGCCTGTATTGAAATAAATATTTGGGGGAAAACGATACATATACAATACGGTGGTCTCTCCTCTAACTGAGATCACTGGGTCCGCCCCGCCGGTCGTTGCGCGGCGGGGCGGGTAGGGGGGGTGGAAAGGTGTTACCGGATCGTTATCCTGCGCGGCTTTTTCTCCTCGCTTTTGGGGATGGTCAGGCGCAGGATGCCGTCCCGGAACTCGGCATCGACCTTTTCGGTGGCCACCTGATCGGGCAGCGAAAAATTGCGGCAGAACCCGCCGACATACGATTCGCGCCGGTGGACATTCTTGCTCTTCTCCTCGCGGGTCTCCTTCTTTTCGCCCGAGATCGACAGCACGTTGTTGCGGATCTCGATGTTCACCTGTTCCTTCGACATGCCCGGCAACTCCGCCTTGATGAGGTAGGCATCATCGGTCTCCTCGATGTCGACCTTCGGCCAGCCCTCGCTCACGGCGTAGCCCAGCGCATTGTCGAACAGGTCGCTGAACAGATCGCCGAACAGACCGCCGTACTGACGGCTCATCAGATTCCGTTCGGGGTGTTCATACCTCTTGATCATCGACATGGCTTCCTCCTTCCAAAGGTTAGGGTTGATCGGGGTTCCAAAGAACCTGTCGCGAATTTTTAGATAGACACGAAAGCCGGCGAGTCAAGTCCCCGTCCGCCGGAGAAATTGCTTCCCGCCCGGAGCCGGTTATAATGTCCCGTTCGTTCATCACGGGAGGGACCCATGAGGCTGTCCGCGCTCTGCGCCGCGCTGTTGCTTTTCCTGAGCGGTTGCGTTACCGAAGAGGAGGGCTGTTTCTACGACGAGGATTGCGGCGAAGGCTTTATCTGCGATACGGCGACCGGCGTCTGTCTGCCGGTCGAGGAGGGCGACGCCTATCCCGCCGACAAGGACCAGACCCTTCCCGACACCGCCGAGGTCGACATCGTCGATGTTGATATCGTGACCGACGATGGGGAAAAGGACGATAAGGACATAAACGACATAAAGGAAGAGGAGGCTGACGGAGACACCGCCGTGGCCGATGAGGACATGATCGTCACCGACGACACCGATACCATCGACGCCGACACCATCGATATAGATGCGGTCGATGCCGATATCGTCGATACGGACACCACCGATGTGGATAACGCCGATGACGACATCGTTGAAGTCGACGCGGTCCCCGATGCCGACGCCGCGTGCAATTCCTGCACCTGCGAGGACTGTTCGGGTCACGGCGCCTGCACCACGGCCAACGGCTATGTCGAATGCCTCTGCGATACCGGCTATGCCGGAGGTTCCTGTCAGCAGTGCGATATCGAGTGGCAGGATCATAACGGCGACGGCATTTGCGAGGCCGACAACTGCGTCAACGCGACCGATCCGATAGACGGCTGGCTCGACTGCGGCGCGCACGGGGTCTGCACCGACTGGAGTTTTGAAGCCGACTGCGACTGCGATCTCTATTGGACCGATATGAACGGCGAGTGCGACTACTGCTTCGCGAGCGATCCGAACGACTGCAACTGAATCACCCGTTCTTCATCGTGAAGGCGCCGTGCGGGCAGTACCGGAGACAGAGTCCGCAGCCGGTGCACTTGGCCGCATCGAATACGACCGTGCCGCCGCCGCCGAATATGCCGAAAAATCCGCCCGACCCGCCGGTCCGTTCGACCGCCTTGGCGGGGCAGGTCTTCACGACGGGGCAGAAGGGACTGTTATCGCACTTCGCTTCATGGAACACCGCTTTCTTCTTCGCCATATAAGCCTCCCGACTGATGGTTGCTAGTGGCAAACGGTTTATAGTCGCCGGAAATTGAAAGTCAAGAGGCGGAATTCGGGCATGCTGTTGGCGCGTCCTTAGCGGGTGGACGGTGACTTCTTCTTGACCGTCTTCTTCTTGGTCTTTTTTTCCCGCCCTGTCAAGGGAGGGGTAGGGGCAGGTTTTCTCTGCGTCGGCTGGCACAAAACCCCCTTATTCCCCCTTGACAGGGGGACGCTGAGCATCTCCAGCAACTTATCCACGCGGTACTCCGACAGCGGCAGCGCGTCGAGTATCCGTCGGGCGAGGGTGGTGCGGAGCGCCAGTTCCTTTTTCTTCTTCGCCGCGGGCAGATCGCCGCGGAGGATGTCGAGCACCGCCATGACGAACAGGCCGTTCACGAAATGTTCGGCCGCCTCCTTGTTGAAGTAGCGGATCCCCTTGTATTCGTTCATCTGGAGGATGCGGTGCATATTCTCGTCGGCGAAGATATCGCTCATCATCGCGTGGCAGATATCTTCCGCGGGATACTGGCGCCACCAGTTCTGGTAGTGGACGAAGGCGCGGATGTGCCGCTGTTCCATCTCGGCGTGCCGTTCGCTGCGTCCCATCGCCCGGAACAGGTGCAGGAACACCTCCTCGAGCAGGTATTTCCTGAGTATCGCGTTGGAAGTCGGACCGTCGTTGCGGTCGAGCGTTATCTGCGACAGACGGGCGGTGAGGGTCCAGCCGAACATCATCAGGAGGGTGTGGATGTCGTCGCTGATGACCGCGGTCAGCCATTCCTGCGCCGGCGGATGAAGCGGGGTCAGATCGACGGCGGGCAGTTCGAGGAAGGCGGCCATGTCGTGGAGGAAGAGTCCCGCGAGCAGATCGGTGTCGCCGGCGCCGCCGTGGTAGAGCCGCAATTCCTCGAGGAAGGAGCGGTAGTGGGCGGCGAGCGGGAACAGGAGGTCGCGCGGCGTCCCGGCCCCTTTCTTCGCCGTCGTCGCCGTGGCGGTGCGGGCGGCGGCCAGTTTGCGGAAGGTGTCGGGGTCGGCGATGCGGCGGAAGGCGGCGTGGAGCGGCGCCAGCGTCAGCATCGTGAGGGCGCGGCCGATGTCGGGGACGCCCCGTCCGTCGAGCGCGTCATGGAGGGCGCCCCACGGTTCGGCGGCCGATCCGGTCACTTCGCGCAAGCCGACGAAGACCTGATATTTGTAGGCCCCAAGCGTCGCGCAGAAGCCCTGTCCGTTGAGGTCGTCGATGCGCCGGATATATTCGAGATCGGTGATATGATCGCGCAGGAGCAGATAGCGCTCCGCGCCGGGGGTGAGCCCGAGCCCCTCGACGAGCGTCCGCTGGATTATCCGGCCGCCTACCTTGTCGAGGAACCCGACCGATGTGCGGACCCGTCCCGTCGTTTCGCGGAACTTGTTGTTGAACAGGATCAGCGCCCGCTCCTCGCCGTGCCGGTTGGAGTAGGCGTAGACATGCTCGTCGACCGTGCCGTCGTCCCGCTGGAAGTCGTAGAGGAAGAAGTTGTCGACCCCGGCGAACAGCCACCGTTTCCGCAGCAGCGGGAAGACCTCCCGTTCGTGGCGCTGGACCAGATGGTGGTCTATCGCCTCGTTCCAGTAGGCTTTATGGTATTCCATCCCGTATTTCTCGGTGAAGCCCTCTATCTGGCCGTGGCCGAACATCGGGAGGCCCGGCATGGTCGCCATAAGGAGGCAGACGCCGAAATACTTGTCGTCCCTGCCGAACTGTTCGACCGCCGTCTTTTCGTCGGGGTTGTTGAGGAAGTTGACGAACCGCTGGAGGATGTGCGGATCGAACTCGAGGACGTTGCGTATCGAGAGACGGTACTGATCGTTCTCCTCGTTCTTGAGGAAGTGCATGAAGGCGCTGTTGTAGACGCGGTGCATCCCGAGGGTGCGGACGAAGTAGCCCTCCATCAGCCAGAAGGCCTCGGCCAGCAGCAGCGTGTCGGGCAGTTCGGCTTGTACCCGGTCGACCACCTCGCGCCAGAATTCGTTCGGGATCTTTTCGTTGAACTGGTCGCGGGTCAGGGCATGTTCGGCGCGCGACGGGATATCGCCGCCGCTCCCCGGCTCGGGGAACCAGAGCCGCTGATAATGCCGTTTGGCCAGCGTCATCGCGGCGTCGAAACGGATGACCGGGAACTGCCGCGCCACATGGAGGATGGTCTGAATGACCGCTTCGCGCACTTCGGGTTTGGTGTAGTCGAGTTGCGCGGTGTCGTTCCACGGGTAACTCGTGCCGTCGTTGCCGTGATAGATGTAGCGGACATCGTTATAGCGGAAATCGACCCGCTTGAAGGTGACCGCCGCATCGGTCTTGTCGTAGTAGCGGTCCTCGATGTAGATGCCGAGGTGCTCCTCGGTCGAGAGGTTCGGGCCGTTGTAGGTGTACGACGGGAACGGCGGCTGAGGCGTCTGGAGGAACCAGTCGGGGTGATGGTGGATCCAGCGCGAATCGATGGCCATGTGGTTGGGGACCATGTCGCTGGCGAGCCGGATGCCGCAATTCTTCGCCCGATCCTTCAGCGTCGCCAGCGCCGTTTCGCCGCCCAGTTCGGCCGCGATGGTGTAGTCGTGCAGTGAATAGGCCGACGCGGCCGCTTCGGGATTCCCCATGATCCGTTTTATGGTGCGGCTCGCGCTCGACCGTTCCCACACGCCGATGAGCCACAGGCCGGAGAAACCCCAGCGGGCGAGTTTCTTGAGTTCATCCTCGGGGATATCGTCGAGCCGGGTCAGGTGTTTCCCGTACTGTTTCGACAACTGGTCGAGCCAGACGAAGGCGTTCTTGGCGACCATCACGAGGTTGGGCATCCAGTCGCGGTCGGGCGAGAAGGCCTCGTATTCGTGGTCGCGCCATTCGGAGCGGGCAAAACCGCCGCCGCGCAAACTCTCGCCGGTGATGACCTCGCCGTGTCCCTCGACCGGGAAGAGCGCCTTTTCCTCTTCGCGCAGCATATCGCCGCCGGTCAGCACCTTCATGAAGTGGCCGCCGACGAACTGGAGTCCCCACGCCTCGCGGATGAAGCGCAACTGGTCGGCCAGCGAGTCGGGACTGCTGAGTCCCGGCGCCATGAGAAGATCGATCAGGTTCTTTCCGCCGGGGCCGAAGGCCGGTTTCTGCGCGAAAAATTCGCCGAGCGCCGCGGTCATCTCGCCGTACCGGGTCGTTTCGCGCAGCGGCGCGTCGCTGAAAAGTTCTTCGTAGCGTTTGAAGGCGGGGTTGCGGTTGGCGATATGGAGCATCAGCAGTTCTTCCAGTTCCACTTCCGGCGCCGGATCGTCGCCGCACTTCCCGGCCAGATAGTCCGAAAGACTCATCTCGCCGCGGTAGACCGGGAGCGGCGGGAACTCCTCGGCGAAACGGCGGACCAGCGCGTCGGTGTCGTCGCCGAACCGTTCGCGCAGGAAGGAGAGCGCCTCGGAAAAGAGGGTCGGCACCACCTGCGTGCGGTAGAGCCGCACGACATGGTGGAGCACCTCGTCGATGAGCGCCATGGCGTTGAGATGGCCCGCCTTCACCGCCTGTTCGGGGTGGTTGACGAGATCCTTCTGTTCGTTCATCGTATGGGCGAAACGGCGCACCGCCGCGTAGTCGGGGAAGACCACGTTGCCCGACAGGGTGAATATCCGCTCCTCGAAACGGTAGCGGTCGCGGCTGGCGCGCGAGACATGGAAGTGGCGGAGGTTCCGGTCGGGACGGGCTGAGGCCGTCGCCGGTTCAAAGCGGGTGAGGGTCAGCAGCAGTCCGGGAAAGGCGCGATTCTTCATGCGGGACCCCGTATTCGTTGCAACGGTTCACCCTATCCGAAAGCGGCGGGCAAGTCAACTTTGCGTAGTAGTGGTTGTGGATCACGCCTTCACGATGGCCGTGTCGTAAAAATAGAGCTTGGGCGGCCGGATCAGCCGTTTATTGAAATTGCGGTGATCGGGGGTCAGCTTGAAGCTTTCTGCACAGCAGTTAACATGATAACATTGTTGGGATATACGCGCATCTTGACGGATTGCAAGTTAAAAATGCAATCTGTCAGACACTGGGCTTTTCGCTTTTTCTCAGGCGAAGTCTCCGAAAGAGCAGGAACGGCTTCTCGATGCGCTCGGCAATGCGGGCTTCGATGCCAATATCGCCATCGCCGCTTCGTACCGGCAGGCGGCCGATCCGGTCGTCCGGGCATCGGTTGCCAATGCCATCCGCTATGTGCAGAACCCCGAATCGGAGGAGTTGCTGTTCGACCTGATCACCGATAAGGACCCAACGGTCAAGATGAACGCGATAAACACCCTCGCCGAATACCGGCTCTCCCCTCCCCTGCTCGACAAACTACGCACCTATGTGACGGACGGCACGATACCGGCCGACAACTACCTTGGTCTCATTCAAGTGCTTGCGGGGTACGGTGCTTCGAATCAGAATGTACGCGGCATCCTTGAAACGATGCAGAAAAAGCCGTTCCACAATCCCGAGGTCCGGGCGCGGCTCAATTCAATGCTTCAGGGAAAGAAGTAGTCAGCCGGTTACTGACATCGCGCGTAATCTTGTTCTTCGGCGGTGTCACCGGTGGCTGTCGTTAGTTTTCCATTCTTTTTTAAGTACTCGATAGGAGAAAAATCGGTGATACAGTTGCCTTCTAATGCAACACGATCAAGATTCAAAAGACTTTTTAACGATTCAATATTTTCTATGTAGTTGTTATACAAAGACAAATTTTCCAGCCCCGTTGCAAGGGATGCCGGTTCAACATCTCTTATCTTGTTTCCATATAGATTCAGCCTCCTAATGGCGCCCATCTTGCCCACAGAAGATATATTCTCTATGATATTGGCGGGCAAATACAGTTGTACGAGATTAGGCAAATCTTCCAAAGGCGACATATCCGAAACCCCCCCTCCCCCTATGTCTAACTTTTCTAGGGCAGAGAGAGATCTCAACGGTTCAAGGCTCGTTATAGGATTCCCATTAAAATCCAACTCCACTACCCACGGCATCTTTTCGAGGCCGGTCAGGTCGGTGATACCGGTAGAGATGCATTCGATCCTTGAAAGATTGTACACATCCATTACCCGTATCGGATACCCGTCAGGCACAAAAGCTCTCGTCCGTATGCAACTCTCCATTTTAGGATCTGGGAAGTTAATAATGGTCTCATCCTGCGACGGGTCGTAGGTGGGATCCTCTCCGGGGCCGCAGGCGGCTATGAGGAAAAGTAGCGGCATGAGTCGTATGAGGCGTTTCATGGTCCCTCCGTTCCGTGGTCCGGGGTCATCTTATAGCGATTTGTGTTCCGGTGTCAATCTAGTTGTTCAGCAGTTTTACCCCTTCGCCTATCGAGATGAGATTAAACTTCAGCGGTTTGATCGGTATCAGGTTCGGGAAGGTCATCTTGATGAGCGGGTCGAATTCGTAAATCTTTTTCTTCACATTGAATTCTATCGCTATCGGTTTCTTCCCTATCCGCCCGTTCGCTTTTACATACACATAGCCGGAGAGGAGTTCGAATTCGGGTATCAGGGTGCTCCGCAGGTAGAAGTTCACCGCTACGCCGTCCATTTCCAGTTCCGGTTTGAGCATGGCTTGTACTTTGAAAGGGGCGTAGATGTCGAATACTTCCACTTTGCCGCCTATCACGATCTTGAGTGCGATGAAAGTGTAGTCGAAGCCGAGGCCCACTTCGAGGAAGGCGGTGGTAACGAGGTAGGGGCCGACGCTCGCTCCGGCGGTGAGGCCGGGTCGAATAACTTGCAAAGCGCTTATTAGTTGGATATAGTGCGCGTCGTGCGCTAACGGAAGGAAACGGATGTTCACCGGCATCATAGAAAAGACGGGCGAAGTCGCCCGGTTGACCGCAACGGGACCCGAGCGGACCCTCACGCTGAAAAACCCTTTCGGTAGCGACATCAAGACCGGCGACAGCATCGCCGTGGACGGCGTGTGTCTCACCGTTACCGCGTTCGACGCAAAGCAGATGAGCTTCTTCGTCTCGGCCGAAACGGTGAAGAAAAGCATCGCGGCCAACTACAAGCCGGGAACCGTGGTCAACCTCGAACGGGCGCTCCTTTTCGGCGGGCGGCTCGACGGCCATATTGTCACCGGTCATGTCGACACCGTGTCGCGCATCGCGGCGGTCAAAAAGATCGGCGCGGGTATCGAGCTGACCATAGCGATACCGGCCGAGTTCCGTCATCTGGTGGTCGACCGCGGTTCGCTGGCGGTCAACGGCATCAGCCTCACCATCGCCGAATTGCGCGGCGGGACGGCGGTCGTTTCGCTCATTCCCGAGACGCTGGCGCGGACGTCGCTGGCGGCGGGGGTGAAGGCGGGAGACACGGTGAATCTGGAATTCGACCTGCTCGGGAAATATGCGGCGCGCCTTCTTTCTCCGCAACTGCGCGACGAGAAACTGCGCGCTCTCATCGAAAAATTGTAGACCTTCGGGGGAGGTGACCATGTTCCGTACCGTAATACTGGTGGCGCTGTTCACCACCCTGCTGATCACCGTCCTGCTGTTCGCCCTCAAGAACGGCCAGACGGTGCCGGTCGATCTGGTGGTCACCCGGCTCGACGCGGTGCCGCTGTGGGTGGTGATGGTCGCCGCCTGCGCCGTCGGATCGACGCTCGCGACGCTGGTCTTCGCGGTGGTCTTTTTCAGCCTCTATTTCGCTAAACGGATGGTCGAGAAGGAACTGCAGAAGACCCGCGCCGAACTGGCGGCCCTCACAGTCAAAGAATCGGCCGATAGGGGCGCGATCCGCTGATGGATATCGTCTATCCGCACATCCGCGAGGTGCTGATAGCGGCGGCGCTGCTGATCACGCTGTTGCTGCTGCTGCTGCGGATGATCTGGTCGCGGCGGCGGACCGCCCTGCGGATACGGCACGACATGCTGTCGATCCTGCCGGCGCTCGACCGGTGCCTCGCGGGGGACCACGGCGAACTGATCCGGTGGCTGCGCCGCGCCGCGCGCCGCTATCCCGACGAGGTGCGCAGTTACATCCTGCTGGGCGATCTGCTGCGCCGGGAGGGGCCGCTCAAGGCGAACATACTCCACCGGACGCTTCTCTACCGCAAGAAACTGACCGACGGCGACAAGGCGGCGATACTGCTCGCGCTGGGACGCGATCACCGGGCGCTCGGCGAGGGACAGAAGGCGCTCGCGGCGTTCAAGCAGAGCATCGCGGCGGCGAAACTGCCGGCGACCCTGCGCGAACTGATCGAACTGGAACTTGCGGCGGGGCTCTTCGATGACGCCCTGTTCCATCAGAAGGAACTCAACCGGCTCGCCGGGGGTGACCGGGCCGAAGGACTGCGGGCCGTGATGCTCGACGCGACGGCGGCGGCCATCGCGCAGAACCGCGCCGCCGAGGTGCGGCGCTGGGTGGAACTGATCGTCCGCCACGAGGGCGATACCGATCTGGCCCGCCTGCTCGGGGTGTTCCTCGCCGTCTTCGAGGGAGAAACGGCGCGGGCGGGCGAACTGGCCCGGGAGTTCCTCGACCGTCATCCCGGCGAGGAGGTGACACTCCGGTTCCTCCTGCGGGGAATGCCGGCCGGGGCGGCGCTCGCCCGGAACCTGCCGGGGCCGTGGGCCTCCGTTTTCGCGGCGCTCGCCGGCGAAGAGAGGCCGCTTACGCCCGCCGAACTGGCGGTGGTTGATAAAAGAACGGTTTTATACTATCATCTCGCGGCGCGCCATCTCCCGGCGGGGGAGGCGCGCGAACTCGCGGCGGCGGTCGGCCGGAAGGAACGGTTGTTCGTGTGCGGCGCCTGTGACCGGGCGCTGACCGGAACGATTCTTTCCTGTCCCGGGTGCGGCCTGCCGCTCGCGGTCAGACCGGGCAACATCTGAAGGAGGCATACTCATGAAACGCGGGACCCTGCTCGCGGCGCTGTGCGGCGCCCTGCTGCTGCTGACCGCCTGCGACGACGCGGGCGACGGAAAGAAGACGATGCCGGTGGACGAGTTCTTCGAGACCTATCTCAAGACGCTGTGCGACAGTTCGTCGAAGTACAGCGACGGCATCATCACCGCCTCCAACAAGGCCTCCTGTGCGCAGGCCATCATGGAGAGCCTCTTCGCCTACGATTTCTTCCATGCCGGGCGGCCCACCGTTTTCAAGCAGAAGGTCTATCTCCTGCGCAAGGCCGAAACGAAGAAGTGGCTTTCGATAGACGCCGAACAGGCGCAGAAATGCTTCTCGACCGTCGGCCAGATGCAGCCCTACAACCCGCTCAACATCCAGTTGTTCGACATCGCCGAGTGCGCGATCGCCTTCGAGGGAGAGAAGATCATCAACGATCAGTGCTATCAGGACGAGGAGTGCGACGACGGCTGGTGCAACCTGTCGGGCGGCGCCTGTCCGGGTCGCTGCGTCCTCTACCGCCAGCAGGGGGAGCCGTGCAATGAGAACCTCGACCGCTGTGAACCGGGCTATACCTGCCTGTCCTCGGGCTGTTCGCGTCTCTCGTCGGGGGCGAAAGGGGAGCCCTGCATGGCCGACGAACACTGTGCGAGTTATCTTTACTGCCGCAAGGGTTCGGAGACCGACGCGACCGGCATCTGCTTCGAAAAGAAAGGGGTGGGCAAGAGTTGCGAAGAGCCGCGCGAATGCCTGACCGGCCTGACCTGCATCGAGGAGACCTGTCAGGGTCCCGAGATACCCGACGCCGTCGGCGCCGACTGCAGCGCGTCGCTTCTGTGCAACTACTTCTCGCGGCTCGAATGCGGCAAGACCGGCGAAAACACCTTCGCCTGCCGTTACTTCCCGGCCAACGAGGGGGATCCGTGCACCTTCCAGTGCGGCAGTCAACTCTACTGCAGTCCCCAGACCTATTCCTGCACCTACTTCAGCAAACTCGAAGAGCCGTGCGGCAAATACTACCAGTGCTCTTCGCTCTACTGCGGCGATGCGGGCTTCTGCGATATGCCCGAATGCGAGCAGACCATAGAGTAGGCCATGATGACGCGCATCCTCCTTTTTCTTCCCGCGGCGCTCCTCTTTTTCTCCTGCGCCGCTCCCCGTCCCGCCGTCGTGCCGCCCGTTGCGGCGCCGACGCCGGTCGTCGAAAAAAAGGTCGAGCCCCCGACCCCCGCGGATGAACCGGCGACCCCGGCCGACGAACTGCTTCTGCGCGATCCGGCGACCGGCGCCGTATCGTCGCTGGCCGAACTCGCGGCGGGCGGACCGGCGCTCATCGACCTTTCGGCCAGTTGGTGCGAGCCCTGCGTTGCCCTCACCGAACGGCTCAACACCCTTCAGCAGAAATTCGCGGGGCGCATCCGTTTTTTCATGGTCCTTCAGAAAGGCGACGCCCCCGACCGCCTGCCGGGACTGCCCGAATACCCGGTCTATCAACTGGAGCGGGCCCCCGCGCCGCTGGGGATAACGCCGCCGCAGATACTGCCGACGGTGCTGGTCTTCGGCGCCGACGGAACGGTCGCGGCCGAACTGGAGGGACTCTATCCGGGGTTGTACTATTACGGTGTCATCGCCGATGTGACGGCCGGTAACTAGGAGCGGTACCTCTCCGTCACCCGCTCGACTATCCGTATCTCGTCGTGGGTCAGCCGGAAATGCTGGTACATATCGCGGTCGAGGTTCCGCCGTTCGCGCTCCGCCTGCGCCGATATATCCTTTTGGGCGTTCTCCGGAGAACAGAGCAGGTGCCGCAGATTCTCGACCGCCTGCGCGACGATCTTCTGGACATGTTTCTTGGCCGGCACAAAGGGAAGATTGTTGAAGTTCTTCTTGAGGAACTTGTTATGGTGGGGGAACTTCAGCGTGTAGTAGAACAGCATCACGTTCGAATTGAAGTAACCCTCGGCGAACTCGAGCGATATCTCGTCGCTTTTCGGGATGATCCCGGCGATGTCGCTCATAAAATGGAGCCCCGTCCGGTCGATGCACATCACCGGCCGCACCGACAGATAGCGGGCGATGAGTTTATGCCGTTCGAACTGCGCCGCCGCCGGCAACTGGAAGAAGAACTCCTTGTCGGGGATGATCCACGAACCGGGCGCCGGATCGGTGAAAGGGACCACCTCCTTGCCGCGGATGAAGGGCTTATAGCGGTTGGAGCGGCGCATGGTCTCGATGGGCGGCTTAATTCCCTGTTCGGGGAACATTCCGATGAAGAAATCGAAATGGTCGGCGCATGTGCCGTCGGCCAGCGACTCTATCTTCTGGAGCAGATGTATCTCCTCGTGGGCGAGGCTGTCGTTGAAGGTGAGCAGGTTGTTGAAGGTGATGAAGTCGCCGGGGACGCTCGAGAAGGTGCCGGCCACCGTATCGGTTATCGTGACGGCCCGTTCCGGTTCGGCGGGGCGTTTCCTGCCGAGATGAAGTATCAGTTTCTGCCGATCCTTGGTTATCTCGCGCAGGGAGAACAGGTCGTAGAGGAACTTTTTGGCTTTTTTGGTCCCGGGAGAGACGAGGAAATTCTTCTTGAGGTGAAACAGGTAGGAGCCCTCCTCATGAAGCAGCAGCGCGATATTCTTGAAAAAACCCTCCTCCGGCAGGGCCGTCACCACCGCTTCGTCGAGGATGAGGTCGAACCGGTAGGGCTTTATCTTGCTCTGATCGGTCGACAGCAGGTCGAAAATGGTCGCCTGCACCGATATCTCGACCGGTTTCTCCTTCGAGAGGGGGTAGCAGAGGACCGCGGGGAAAGGACTCTGGAACGCCCCCTCGTCATGGTAGGCGAAGTGGAGCGCGTGACCCTTTTCCAAATGATAGGGAAGATAGACGGCATCCGAAAGGAACAGGATGTCGTGACGGTCCGTGGCGTTGCGTGGTGACGCCTCCATCGGCGCGGGATTGGGGAGCGACAGAAGATAACTGACCGACCACGACGAGACGACTTCCCGTTTCAGACGGTCGCTGAAACGGCTGTTTATCTTCACGAAGTCATCGGCCGATATGCCGGCCAGCAGGGTCGGCGAGAGCCGTTTCCCCGACACCGTAAAGTAAAAGCGGTTGAGGAGGAATGTGTAGGGGTCGGTCGCGATACCGGTTTCGCCGCAAAAGGAGCGAATGTCCTTGAATAATTTCAATAACTTCTTTCTTTTATCCATGGAAAATACCCCATTCGGTGCTTCGATACTGTATAACCATTGAAGAGAAATTGCAAAAAAAATCTTTTAGTGAAAAAAAACGGGGCCGTTGCCGGCCCCATCAGGGAATTCAAAACCGCCGAACGGCTTAGTTGTCGGTCAGCAGTTCGTCGGTGACTTCGTTGTCGGTCTCTTCCTCGTCGGGAAGTTCGCCCACGCCGAATTCATCCTTCATGTCTTCGCAGTCCATGA
>ERZ1645192.420-NODE-420-length-34864-cov-8.218564_pt1 | contig 34864 bp, 35 predicted proteins | sample MGYA00575354_ERZ1645192 | MGnify/ENA primary metagenome ERZ1645192 (study PRJEB40844, sample SAMN11349763) | freshwater sediment metagenome | isolation source: river sediment | host: Sediment | place: India: Faizupur Khadar , New Delhi | collected 2017-02-21 ...
CAACTCCCCCTCCTACGATTGTCGTTGTCGATACTCAGTCTTACTTGTATACTATTCTTACATCTCAAACCGGGATGCAAGGAGAAACACCCATGCTGGCAAATACCATTGCAAAATTAATCACTGAACAAATCAACAAAGAGTTCTACTCTGCATATCTCTATCTGGATATGGCAAACTACTATGCGGGAAAAGGCCTGCTGGGCTATGAAAACTGGTTCAAGGTCCAGGCCCAGGAGGAGATGAACCATGCCATGCTCATGCGCCAATACCTGCAGAACAACGGCCATGGAGTAACACTCGGTGCGCTTGCAGACCCATCCAAGACCTACCCCGATCTCAAGGCGCCGCTTGTAGAGGCCCTGAAGCATGAGGAGTTCATAACGGAATCGATCAATACCATCTATGAGGAAGCTGTCAAGGTTAAGGATTTCAGGACGCAGCAGTTCCTCGACTGGTTCATCAAGGAGCAGGGAGAAGAGGAGATGAACGCTCAGGAGAATATCCAGAAGTTCGAAGTCTTCGGCTCCGACGCCCGCGGCCTGTATCTGCTCAACCAGGAGCTCGCGGCCAGGACCTTTACGCCCCCCTCTCTTGTACTGTAAAGCAGTGTGTACGGACCTACCCGCCCTTACAAGCAGGCGGGTAGTCTGTTCTTGGAGAACATAAAGGAGTGTCCATGCACGTAAAACCCATAAAACGCATCACAGGAGGAGCCGTACAGTATGACGGAGCCGGTGTGAAACTGGTCCGGGTAATCGGCTATCACGATGTCCAGGAGTTCGATCCCTTCCTCATGCTGGACGCTTTCGACTCTGCCGACCCGAAGGACTATCTGGCAGGGTTTCCCTGGCATCCCCACCGTGGCATAGAAACGGTCACCTACCTTATCGAAGGGGAGATCGAGCACGGGGACAGCATGGGCAACAAGGGCTCGATCAACGATGGATGCTGCCAGTGGATGACCGGCGGCAGCGGCATCATCCATCAGGAGATGCCCCAGGCCAGCAAGCTGATGCTCGGCACCCAGCTGTGGATCAATCTTCCCAAGAAGGACAAAATGGCAGACCCTGCCTACCGTGACATCCGTGAACATCAGATTCCCGTCGTTAAGGCACAAGGTTCTGAAGTCAGGATCATCAGCGGTTTTTATGAGAGCACGTCAGGACCACTGCAGGGTGACTATGTAAAGACCCTCTATTTGGATATCAAGCTCGAACCGAATGCGACATGGAATCTTTCGCTCAATCCTGAGAACACCCTTTTCATCTACATCGTTCGTGGTTCGGTACATACCGGCGACCAAGAGGTTCCGTACCATAGGGCGGTACTTTTTGGAGAAGGGGACACCCTCTCGATGAAGGCGGGATTGGAGGGGGCGCGCATCTTCCTCTACAGTGCCAAACCACTTGGAGAGCCGATCGCATGGGCAGGCCCTATTGTCATGAACACCCGTGAGGAGCTCGCCCTCGCCCAGCGCGAACTGCGCGAAGGGACATTCATCAAGCACAAATAAAGTTCAGTCCTTCCTGTATTTCAGCTGCCCTTATGTGGGTGGCTGATTTTTTATAGACACAAAGAAGCTTTTGTTGACATTGTACTAATACACCAGTACAATAGTACAAGAAGGAGCACACGGTGGTTAAGCTGAAAGAAGAACCTAAGTTGGAGTTCAGCCTGGATATGAAGAGCGGAGTCCCGTTCTACAAGCAGATAATCTTCCAGGTGGAGATGGCCATTGCCGACGGCAGGCTGGAACAAGGTGCACAGTTGCCCACTGTCCGAAGCCTTGCCGTTGATTTGAGCATCAATCCGAATACGGTCGCCCGTGCGTATGCTGAAATGGAGATACGGAACATCGTAGTCACCCAGCAGGGGTCGGGAACCTTCATCAGCGACAAGAAAGTCACACTTGATGCAATTGAACGCGAACGCATCCTCTCCCAAATCACCAAGGAGTATCTTACCAAGGCTTCAAGCTACGGCTTCACCCTGGCGGAAATCCAGCAAATTATAGAAGACATAGGCGCCGAAGCACAGAAAAAAGAGGGAACAGTATGAACCTGTATCAGAAAAAAATTGAACGAATCAAAAACATGAAGGGGTTTGTCCTCAAGCGGGACTTCAGCTATGGATCGATCTCGTTTGTATGCTTGGCCGTATTTTTGGCCCTCGGGGCGGTTGTACAGCTGCTCGTCTACCCATACACCCAGCTGGATGCAATCGTGTCGGTAAGCACGGCAACCTTTGTCGCAGCCTTGGTTGTAACCATTTTTCCTCTCTGGGCGGTAGTGATGGCTCTCATTCTCATGCTGTGGGTTGGTGTCGTGGGAGGCCTCTCCCTTTATCTCTATCCCATCACGCTGCTGTCCACCCTTGGACTGCTGCTCTCCGCCTCATTCCAGCTGGTCTATCACTGGGACAAGGTCCTGATCCTGCGGTTGGGCAAGTTCCACAAGGTACACGGTCCCGGTCTGATCTTCCTCATTCCGGTGGTTGACCGTATTGCTGAATTCATCGATATGCGCATTCGGGCAACCGATTTCAGTGCAGAAAAGACCCTTACCAAGGATACGGTGCCGGTGCATGTCGACGCCCTCTCCTTTTGGATGATCTGGGATGCAAAACGGGCGATTCTTGAAGTGGAGGACTACACAGAAGCGGTGATTCTTTCGGCTCAGACGGCCCTTCGTGATTCGATCGGAAAGCATCCGCTCTCCAGTCTGCTCAGTGAACGCGAGGAACTGGGTCGGGAAATCCAGCAAGCCCTCGATGCAAAGACCAATCCTTGGGGTGTCTCGATTCTCTCGGTCGAAATCACCGACATCATCATTCCCAAGGAACTGGAGGACTCGTTGAGCAAGCAGGCTCAGGCAGAACGGGAGAAAGAGTCACGCATCATCCTTGGGGCTGCAGAGGTGGAGATTGCAAAGAAATTCACCGAGGCTTCGGCACAATATGCCAACGACCCGATAGCCTTGCAGCTGCGCTCGATGAATATGGTGTATGAGGGCATCCGGCAGAACAACTCCATGATGCTGATGCCCGCCTCCATTCTCGACCATATGGACTTCGGTGCCGTCATGGGTACGGCCGCCATGCAGAAGGTGGAAGAACTTAAGAACAAACAGGCAAAACCTGTTGAGGAAGATACCAAGAAATGATCAAGGTCGAAAAGGTAAGCCGTAATTATAAAACAGGTGAAAGCATTGTTCGTGCACTGAAGCAGGTCTCGTTGGAAATTCAGGACGGGGAGTTTCTCTCCATTGCAGGCCCATCTGGTTCAGGCAAGACCACCCTGCTCAATCTCATCGGCTGCATCGATGCCATTGATGACGGTGAGATCAGCATCAACGGACAGAAGGTGAGCACCATGAACAAGGAAGAGAAAACCACCTTCAGGAGACAGAACCTCGGCTTCATCTTTCAGACGTATAATCTCATTCCTGTTCTCTCCGCCTATGAGAATGTCTCCTTCGTCCTCTCCCTTCTTGATGTTCCTGAAGCAGAGGTGAAGCAGCGCACCTATGAGATCCTCAAGGATGTAGGGCTGGAAGGAATGGAGAATCGTCGACCAGCGAGGCTCAGCGGGGGCCAACAGCAGAGAATCGCCATCGCCCGCGCCCTGGTAAAGAGACCGCAGATCATCCTGGCCGATGAGCCGACAGCCAATCTCGACTCCAAGACCGGAGAAGAAATTCTCAAGCTGATGAAACGGATGAACGAGAAGTTCGGCACGACCTTCATCTTCTCCACCCATGACAAGATGGTCATGGAGTATGCCCGTCGTCTGGTGCAGCTGCATGACGGCTCCATCGTAAGCGATGAAAGGAGGCAGTGATGAAATTCATCCTGCAGCTGGCGGCAAAGAACCTGATGCGATACAAACGCAGGACGGCCATAACTGCTGTCGCCATCGCTTTTGGGTTGATGATGTATGTATTCGTCGACTCTCTGCTTGTTGGAGCTGAGCTTGAGTCGATGCGCAATCTTCGCTGGTATGAGACCGCATCGCTGAGGGTCTACGATACCGCATATTGGGAAGACCGATACTTCCTCCCTCTCGATGCGTCGATTGAGAAAGCCCAAGAGATTCTCGACCTGCTCAAGGCTGAGGGCATTGCCGCCACCGAGCGCACCCTGTTTGCCGCCGACATGATCCTCTACCAGGAGGACTTCGGAGAGGACGGAAATGTGAGCGTCCAAGTGACCGCCATCAATCCTGATACCGACTTCGAGGTGTATCGTTTTGAGGATACGCTGGTCGAAGGCCGGTTCCTGGAGAGCGGGGAAATGGACGGCATTGTCCTGGGCAGCTGGTTTGCCGAGGATATCGGGGCGAAGGTAGGCTACTGGGTCACCTTGGTCACCCGCGGCAAGGGCGGTTTCTATGAGGCTTTCGATATGGAGGTTGTCGGTATCATCAACTGCCCCAACCCCAATGTGAATCGTTCATTGGTGATGATGGATATCCAGGCCGCCGACCTCTACCTCGCCATGGAAGGTTCGGTCTCGAGCATCGATATCCTTCTGCCTGAAAAAAGCGATCTCAATGCAATAGTCGGCACCTTGCAACCGAAGCTTCAAGCCATCGATGCGAACCTGGCCGTCTACACATGGGAAGACCTTGCCCGCGACTATCTGGCGATCCTGGGGGCCAAGCAAGGCGGCACCGGCATGATCCTCTTCCTCGTCTTCATCATCGCGGCAGTCGGTGTTTCCAATACGATGTTGATGGCCATGTATGAACGGATGCGCGAGCTGGGCATGATGCGCGCCCTGGGCATGCGTGACCGACACATCCTGTTGGCCTTCCTTTTTGAGGCGGGCGGCATCGGGCTGCTCGGTTCGGTGGTCGGCATTCTGTTGGGTTGCCTTGCCAACCTGTACTTGGTGAATGTAGGGTTCGACTTCGGGTTTATGTTCAGGGATATGGATATCGGATTCAGAATCCAGAACGTCATGCGGGGCGCTTGGAGCATGCCTACCCTCATCAAGGCGTTTGCCAGCGGCATCGTCCTCTCCATGCTGGTTGCATTTTTCCCCATCCGAAGGGCATTGAAGCTGGACATCCCCACCTGCCTGCATCATCAATAGGAGATTTGGCAATGACGACTAAACTCCCTGCTGTGGCATTTCGCAATATCTTTCGCAATCTTCGCCGTTCCTCACTCTCTGCAATCGCCATTGCGGTATCGGCCATGGCCATCATGGCGCTGCTCGCACTGTTTGAATGCATGGAAGCGGATATGGAGACAAACCTGACCTCCTACTATACCGGCGAGGTACGAATCCGGCACGAGTCGTTCGAGAAGTATGAGCGGTACAACCCTCTGCATCTCAGCCTTGATGTGGATGCTGTGCTGCCGCTTGCAAAATCCGTCGAAGGTGTTGAAGCGGCGACCAGCCGAATCAACTTCCCGGCAAATCTTTATCTCGATGGGAAAAACAACGGTGCACTCGGCGTCGGCGTCGATTTTGCAACTGAAGCAGCCTTCATTGACTTTCCTTCCCTGGTGAGTGAAGGAAGGCTTCCCCAAAAGGGGAAAAATGAGCTGCTTATCGGAGCCATCCTGGCTCACGACCTTCAGCTTGAACTGGGTGACAAAATCACCGTGTTGACCTCCACAGCCCTGCGGGGATCGAACGCCATGACGTTTGAGATTGTAGGAATAGCATCGTTTCCTGTCGGCGGCTTGAGCTCGAAAACCCTCTACATCCCCTTGGACAGGGCGCAGTACATGCTGCGCATGGAAGGCCATACCCAGGAGATCCTCCTGCAGGTAGCCGATGGGTACAAGGAAGCAGACGTCGCCCAAGCAGTGAAGGAGTTGCTTGAGGCAGAGCTTGGGCTGGGAACCGAGACCAAGGCATGGAAGGATTTGAACATGATGTATTCCTTCCTTTCCATCGCCAAGTTCATCTACTACGTCATGGCCGGTGTATTCTTTGTACTTGGCAGCACCGTCATCATCAATACCACCATGATGGTAATTTATGAGCGGATGCGGGAGATAGGAACCCTTGCGGCCTTAGGCATGCAGGGCAAGGAGCTTACCCGGCTCTTCCTGCTGGAAGGGTCGTTCATCAGCATGGCAGGCTCCACGGTTGGAACCATCGCCGGACTCATCATCATCGCAGTCCTGGGCAAAGTCGGACTCAATTTCACCGAGGCAATGAGCGGGGTGGATATGGAAATCTCCTCCATCCTCTACCCACAGGTCAACTGGTGGATTGCTCTCTTTGTTTGGTTCTATGCCATTCTCACTGCCACGCTTTCAACGCTCATTCCCTCTCGAAGAGCATCAAAAATCCAGATTGTGGAGGCCCTGCGCTATGTCTAACCGTACTCGTGTCATCACAGCCACCCTGCTTTGCCTGCTCTGCATTCCACTCAATCTGAGTGCCATTACGGCAGATGAAATCATCAAAACCATGGATGGGATGCAAACCTTCGACACCTCCTATTCAACCGGGTCCATTACCACAACCGACCGCTTCGGTGCCAAGGTGAGCACCTTCAAGGCATGGACACAGGGCTCCAGCGACTCGCTGATAGAGTTCACCAGTGTTGCCGAACGCGGCCAGAAGATCCTCCGGACCAAGGGCAGCCTCTACCTCTTCTACCCCGATGCCGAGGAATTGATCAGATTGCAGGGAGCAGCGCTGAGGCAGTCGGTACTCGGCTCGGACCTCTCCTATGAGGATATGACCGAAGAGAAGAATACCCTGGACGATTATACCGTCCGCCTCGATGGCAGCCAGATCGTCAACGGACACGACTGCCATGTCCTGACCTTGACTGCCAAAACGCGTCAGGTCGCCTACCCCATCCAAAAAATCTGGGTGGACAAAGAGACATACCTGGTGTGGAAAGCTGCCTATTCCACCGCCCAAGGCAGACTGCTCAAGGAGATGGAGGTCCTGGATACCATCGTAGTCGATGGGCGCACCTTGCCCAAAGAGACCAAGATCGAAGACAAGATGAAGCGTGACAGCTCCACTGTCATGGCCTTGGATACATTGGAGGTAAACATCCCGCTCGACCGAAAAATCTTTACCTTGGAGAACCTGACATGGTAGGAAAACAACTGCTTTTTGCATCCATCCTTATCAGCTGTTCCCTCTTCGTCATCGGGGCGGCCCAGAATCCTGTGGTGGAGATGAATCTTATATCCTTAACAGCCTATCAGCTGGATTCACAAGATCTCATGCAGGGCATGGGAATGGATCTGAAAGTTTCTCTTCCCTCTGAAAACTCAGGCAATGTACGGGGAGAAGTTGCTCTAAGAACCACCTATAATTCCTTGGTGCCGACTCCCATCGCGTCTGTTGACGATATCATTTACAAAGCATATCTGCGCGCCCGGTTCCCTTCCTTCCGCCTTACAGCGGGCAAGACCCGCCTCAGTTGGGGCGATGGCATGCTGTTCAATGCAGGAGACATCCTCTACGGCAGCTCTTCGGTTTCGGTGGATCTCACCCAGGCAGAGCTGCGTTCCAAGACCGACTGGATGGTAAGTATCAACTACCCGATGGGCTTCTTCAGCTTTGTCGAGGCGGTTGTGCTTCCCCCCATGACAGAAAAAGCAGAGGATATGGGCATGGGTCTACGCTTCTATACCAATGCAGGGGAGACAAAAATAGAGGGGGGCTACCTTACCAAGGATGAAAGCGGCCGAGTGCACAAGTTCTCTACAAGTCTACAGGGAAATATCGGCCCCGACTGGTATTTTGCCTCCTCGATTGCCATCGACCAGACCAACCCCAACGCCTCCGACATCCAGGAATCCTGGATGATCAGCGGCGGGCTGTTTCATATGCAGTATCTCAGCGGAGATAGAAATGTGTCCCTTCGACTTGAAATACTCAGCCGACCGTTCGGCACGTGGAAGTTTGCAAGTCAGAGCGAAGAGTCCTGTGCATTGCTGCTCTACCCCGAGCTCGTCTACAGCCCCACCGGCTCGCTCTCCTACAGCCTCAGGGCGATACTCTCCCCGCTTGATCTCAGCACCCTGGTTACTGCAGGAGCATCCTGGTCGGTGTTTGAAGGCTTCAGCCTGATCGCAAACATAGCCGCCCCCTTTGGAGAGAGCGGCGATTTGTTCAACTGGGATGAATCAAGTGCGGCGGCTTTGACCTTGGGAGCCTCCTGGATCTACTAGCGCAGGATTTCCCCTTCGGTGGAGATGGTCACCACTGCAAGGGGAATGATCTTGCCGCTGGCGTCGATGGCACGCTTGACCGCCCCATCCAGACCTCCACAGCAGGGGACTTCCATCCTCGCCACGGTGATGCTTCGAATATCGTGATTGGAAAATATCTGGGTGAGCTGGCGGGCATAGTCGCCTTCATCGAGCTTGGGACAACCGATGAGTGTGACACGGCTACGGATGAAGGTATTGTGAAAGTCTCCGTGCGCATACGCAGCGCAGTCGGCGGCGATGAGCAGGTCGCAGTTGTTGAAGAACGCTGCATTGGGGGCGGCAAGCTTGATCTGCACCGGCCACTGCCTCAGTTGACTTGCAGCAGGTGCGTGAGCACCATCCCTCCGGCTCTCCTTCATCACCTTGATTTGGCTGCCGGGACAGCTGAATACAGGCTTGTCGGTTTGCATGAACGCTTCAACCGCCTCATGATTGAAGGCAGGAGCCTCGCGTTCTTCAAAACTGATGGCTCCGGTGGGACATACCGGCAGGCAGTTGCCCAATCCATCGCAGTAATCCTCGCGCAGCAAAACCGCCTTGCCGTTGACCAGGCCGATGGCTCCTTCCTGACAGGCGCTGACACACAAGCCGCAACCGTTGCACTTCTCTTCATCTATGGTAATCATTTGTCTGATCATACTATCCTCCATTGTCTCGAATCGAGGGCTATGGTACCATGGGGCTCAGGTTTATTATGTTGTTTTTACAACAGAAAAGGAAATCCTATGGATGTAGTACAGATTCTAGAGCGATCAGTATTGTTTACCCGGATCCAGCCTGGGAACGTCGAGGACCTGCTCTCCTGCCTGAAAGCAAGAACCTCTACGTTTCCCAAGGATTACACCATCATCGACGAGGGAGAGTACACCGACGAGATGGGAATCATCCTATCAGGATCGGCAAACATCGTCCGCCACGATTTCTGGGGCAACCGGACGGTGGTTGCCAACCTCGGCGTTGCAGACAGCTTTGCTGAAACCATAGCGTGCACCCAGCTGCCCAGCGAGGTGGTCGTCATTACTTGTGAACCGACCATCGTTCTCTTTTTGAACATCCACCAGGTCATCACCACCTGCCGAAAAGGCTGTGTCCATCATCAGTCCTTGATTGAGAACATGGTCAAGCTGTTATCGCAGAAGAACCTTGAACTGATGAAGAAGATGAATCACATCACCAAGCGAAGCACCCGGGAAAAGCTGCTGTCGTACCTCTCCGAGGAGGCAAAAAAACGGAAAAGCAGAACCTTCTCGATTCCTTTCGACCGCCAGCAGCTTGCCGACTACCTCTGCGTCGAACGCAGCGCCATGTCCAGCGAACTCTCAAAAATGCGCAGTGAAGGTTTGCTGGAGTATCAGAAGAGTACCTTCACCCTATACGAGGAGGAGTAGATGAAACGGTTCCTATTGCTTGCAACTCTAGTGGCTTTGATGCTGTTTACGTCCTGCACAAGCACATCCCATCGGCCCAAGCCCCTTGCCGTCGAGGTGGCCAAGGAAGTGGATTCCCCACTGCTTGTGCTCTCGATCAATGAGAACGACCTGTACCAGGCTGGCTACAAAAACGGGGACTGGGTGCTTATCGAGCTTGACGGGATGCTGATAAAGGCATTGCTAGCCGGCAGTGCCTCACAACAAACCACCACCTTGGTAGCGGGTCCGACAAGCTCGTTTCTCTACACTCCCACCGCAATCAGGCAGGGAAGCTCAGGCCTTCTGATCCCCTACCGACCGCAGCAAGAGAGAGCACAATCGTCAGTGAGTTTTTCGGGCAGCTTTGTCTTCACCCTGTAGCTGGATCGGCTCGGACAGGATGTCAAACGTATCGCACACGGTTTCCAGCAGGAATATCCTGACACTCTGCATGTCCAGGCCACCCTCATAGGGGCCGAGGTCCTCACGAACGTCGTTGGTGTACACATAGCCGCGCAACTCGGAGAAATACCCTTTGGTGCTGTAATCCTCCTGCAACTCACGCAGTGAACAGCCCAGCTTGTAGGAGAGGGAACGCAGGTCTTCCTGCTCCAAAGAGACGGCAAGAATTACCTGTTTGCCGCGCTTGACGATCAGAGAGTAGGGAATATTCACCAAATCTTCCCCGCTCCTGCAGGCAGGGTTCTTGAGTATGGTACACACAAGCGTACCGCACTTCCATATTTCATCTGCAAGAATGCCATCGGTCTCATCGGGAAACGAATGCCAGATGAGCGGGTCTATTGCAGCTTGGTTGACAGGGTCTAACAACATAGGAGCCTCCAAATCCACAGTAGCCTGTCATCTTGCTTCTAGGCAAGAGGTTTCCCATCTTGACCGTTCAACTGAGGCTCCGTATTGTAATGTCATGAGCAACAATCCAATCTTTCTGGCCTTTTTGGCGACGATGGGCACGTGGGCCATGACGGCCCTGGGTTCGGCCTTTGTGTTCTTCTTCAAGACAATCCAAAAGCATGTGATGAACACCCTGCTGGGTTTCGCCAGCGGCATCATGATCGCTGCCTCGTTCTGGTCGCTGCTTGCCCCGGCGATCGAGCTTTCCCAGGACGGCCCGGTTCCAGCCTACCTGGTAGCGACAATCGGCTTTCTTCTCGGCGGCCTCTTTCTCTACGCAGCCGATCATCTGCTGCCCCATGCCCACATCGGCTCGAAGAGGGGTGAAGAGGAAGGCATCCCGACCCACCTTCGCAGGTCCATCCTGTTGGTCCTCTCCATCACGTTGCACAACTTTCCCGAAGGCTTGGCCGTCGGGGTTGCCATCGGTTCGGCCGCCCTTGGCGGAGGGGACATGAGTGCGGCACTGGCGGTTGCCATCGGCATCGGACTGCAGAACCTGCCCGAAGGGGCTGCTGTTTCCATCCCGCTGCGCAGGGAAGGCCTGAGCAGGACAAAGAGTTTTTTCTACGGCCAAGCATCCGGTATCGTGGAACCCATTGCGGGTGTCTTGGGAGCCCTTCTGGTAACCCGGATGACGCCCGTTCTTCCCTATGCACTCGCCTTTGCAGCAGGAGCGATGATCTATGTAGTGGTCGAGGAGCTGATCCCGGAAGCACAAGCGGCCTCGGACGACCACAAAGGAACCCACTACGCCACCTTGGGAACCATGGTTGGCTTTGCGGTCATGATGATTTTGGATGTAGCCCTGGGCTAGATGCGCTGCAAGAGGTTCTCGATGGTCAGCGACCCCAGGCTGGCAATACCCCGGTCCTGAACCTGCAAGGCAACAGCCTCTCCGGCGGTATCGTGCTCCACCTCGTCGATGGTTTCCAGTCCATACAGGCCTACCACCAAATCCTGCAGGCGCAGGCTTTCCAGCGGTTGCTTGGGAATAAAGCTTGTATGACTGTTGTTCGTCGGGGTGATGAAATTCAGCTGGGTCAGCAACGCCAAAAAACCTTGGAGCCTGTTGTAGGGAATGGCAAGACGGTCGAGCATCTCCCTAACCGAGGTTGCACCCCTGCCGTCGCGGAAGTTGCTGCCGATGAGCATCATGATGTTGGTGCCCTCGGAGAGCTGCAGGGCCGGGCTTTGCGGAAGGCCGATGAAGCTGGATGCATCGGGCCTGAACTGGTGCACATAGGCAAGCTCAACGCTGAAGAAGACCGTTGCCCAAAAAACATAACAGAAGAACAAGAATAAAAAGACCGCCGCAAACGAACCGTAGATGACAGAGAAGTTGGTGGCCATCGAGGTAAGGAGGGTGGTGAATTTGCTGAATATGCTGATGAACAGCACCCCTGCAAGACTGCCGAGGAACGCGGCATCGAACCGCACTTTCGTATTGGGTACAAAATAGATGAGAAGAAAGAGGATGAGGGCGACGATGATCGATGGGGCAAGCGTCCTCAGCACACTCGACCAGCGACCGATGGTGACACCCACCAAGTCGAGATACCATGTGGCCAGCACCGACTGCACGCTCACATAGGCAGCCAAAAGCAGGCTCGCTACAATGAGAAAGGTAACATAGCCTGCGAAGCGTTTGAGAGTATTGCGACTGCGCGAGGACCGATAAATCTGGTTGATCACCGACCACACCTTGTTGATGAGCAGGACCATGGTGATCAGAAAGGAGACCAGCCCCACCACGCCCAGGCTCGTCGCATTGCGGGTGTAACGGTCCAAGAGAACCATTAAATCCCCTCCTGCCTGTGGTCCGACAAGGTCGGAAATCCACTGGGACAGGACGGCTGTCAGCGGTTCAAGCACCCCCAGGGTCTTGAAAAACGTAAATATGAAGGTTAGGGCGGGAATGATGGCAAGGAGGGTTGAATACACCAAACCGGAGGCTGAATTGAGAATATTGTCTTTCATCGCCTGCCTGAAGACGATGGCGATGAACTTGCCCAATCGTTTGAGGTTCTGTTGCATCACGCTCCAATGCGTTGTTTTCATAGCCTTTGCTTCATCCAATTGTAGAGATACTCCTTGGTCGATTGGCGGTTTGTCTCTTGAAGCAACTCATGTCGTGCCTCAGGAATCAGGGTAAGCGTGATGTCTGAGATGTTGCAGTCACGATACAGCTCATATACCTTGCGAACTCCCTTGCCATACCCTCCTACCGGGTCTTCCGTTCCACTGATGATGAGCAAAGGCAAATCGACGGGTAGTTTCCTGGCTAAAACCCGGTTATTGGCCATCTCTATTCCATCAAGCAGGTCCTCAAAGAACTTGGAAGTGCAGACAAAACCGCACAAGGGATCCTCTATATAGGCTGCAACCTGTTCCTTATCCCGGGAAAGCCAATCGAAGGGTGTTTGGGCATTGGGTATTTTTTTGTTGTAGGAGCCGAAACTCATTTTATCAAGCAGGGCATCAGGATGCTTGGAGCCATGCTTGGAAACATGGGAGCGGGCGATCAGTTTTCCCACCTTGCCCAACAAGCCTTGCGAGGAACCGGTACCCATGATGATCACCCCGTCGAAGAGGTCGGAGTGTTCAACCATCAAAGAGCGTGCAAGAAAGGAGCCCATGCTGTGACCAAGCAAAAAGAGGGGTTTCTTGGGGAACTCTGAAAGAATGACATTGCACAGCTCGTAGGCGTCCTCCACCACGCGCCTCCACCCTTCCCGTTCTGCAAAATATCCCAGTGTTTCCCCATCGCGCTGACCGGTCAAGCCATGACCACGGTGATCGGGAGCATAAACGGCAATACCCTTGGAGTTGAGAAACAGCGCAAAGCGCTGATACCGAAGACTGTGTTCGGCCATTCCATGCAAAATCAGGAGCACTCCCTCGATCTGCCTCTCCTCAGGAATCCATACACGGTACTGTATCGTCTTGCCGTCGCTGCAAACCAACCCCCTGATTGTAGTCATAGGCCCTCCCCGTCTTGTTTATTTTTATATAATTCTCGTATCATGATAACAATATTGTGTACACACCACAAGGACCAAATTTACTCTGTTTGGGAAAATATTGCAGGAGAAAGCGAACTCATGCTTCCGACTTTGATTGTAGCCAGTGATGTTCATGGATCGACGGTTGCGCTGCACCGACTCTTGCAACACGCCAAGGTCCATCGAGCACAGCAAATTCTCATAGCCGGAGACATCTGTCCTCCCTCATCACCTGCTTTCAAGCAGCTGCTGAGTCAACCTGTCGAGTTCATATTGGTCCGGGGAAATTGTGACAGTTCGTATGACTTCAGCTCTGCCGGCATCAACCTCCCTCCCTTGGTGCAACGGCTGCAATGGGGGAAGTACCCGGTGGTAATGACGCATGGAGACAGGTTCCCCTCACCCTATGGATTGGATATGGAACGGGGCGACATCTTCATTTCAGGACATACCCACGCCCCCCGCCTGATGCTGGGCGAAGACGGAATCCTGCACATAAACCCAGGCTCCACCACCTTTCCAAGAACGGCGTCGGGCCCCACCTATGCCTTGTTCTTTGAAGAAGGAATCAGCATCCGCAGCTTTGACGACGATCGTCCGCTGCCTTCGTTGCAATACTACTTCTTGTGACGGAGGAGGCTCTCATAAGCGTCCAAAAGCCGGGCGAGCGGAACAACCTGCGCCCTTCGGTAATTGCTCTTTCCATTAACCAGAAGCTGGTCCGGCAGTCGTCCCTTCTGCTTGTGCCCGTCAAGCAACAGAGTGTTGATCTCCTGCTGCAACGCTTCAGCTTTCTTCCCGAAAGCCGCCATCTGCTCGGTATGGATCTCATACCCCTCCCCCAGCGAAGCAAAAGCAGCCAAGGTTGAGAAATTCTTGTGCCTGAACTTCCAGTAGGGAAAGTGGAAAATTGGATGTGCAAACGTGGGCAGCAGCATCAAGGGAGAGAGCCCGACACATTCCAAGGCGGAGGATACTTGCTGGACATAGAGAGCCCAAGAGGCAAGGGCCCGTTCATTTCCCCTGCGATACCGGTTTCCCCAAAGCAGCTCACCAAGTACCAACCGCTCATCGCCAAGCGATGCAAGCAAAGCCTGTACGGGAAGTGCACGATAATCGAAAGGAGGAAGCGGCAGGTTGTCGACCATGAAAGCATGTTCGGCTCCGCCATGGATGGTGACCAGTTCCTCCATGCTCCTTCCAAGCTGTTCGCCGGTCCCCCGCTGATACGCCATTGCATCCAGAAGCCTGAGATAGAGCATTGCCGATGAACGTTGCATATCGGGCAAGAAACCCAAAAGACCATCCATGCGGCTCTTTCTCGCCCACGAGAGAACCGCTCCGGCGCTTATCGGATCGAGTCCGTTCTCCAGACAGCGGGTAGCCAGCTGCTGCACACTGCGACTGTCAAAAAGCTCGAGATTCGATCCCAAGGCCATGGCGCTATGCAGGTCCATCGAGGACTTCTCCTCACAGACAGGACCAGAGAGAACCTCGGGACGCCCCTCTTTTTCAGCCGAGCGCGGGCAGAGTCCCCACAGCCGGCCATCGATGCGCATCGAATAGTTGTCAATGGCGGCCCAACCATGATGGTTCGCCTTTGCAAGGAGTGCCAAAGACCCTTGTTTTGCTACCGTTCGGCAGATTCGTCTCTTGCTCATCGCCTTCAGCGAGGATTGGACCAGCAGTCCGAACCGATGAGGATCATAGGACTCCCTTCCCGCTGTGGTCGTATCGAGAGAAAAAAACTTGATGTTCTTCAAACCGAACACCAAGGCAGCGCCGCCGCATCGAATGTTCTGGTTGTCTACGACAAGAGAGGCATGGGCAACCTGGTGCTCGCCTGCCGGACCGATACAGACCACATGCTTGGAGGCAGCCCGCTTGGCAACCTCAACGGTGGTCAGGTTGTGGAATTCCTCGGCTGCAGCAAAGCTCACCCCTCCATCATGGATCCTGAAGCTCATGAGTCTGCGAGCACGACCGGTGATGACCAGTGCACAATAGCCGGCACCCGCGATTGCACCCGCAAGCGGAGAAGAAGCACTTGCGACGGCAATTTTTCCTGTCAGCGGACTTTTCGTGACAATGGTGCAGGAGGTTGGACAGGGCATGGACAGGTCGGCAGCCGCTCCGGGTGCAAAGACAACCGGATTGCCGCTCTCATAGTATTTATCCCCTAGTTCTGCAACGACTGCAAATCGTTTCCATAGCTGAAGGGCAAGCAATCTTCCCCCAAGGTATGCCTTGGCATCAGCTTCAGACAACGGAATAACTTCACATGATTCCGATGCGATATCTATATGCAATACCGAGCGTTGCCGATACGGGAACGCCAATGTACGCTTCTTTTTCATATACAAAGGGTACCTACCTCACACGTTGCTGTCAATCAAAATCCGGGTGTTTTTACTGGAGTGACAAGTATAGCATGAATTTACAAAAATTGCTTTCCCCTTGCCGCTGGTATCTCAAGCCTGTATTATTTACCCATGAAACAGATTCAAGTGACGATCCATGGCCAAACCCTCTCCTTGCCGATCGGCTCTACCGTTGAGGATGTATTGCTCAAAGCCCAAGTCAAGGAAACCTGCAGGCATCCGGTCTACGAAGACAATCCCTTTGTAGGAGCGCTGGTCAACCACGAGTTGCACTCCTGTTCCCGGTCTTTGGTTGCCGACTGCACGGTGGAACCGGTTCGCTTGTTCGGTGATATGGGCAAGCGTATCTACCGCCACTCGATTTGCTATCTTTTGTGTGCCGCTGTTTCCATGCTCTATCCGGCACGCCGCCTGGTGATCGGGCATTCACTGGGTGACGGCTACTATTTCAGCTTCGATGACGAGTTGACACTCAGCCGAAACGACATCCTTGCCATCGAACAGGCGATGCGTACATTGGTTGAGCAGAATCTGGACATCGAGGAGATCACACTGACGTATGAGAACGCCCTCACCTATTTCGAGCAGAATCATTTCGACCAGACTGCAGCGCTCCTTTCGACCCGCAATGAGCCGAAGGTGAACCTCTACCGCCTCAGCGGGTACCTGGACATCTCCTATGAACCCCTGCTCAGCAAGACGGGGTTGATGAGGGTCTGGGAACTCAAGCCGTATCAGGAGCGCGGCATGCTGCTGCGCTATCCCAGGTCGCACAACATCAAGGCCCTTGATCCGTTTGTAGACAACCCCCTGCTCTTCTCGGTCTTCAAGGAGTACAAGGCGTGGGGGAGCATTTTGGGCGTCCAGTCGCTGGGCCAGCTGAACCAGATGGGCAACCAGAACACCGTGGAATCGTTCATCAGGCTGGCGGAAGCCCTGCAGCAAAAGAAAATTGCCAACATTGCCGACCAGATCAATCTGCACAGCAGTGTCAAAGCGGTTCTTATAGCAGGTCCTTCCTCTTCTGGAAAAACCACCTTTGCCCACAAGCTGGGAATCCAGTTGCAGGTATTGGGTAAAAAAACCATAAAGATTTCACTGGACAGTTACTATCTTCCACCCAGCCAGGCCCCTAAGGACGAATTCAACAAGCCCGACCTGGAGGCTCTCGAGGCCCTCGATGTTGCAAAATTCCAAGCGGACATTGCAAGCCTGTTCAGAGGCGAGGCGGTACATCTGTGCAAGTTCGATTTCAAAACCGCAACCCGCAGTTATGAAGCAGAACCGGTACAGATGGACAAGCGGACAATCCTGATCATTGAAGGCATCCATGGGATGAATCCCCAACTCACTGCGTCACTTGAGAGCGATTTGCTCTTCAGGGTATACATCTCAGCCCTTACCCAGCTGAACCTCGACGACCACAATCGAATCAGTACAACCGACAATCGAATCATTCGACGCCTGATCAGGGACAACCGCACCCGGGGGACGAATGCTGAGACCACCCTCAACATGTGGCCGTCGGTGCAGCGAGGCGAAGACCGCTACATTTTCCCGTATCAGAACAATGCAGATGTACTGATCAACAGTGCCCTCGATTATGAGTTGGGGGTGTTGACCACCTATGCCCAACCATTGCTGAAAATGGTCAAGCCTTCGGCAGGTGCAGCCTATGAGACGGCTCGCAGGCTGCTCAGGTTCCTGGAGCATGTAAATCCCATCCCCGACACGTTAGTGCCACCGGACTCCCTGCTCAGGGAGTTCATCGGCGGCAGCGAGTTTGACGTCATTTGACGAAGGAGCATGTATGGAACTCTACGATTCCAGACAAATTGATACCCACGCGTTGGAGACGAGACTGGGAAAGCCGGTCAAGCTGTATGAAAAGTCGGTTACCAGCCTCGGTGAGTGCATCATTGCAATGATCCGCTGTGATACAACCAAATACATAGTCGCCCATGGCAGTGGGCCGGTCTTCGATGAGTTGGCAGGCGAAGCTGGACAAATGATCAAGATTTGTCCTGCCGACCATGCAAACCGCCTTGTCCTGAACAAATACCTGCCGTACACCGCCCCGGTGGCCAATACAACCAAGCGGCCGTCGCTGGGCTTGGGCGACCGGCTCGGCCAAGCGACAGCCGGTCATATCCAAGCCTTGCAGGGCACGAATGTGTTCCCCTTCTTCGCACAGCAGTCGATCAGGGAGCTCAACTTCACCGGCCGCAGCTTTGATGATGTCATCGATGCCGCCGCCTACGCAGTTTTCCAAGAGGGCTATACGACCGGTTACGGTGCCGACGGCGATCACCTGAAGAGGTGTGAGGATATTGAGAAATCACTTTCCCAAGGTGCTACGATGATCACCCTCGACTCCTCCGAACAAATAGACAACTTGATCCAATCCTTGGACGAAGAGGCACTTCTCGGACGTTATCAACAGCTGGACCATGAGATACGGGAACGGTTCGAGAAGCTGTATCAGGAGCAGTTGTTCACCATAGGAGAAGAGGTGATCAAACTCGACCGCATGCATCTGATGCAGGACGTACTGACCTATCACAAGGCCTTGGATTTCATTCAGATGGTCTATGAGAACTATATCCGCACCTCATCCAAGCCGATTGATTTCGAGATCTCCATCGACGAAACCGATACCCCGACCAATCCCAAAAGCCACTTGTTCATCGCCTTGGAGCTGAAGAGAAGGCAGGTCGCTGTCTCCACCCTGGCACCCCGTTTCATCGGAGAGTTCCAGAAAGGAATCGACTATATCGGGGACTTGGAAGAGTTTGGCGCAGACCTTGCCCAGCATGCAGCCATCGCCAACCACTTCGGCTACCGGCTGAGCATCCACTCCGGCAGTGACAAGTTCAGCATTTTCCCCATACTGGCGAAGACCATCAAGGGGAGCTTCCATGTCAAGACCGCCGGGACAAACTGGCTCGAGGCGGTCAGGCTGGTCGCCTTGAAGGACCCCGGCCTGTACCGCAGGATGCACGCCCATGCCCTGAAGCGGTTTGCCGATGCAAAAAAATTCTACCATGTAACCACCAAGCTCGACCGCATCAATGCTTTAGAGGAGGTGCAAGACAGCGAGCTTTGGCGCTATCTGGAGGATGACAATGCACGTCAGCTTCTCCATATCACCTACGGCTACCTGCTAAAGGACACAAACGAGCAGGGTGGCAGCCTGCTCGGTGATGAGCTGTTCAATTTGCTTGCACGGGAGGAACAGGAATATCAGTCGCTGCTGGCCAAACATATAGGCAAGCATCTTTCCTTGTTGGGATTCTCCAAGCAATGACAGGTGAGGCGGCCTTTCGGCCGCCTCATCTCCTTACACGTTGTAGATGTGCTTGTACTCGTCGAAGAGTTCGCTCACCGCCTGCTTGCATTTCCCGCAGACCGTACCATACTCGGTGATTTCCTGCAGTTGCTCCAGGGTCTTTGCCTGCTTGGTTTTCACCAGGTCCTCTATCTGGACATCAGTGACATTCTTGCATTCACAGATGGTCTTGGCTACATGCTTCTTGAAGGGGTTCTCCCTCCCCTGTTTTGCCAGATAATCATCAATGGCGGCACGCAAGGCTTTATCACCAAGCACCGAGCAGTGGAACTTGTGTTCCGGCAACCCTCCCAAGGCTTCGGTGATCGCGGCAGGAGTGAGGTGGTAGGCTTGCTCAAGGGTGAGGCCGATGGCCATTTCACTCATCATGGAGGTACTTGCAATGGCAGAGGCACAGCCATAGGTGAGCCATCTGAGGTCTGCAATCTTGTCATCCTTGACCTTGATCAAGACTTCCATCTGGTCCCCGCACGCCAGCGATCCGACATTCCCGATACCATCAGCATCAAACTGCTCGTCCTCCCTGAGGGTATTCCTGGGATTCATAAAATGGTCCTTCACCACCGGGGTGTAGACCCATTGGCTCATAAAATTGGTCATCGTGTTGACATCTCCCTTAAACGCTTGATAATCGGCGGCAGCTTCTCCAGGACATAGGCAACGTCCTGTTCGGTGTTATAACGGCCGAAACTGAACCGGATGGAGCCGTGGGCAAGCTCGATATCCACCCCGGAGGCCAAAAGTACATAACTGGGTTCAAGCGACCCGCTTGCACACGCACTCCCGGTGGAAACCATAATTCCTTCCATATCGAGATAGAGCAGGATGGACTCCCCTTCTGCATGAGGGAAGGAGACGTCAAGGGTGCCGGGCAGGCAGTGTTCCTGATTCCCGTTGACCACCACGTTGCTGATACGCTGCAGAATCCCGAGTCTCAGCATCTCCCTGAGCTTCCAGAGCTTCTCCTGCTCTTCTTTCTGATCACGCTGGGCGATGGAGGCAGCCACTCCCATGCCGACGATGGACGGGGTGTTATACGTCCCCGCCCGCTTTCCACCTTCCTGGTGTCCGCCATGCACCAAAGGCGTATAGGGAGCCTTGGCCTTGACGGCCAATGCACCCACACCTTTGGGTCCATAGAATTTATGGGAGGAGAGGCTGAGGTAATCGACTCCCAGTTCCCGCATCGAAACAGGTATTTTCCCGATGGCCTGCGTGGCATCGGTATGTACATATGCTCCAACTTGGTGGGCGAGCCCGGCAATTTCCGCAACCGGTTGGATGGTCCCGATCTCATTGTTCCCCAGCATCACCGAAACCAAGGCGACATCCTCGCCAAGAAGGCTCTTCATGGCATCCATGTTCACCATTCCCGTATGGTCGACCGGACATTCATCAACTTTGTAGCCGTGTTGTTTCAGGTATTTGACCGTCTCGATGATCGATGGGTGCTCGATGGTGGTGGTTACCATTCGATTGCGCTTCGAACCGATGTCGATGCGCTCCTTAAAGATATTGAATACGGTATTGTTTGCTTCGCTTGCCCCGCTGGTGAAGACGATCCAGGAAGGCTCGGCATCGATGAGGGAAGCAAGCGATTGCCTGCCCTGTTCGATGGCTAGAGCTGCCTGGCGTCCTGCCATGTGCATGCTGGAAGCATTCCCGTAAAGCATATTTGCCTGATGTACTGCTTCGATGACATCTTCATGCATCGCAGTAGTCGCATTATTATCCAAATAGATCATGTGCTGTTCCATAATAAAACCTCATATACAACATAGTGAAGCATGACCCAAAGGGTCAATGTGCACCCATTTCACACGTGAAATGTATTGTACAGAGGTTCGTCGGAGTCTTCGGAGGGGCAAGTCTTGCTATGAATGAAGCGGATGAAGCGCCGCTTGGCAAATCGCAGATGATTCTTTCGGGCCCACGCCACATAGCCGCAGCTTTCGGGCAGATAGGAAGCGAACATCGCCTTGAGCCGGGTCATCTTCCGACAGCGGGTGCAACGGACAAACCGCTGGGCATATACCTTGCACTGCTTGGTCGCCGGGTCGAAAAATTCACACCAAGAATCCAGGTCTATGACAAGGTTGCGGCCGTATACAGCCTTCTCATGGCAACAGAGCCCGCACTTGGTGCATTTCTCCTCCCAACACTTACCCACAATCGACCTCCCGGCTCATCTCATCGAGGACCAGTTGCACCTTCTGGTGCACCGGAGGAAGAATGGAAAGGGCGGTTACGCTGATATATCCATCGCGTACAGCCTGAAAGTCCGTAAATTGGGTGTCGCACCGTTGTATCGGCTCCACTCCCCCCTTGAGGGAGAGCACCACCGAAGTTCCGAAGCGAACGGATGCAGAGTCAAAATACCGATGCTCCTGTTCACGCTTGGTCTCAACCGCATCATGGTATTCCAGGTAGCTGAGCACGCCGCTCTTCCACTTGCCGTTCCCGTCACCGGGAACATTGATATTGATGATGCACTCGCTGCTGGTAAGCGGATGGAACTGCTGTAGGTGTTCCACCACAAAGGCGGCGGTTCGGGTGAAGGGGAATGAGCCGTCCTTGCTCCTACTGCAACTGACGGCCATCGAACGCAGCCCTGTCAAGGCTGCTTCGCGTGCAGCCCCCACTGTCCCGGAATAGAGAATGTCGGTGGAGATATTGTAGCCATGATTGATGCCGCTGATCACCAAGTCGGGTGTCATGGGGAAAATCCTGCCTTTGGAGGCGTAGAGGATGCAATCGGCGGGGGTCCCGCTGCAGTGATATCGGTTCTCTGCATACTCGGTGATGACAATCTCACCGCGAAGCGTCATGGAATGGCTGCTGGCACTGCGCTCCGTTGAGGGTGCACATATCCAGACATCGTGTCCTGCCTGCACCAAAGCGTCGGACAGCGCAGCCAGTCCTTCACTCTGATACCCATCATCATTTGTCAGCAGTATTTTCATCTATGCTCAGGCAGCACAACTTTTGCAGCTTCATGCCCGCCATAGATATACCAACGGGGATGAAAACCAAAGATATGCTCGTAGTCCTCCAGACGGCTAATATAGCTTGGAAGTGCCTGTTTACTCAAGAGGACCATGATGTTGCCGGAAAAACCATTGGATATCTGGACCGATCCGAGGCATCCATTGAGTTCTGAAGCACGTTTTGTAAGCCAGTCGACCTCAGGACAGGTAACCTCGAGCAGGTCTCTCAATCCCGCCTGAACCCGGTTCATCAGCTTGCCGTACTGGGGGGCGTCCTTGGAGGTCAACAGGGAGGCTGCATCATTTGCCAGATGAGACTCCATCAGTACATATTCGCAGATATGGCGGGCTTCCTCGTCAAGGGGAACGATGCGTGCAGAGAGCTCGCTTTCAGGAAAGTCCCGCAAGAAGCCACCGCTCTTCAGTTCCTTGAGCTTGGCGAAGGCACGCTCGATGGCGCGTCTTTTACTGTTGATTTCCTCACGCATCGCGTTCGGAGAAATCTTGCTGTCCACCACGATGGCGACATACTCGTCATTCTCCTCGGTAAAGGGAAAGGGAATTTCCTTATACGTTACATGCTGCAAGTCGTAGAAGAGCACCTTGGAAGGCTTTCCGTTGAGCATCGTCAAGAGATCGCTGATCTTGCAAGCTTCATTATTGAAAGCGGTACAGGCTTGGTAGGCGATTCTGATCATGGATGTCATTCCGAGATTCAGGCCTAGCAAGGCATCCAGGGCGATGACGGTTCCCAATGAGCAAGCGGTACTGACCATTTGGTTGTCACTGTACAATAGGCTTCCTTCCACGGTGATGTTCAAGCCGGTAAAGGAGACCCCCTCATTGCCAAGAACTGCGACGACACCCTTCAGATAGTTGCCCCACCGATCCTCCTTGCGGTACTTTATGGTACCCAAGGAGAAGCGTTTTCGGTCATTGAGGGTTGCATTGGTAAGTCTCACCAGCTGGTCGTCACGAAGTGAGACCGATACAAACAGTGTCGAGGCATCGGTACCGACGAGCGACCACCCCTTGCATGCATCCGCATAGCTACCCAGCAGGGTACAAGTACCCGGCACTTGAGCTATTACGAGAGGAGTCTCTCCGTACTCTTTGTTATGTTGCTTGATGACGTTATCCATGCCCCAACCTAATTTTTATGCGTCAATTTTAGGATACTTGTCAGCATAATGCAACAAAAAAACCTATTTTAGTATAACCTGCCGACTCAGCATTTCTCAATCCCTTCGATAGATGCACGAATTGTGTTGCTAATACCTTAAAAAAGCCACCATTGCTGGTGGCTTTCTGGTACATGCTTATTTTTCCAAACCGTAGCGCTTCTTGAAACGCTCGATGCGTCCAGCGGTGTCAACCATTTTCTGGGTACCGGTGAAGAAGGGGTGGCAAGCAGAGCAAATTTCCAGCTCCAAGCTCTTGGAAGTCGTCTTTGTCTTGATCACGTTGCCGCAGGAGCAACGAATCTCAGTCAATTCGTAGCGGGGGTGAATTCCGTCTTTCATGTTCAAATTCCTCCAGGAATATATAATCTGCTGGCTGTACGCAGCAGACTGGTGTCACATTTTCTTGGTCCTAATAGCCTGCGGAGTTCGTAGGAATCCCGGTGTTAATAGAGCGTAAGAACGCCTCATTATCCTTTGTCTTCCGTATTTTGTCAATGAGGAACGGAGTCATCTCCTGGTCGTCCATATCATTGACTGCATTGCGGGTGAGCCAGATTCTGGCAGCCTCATCAGGAGGCAGCAAAAGGTCTTCACGCCTGGTTCCGCTTTTCTTGATGTTGATGGCAGGCCAGAGCCGCTTGTCGGCAAGCCGGCGGTCGAGAATGATCTCATTGTTGCCGGTACCCTTGAACTCCTCGAAAATGACTTCGTCCATCCTTGAGCCGGTTTCGATCAAACCGGTTGCAATAATGGTAAGGCTCCCGCCGAACTCGATGTTTCGAGCTGCACCAAAGAAGCGCTTGGGTTTGTGCAGGGCATTGGAGTCGACACCACCGCTGAGGATTTTTCCACTCGCAGGTACCGTCTGGTTGTATGCACGGGCGAGACGGGTGATGGAGTCGAGAAGAATCACGACATCCTTCTTGTGCTCGACAAGCCGCTTGGCTTTCTCTATGACCATCTCGGCAACCTGGACGTGGCGGCTTGCCTGCTCGTCGAAGGTGGAGGCGATAACCTCACCGTTGACGTGACGCCGCATATCGGTCACTTCTTCAGGCCGCTCATCAACCAAAAGGACCATCAGAACGACTTCCGGATGATTGGTACTGATGGAGTTGGCGATTTTCTGAAGCAGGACGGTCTTGCCTGTTCTCGGGGGGGCGACGATCAAGGAGCGCTGGCCTTTACCGATGGGACAGAACATATCGATGATGCGAACCGACATATCCTCTTCAGCTGTCTCCAGTTTCAATCTCTGATCAGGGAAAAGCGGAGTAAGACTATCAAAAGGAACACGCATTTTTGCCACAATCGGCTCATCGCCGTTGACTTTGAGAATCTTGAGAATTGCAAAGAAGCGTTCATTCTCACGCGGGGTGCGCACCTGTCCATACACTACATCACCGGTTTTCAAATACAGGCTCTTGATCTGGGCGGGAGAGACATATACGTCCTCCTGTCCTGAGAGGTAGCTGTTGGCGGGGGAACGAAGGAATCCGAATCCGTCGGGAAGAATCTCAAGGGTACCGGTACCCACGATCACCCCACCGCTGGAACTGTGAATCCTAAGAATCTCGGCAACAATCTCCTGCTTGCGCAAATCGAGAATGGTATCCGGATTCAATCCCTTCTCGATGCCTACTTTGCGCAGTTCATCAATGGACATATTGGTATAGTGTTCAAGCTGGAGGACCGGCGCCTCGGGGTGTTCCTCGATATTCAAGTCAAAAGAAGGTTCTTCATTTTGATTCTGGCGCATGGGACGGTTGGGGCCGAAGCTCTGGCTCTTTTGGAAAGAGCTCTTGGGATGGCGGCTTTGCTGGTTGCGGTTACTGCTTTTGTTGTATTGAGGATTCTTTCGGTATTGATTCTGGTTCTGGTTTTGAGGCTTCTGCTCACTCTGGCTCGGTTTCTGGGACGGCTGAGCCTCTTGCTGGACTTCAACCTGGGGTTGCTGCACTATAGATGAAGCTTCCTCATTCACCGGCTGTTTCGTCTGTACAACGTCAAAGTCGAGCTGGGGTTGCTGGTCGTCCTGCACCTGAGGATTGTCATCCTTCAGCTTGACGCCGGCCTTCTTGGGTCTGCCCCTTCGATTTTTCTGCTCCGGTGACTCACTCGTTTCTTCTTGTTGTTCGGCACTCTGATCAGCAGCATATTCTGATGCTTTTGCAGCCACAGGGCTTTTTTTACGGGTGATACGTCGTACCGGTTTCTTGCCCTTTTCGGGCTCGGAAGGTACAGACAACGCTGCTTCAGTTTGCACTAATTCTTCGGAAGACATAGGATAAACTCCAACGGAACAGGGATTTATACGTACCCAAAAGGTACATCGACAACCCAACTCCTAAACTGTGATACAGGATGTAAGAATATGCGGGATTATAATTAACGATATATACGGATAACTTCCCGCGATTGGTACTCTAAATATATTGCCACTTCTTCACAGTGTCAAGCAAGCAAGCTCCTTTGATGTACTGACTTGCAAGAATCAAGGCAACCACGGAGGCCTTTCTTCTGATAGAATCACGACCATAGGAAGTGAGTTGCACCTTCACTGCTGCACTCGAGCGATGTTTGGAGGCAAAACCAAACCATACGGTTCCCACCGGTTTCTCGTTGCTGCCGCCATCGGGGCCGGCTATGCCGCTGACAGACAACGCCCAGTCAGTATGTGAACGGTTGAGCATACCCTGTGCCATCTCCAACACACAGGCCTCACTGACGGCCCCATGAGCCTGCAATGTTTCGCTACGCACCCCGAGCATGGCGATTTTCGCCTCATTTGCGTACGTGACCGCCCCACCATAGAACCAGGCTGAGCTTCCACTCTGGTCGGTGAGCAACTTTGCGACAAACCCCGATGTACAACTTTCAGCACAGCTGATCGTCTCACCCCTGGCTACAAGCAAATCCGTCAAGAGCTGGGCGGGCATGACATCGCCGTCCACCAACAATGACGGCCCGACCAAGGCCTGGAGGCGTTTGGCCATCTCAAGACGCTCCTCCTCATCGCCTCCCACCAGATACAGGCTGATTTTGAGGTCCTGGAACCGGGTGCCCCACTGCAGGCCGTTGAAGGTAACCTGTCTGCACAATTCCTCCAGTTTTGCTTCAGGAATCAGGAAGGTGGAGTATTCAGTACGTGAAAAGTCATCATGGCCGATCAGCTGGGCCAGGTAGGGCAATACCTGGTCGAAAAACATGGGATCCATCTCCCTGGGAGGCCCGGGCATGGCAATACAGACAATCTCGCGCTCCCCATCAGGGATGATACCCCTGAAGCCGGCTGCCGTTCCATACGGATTGGGTATGGCGGTGAACCCCTGGGGAATCATGGTCTGCTGTTCGTTGGCCCCCCAAATCCTCTCACCGATGCGTGCATACAATGCATCAAAGGTTGCTTGGTCACGTACCAAGGGCACCTGTGCCATGTGGGCGACAATGCTGCGCGTAAGATCGTCGCTGGTGGGGCCGAGCCCGCCGGTGAGAATGACAATGTCACAGGTGTCGATGCACTCCTTGAGCACTTCCTCGATTGTTCCATCGTCGGGAACCAGGACCATGCGGTCGACCCGGTAGCCGAGCTGTGTCAGCTGGCTGGCAAGGACCTGGCAGTGTTTGTCCGCAATGACACCGCGGGTCAACTCAGTCCCGATGATAAAGAGTGCTGCACTGATATAGGTCATGTTCTGTTCTGCCTTCTCTCTCGTATGAAGTGTATGAGGTGATACAGGGCTCCCAAGCCAAGCAACAAGAACGACAGGTAGATGGCCAAAAAGGCGAACCAGTCGATATGCCGGGTGTAGAAGGTGAGACCATGACTTTCACCGGTGAATACCGGAACATCATAGATATGCCAACCTACCTTGAAGGGCTCCATTGGGTCGATGATTTTTCCGGTTACATCGATGACGCACGTCATGCCGCTGTTCGTACCACGAACGGTGGTGCGTCGATTCTCGATGGAACGGAACACAGCAAGCCCAAGATGCTGCATCTCGGCCGAGACGGCCTTCGACCAGCCATCGTTGGTCATGTTGACGATGACATCGGCCCCATTTGCCACAAAACCGGCATTCAGATAGCCGAAGACGTCCTCGAAGCAGATCGGGGTGGAGAATTTTATCCCTTCCTCGGTTTCGAACACCACGCTTTCATACCCCTTTTCCCACCAGTTGTAGTCATTGGCCAACAACAGGTTGTAGAGCAATGGCAGCTGTTTCTCATAGGGGAAGTGTTCGGTGAACGGAACAAGGTGTTGTTTTCGATAGGTATTCTTGATCTTGCCATCCTCAAAGAAAATGACCGTGTTGTAATCCTTGCGGTTCCAACTGCCGTCTGCAAGCAGGGCGGGCTGGGAAGGGTCGTCGATGACGCCCTCGGGGTTGCCGGTCACCAGAGGCACGGGCAGGGATTTGCCGAAGGCGACGAACTCCTCGACCAAGGCCGAGGTCGCAGGGTCGGAGGGGTAATTCTCATGCCATGCAACCGAAGGGACGAATGCGGTCTCAGACCACAGGATGATGTCGGGATCGGCCTGCAGGGCCTCAAGGCTCATGCGACGCAGATTGTTGAAGTTGTTCTTATAGGTTGTGTACCCGCCCTTCCAGGTATCGGCGCTGTGTTGGATGGTTGCAACCCTCCAGGTCTTTTCAGGCTCCTGGGATCTCCAATAGGAGATGCTGGCAAAACCATAGACAAGGATTGCAATCAGAACAACTGCATAGCCAATCAAAAAAACCAGATGCTGCTTCAGATACGAAGCGAAACCATCCAACCGATTGCGATGCTTCTCGAACAGGATGAATGCCAAAAAGGTTTGAGGGAGAACCATCATGAACGTGACACCCCAGACACCGGTGAACTCGGCAATCTGGATGAAGGGAAGGTATTGGTAAGCTGCACTACCAAGGGTCCCGTAGGGGTAGCCTGCAAACCAATCCTGGCTGATGTATGAGTAGGCTACCCAAATGATGCCTTCCACGATATAGCCATACTTCTTGAACAGCTTCTGGGCAGCCTTCAATGCAGGAAACAAGACAGCCATCTCACCGCCCTTGATGATGGGAACGATCAGGATGGCGAGCGGATGGAAGGTCTTCAGCCAGTAATTGAAGAAGAGATAGAACATGAAGCCATACAAGAACCCATACACAGGCGTAAGTTTCCAGCTTGTGTTGCGAATCACCGCAAACACAGGAATCAAGGCGAAGAACCCAATAAAACCGAACCCGTTGACCGATATGAGGCCGGGAAAGGCCAATGAGTAAAGAAACGCCGCTGCCAATAACACAAAAACCTCAGAACATACCGTTCCGAGGTTCCGTCTGGGATGCAAATCAACCAAGAGATGTTCTCCTATTGCAAAACACGTGAAACTCAGTCGTTCTCCGGCTTGTTGTCACGCAATTCCCATACATAATCCTTGAGTTCTTTGCCAGGACGGAAAATTGCGACCCCGTGTGTCTCGACGGCAACTATGGCACCAGTCTTGGGGTTGCGAGCTTTCTCTCTGCCTTTGCGGGTACGAACTTCAAAGGTTCCAAATCCACGGAGCTCGATGACTTGATCGTTCTTCAAGCCTTCTTTCACTTCTTCGAAGAACTCATCGATAATCTTATGGATATCGGCTCTATTCAGTCCATGCTTCTCATAGAGACTCTCAATAATGGCTGCTTTTGTCAATTTTGGTCCTGCCATAGTAACTCCTTAACTCACAATATTTGCAAAAGAACATAAGCCGATTCCACAATCGACCTGATTTCATGAGACGGTTATGCCTGGGCGGCAGCCTGGTTGTTAAACTTGTTGTACTTGGCCTGCAATCTGGATTTCTTGCGGCTGGCGGTGTTCTGATGGATAATTCCCTTGCTTGCAGTTGTATCAAGCAGTTTGAGACTCAAGGCCAGGGCAGAAGCAGCAGTATCCTTGTCATCGGAGGCCACAGCGGCTTCAAACTTTTTGATTGCAGTGCGCATAGTGCTCTTGGCTGCACGATTCCTCATTCTCCTGACGCTGTTCTGTCGCTCTCTTTTCTCAGCAGACCTGTTAATCACGTAATACCTCCAAACATATTACCTTGAATACGTAGTTATTTGTATGAAATATGAAGTCGGCAACACAGGGCCGACGGTGTAAAAACATATCACAGTCTATAAAATCGGTCAATACAATGCTTTACTTCAGTTTGACAAAAATTCATCTGTATACTCCTTGGTTATCTCCCAACGACTGGCTTCCTCGTTGAAAAATACCGCTGAATGAGGGATTGTCAGCATCCGGCCCTCACTGCCACTGAGCTGGATCCTTTTTGAAAGTATGTTGACTTCTGATACTTTCATCAACTCGAACCCAACTTTCAATTTACTTCCTTCTGGAGGATACTTGCGTTTTTCCTCCACATAGAAGTCGAATTCGTAGGAGAGACAGCAAAGAAGCCTGCCGCAAGGACCGGAAATTTTCATTGAATTGAGTGACAAATTCTGTTCCTTGGCCATTTTGATCGAAACCGGATTGAGTTTATCCGTTACGCTATGGCAGCAGAAATCCCTTCCGCACACAGCCAGACCGCCGAGCACCCGACTTTCATCGCGCACCCCGATTTGGCGCAATTCGATACGAATACGGAACACAGAAACCAAATCCTTGACCAGCTCCCTGAAGTCCACCCGGACATCTGCAGTAAAAAAGAAAATGATTTTCGGCTCCCCGAGCAAAAAGTGGGCGGTCACCAACTTCATGTCCAGTTTGTGATAGGCAATCTTCTCACGACAGATCCGCATTGCCTCATCCTCTTTTTCCATCAGCTCCTGATATCGGTCCAGGTCAGAGGGCGTCGCCAGGCGGTCTATCCACAGGATTTCTCCTGTCAGGTCCACTTCCTGAGGGTCCGGCTGAGGATTGCAGCCTGCGCAGGAGTCACAGGGATCTTCGTCAGGCTCAGAACTGAACAAGATCTCCATTTCCTCTGCAGGTTCTGCACTTTCAGCTTCACTCTCATCCTTGGGCATGCACTCACCATGCAGGCAGGCACCCCGGCACTGGTCGCAACCGGGAGTATACTCCTTGCCCAACCTGTCCGCACTCGTCATGATCACTCCCAAATCCAACCCATACCGGGTAGGCGCCACTACCGAAGTGCCGGGGTACAATACTGAATCCCAGGCACAGATGCTGGTCTCGTTGGATGAAGGGTTCTTTACCAAATATATATAACCTCTTGAAGGTCTGGTTCGCTGACTTTGACCTTCGGGGGCACGCATTCGTTCTTTTTTCATGCAAATCCTTTGCCAAAAGGGCTCTAACGTTGTAAAGCTACCACGTGGACAAGAAATTGTCAAACTGTATATCAAGAGATCTAAGTGATTTACTGTATACGAGTTACAACATTGACGGCTGGATTTGGGCATGGTATAGTCTAGTCACATCTCCCCTTATGTTGAGAATGCATCTCAAGGAGTCGGTATGCAACTGTTTGATACGCACGCCCATATAGGATTGTTGCAGGATGACAAGATGGAGCAATTGCTTGCAGTCCAACTTGCGAAAGTCAAGTCGGTCAAGCACGTTGTGAGCATCTGCAATAGTCTGTCTGATTTTGAGCGCACCTATGCAAACCTTGAGAGTACTGATTCTGTCTATCATGCGGTGGGAGTCTCCCCCACCGAGGTCACCAATCCAGGCAAGGACTGGGAGGAACGGGTAATCGCCCATGCCCAGCAAAAGAAACGCATCGTCGCCATCGGAGAGACCGGTCTGGACTACTATCATATGTTCGGCGGTGACAAGACACTGCAGATCGAGCTGCTCCTCAAGCATCTGGAGATTGCCCGTCAGCTCAATCTTCCGGTCATCATCCACAATCGCAATGCGGCCGAGGACCTGTTGCCCATCCTTGCTGAAAAACTCCCTCCAAAGGGTGGAATCCTCCATTGTTTCGGCGAGGATTGGACGTTTGCCAAACAAGCTCTCTCGCTCAACTTGATGTTCTCTTTCGCAGGAAACCTGACATTCAAGAACAGCAGAAGCCTGCAAGAGGTTGCAATGAAGCTTCCTGGTGACAGAATTGTCATAGAGAGCGAGGCGCCATTCATGACGCCATACCCCTACAAGGGAGAACGGAACAAGATCCACTATCTGGTTGAAACAGCCAAAGTCCTTGCCTCTCTCAGGCAGACCTCCCTTGAAGAGCTTTCTGAAAGCCTTTATGCTAACAGCCTGAAGGCATTTTCCCTTCCAAAGGACGTATGAACGAACAGCAATTATTTCACCCGGTCCACATAGGAAATGTCAAGATTGAGGGGAATCTCTTTCTTGCACCGTTGGCCGGATATACGGATATTCCATTCAGGACCCTCTGCATTGAGGAGGGGGCAAATTTCACCTTCACCGAGATGGTAAGTGCTGAAGGACTTTCCCGTGAGGGAGAGAAAACCTTGGAATTGATGCACCGCGCCCCGAATGAAAAGCAGTATGCCATCCAGCTTTTCATGAGCAATACGGATTCGCTGAAACAGGCGCTCGAGCAACTGATGCCCTTCAAGCCTGAGGTCATCGACATCAACTGCGGCTGTCCGGTTCCCAAGGTTACCAAGACCGGCGCAGGATCGGCCATGATGAAAACACCTTCCTTGATCACCGAGGTGGTACGAACCATAACCGATGAAGTCGATATTCCCGTTTCGGTCAAGTTCCGTACCGGCTGGGATGCCCAGAGTGAAAACTTCCTTGCATTCGCCCAAGCCGCACTGGACGGGGGTGCATCCGCACTCACCCTGCACGCCCGTACCCGCAGCCAAGGGTATGCACCCTTTGCCGACTGGACCAAGCTGACCGAGCTCAAGCACTACTGCACCAGCCATGCATACCAGGTTCCGGTGTTCGGTTCAGGCGATCTCTTCGCAGCCGAGGATGCAAAACGGATGTTGCTGCAGACGGGAGTGGATGGCGTCATGTTTGCCCGCGGAGCCATCGGCAATCCCTTTATCTTCTCCCAGGCAAAGGCACACCTTGAAGGCAGGCCGATGAAAGAAATAACCAAGGCGATGCGCGTACAAGCAATACTCCGACATTTGGACATAATGATCGAGACGTACGGAGAAAAGACAGCGTGCACCTTGATGCGCAAGCATACCTGTTCCTATCTCAAGGGAGTTCCCAATACGTCGACTGTAAAACAAGCCGTTGTACAGGCTGTCAAGCGTGAACATTACACAGAGGCTCTCAGCCCACTTGTTGACCTATGAAGCCGTAAAATGGTACGTTTATTAGAGTAATCTGAGATTGAGGAAGTGCAATGAGAGTATTAGTGTTAGGTTCAGGAGCCAAGGACCATGCCATTGCATGGTGGTTCTCACAAAGCCGTCTGATCAACGGGTTATTCGTTGCTCCGGGCAATGTGGGGACAGAGTCCATCGCCACCAATCTTGCCATCGATCCTTCAGACCCCAAGCAGGTTCACGAGGCCTGCACAACCAACGATATTGACTTTGTGTTCGTCGGTACCGAGGCGCCTTTGTTCACCGGAGTCATCGACTATCTCAACGAGAGAGGGATCGATACATTCGGGGCTCCAAACAGGGCGCTGAAGCTTGAAGGCGATCGAAACTTCAGCCGCATGTTCACCGACAGGCACAACATTCCCACTCCCACCCACGTTCTGTTCGACGATGAACACACACTTTCCGAATACCTCAAGCGTCACGAAGGCGAGCGTTTTGTCGTCAAGAGCAATGCCATTGCTCCCAGCCGCGTCATGATTGATTCCTCAGACTACAACTCCTTGATGGAGTTCTCAAAAAGCATTCTGGCTACCAGCCCGATTATTTTGGAAGAACACCTGAAAGGACTTCCCATCACTGTCACCCTCTTTTTGGACAACAAGGGATATCTTTCCCTGCCGACCTGCAGCGACTACATGAAGTCCGAGGAGGGAGGCCTTCCCACCGGCGGCATGGGTTCGATTTGCCCGGTCCCCCTTCAGGAAGAGGTGAGCCAGGCGTTGGTCGACACCATCATCGAACCCACTTTGTTCGGCCTGAAAGCCGAGCGGATGGCCTACAAGGGTGTACTGACGATTAGTGTCATCATCACCAATCGCGGCCCGATCCTGGTCGATTACCACGTTCGTTTCAATGATCCGGCAGCCCAAGCCTTTGTTCCTCTGATCAAGACCGATATCGTCGACATTCTCAATGCAATGAAGCACGACACCCTTTCATCCATCTCCTTGGAAGTATCAACCAAGTCCGCTGTCGCCTTGGTTGTAGCCTCGGAGGGATATCCTGGAAAACCAATCATCGGCAAAGTCCTCGATCCTATGCCTGCTTCCTTGATGCTCAACACCTTTGAGGGAGCACCCCGCTACTACTTTGGCGGAGTACAGGAGAAGGACGGAAAACTTGTCACCACCGGTGGACGTTGCGTAACGGTTGTCGGTGTTGGATACAATATCATGAATGCAAACAAAAACGCTTATAAAGGTGTCAAGCACGTGAATTTTGAAGGGGCTTGGTACCGTAAGGATATCGGAGATAGGTTCTTCGAGAACTGAATCACATATACAGGTTTGCAACAGTTCTATTCAGCCCGGCATATTCCTGATGCAGGGCTGTTTTTGTTTGCAAGTTTGTCATAGTTGAGGATAGAATTGCGGTACGTGAAGTTGAGGACACCATGGAGTTGATTGCAGCTGAGATTGTATCCTTTTTTATTGTTGCAGGCATCCTCTTCGAGCATCGCCGTTCCCAAAAAGGTTTCATCCACTCGAGAGAAGACACCATCACCCCGGTTGGATTCTCCTATCTGTTTTATCTGGTGGTATCGATCATCACACACCTTTCCATGCGGGGGTACCTGTATCTGGTTCCTTGGTTTTCAATGGGGATAACCCTCACTCATATGCTGTCCATCCCCACGTACATCCTGTTCTGGATGCGCGCCATCGAACGGCGCCTCCTGCCTAAACAGAGAGTTCGCATCCTCGAACGTGTGCAGTTCGGCATGCTCGGTCTTGCAGCGATTGCCACTTTCTCCGACCTTGCATTCCACAGGCTGTTTATCTTCTCTGAAGCCGGACGGCACATTGAGGGTTCGGGCTTGCTGTATCTGAACTACTTAAGCGGGTTGTTCATTCTCATTCAAGTAATTGCCCTGTTCTATCGGTGGCACCGAATCCCCAGTTACATCCGCATGCTTTTTCTTTTCTCATCCCTCTTTTTACTTCTCTCCCTCGTCTTCTTTGAATGGTTCCGCCAACCGTATCTCTTAGGATTGAGCAGTACCTTCATGCTGCTGCTGAGTTACCTGGTATGGCAAAGGCGAGAGCTCAGTCTGGATTTATTGACCAGAATCCCCAATTACACAGCATATATTGAACATCTCAAGCATGTGGTGCTCACACACCAGAAAACCACCATCCTG
>ERZ1645192.421-NODE-421-length-34848-cov-7.323082_pt1 | contig 34848 bp, 33 predicted proteins | sample MGYA00575354_ERZ1645192 | MGnify/ENA primary metagenome ERZ1645192 (study PRJEB40844, sample SAMN11349763) | freshwater sediment metagenome | isolation source: river sediment | host: Sediment | place: India: Faizupur Khadar , New Delhi | collected 2017-02-21 ...
GGGTGTCCTGGTTTCCGTTGATCCTCCTTTATTTCCTGAAGTACTTCGAAACAGGCGAATACCGGAACAGCGTCCTTTGCGCGGTGTTCCTCGTCTTTCAGTACCTTGCGGGCGCGCCGGAGATCGTCATCCTTACGGGCGTCGTGCTCTTCGCATCATTGTTCGTTGTCCCGTGGTTCACGGAACGACCGACGAAACTGGCCGGCCGGATTGCCGGGCTTGTCCTCATGGGCGCGATCTTCGCCCTGTTGTCCGGGGTCCAGTGGACGAGCTTCTATGAACTGCACACACAGAGCATCCGGTCGTCGGGACTGACCTATCTCCAGGCAATAACGTGGTCGTTCGCCTGGAAGGATTTTATCCAGTTCTTTCTCCCCGACGTCTTCGGGTATGCGCAGAATCTTCAAAAGTACTGGCTGAACCAGTCATGGCTCAAGACGGTCTACCTGGGACTGGGGCCGATACTTCTTTCGCTCATCTATTTTGTAAAAGGCGACAGGAGGAAATATTTCTTTCTGGGCCTTATCGTTTTCAGCCTCGTGCTGGGCCTCGGCGGGAATACCCCGGTGTATAAACTGCTTCATAAGGTGCCCCCTTTCAGCTCCGTCCGCTATCCCGTCAAGTTCCTCTTTCTCATGTTTTTCTCGGTCAGCGTTGCTACCGCAATGGGCCTCGATGTTTTGAAAGCTAAACTGGCGGAGGGCGACCGGACGGTAAAACGGCTCGTCATCGGGTTCTTCTATCTCGGGTTCCTCTTTGCCCTTTTCTGGGCATTCCTCAACTTCTATCATGACCAGGTGGCCGGGTTCCTCGCCCGGCGGAACGTATGCCCGCCCCTTTATCACGAGGTCTGGTTCAATATCCACAATGCAAAACGCTTCCTCGCGTTCTCTTTCCTTTTCTGCACCGGGCTGCTCCTGTATCTCAGGCTGCGTGCAAAAAGGATGGCCCTGGGCTTTATGCTGCTCGTCCTGATCATGGACCTTTTTCTTGCCAATTACGGTTTCTATGGCTCGGTATCCTGGAAATGGTTTGAAAGCCCGGAAGGGTTCACCCGCGAATTGCTGAACAGAAACGGGATGGAAAGGTTCATGGTTTCCGTCAAAACGGAAAATGAGCTCAACAGTATCTTGATCGGCAAGAATTATCTCGTGGCGCCGTATTCGGCAATGCACGGCCTGTACTCGATCGGTGGGGCGGAGGTGATGCGCATCGGGCATCACGAAAAGTACCTGGGCCTTTTCAATTGCGTGCAAAATATTGTCCGGGCGCGCAGCCTGTTGGACATAGGCGCCATCAAGTATGCCATTCTCTCGTATCCTCTGGATGACAGAGAGTTTACGCTGGTCAAAAGAGACATCATGAATGATAAGTATGTCTATCTTTACGAATACCGTGGATACCCGGGAAGGTTCCTCTTTTTCCCGAAGGCTCAGTACATCAATGATGAGAAACAGGTCATGCTCAGGATCATCGACCAGGGGTCTGACTTTAAAAAAGAACTCATAATTTCGGGGCGGCCCCCGGACCATCCATGGGGAAGCGAGACATCGCAGGGGGTTGTCCGCCTGGTATCGTACGGTCCCGACAAGGTGATTCTGACATCGGAATCCGACGGCCAAGGCTTCGTTTACGTCAGCGACACGTACTACCCCGGATGGCGCGCGTATGTCGACGGGCGGCCGACAAAGATATACCGGGCGAACCTGGCGTTCAGGGCGGTCGAGGTCCCGGCCGGAAAGCACACTGTTGTTTTCAAATACGTCCCGGTGTCCTTCTACCTGGGATGTATCCTGACCCTTATCGGGATCATTCTTGGGGCCTGGCTATGGCGAAAACGTTCTTTTCAACCCGGAGGCCCCCGCATCCCCCGGGACGGTTGACGCCTTGGCACCGCCCTTTTTTATAGACCTTTCCGGCCAATTTCGCTAAAATGACACGAAGGCCAACCGACAATTGAAGAGAAAGATCGCGATCAGTTTTGAGAATGATGTCGTCAAGATCGTTTATGCTCAGGCGGCACGGACGGGCACTCTCGTCGAAAAGACCCTGACGCTTGACAATGACGAGTTCGACCGTTTCCTGGCAACGATGCGCGAGGACGAGTTTATCGTCGTCCAGAACTTCGAGACCGTGTACCAGGACATTGTGTCGCTTCCGCCCGCCCGGGAAAAATTCTTGAGGCCCCTTGTCGAGCTCGAGATAAAGAAACGCATGCCGGAGCTGAAGGATTTTTCGTTTTGCCATGTCAGGCTGCGTGATGTTCAGCGCGAGGGGAAAAGATCGACGGACGTCTTCTTTCTTGCCGTAGACGGTGCCGAGGTACAGGCGATCGTCGACAGGCTCGGCAAGGCAGGGAAGGTGGCGTCGGGGATCTACGCGAACGTCCTGCCCCTTTCCCTCTTTACCGGCATCGAGGATGGCCAGCCGGACGAACCGGTCCTGGGTGTTCTCGATATCGGGACGAATAAGACAATATTCCTCGCTTCGGACAGGAAACTCGCCTTCGTGCGCGTGACGCAGTCGCACGGCCGGGGCTTCGACCAGGACGATATTGAGAACATCAATATGACCATAGCCTACTGCAGGCAGGTCCTCAGGATCAATCCGTCGCGGGTTGTTTTCCCGGACGCCGCAGGAGATGCGCCTCTTCCGGCGGCGCCCATCGTGGAGGTCGCGCCCGCGCGGTACCCGTCAACCGTCACAGCTTTCAACGAGACCCTCAGGGATTATGTCGTTCCCCTTTCCGCTATAGATCAGATCAAGGGCATCGAAGACGGTAATCTCCTTCCGGATACGTACCGTGATATCGTTGTCCAGAGAAAGCTCATGGAATACTGCATCCTGATCCTCTGCCTCCTGTCCTTCCTCGGCCTTGCCTATATAGGTTTTCAATGGCTGGAGATCGCAAGGACCGGGACAACGATCGATCGGCTCCGGTACGATATCAATAAGAGGCAGGCCGCGATCGGTGAATTTGAGGCCGCGCAGGCCGGCCTTCAAAAGTACAGGCCGTCAATTGACATGGTCAATACATTCGGAAAGTCGGCGGACCTCCAGGACGTCCTGGTGGCGCTCCAGAAGGTGTGGGCGGACGGGGTGGACGTAAGGTCGATACATATAAAGAATGAAAAGGAATCCCTGGTGATAGCGTTGAAGGGGAGTATCCGGGCGTCTTCGTACGAGCAGCTTGAACGGCGTTATGAGGAATACCTTGCCCAGTACAGGAAGACGGGCGCGGCGGAAGTGGTGTCCCACAAACTGAACCTGAATGACAGGACCTTCACACTGGACCTCAAATGGAAGATCTGACGACGAAAATAGGGATCAAGGACAAGAAGCTGCAGAGGCTTCTTGTTGTCTACGGGGCCTTCTCGGTCTTGTTCCTTGCCATACTTGCGGCAGGAATATTGTTGAGCGATTATGCCAGGTCCAACAACGAAACGGAAAAGAACCTTGAGCGTATCAGGTCGGGCCTTGTCAGGATCGAGGGCGCGACCAAGGAGATCAGGGGGTCGATCGTCACGGTTGAAAAGACCATCCCGGTCAGCATATTCAAGGAATCACCCGAGCTGCAGGTCCTTAGCGGCCTCGACGACCTGAAGGGCGCAATGAGATATGCATCGATACACGTGACCGAGATCGGCGCGACGGACAATAAGATCGTGCTGCCGGTCACGATACGGGGATTCCTCGCCGACTATTCCACATTCGTGAACGACGTTGGCCGCCTCCAGGCAATGAGGTTCCCGTTCATGAACATACGGGGTATCCAGATCAACAAGGAGGAGACCGGGAACACGGCCCCGGCCGGGCAGAAACGTTCCGGCCGCGTCGTGTACGAAATTACCGGCGAACTGCTGACCCTGGCAGGCGAGACAGGCCCCGCACCCCCGCAACAGGAGACCGGGCCGGCCCCTGCGAGATTGTGGATGAAGGGAGGGCCGAAATGACCCGGCACAGGCCTATCCTCACCGCGATCGCCATCGTGATCGGGCTGGCCTGCCTGATCATTATCGGGATGCCGTACGCTGTACATATAAAACCGAAACTTTCGGCCCAGGAACAGCAGCTCGCTCGGTATCAGTACGAAAAGGTCGAGATCAAAGAGCGCATGGAGCGCGTTGTCTCGGGCTTAAGGAACCCTATGACGGATTCTTTTTCGTCCCCCGGCAAAGCCGGACAGGGCGGGTATCCCGGCGAAAAACTGGCCGATCTTGCACCGCCTGCCGGAGGGGGCCAGGACCCGGCCGTCAGGCAGCAGCCGGGAGTTTCGTTCATTGTCATAAAGGACCGCAACAGGATGGCGATCGTTAATGGAGAAGTGGTGAGGGAAGGCGACAGGACCGGCCACGGGAAAATTGTGCGCATCACGAAAGCGGGTGTGTTGATAAAAAATCAAGAGGGGCAGCAATGGGTATATATCGAATAGATAATGGGACCGTAAGGGCCGCGCTTCTTTGCATTGCGGCGATATTTTCATTGTGTTCCTGTTCGCCGACGATCAAGGAACAGGTCGGGATCAAGAACGAGGTGCAGGTACCGGACAGGTTCAAGGAGAAAAAGGAGGATAAACCGGCGCCGGCGCCGCCTCCTGCAACCCCCGATTTTGTTCCCGCCCGGGTGGAGACGTCGCCCCTCAAGACGAGGATAGTCGATATCATAGCCCGCAGGACCCCCTTAAGGGATGTTCTGCATGCGGTGGCGAACGCGACCAGCCTCAACCTCGTGATGGAAAAAGGTGTCGATCCCGAGACCGAAGTGAACATGACGCTCCGCAATGTGACCGCCGAGCAGGCCCTGAACACCGTCTTCGCCTCGGTCGATTACTTTTACCGGATCCAGGACAACCTGCTCGTCGTTTCTGCCGTAGCAACGAAGGTGTTCGAGCTCGGCCATCCCGCGATGACCCAGAAATACGAGGTCGATGTCGGCGGCGACATCCTTGGCGGTGCCATGAGAATTATACCGGGGGGCACGGGGAGTTCCGGCGGAGGCGGCGGAGGCGGCGGAGGCGGCGGCGCGCAGTCGACCCAGATCAAAGGGAACGTGAGCCAGAAGATCAAGAGCGACGACACCGCGTATAATTTTTGGGATGCGGTAGAGAAATCGCTGGCCGGCATTCTTGAGACCTCACCGGGCACCGCGGCAACGGCCGTGCCGGGCGCGAGCGCCCAGGGCACGCAGGCGCCGGTTTCCGCACCGGTAACGGCCCAGTCGCAGGGTTTTACGATCAACAGGCTGACAGGCACGGTCTTTGTCACGGCATCCAAAAGGAACCTGCAAAGGGTCGAGGCATATATTGAATCGCTCAAGAAGGTCATGAAAAGGCAGGTCCTTATCGAGGCCAAGATCATCGAGGTCCGCCTTCTGGACAATTTCCAGTTCGGCATCAACTGGAGCGTTGTTGACCGCTACATTACGACAACCGCGGAAGGATTGACGAGGACGACGAGCAGCTGGACGTATACGACGACCAATTTCAACCCGATCGCAAGTACAAGCCCCGTCTTCACGATCACGGGAAACCCGAGCTTCGGAGGGTTAAAGGCCGACCTGTCAATGGTGGTCAACGCCCTTCAGCAGCAGGGCGATCTCCGCACGCTGTCAAATCCGAAGCTGAACATTATGAACGGGCAGACGGCGATGCTGACCGTCGGCAGGAACCAGGCATATATGTCCAAGATCGAATCGACCACGGTGGCCGGATACGGGGGCAACACGGTCTCGTACACGACGGAGCAGAACAGCATCCTCTCGGGGATCATGATAGGCCTTCTTGCTTATATTAACGATAACGGCGAGATATCCCTGACTATCACGCCGATCACCTCCGACCTTATCGATTTTACGTCCGTTCAGATCGGAACGCCCAAGGTAGCGGACATTCAGCTTCCCACGGTCGATATCAGGCAGCTCTCCACCACGGTCAAGATACGCAACGGCGATATCGTGGCCATAGGCGGCCTTATATCGAAGAAGGAATATGTCACCGACAACCAGATACCGTTTATCGGCAATATACCGGTGCTGGGGTACCTTTTTAAGAGCCGGGACAAACAGCACGTGAACTCGGAGCTCGTGATCATTCTGCAGCCCGTTCTTGTGAATATGTAAGGAGGTGGTCCAGGTGGCCGGTCCCGTCAAAATAGGCGATATCCTCAAGTCGAAAGGCATGGTTACCGACAAGCAGCTCGATATCGCGTTCATCCAGCACAAGGTTACGGGCGATCTCATCGGGGATGTCCTCGTCAAGCTCGGTTTCGTTTCGGCCAAAGAAAGGGGGCAGATCCTTGCCGAACAATCGGGCATTGAATTTATCGACCTCGACGAATATGCGATATCGGACGAGGCATTAAAGCTCGTAAGCAAGGACGTCTCCCTGAAGAACGAGTTCGTCCCCCTCGATGTCGGGGACGGCAAGGTGAGCATAGGGATAACCGAGCCGGGGAATATCATGGCGATCGATACGGTGGCCCGCCTGACGAAAAAGCAGGTGAAGACTTATATCGTCGACCGTGACACGTATTACGACACCATTGAAAAGGCCTATTATTTCCTGGAAAACCCGATCTACCAGCAGATGGAGAAGATCATCAGGAATGTGCTGTCGACCGGCGCACCGTCGGGCAACGAGCTTGTATCCATGACGGATATGATCATCATGGACGGCATACGCAAGAACGCCACCGACATCCACATAACACCGACCCCCGATGTCACGCAGGTCTTTTACCGTGTTGACGGTGTCCTCCAGTTCGGTCACTGCCTCCCGAGGGCCATACACATCGGTATCACCTCGAGGATAAAGATACTCGGGCACATCGATATCGCCGAGACGAGATTGCCGCAGGACGGGGCGTTCAGCTTCGACTTCCTGAACAAGTCATACGATCTCCGCGTCTCGACCATTCCCACGATCTACGGCGAGAACATCGTATTGAGGATACTCTCGGGCAAGGGGACCCTTCTGCGCATGGAATCCCTCGGCTTCGACGCGGCTGAAACGGCGCGCCTGCGCGGCCTGTTCCAAAAACCGTACGGTGTCATACTGGTGACGGGGCCCACGGGAAGCGGCAAGACAACGACCCTGTATTCCGCCCTGCGCGAGGTTAACCTTCTTGAACGGAATGTCCTGACTGTTGAAGACCCTGTCGAATACAAGCTGAGCTTTGTCAAACAGACGCAGGTCCTCGACCGGGCAGGCTACGATTTCGCGCTGGCGGGAAGGAATTTCATGAGGCAGGACCCCGACGTGATCCTCCTCGGCGAGATCCGCGACGAAGAAACGGCGAAGATCGCCATCAGGGCGTCTATCACGGGCCATCTCGTCATCACGACCCTGCATACGAATGACGCGGTCACGTCCATACCCCGCCTTGTCGACCTGAATGTCGACAAATATCTCCTTTCGTCGTCACTGCTTGCGATCGTCTCGCAGAGGCTCCTCCGGAAGGTCTGCAATTACTGCAAGACCGGGTATTCGTTCAACGACGAGGAGAAGGCGCTTTTCCGGGAGTTCGGCATACAGGCGGAAAGCGGGTATAAGAGCGCGGGGTGCGCGCGCTGCAACAACACCGGGTATATGGGGAGGACCGTCATCGCCGAGATATTGCTGGTCGATGACGAGGTGAAAGAAATGATATACGAAGGCATCTCGGCCCCGACGATCAAGGAGAGGGCGATTACCAAGGGGATGAGGCCGTTCAAGCATCACGGCATGCTGAAAGCGGCCGAGGGCATAACGACCATCGAAGAAGTCCTGAGGGTCGCCGGGTAGGCGGGAAAGGCCGGCACGCTATGGGTGTGTTCGCGTACAAAGCGATAGATGACGCCGGGCTGTACAAGACCGGTTTTGTGGATGCGGTGGACCTGGATACGGCATACAACGATCCCGCAGTCCAGGGCCTGAGCGTCCTCTCCATGAAACAGGCCGGCAGGATATCCGGGCTGTCGCGCGGGTTCAGTTTTTTGAGGATCAAAAGAAGCGCCATCCTCGAGTTTGCCACCAATCTCTCCGTTATTCTGCGGGCCGGCATACCGATACTCGATGCGCTTGGCGACCTGAGCCAGACCATGGAGAACAGGTATCTCCACCAGATCATCGATGACATCAGGGAAAAGATACAATCGGGCCTGAGTTTCTCGAGCGCCCTGTCCTTCCACAAGAAGGTCTTTCCGGATATCTTCATACGACTGGTAACGGTAGGCGAAGAGACGGGCAGGCTTGAACAGAGCATTACCGAGGTGGCGGAGCACCTCCAGAGGATGGATGACCTCTCGAGCATGGTGAAAAGGGCCCTCATGTACCCCGTCTTCGCCCTCGTGACAACGGGCGGTGCGCTCGCTTTCTGGGTTTTTTACGTTCTCCCCAAGATCCTGGTCGTCATGAAGGACATGAATGTCAAACTGCCTCTGATAACGAGGATCATACTCGGCGTCAGCGATTTTACGAAGGCATACTGGTATGTATTCGCCCTCGCTCCCGTCGCGATCTTTGTCGCGCTCTTCCTGATGAAGCGAAAGGAGCGGACGCGGTATTTCCTGGACCTGGTCAAATTGAAGGTACCCATTCTCAAGCTTTTTGTTATCAACAGGATCTTCGCGGTCTTCTGCGAGCAGATGAGGATACTCATAATATCCGGCATCACGATAGACAGGTCGCTCGTGATTGCCGCCGGCGCCGTGGGGTCAGAGGTTTTCAAGAGGTCCCTCCTGCAGGCGCGGGACATCATCATGACGGGCAGCAGGATATCCGATTCGTTCAGGCGGGGCAAATTCTTCCATCCGCTTGTCGTCCGGATGGTCGATATCGGCGAGACGAGCGGTAATCTCGACGACCAGTTCAACTTTCTCGCGGCATTCTTCTACAAGAGGCTTGCGGACGTGACCGACAAACTGGGCAAGTTGATCGAACCGATACTGCTGGTGCTTGTGGGATGTGTTTTTGCGATCATTATTTTGGGGCTTCTGCTTCCTATCTATGATATTGTAACGAAGATCGGAAAATAGCAACGATGGATTACCTGACATTTTTCAAGCTTGACGACGACCCTTTCCGGCTGACGCCGGACCCCGAATATTTTTTTCCTTCACAGGAACATAACGAGATACTCAATTCGCTCAACTATGCGATCGAGCAGAAAGAAGGGTTTTCCCTGGTCATAGGACAGCCCGGCACGGGCAAGACGACTATCCTGAGGATCCTGATAGACCACTGGAAAGACAGGGCCGAGATCGCGCTCGTCATGACCCCGCGCCTGCAGCCGGAGGAATTCCTTCAGGCGGTTCTCGAGGACTTGAACATCAAACTTGGCGGCAGGAGCAAGAACGAGATGCTCAAGGCGTTTCGCGATATCCTGATCACGCATGCAGCAACGGGAAAGCGGATAATGATCGTCGTCGACGAGGCGCAGAACATGCCGGACGAGACGATAGAGGAACTGCGGCTCCTGTCGAACCTGGAGACGGAAAAGGAGAAGCTTCTCCAGATCATCCTCATGGGGCAGCCGGAACTGCAGAAAAAGCTGAACGCCGCGCATCTGAAGCAGCTCGATCAGCGGATCACGATCCGTGCCGTCTTAAGACCGCTTACGCGCAGCGAGACATCGGACTATATCAACTTCCGGCTCATCAAGGCCGGCAAGGGAACGATCGTTTTCGACGAGGAGTCACGGAAAAAGATCTACGACATGTCGAAGGGGATACCGCGGGTCATAAATCTCGTTGCGTCCCGTGCTTTAATGGCGGCATTCGTCTCGGGGAGTGCCTCCGTGTCGAGGGACCATGTGAAATATGCGATCGAACACCTTGCCGGGGAGCACAATGTGCCGTGGAGACGGTACGTTCCGTTCGTCAGGTACGGTATCGCCGCAGTAATCGTCGCCGTGGCGGTTATCGTGGGCCTGTACAGGTTCTCAGGTACAACATTCTCGAAGAATACGCCCGCCGCCGGTCCACAGGCCCGCAGTGTACAGGCGAAAGAGCCGGCAACGGCCTCAGGTCATCTTCAGGAAAAGGCTGGTGCCCCTGTCGGGGTGCCGGGGCTCTCCGGAAATATGCCGCCTGAAGCGGCCCTTCCGAAGCCGGATACTGTAAGATACGTCACGATATCGGCGGGCAGCGCGAACATGAGAGGCGCCCCGAGTGTCACATCCGCAAAGGTTGCCTGGGCGACAAAAGGCGCAACCTTTGCGGTCCTCGAATCAAAAACAGACTCCACAGGCCGCACCTGGTACAGGGTTCAGTACCCGAGCGAAAAACCCTGCTGGATATCGGAAAAACTCGTAACGGAAAAACAATAAGAATCGCCTGTTGCCTGTCTTCTTAATTTCCCAGCAGGACCAGCCGTTCGTTGGCGTATTGCCTGGTTTTGGGGTCGGCGGTGGTTGATGCGAGGATGTCCCGGTAGACCTTTTTTGCCTCCTCGCGTTTTCCCTGCTTCTCGAGGACGCGGCCGAGACCGGTTGGTCCCTGCGGACTGCCCGTTCCCGCCAGCTTCTCATAGATCTCGGACGCCTCGGGGTATCTGTTCCTGTTCTCATAGAGCAGGCCGAGGTTGTAAAGGACCTGCCTGTTGCCGGGCTCGAGGGACCGGGCCCGCAGAAGGCCCTGCTCGCCTTCGGAGATATCGCCGAGACGTATGGACGCGATGGCAAGGTTGATGATCGCAGGCACGTAATTCCGGTTCGTGTTAAGGGCCAGGCGGGAATACTGGACAGACTCGGCGTATGCCCCGGTTTTGATAAGGGCCCCGGCAAGCCCCGTCATGACGATATAGTTCTTCCCGTCGAGTGCCAGCGCCTTCCTGTAGCCCTGAATGGCCTGCGTGAGGTTGCCGCTCTCCTCGTAATTACGGGCGGAGTAGATCGCTGCGTCGCGGTCGGCCTTGCGGCGGTCTGAAGGCGAGATCCTCTCCTGCTTCTCATAGCGTGCGGGCTCGACGGGCCTTTGCTTCGTTGTTTCGGTCCCGCCCTTTTCCTGCGCGGGCCTTCCGGTGGTTTTCAGGTCGGCGACAGGCTCTTCGATCGTTGCGGGCCTCGCCGTTTTCTGCACGTCGCGGGCCCCGGCCTGAAAGCCCTGTGCCGGCGGCTCTATGGTCTTCTTCGGCTCGTCCGCCGGGGCGGCGGGCTGTGCCGGTTGCGGGGTTTCGGCCCGCGGCTCAATATTGGGTGCGGGGCCCTGGGAAGACGGAACGGGGCCGTCCTTTGCCGGCTGTCCCATCGGCAGTGTCCCCCGCGGGCCCGATGCCGCCTTCAGCCTTACGGAGGGTTTGAGAAAGGTGTTCATGTAATAGACCGCGCCAAAACCAATACAGACAATACAAAGAACAGCGACGCCGATGATCATGAAGCGGCCCCGTTTTTTCTTTCTTGCGGATGCCCGCGTTATGATCGATTCGAGGTGGGGCGGTACGACCGTATTTTTTTCGCCCGGTTCGTTCTTTGCTTTGGAAAGGAGGTCGGCGAGGAGGCTCATGGAGGCCCGTCCCGTTCGCCCGCTGCGTCCCGGACGTGAAACACGAACGATGACCGGCCCCCCGCCGCTTTCTTCACGGCGACGCTTTTCCTGGTTTCCCGGCCGGCGCCCGGGCCTGCGGTATTCGAGGCGTCTGTCACCCCTTTCAACTTGTGGAAAACCTTCCAGGCATAGGTCACACGTTTTTCACGGCTGTAGGCGTTATAGCACCCGACCGCCTCCCACGTATATCCGTGGCGGTCTATGCATTGCCGCAGGACAAAGGCCCCTGTCATGGTGTTGAGGCAGGCATTGTTCATGAGATCGTCATACGTCACGTTGATCGTTCTAAGCCATGCTGAATTGATCTGCATAAGCCCTATGTCCGTCGAGCCGTTCGGGTTTTTGTTGACCGCCCGGGGGTTGAGGCCCGATTCGACCTGAGCGATGCTCTTCAACAGCCTGGGGCTGATGTTATAACGCTCCCCGGCCTCTTGAAAGCAGAACGCGCGGACATGGACCGGAAAACAGGAAAAGATCAGGAGTATTATACCCACTAATGCAAAAAAATACATGTATGACTGGATTATAAGAAAAAAGACCTTTAAAAACAAGCTTTATTCAACTAAGATAAATAAGGTCCTGCATGGAAACCATCCTCCTCACAGAAGACGACGCCGCTCTCAGGGGCCAGATACGCTTTGCCCTGGAAGAGCGCTTCGAGGTGCGTGAAGCGGAAAACGTCCTGAAGGCGGTCCATGTTCTCAACTCGGAGAACATAACGCTGGCGGTACTGGACCTGGGACTGCCCCCCCACGAGGACACCCCCGAGGAGGGCTTAAGGCTCCTCCACTATATTCTCGAGAATTTCGGGATCAAGGTCATCATTCTCACCGGCCAGAAGACGGAGACGGCCGCCCTCGAATCCATAAAGTCAGGCGCCTTCGATTATCTCGTGAAGCCCGTTTCCATGGAGCAGCTCATGTTCTCGATCGACCGGGCCATCCTTTTCCGGGATACGGAACAGGAGCTGTCGAAACAGGGCACGGCGAAGGTGAGCTTCGGCATCGAGGTGGGCAAGGGCCTGCAGCCCGCCCGGGAAGAGGCGGAGAAGAACGTGATCCTCACCGTGCTCAAGAACACGAACTTCAATGTCTATAAATCCGCAAAGCTTCTCGGCGTGAAGAGGGAAAGCCTCTATTATTTCATCAAGAAGTTCGGCTTCAAAAGAGAGGACATCGATGCTGACTCTTAAGTTCGTCCAGTCGATGTACCTTTTTGTCCTGGTGGCCGGTGCCGTTGCACTGGTCATTCTTTTTTATTTAAGGTACCTGACGAACCGTGCTTTCAAGGTCCAGCTGCGCATGGTCGATGCCAACCAGGAATGCAACTACGATATCGCCCTTTTTCTGCCGAAGGCCAGTGAGCTTGTCAAAACGGCGGAGATCGAGGAGATATTCTACGACATACACTATAGCGAAAGCACTGTTGCCAGGCCCGCCCCCGGGACCAGGCATACGATCGTCCGGACGATCACCCGGCCGGATTATTCCATAAGCCTCGGCATCGTCACGTCAAGCCCGCGGGGCTACCAGAGATATATCTACATGATCATCTTCGAGACCCTTTTTCTTCTCATTGAAATGGACATCCTGATGAAGATAAAGGTGGCAAACGAGGCGTTGTGCAATTTTTCAAAGCTCCACACCTTTCTCCTCCATGATGTAAAAAATGTAACCCAGTTCATTAAAGGGCTTATTTACAATATCGACCGCATAAAGGGGCCCGAGAGGGAACACCGGTTCATCGAGTATTTGAGGGGGTCGGCCCCGGCGCTCAGCGTGAGGACGGACAAGATACTCTCCACGCTCGAGATCGGTATGGAGAAAGACGAGGAAGAGACCGCCGAGGAGGTCGACATCGCGCGCCTTATAAAGGACCTCTTTGCCCTGTACCACATAAAGGGCGAAGCGGCGGGCGAGGGGGCCCTGCCTACCCAGAGGCATAAGATGGTCACGGTTTTTGACAACATCATCAAGAACGTCCGGGAAAAATCGGCCAGAGAGCCGGGGATCGAGTGCTTTTCCTCTGTACGCGAGGAGACCGGATCGCTTGTCGTTGTCATCTATGATACGGGCAGCCCGGTAAAGAACATTGAGAGGATGTTCGAGCCTTTTTACACGACGAAAGAATCGGGGCTCGGCATCGGCCTTTTCCAGGCGCGCCATATCGTGAAGAACCTGGGCGGAGATATGGCGGTCGAGAACACCGGCAGGGGCGTTGAGTTCACCGTGAAACTGCCGAAAAGCGCGAAGACGGAGCATATCGACGCAGCCGGCGAATGAGCGTGTCCGTAAATTCATTCTACATCTTGTATGATCGGCCGATCACTGATATAGTGATGTGCAGGTAAGGGAATACGGCGTGTAGACTGTACTCTCGAGAGGGCGTTGAGAAATGCGGTTACATCTTTCAGGCCCGGGGGCCGGGAACAACGAGCACGGTTTTACCATGGTCGAGATCGCCATTGTCATGGTCGTCATCGGTCTGCTTATCGGCGTTGTCCTCAAAGGGCAGGCCCTCATCCAGAATGCCCGGTATAAGTCCCTCATCAACCAGGCAAACGAACTCACCAATGCATACTTCGCGTATCTCAACCAGTACGGGAAATACCCCGGGGACGACAACACCGCAGTCGGCAGATGGGGGGCCACGACGGCGGACGGCAACAACAACGGAAGGATCGACAATGCCGAACCCCTGCGCGCCAACCAGCACCTGGCCCTGGCGTCGCTGATCGCCGGCACGTACAACGGGACGACCCAGACAATTCTCCTGAAATACGGGAACGCGACCACGGCCACCTTCACGCAGGCCCCTGCCGCCATGCAGGCGCTGTGCGCGAATGTGATAAACTTTGCAGGTTTGGATGGCGAAGCGGCCCAGGCGCTCGATTCCGCGCTCGACGACGGGGTGTACAGTACGGGCAAGGTGCGGGGCGATGTCGCCTATACCGCGGGCACGGTCATTGCCAACACGAATTTGTGCCTGTAATGCAGGCGTACGATAAAAGAAAAAGGGATTCCGGGAAAATGAGAGCCGGCAGGCCGCAACTAGCTTCCGATCACGGTTTTACCATCGTCGAGATGGCAATTGTCATGGTCATCGTCGGCATACTCGTGGTACTCGGCGTCAGCATGATAGGCCCGTTGGCAAGGACGGCGAAGGTCAACGAGACGCAGGGAACGATCGACGCAGACCTCGAGTCGCTCATCGGGTTTGCCGCCACCAATAAAAGGCTCCCGACAAGTGCAAATTTCGCCGCGGCGGTGAAAAAGGCAAACGATGGGTGGGGGAACGCCCTGTACTATATCGTCGATTCCACTCTCGCCCCTGCGGCCCCTTACACATCCCCCGATTACATCTGCACGAGGAGAAGCACCGGGCTCACCGTCAGGAATTGCCTGACCAACAATTGTACGACGACGGCGGGCACGGATTACGTGGACATACCGAACGTTGCATTCGTGATTATAAGCGGCGGGGAGAATTTCAACGTTCAGACCGCGGCTGTAACCGGCCGGGTGACCGTTTATGTCCGCCACGGGGTGACAACCCGTGACGATTGCACGGCCGCCGCCACCTGTCCGAACTATCCTGCCGCCGGCACCATGATCAACCTGTCCGAACGCTATGATGACATCGTGAGGTGGGTCACCCTCGATGAGTTAAGGATAAAGACGGGGTGCCAGGGCGGGCAATTGAAGATCCTGAACAACGAACTGCCCAGCGGCACGACCGCGGCGTACGGCGCGGACATCTATGCATCCGACGGCATCCCGTTTACGACAGGCCCCAACACATACCGGTGGTGTGTTAACACGCTGCCCACAACAGGCCTTCAGGCATCGACCGGGTTGACCGCCGCCGACTGCATGACGACGACATCCTGGTCCTCGGCCACGCCGGGCGACAGGCTGACGATCTCGAAGTCAGCGCTGGCATTGACCGCGAATTCATATCAGGTCACGGTTGTCGCACGGGACAATGCAGGGGGGTATGCCGCCGGGTGGCCGGCATGCAATGACCCTTTGAACAAGGACAACTGCAGCCGCAGATCGTTTGTCATCACAATAAGCCCCTGATGATAAGAGGATAAAGAAATTGGGGACCGGGAATCTCATGAAGAGCATCAGAGGCCTCGCGCTGGTGTATATTGTCATGACGATCCTTTTCCTTGTCGTTATCCTTGCAGCGGCGGCATTCATGGCCGGACCGCTTTCAAAACGCGTGAAAGCCGTCGAGACCGGGAAGACCTTAGATGCTGCGATCAGTGCGGTTATCGGGTTCGCGGCGACAAAGGGCCGTTTGCCGACCACCGCCGAGTTTGTCAGCGCTGTACGCAAGGCCGATGATGCATGGGGAAACGCCCTGGTGTTTATCCCCGATGCCAGCATGACCACGGTCCCTGTGGGTTCGACCGAGGCGATATGCAGGTTGAAGACGACCGGCATCACGATCACCACTGCGGGGGCCCCGGTCCCCAACGTTGCGTTCCTGATCCTCAGCCGCGGGCCTAATCTCAATAATCAGACGGGCGCTGTCGCTGCAGCCGCGATCAGCGTGCCCGACGGCGATACCGTTATAGACAGTTATGCCGGAAACGGCGTCTACGATATACCCGGCCCGGCCCGGCCGGAGGTATTCGACGACATCGTCAGATGGGTGACGCTCGATGACCTGAAAAGCAGGCTTGGCTGTTCCGGGCCGACGCAGGGGCGGCTGAAGATACTCAACAACGAGCTTCCCTCCGTATGCTCCGGACAGGCGTACAACGCCACGTTGTATAGCGACGGGGGCGTCCTGCCCTGCCTTCCCTGGAGTTACACCGCTTTGCCCGCGGGACTGACGATGGCCCCTGCGACCGGCGTCATCTCGGGGTCGGTGTCGGCCCCGGGCGTATACCCGGTCACGTTTACACGAACGGACAGCGGGGGAAACACGGTACAAAAGATCCTTAATCTGAATGTTAGGGCCTGTCCCTCGTGGATGGGGGGGTTTGACAGCGCCTCAAGCCCGGGAGGGACGCTCTCGGGCGGGGCCGCCATCGGGGGGTCGGGGGCCGCAGGCACCGCGAGCGCGCTGGCCTTGATCGGGGTTTCTCCCTCCTTCATCCCCACAGACCAGGGCGGTGCCGGCTATCCAAAATTCAGTTTCGAACAGAACCAGGCCTTTTCGATCACGGCATGGGTCAAACTGACGCAATTCCCCACGAGTCCGCCGGCGTCATTTATCTACCCGTTTGTCTCCAAGCCCGGCACCGGCGCGCAGATGAGCGGATATTACCTGGAACTTCACAGTTCGGCCTTCAATCCCCCCAACACGTCGGGAAGGCATCGTATTGCGTTCAGGCTGATCGGGGATGCGGGGGGAAGCCGGACAATTACGGTGTATAATACGACAAATATCACTACCCTGAACGCGTGGTACCACGTGGCGGCTTCATACAGCGGGTCGGGCCTGGCGTCCGGTGTCCGCATCTACGTGAATGGCGCATCGGGTAAAACCGCATACCAGGATACGCTTGGCGCTCGAAGTATCATCAACACGAACCCTCTGACGGTAGGGTATTACAGTGCGCCGGCGGCATGGAATTCCGTTTATAACAGCATCTATATCGATGAGGTCCACATGTACGGTGCTGAGGTGAGGCGCCTCGGGGCGGCAAGGGTGGGGGGAGGCATCGTGATGAGCCCGTCCATCACGGGCACGTCGGAAAGGATCAACTGCGGCACGGTGTGCGAGGCGTTCTATCCGAAAGGGGCGCAGGTGACCCTTTCGGCATATCCCAGCCCGGGAAGCTCGTTCACCGGATGGTCGGGGGGCGGCTGCTCGGGAACGGGGGCATGCACGGTCACCCTTGGGGATGATATCAACGTGACGGCAACGTTCACGCCATGATGAGGCTCTCAGGCCGTCACAAGGCGGAACATGCCGCTGCCGGGCCGCCTGGATTTTTCATAGCGTAAAACAGTGTTATCTGTAAATTCATTCTACATATTGCAAAGCCTTTTAATTTCCGTTATATTACAGACAGAACTTAAGAAAGGGAGGAATGGTTATGTTGAAATCAATCAGGAATACAAAAGGTTTCACTCTCATTGAGATGGCAATCGTCCTCGTCATTATCGGCATCATCCTCGGAGCGGTCCTGAAAGGGCAGGAACTGATCAACAGCGCCAAATCGAAACGGATATATACCGATGTCCAGGGCGTGGCGGCGGGCATATACACCTATATGGACAAGTATGGCACGAGATTGCCCGGCGACGACCCGAACGCCACAGCAGCCATACGCGGCACCGGATGGGCGACCGGGACGGGCGGCACCCTGGGTAACGGCCTTATCGAGGGCGGAGCCACGGGGAGTGATGCCACCCCCGGAAGCATGTTCACGTGTGCGGCTGCAACAACCACCGAAACATGCCGCCTGTGGGACCATATGAAGCGGTCAAATATTCTCACCGGTGCGTTAAACTCGACAAATCCGCCCAATTCCTACGGCGGCACCATCGGCGTTGCCAACGTGGCAGTCCAGGGCCTTACCGTCAACTGGATAGGCGTCTCCAATGTCCCGTCGAATATAGCCCAGAGCCTCGATACAATGTATGATGACGGTGTCGCGACGACCGGTTCCATCCGTGCCCTCGCCGCCTATACGGCAGGATCTGAAGCCCCGATACTGGTTTTCTTCCGGTTCTGAGAGAAAGAAGGGTGAGATGGAGGTGAAACCCTCCATCTCACCATTACAAAAGCCTGCCATGATGCTCATCTACTTCGCTCATCCCTGCTTCAACGAATCCCAGGAATTGTTCAAGAAAGAGTTTCTGCGTAAGCTCCGGGCGGCGCTTGACGGGACGGGGCACGGAAAAGCGATCACTATCGTGGACCCCTTCGTCGACACGCCGAATATCGAAGGGAACAGGGAGACGAAGCTCAAGCTCAGCCGCCTTGTCAAGGACACGTGCATCAAGATGCTCGAAGAGTGCGACACGGTCGTCGCCATGGTGGACGACGGCGACACCGGGGTCGCTTTTGAGACGGGTTATGCGGCGGCGGCGGGCATACCGGTCGTTCTCATATCGCGGTCTGATTGCGCCGCGGCCAATGCGATGCTGGTCGGGGCGGCCAAAGAGCGGGTCAATGCCCTCCTGACCGATGCACAGGTGACAAAGCTTGCTCGTATGCTAGAATGGTATTATATTTCCCGCAAAGGGCACGGTCATGGGTCCAGGAAAAGCTAAAGCCAGTATCCGCGCTGAAACGGTACACGGGTTTCGCTGCCCGGCCTGCGGTTTTACCCTCGATGAGTCAAACGGCGGGTTTCTCTACATAAAGAATGAGAGCGGGATGCGGGTTCCGCTTAAGGACAAGGATGAGCGGGATGCGCTCGCCCGTATCCTCCTGAACAACGAATTCTCCTTTTGCACTGACGATGTGAACCTTTCCCAGGAAACGATAGATATCCTGGAAGAACGGGTAGGGTACATGTCCGCCTGCCTGTGCATGGATTGCCTCGGTCAGTTCGGGCTCGACCTGAGAAAAGACACGATCGAATGCCCCCGCTGCAAATCCGACCAAATCAAGACCTTCCTCGCAATGCTCTACAAACCATGCCCCAGGTGCCGATCGGGACTGATGGAGAACATGAGATAATGGGCTACAGGCTACGAAACCCTATTGCCCATAGCCCATCTTTTCTATTGTTCGTAAATATATTCCGCCAGCATCCAGTCAGATACGCGCAGGCGGTGGCTTATCATCTGGGAGAGTTTTTTGAGAAGGACGACGCCGAGCCGGGGGTTGTCGTTAAGGAGCTGCTCGAAGTTGTCCTTGGTCAGGACGAGGACAAGCGTCTCTTCGACGGCCGTTGCCGACGCGGAACGGGGCAGGCCGTCGATGATGCTCATCTCGCCCACGAACCTGCCCGGAGGGATATCGCATATCGTTTTGACCGTTTTTTTCGAGTCGCCTTTCGTGATCCTGATAAGGCCCTGAGCTACAAGGCACATGTATGGTTCGCGGGCGCCTTCGTTGAAGATGATCTCTCCCGGATCGGCCTTTGCGGCATAGAGGTACTGGGCAAACTGGTCCATGTCCTCACGGCTTAAGCCGTCGCCCCATTGAGATCTCTCGACCATTGCGACACGTTCCGGAACGGTTGACAGGATATTATGCAGCAAGCATTTTCCTTATGCCCCCAAGATTGCTTCCCTCTCAATTTATACTATGGTTATGTATTGCTTTGCAATCTTTTCACTGCTACATTCGCGGCAACGAGGATAGGGTCCCACACCGTGGCGAAGGGCGGCGCATACCCGAGGTCGAGACGGGCGATATCGGAAACGGCCATTCTGTTGTAGAGGGCGGTTGCGAGCGTATCGATCCTGTGGGCAACGCCTTCGGCGCCGGCCATCTGGGCCCCGAGGAGACGCCCGGATCTTTTTTCAACAACGTATGTTACGGTGATCCGCTTCCCTTCGGGGTACGCACTGCTTCGCGACCTGCCTTTAATGGTCGACACGAAATATTCCAGGCCCTCCCGCGATGCCTCGAGAGGCGAAAGGCCGGTCCGCGCAACTTCCAGGTCGAAGATCTTTGTTACCGCGGTCCCGGCGACCCCCTCGAAGGTGTTTGCCATCCCCGCCGCGTTTTCACCGGCGATCCGGCCCTGTTTGTTCGCCGTCGCACCCAGCGGAATATAGACCTTTTTCCCGGTAACGATGTGTTTCGACTCCGCGCAATCGCCGGCGGCGTATATATCGGGGAGGCTGGTCCGCAGATGATCGTCGACCTTGATCGCCCCCGCGGCGCCAAGCTCCATCTTCGCATCGACAGCAAGGGACGTATTCGGCCGCGCCCCGATGACGAGGAGGACCATGTCGGCCGCAAAAACGCCTTTATCGGTTTTAACGCGGGCAACCCTGCCGCTGACCGGCTCGAAAGCCTCGACGGAATACCCCTTGTTGAGCCTCACCCCTTCCGCGATTATCCTTTCCTCGATGATGTCTGTGATGCTGGTGTCCATCGTTCCGAGGACCCTGTCCATCTTTTCGAAGACGGTCACTTCGACGTCCCTTTTCCGCAGGGCCTCGCACATTTCCATCCCGATCGACCCGCCGCCCACAATGACGGCCTGCATGGGCCTTTTTTCGATCCCGTAAGGGTTTTGATAGACGCAGTCAGGCCCGATGCACGGCTCGAAAGACTGCCAGTGATTGACAAATTTCTTGATCGCCACGCCATCGTGGAGGTCCCGCAGCGTGAAAACATGCTCCAGGTCAACCCCGGGAAAAGGCGGGCGGATGGGCAGGGCCCCCGTTGCCATGACGAGCCTGTCATAGGGAATGACCTTCTTTTCGTTCACGTTGAGATCGATGGCCGTGACCGTCTTGCCGGCCGGGTCGATCGACACCGCTTCGTGCCGCGTCAGGACGGTTATGCCCCGTTCTTTCGCCGCCTCCGGGGTAAGGGAGAGGAGCCTGTTAATGTCTCTTATATCGTCGGAGATATAATAGGGCAGGGAGCACGCCCCGTACGAGATGAAATGGTCCTTTTCCAGCACCAACGCCTCGGCCTCAGGTTTGAGCCGCTTAAAACTGCTCGCCGCACTCATCCCGGCAGCAACACCCCCGATAACGACAAGACGTTCCATTTTTGCCTCCGGCAAAAATCGTTCTACGTTCTACGTTCTGCGTTCCACGTTAAGAACCTTTCCGGGATGAATAACGTAGAACGTAGAACGCGGAACGTAGAACGATTTCTATACTCCTTTCTTCTCAAAATACCGAAACATCATAATCCCGATGATCACCATTATTGCTATGACGATCCAGTGGTTTATTCCCAGTACCTGGGGGAGCGTGATCTTGCCCAGGTTGCCCCATGTGAGGACGGTTTGCTTCATGAGGGGATAAAGTTCGGCAAAGAGGGCCGCCCCGCCGAGCATGCCGAGGATGCCCCAGAGGGCGTCGTACCGTCCCTCGCCGAGCGCGCCGAGCGATGTGCCGGGACAATAGCCGAACATGGCCCAGCCGATCCCGAAGATGAGCCCTCCGAGGATGTTCCCCCCGAGGGATGTGGGTTTTATGGACAGCTTGACAAGCCCCAGGTCTTTCAGCAGGTAGACCCCGACCATCGCGACGAGGACCGTGGTGAACATATATTTTACGATGGTCATGTCGAGAAGCCGGAGAGCTCCCAGCTGTTTATCATACCGGATCACCCGGGCCTTCTGGAGCAGGAAGCCGAAAATGATGCCCGTTATCAATCCATAGATGAGGTCGTTCATTGTGCCTTACCTCCCCGATAGATCAAGTGTGCAACGATAAGACCGCCGACAAAGAAACAGATAAGGGAGATGTAACCGCTGACAGCCAGCTGGAGCGAACCGCTCAGCCCATGACCGCTCGGTCACCCGTCGGCCAGGCGGGCACCGAACATCGCGATCGCCCCGCCGAAAAATGCCACGACGCCGCGTTTCAGCCGCCCCGGCCCGAACCTTTGCTCCCACATCGACGGGACTGCCTGCGAGCGAAACGTGCCTGATGTCAGCGCTGCGATGAGCGAGCCGAAAAAGATTCCCACGACGAACATCCACTGCCAGTCGATCCTGGGAAGCTCCTTGACAAAATATGCCATCCGGGCCACCCGTTCCGCCGAGAATGTCGATTCGAGGTATCCTGCGCCCCTCACGAAAGTGGTTGACGCCCCGAAATATTTCCCCCCGACCCAGACGGAAGCGATGAGAAGAAGCCCGGTAAGGGCGCCGGCAATATAGGGGTTCCAGCCCTTCGATTCGTTGCGGTCGTCCATGAATACCTCCTTTCACGTGATGGTCCCCGTCGGGTGTATAGTTAAGTATAAACACGCCCCGTCATTTTGAGCAAGTGGTCCGGACAGACAATTTTGCTCACCGGGCCGTATTTCCCGGTTGCGGATATGTTGCCTTACGGAGCGGCGAGCTTTTCATCAAGGCGCTTTTCTGGTATACTATCAGGCTCCAAAAGGATGCCGAACCCGTATTGCCATGGATAGTATATTCGTCAAAGGTGCAAAAGAGCACAACCTCAAAAATATCGACGTAACGATCCCCCGGAATAAAATGGTGATCATTACAGGGCCGAGCGGCTCCGGCAAGTCGACGCTCGCCTTTGATACGATCTACGCGGAGGGCCAGAGGCGGTATGTCGAATCGCTCTCCTCGTATGCCCGGCAATTCCTCGAACTCATGGAAAAGCCCGATGTCGAGTATATCGAGGGTCTCTCTCCTGCGATCAGCATCGAGCAGAAGAACATAAGCAAGAACCCGCGCAGCACGGTGGGCACGGTGACGGAGATCTACGATTACCTGCGCCTTCTTTTTGCCCGTGTGGGCCACGTGTTCTGCTACGGCTGCGGCAAGGAGATAAAAAGCCAGCACGCCCCCCAGATCGTGGACAGCATTGCCGCCATGGGCAAGGGCGTGAGCCTCACCATCCTCGCGCCCATCGTGCGCGGCAGGAAGGGGGAATACCGCAAGGAGCTCGACGAGCTGCGGCAGCACGGGTTTACGAAGGTCAAGATAGACGGGAAGATCGTCGACCTCGCCGACGATATCGAGCTTGACAAGAACAGGAAGCATGAGATCGACGTCGTCGTGGACCGCATTACGCTCAGGGACGGGATCGAGCGCAGGCTTTTCGAGGCTGTGGAGCTTGCACTCGGGCGGGCCCAGGGCCTCGTCAAGGTCGAGACCGGGAAGGAAACCCGTCTTTTCAGCGAGAAATTCGCGTGTCCTGAATGCGGCATCAGCTACCCGGAGATCGCGCCGCGGATGTTCTCGTTCAATAACCCCTACGGCGCCTGCCCCGCGTGCACCGGGCTCGGCGTCAAAGAGTACTTCGACCCGGCGCTGATCGTACCCAACCACGACCTGTCCTTGAGGGATGGCGCCGTGGTCCCGTGGGCCGACAAGAACCCCGTTCATTTCCTTCCCTTCCTCGAGGCCCTGGTAAAACACTACAAGATTGACATCAGGAAGCCTTTCCGGAAACTGCCGAAACATGTCCAGGACGCCATCCTGTACGGGTCGCAGGGCGAAGGGATAGAGTTCTTTACCGATCTTCACGGCCGGCGTATCTTCAACCGGAAGCCCTTTGAAGGAGTGATAGAAGAGTTGCGCAGAGATTGGGAAAGCGCCGATTTCTACGAACGCGACAAGCTCGAGCGCTTCATCAACCTTATTCCCTGCCCCGAGTGCAACGGTGCCCGTTTAAGGAAAGAGATGCTCTGGGTCCGGATAGACGGGCTCAATATATATGAGATATCCCGGATGACGATCGAGGAATGCGCCGCGTTTTTCGGCAGGGTCCGTCTCTCGGAGAAGGAACAGGAGATCGCCCGGGCCATCCTCAAGGAGATCACATCCCGTCTGAGGTTCCTTCTCGACGTCGGGCTCGACTACATAAGCTTAAGCCGCAATTCTGCGACGCTTTCGTCGGGCGAATCCCAGCGCATCCGGCTTGCCACACAGATAGGCTCCGGCCTGACCGGAGTGCTCTATGTCCTCGACGAGCCGAGCATCGGGCTCCACCAGAGGGACAACGACCGGCTCTTGAGGACCCTGCGCCGCCTGCGCGACCTCGACAACACGGTCATTGTCGTCGAACATGACTACGACGCCATCGTTTCGTCCGATTATGTCGTCGATCTCGGGCCGGGCGCGGGGGAGATGGGCGGGAACATCGTCTTTGAAGGTACGCCCGCCGAGCTCAAGGCGCATCCTGATTCGGTCACGGGCCTGTACGTGTCGGGCAGAATGTCCATTGCGAGGCCCGCCGTCAGAAGGGAGCCGAAGGGTTTCCTCACGATAAAGGGCGCGCGGGCGAACAATCTGAAAGACATGGATGTGACGGTCCCGCTGGGTGTGTTCACGGCCGTGACCGGCGTTTCCGGTTCGGGGAAGAGCACGCTCGTCGTTGACACGCTGTACCCCGCCTTGAAGCAGAAGCTGTACAGGTCGAAAGAACGGGTTGGCGAATCCGACGGCATATACGGGTTCGAGGCAGTCGACAGGGTCATCGACATAGACCAGTCTCCGATCGGGAGAACACCGCGCTCGAACCCGGCGACGTATACGGGCGTGTTTACCCACATCCGCGAACTGTTCGCGCGTCTGCCGGAATCGAGAATGAGAGGCTACCGGGAGGGGAGGTTCAGTTTCAATGTGAAGGGCGGCCGGTGCGAGACGTGCACCGGAGAGGGGTTCGTCAAGATCGAGATGCAGTTCCTCCCGGACGTTTACATCGTCTGCGAGGCATGCAAGGGCAAGCGGTATAACAGGGACACGCTCGAGATACAATACCGGGGAAAGAGCATTGCGGACATCCTCGAGATGACAGTGACCCAGGCAATGGAGTTCTTCGACGCCCACCCGCACATCCGCAGCAAGCTGAAGGTCCTTTTCGACGTAGGCCTCGGATATATCCGGCTTGGCCAGGCCGCGACCACGCTTTCCGGCGGCGAGGCGCAGCGGATCAAGCTTTCGCGCGAGCTGTCGAAAAGGGACACGGGACGGACCTTCTATATCCTTGACGAGCCGACGACGGGCCTGCATTTCGTCGACATCGAAAAGCTCCTCCACGTTCTGAACGAGCTTGTCGAGCGCGGCAACACCGTGATCGTCATCGAGCACAACCTCGACGTGATAAAGAGCGCGGACTACATAATCGACCTCGGCCCCGAAGGAGGCGACCGCGGCGGGACGGTCATAGCCGAGGGCAGCCCGGAGGCGATAATGTCGGTCGAAAACAGCTATACCGGCGTCTTCCTGAAAAAATACCTTGAAGAGAGCGCCCATCAAGCAGAGACAATTTCAAATTTGAAATTTCAAATTTCAGGCAAGAAACCTTAAAAATCCTTCTTTTCCTTCAAATTACACGTATTTTGATCGAGACGACTCGTCGGGCATAAAACTTCTGCGTCATTCCGGCGCTTGACGCCGGAATGACGGTAGTGGCGAAATTGCAGCACGGTCTTTAGGCCCGGGATTGCAGCGGCAGGTACTTCTTTATTTAAAATTGTATCCCGGAGTGCGATAATCAAAGTATGACCCGTCGGGTTATGATCGTGATGTTCGTTCTGGGTGCGGCCGCGTTGTGCCTTTTTTCATTGGCGGGCCGGGCTGACGCCAAGGGGATGTGGTCCAAGGTGGCGGGTTCCAGGCAGGGGGACGCGTGGTATGTCGACCAGACGCTTGCCTATGAGGACAGGCACGGCAAGGTCACGAACTCGCGCGCCTTCCTCAAATGTGTTCCCGGGAAGGACAGTGATCTTGGCGAACAGGTCCGGGAATCACTGGACGTAAGCGGAGTCGTTCCCGGCAGTTTCAGTTATTTTGTCGGATCGATCGCCGTCGACTGCCGCACAAGGCTTATCCATTTTTCGGAAATCAAATTCTTTGACACAGAAGACAACATCATGTTCCGGGAGGAGTACGGCGAACGGCAGTATTACGCGTCCGTCACGGGCCACGCGTCGGAGCGGATCGCGCACTACTTGTGCCTGGAGAAGTCAGGTTTTCTGAACACCCTCAAGAAACAGGAGCCTTTTCTTTATCTTTTCCCCCAGTGAGAACCCCCCGAGCGAACCGTCATGCCTGATCACACGATGGCAGGGTATTATTATGGGGATCGGGTTGCGTTTGATCGCCTGGCCGACGGCCCGTGAGCCTTTTGGCTGCCCGGTCAGGGCGGCAATCTCTGAATAGCTTCTCGTTTCTCCGTACGGAATCCGTCGAAGTTCTTCAAGGACTTTCCGCGTGAATTCGGGAAGGTCCGATATATCGATCTCAATGTCGAAATCCACCTGCTGTCCTTTAAGATAACGGTGCAGGAGGGTGCGGACCCTCTTGAAAGGCAGATCTGTCTCCACGGCAGTCGGAAAACGTCTCAGTATGTGCCTGTGTTCCTGGTACATGTCGTTTTCCGAAAGGTCGAGGCATATGATGCGCCCGTCCCTTTGGACGACAGATATTGTGCCGAACCACGATTCAAAGATCACAAATTCTATAACTGGCAAAACCAAACTCCGTGTGATCTGCTGGCGGGCCTTATACAGCGGGGCAGGGCATAGGATACGGGGAATAATCCTCCGGTTCCCGTTGAAGGGGCCTGTTCATCCGATCATGAAATTCTCATCAGCCGCCGGATGTCTGGGGAAAAGCGGCGTTTGTATAGAAATACTCCATTTTTTCTTTATGTTTCAGCTCTTCTTCCGCCATTCCCAGGAGGACATTCTTTGCCTCTCCGTCGGGATGGACCGCGGCAAGGGCAAGGTAAAACTCATGTGCATTCTTTTCGCGGTGGGCCGCAATGAGATAGACGTCTTTCTGCTCCATGCCCGCTTTGGGCTCGGGGGCTTCGAGATGCTCCGCTATTTTATAGTCGACCACCGTTCCCGGTTTGAGGCCGGCGCCGCCAATCCCTTTTTCACGGTAATTGATGAGGAATTCTTTATGTTTTTTCTCTTCCCCGGCGATGTATTCAAGGGCGTCGCCGACCTGTTTGTCGGCCATCATTCTGGCAAGGTCCATATAGAAATCAAACGCCTCCTGTTCTTTTGTTATCGCAAGGCCAAGAATGTCTTTAACGTCCGCTGTTCCCATTATGTCCTCCTTTTTCGTGCCTGCTATAGCATTACATATTCATCCGTGTCATGCAAGGGCGAAGGGAGCCAAAAAAAAACGATGCCGGGATATCGGGACCGAATTGACAATCCGCCTGTGTACGCTCTACAATAAGCGTGCTGATATGGAAGGGTTCTTTAAATTTTTCGGCACGGGAGGGGCGCGCTTCATGGCGTTGAAGCAGCTGCGGGCCACCGGCGGGCTGTGGATGAACTACCGGAGCACGAACGTGTACATCGACCCCGGTCCCGGTGCGATCGTCCGTATCCGCGCGTCGCGGGACGATTTCGAGCCGGCCCGCCTCGACGGCATAATCCTCACGCACAAGCACATGGACCATGCCAACGATGTCAATATCCTCATAGAGACCATGGCCGAAGGCGGATTCAAGAAACGAGGTACGCTCTTCTGCCCGGAAGATGCCATCACCGAAGACCCCGTGGTATTAAATTTCGCCAGGAATTATCTGGAAAATGTCGTTTTTCTCAAGGAGGGAGGGGAATATACCCTGGGCGATATCTCTTTTCGCACCCCGGTAAGGCATCGGCACCCCGTTGAGACGTACGGCCTGTTATTTGATCTCAACACGACGATCGGCCTGATCTCCGACACGCGGTACTTCCCCGAACTGGGGGGCCATTACCGCGCCGAGAACCTCATCATCAATGTACTTCGCCTGAAACCGATCGAAAACCACGAAATAGTCGACCATCTCGCACTCGACGATGTCGAGGAACTTCTGCAGGACGTGCGCCCCGCCAATGCGATCCTGACCCACTTCGGCATGCACATCGTCAAGAACAAACCCGCCCTTCTGGCAAAGAAGCTGTCGAAGGCAACGGGCGTGAACGTCATCGCGGGAAGGGACGGGATGAAGTGGGAATTTTAAAAGACAGGCGATGGGCGATGGGCAATAGGCGATAGGGAAACAATCCCATAGCCTATTGCCCATCGCCCGTCTTTTTTAAAGGTATCAACAGCCGGAAGGTACTGCCTTCACCCGGTTTCGTCGTGACCGTGATCGTTCCGCCGTTGGCTTCGAGGAGTTTTTTGGACAAGGAGAGGCCGAGGCCGGTGCCTTCGCCCTTTGGTTTTGTGGTGAAGAAGGGGTCGAAGATCTTTTGAAGGGTTTCTTCGTCGATGCCGCTGCCTTCGTCCGATACGTCGATGAAACCGAAGGGGCCCTCGGCGCCCGTTCGTATCCTGATCGTGCCGCCTTCGGGCATTGCCTGCGCGGCGTTGTTGATAAGGTTTACGAGCGCCTGCTGGATATGTATCCTGTCTATGAAGGCCCTGACCGGGCCACTGGCGCGCACGATATCGAGGCGCACGTTCTTGAAGCGGGTCAGGTGATGCTCCATGAAAAGGAGCGTGTCGTCCACCAGTGATGCGAGATCGGTCTCTTCCGTCTTCGGTTCGTCCATACGGGAGAAATCGAGAAGCTTCAGAAGGACGTTCGTAAGCCGGCCCGCTTCCTGGTCTATGAAGTGGGAATACCGCCTGGCTTTGTCGATATCTTCTGCCTTTGATATCCTCTTTGCGAAGCCCTGGATGGATATCAAGGGGTTCTTTATCTCGTGCGCGATAGAGCCGGCCAGTTCGCCGAGGGCGGAGAGCTTGTTCGCCCTGAGGAGTTCGGCCTCAAAACCCTTGATGCGTTCATCTCGCAACCGCACGGCTTTCAGTTTGTCGTTGAGGGTTGTGTAGACGTCGTTCAGCTCTTTAATGTTCGATTCGAGAAGGGTATTGCGGGCACGGGACAGGCTTTTTTCTTCTTCAAGGGCTATCTCGAGGTCCCGCAGCCGGGCCGTGGTGTCGCGGTCAGCTTTTTTGTTCCGGGCAGCCATTAATAAAGAAATACCTCGAATTCACAGAATTTGTAGCCGAGAGACCAGCTCTTCGTCTGCGTCGATTTTGCTTTCTTCCCATGAACATTTTCAAGCATACCGGCTATGATCCCGCTTTCCATATCGCAGAACATCTCTCCCGTGTACGAAAAACCGGCGCACGTGATGCATTCGTAGAGCTTGACCGTGATATGGTCCTCGTCGATTACCTCCACCTGCGGGATGCCGATCTTGAGGTCGCGTATCGTTTCGGCAAATTGCTCCATTGTCGTGGCAGGGAGCATGTTGCCGACGCGTTTTCCCATCATGTAAAGCGTCGCGCCCGACGTCTCGCCGAGAATGCTGCGCATGCCGATGATCCTCAATATCCTGAACAGCAGGAGCGGGACATCGTCCCCCAGCCTGGGGCGCAGAACATTCTTGATGTCGTCTACGGCGTACTCTTTCATGGTGTCCTGTATCCTTTCTTGATGACGCCTTCCATGGTCTCGTGAACAAGGCCGTTCGACGCCAGGCACTCCCCCCGGTAAATATCGAAGGGCCCGCCCGTCAGATTGGTAATACGCCCTCCGGCCTCCTCGAGGATAAGGGCCCCGGCTGCGAGGTCCCAGGGATTGAGGTGCAGTTCCCAGAACCCGTCGAACCGGCCGCAGGCCACATAGCTCAGGTTAAGGGCCGCGGAGCCGTCCCTGCGCACTGCCTGGGCTTCGAAAAGAAAATTGACGAAATGGTCGACGTTGTTGTTGGGGTTGGTCGCGATATCATACGGGAAACCCGTGCTGAGAAGCGATCTCTTGAGATTGCTTACCCCGGAGACGCCGATCCGGTCCCCGTTAAGGTACGCCCCTTTGCCGGATGCGGCGAAAAAAAGTTCGTTCATTATCGGGTTGTACACGACACCCGCTGCCACCCTGCCCTTTACCTCGTATGCGATGGATGTGCAGAAGAACGGGTATCCGTGGGCATAGTTTGTCGTGCCGTCGACCGGATCAATGATCCACCTGTTGCTGTCCCCTTCGTACGTGTTGGCTTGCTCCTCGGCGATGATATCATCGCCGGGAAACCGTTCGCGGACCATGGCGATTATCTTTTCCTGGCAGGCGATGTCGACATCGGTCACGAGGTTGATCTCCTCGCGCTTATGATGGACCGAGAAGCCTCGCGACAGGGATTCTTTTTGAATACGGCCCGACTCGAGGGCCATTTCCACGGCTGCCTGCAACGGATCTGCCATACATCATTCTAATCGATAATTTCTTTCATTTGCAAGGGAACACTCGGATTGACATGCTTTCCGTTCTGGTCTATGATTACCCCAATGGCGGAATTACGAAAGGACCCTCTTTCCGGGAACTGGGTAGTGGTCGGTTACGGGGGATCAAAATCAAGCGGTACGGGGCTGTGCCCTTTCTGCCCGGGCCATGAATCCTTTACCCCGTCAACAATACGGCAATACACGGATGAAGCGGGCGACTGGCTGGTCCGGTGTTTCCCTGCCGCGAACCCCATTTTCATGATAGAGGTGGGTGAAGAGAGGAGAGGAGAGGGCCTGTACGATAAGATGGGCAATGTCGGGGCCCATGAGATCATTGTCGAGAACAGGGCGCATTCGAGGACCATGGCAATGTACACGCGTGAGGAGCTCGAGCTCGTCCTCGCAATGTACCGGGAGCGCATTCTCGACCTGAAAGGCGACCGGCGCTTTAAGCACGTCCAGGTTTTCAAGAACCATGGCGAGCTTGCGGGCTCGTATCTGTTGCACCCGCATTCCCACGTGCTGGCCACACCGATCGTTCCTGCGCGGGTATCGCGCCAGGTGATCGCGACGCGGAGCCACTTCGTTCAGAAAGACCGGTGCCTGATGTGCGATATCTTGAACCAGGAAATACGTCAGGCGAAGAGGCTTGTGAGTATGAACCGGAGCTTTGTCGCCGTTTGCCCGTTCGCATCCCGGTTTTCCTATGAGACATGGATCGTACCGAGATTTCACGACGCGAACTACGAAAATATGACAGGCCAGACCGCCCGGGACGATCTGGCGGACATGCTCCTCGACATAATGAAACGGATAGAACAGTTTACAAACGCCTATACGATCGAGATACACACGGCGCCCAATATGGCGTCCGCCGAATCTCACGGCGACGACCTTCCGCTCCAGGAATATTACCACTGGCATATTGAGATCCTGCCCCGTGATTTCCGGTCATCAAAGTACAAGCGGGAGGACGAATTCGCCGTCTCGGCGATCACGCCCGAGCAGGCTGCCGAGGCCATGAAGGCCCAGTGACCGCCGATATCCCTGAATTTTATCAAATAGTTCGGGAAACATGAGAAAACCCTTGAAGATATTTTTCTATGTATCACATTTTCAACAATTATTTGTTGGGGAATCCCATTAAAAAAATTTAAAAAATCTCTTGACAAATATCCGGGAGGTCAGGTAAAAAGTACTACATGTAGTATGGATATTTAGTGAACATACTATATGTAGTGGTTGGAGGGGGGTTTGCACTACAGGGGCAGGTCGGGAAGCATATTCTGTTTTACTAAGAAACAATTTATAAGCTGTTAATCCATATAGGGGGTTGCATGGAAACAACGGATTTGAATCTTTTTGTCAGGACGTCTGAGGAGAATATATCCGGATGGGACCGGTCGAGGATCGTTGACGCACTTATCCGTGAGACATTGATCGACCGGGACACGGCCCAGGAGATCAGCAAAGAAGTGGAGCAGATGATCAGACGTTCGGGCATCGAGATGATCACGGCGCCCCTCATCAGGGAACTCGTCAACGCACGATTGATCGAAAAAGGTCTGGAAGGCCCGCGTAAAATGCACACCAGGCTTGGTATGCCGATCTATGATGTGGACAGTCTCATTCTTCATCCCAACAAAGAGAACGCAAATGTCCCGCATGGCCCGGAAGCCACGAACCTGACACTTGCCGAAACGATCAAGAAGGAATACGCTCTTTTGTCCGTGTTTTCCCAGGAGGTCGCCGACGCCCACATGAACGGCGACATCCACCTCCACGACCTTGGTTTCGTGGACAGGCCGTATTGCAGCGGCCAGTCGCTTGAATATATCAAGAAATTCGGCCTCGACCTGCCGCACTCCCTTTCCATGGCGAAGCCCGCAAAACACGCGGAGGTGCTGCTCGCCCACCTCGTCAAGTTCGCGGCCGCGCTCCAGAGCCACTTTGCCGGGGCGATCGGCTGGGATGCGATCAACATATTCTTTGCACCCTATATCGAGGGGATGTCCGACAATGACGTGAAACAGCTGGCACAGATGCTTATCTTCGAGTTCTCCCAGCAGGCCGTAGCGCGGGGAGGGCAGGCCATTTTTACGGACATCAATATCTACTGGGAGATCCCGAAGCATTTCGTCAATGTCCCGGCTATCGGGCCGAACGGGAAATTCACCGGCAAAACGTACGGGGAATATGAGAAGGAAGCCCAGCGCTTTGCGTGGAAACTGTTCGAGGTCTATAAAGAAGGCGATGGCGCCGGCCGCCCGTTCTTCTTCCCGAAGCCTATCGTCCATATCACCGAGAAGTTCTTCCACACAGACGGCCATATGGATTTCCTGTATCTTATCTCCGATGTCGCCTCCGACAAGGGAAATACCTATTATGTCTTCGACAGGGGCGAAACGGCAAAGATATCCGAATGCTGCCGCCTGAGCTTCAAACTCGAGGAGGCGGACCTCCTCGATGCGAAAGAACCGTGGAGGATGCGTTACTGCGCCCTTCAGAACGTGTCGCTCAATCTCCCGCGCCTCGCGTACATGGCAAAGAATGACGACACGAAGCTCATGAACCTCATCACCGACCGGTTTATCCTTGCGGTCAAGGCCCACAAGGAAAAGAGGGTTTTTATGGAAAAGCTCCTTTCCCTCGGTGAGAACGGGCCCCTTGCGCTGCTCACCATGAACCGCGACGGGATGCCGTACCTGAGGTTCAACCATGCATCCCATCTCATCGGCATGGTGGGCCTCAATGAAATGGTCCAGATACATACCGGGGAGGAGATGCACTCTTCAAAGCGCGCCCTCAAGTTCGGCCTTAAGGTCATAGCGCACATGAAGATCCTGACCGACAAGATGCGCCGCCAGGAAAATATGAAGATAGTCCTCGAACAGACCCCCGCGGAAAGTACGAGCTACCGTTTTGCGCGTCTTGACCTGAGGTACTTCTCGCCTCATGCCGGCAGGGTCATGAAGGGCGATATCGCCTCGGGCGAGGTTTACTACACGAACTCGACGCACCTTAATGTCAAGCACGCGATGAACCCGATCGAAAGGGTGACCACCGAGGGGTTGTTCCACCCGCTCATCGAGGCGGGATCGATATCGCATGTCTGGCTCGGGGAGGCCCAGCCGTCAAAAGAGGCCATTGCGGATTTCGTTATCAAGACCTTTAAGCATACAACGAACGACCAGATTGCCTTTTCACCGGAATTCACGACATGCAACAAATGCCACAGGACGGCACGGGGGCTTGCCGACGCCTGTTCATACTGCGGTTCCACGGATGTTGACGGCATAACGCGGATAACCGGTTATTTTACAAAGGTGTCGAGCTGGAACAAGGGGAAACTGGGCGAACTCAAGGACCGTTACCGGAACGTCGAGTTCTTTCCCCGGGAAAACCCGAAAGCCGCGGCGAATGATTGAAAGAAGCAGTTAATTTATAGAACAAAGGGGTAGGGGAAAATGGGGATAGTGAAGATCTTTTACAAAGATGATTGCCCGATGTGCCCGGCGGCAAAGAAACTTAAAGACAATCTTCGGGATATGAACGTTGCCGTCGGCGATTACAATGTTGGAACGACAGACGGTCTGGCCGAGGCCACATATTACCGCGTCATGGCATTGCCCACCATTCTCGTGGAAGATGACGCGGAGAATTCCATCGGCGAATGGCGGGGCAATGTGCCCCCTATCGACGAGGTGCTCAGTGCCGTCCAGAGCGCCTGATTGCCCGGCTGTAAAAGGGTTCATAGAAACGAGCTTTGTCGACTGGAAGGGCCATATGTCGTCCGTCCTCTTTCTCGGCGGGTGTAATTTCCGGTGCCCTTTCTGCCACAATCGTGACCTCGTTCTCAGTCCCGGCGGTTTCGAAGACATTCCCCTCGAATACGTCGTGGCGACCTTCAGGAAATACAAACACTGGGTTGACAGGGTCGTCGTGACGGGCGGTGAACCGACGATACACAAGAGCCTCTTCAGGTTGATCGGGCTTTTGAAGAGGGAAGGCATGTCGGTCAAGCTGGACACGAACGGCTCCAATCCTTCCATGGTCAAGGGCCTCGTCAACGACGGGCTTATCGACTGCATAGCAATGGACGTCAAAGGCCCTCTCGACAGGTACCCGCGCTGGTGCGACTGCGAAGTCGACGCGGGAACGATCCGGGAAAGCATCGAATTTATCATGGGGTCCGGGATCGATTATCACTTCAGGATGACGGTCGTCCCGTTCCTTCACCAGGAGGCGGATGTCTACACCGTGGCCGAGGAGCTTGAGGGTGCAAAGGACCTCATCATCCAGACCTTCCGTCCGGACATTACCCTGAACCCCGGGTACGCGCGCGTGAAACCCTTCAGCCCTGATAAAATGGACAAGATCAAGAAGAACGTAGCGGACATCATGGCGGGAAAAGGCCTGAAACAGGCCAAAAGCATGCGGCTTGACGACCTGGGCGTTAAAAAATCCGATTTAGGGCTTTACCGGTAATAGAATTGTTTCAAGTTTCCGGTCTGCCGTCATTCCGGCGTCAAGCGCCGGGGTGACGGACACGTGAGTGACGG
>ERZ1645192.423-NODE-423-length-34756-cov-13.444973_pt1 | contig 34756 bp, 31 predicted proteins | sample MGYA00575354_ERZ1645192 | MGnify/ENA primary metagenome ERZ1645192 (study PRJEB40844, sample SAMN11349763) | freshwater sediment metagenome | isolation source: river sediment | host: Sediment | place: India: Faizupur Khadar , New Delhi | collected 2017-02-21 ...
TTCAATATTACCTTTTCGCTATCGTTTTTGTGATATTCGATGTTGAGGTTTTATTCTTATATCCCTGGATCTATGTCTACGCGAATAAGGCCATGCAGCAGTTCATGGTCTTCGGACTGATGAACTACGCCGTCTTCGAGATGCTCCTATTCATCGTTGTACTGCTGGTAGGACTTGTCTATGCTATCAAAAAGGAGGCTTTGCGTTGGGTATAAGCGATGTCATACCCGTGCCCGTAGCAATCGACGAGGAGATTGAAAAGTATACCATCTTTGGCCAGCCCGTGGCTGAGGTCTGGTTTACTACTACGGAGAAGATCCATCAGATAATACAGATGGGTCCGATAAAGAATATCTTCAACTGGGGCAGAAAGAACTCGGTATACTTTTTGATGCAGCCCATGGGGTGCTGCGGTGTGGAGATGTTCGTCTTCGGTGCTGCACCATACGACAGCGACAGATTCGGGTGCATTCCGAGAAACACACCCCGCCAGACGGATGTTATGATCATATCCGGCTACCTGACTCGAAAGTATCTGCCGGTCTTCAAGAATCTCTGGGAGCAGATGCCTGAGCCCAAATGGTGCATTGCCATTGGCGAGTGTGCCATATCGGGCGGGCCGTTCTACGATTCATATAATATCATCCAGAATACCGGAGATTACTTCCCCATTGACGTATTCATCCCCGGCTGCCCGCCCCGGCCTGAGCAATTCCTGGAGGGGCTGATCAATCTGCAGGAAAAGATCAAGCAGCGCAAAGACAGGCGAGAGTACTGAGGAGGGATCTTTTCTTGACAACAGCGAGCGAGGTTCTGAGCTCCATCCAGTCCGCATTCCCCGGGGCCGTCCTGGACTCCAGGGTGGAATCGGACTGGAGGCTCTGGGCCACCATAGATTCCAAGAAGATCTTGGATGTATGCAAACACCTCACCGCCAAGCTCAACTTCGATCACTACTCTGGATCGGCTGGCTTGGATTGGATAGCCAGAAATGAGATGGAGGTCGTGCAGATCATGGCCAGCCACGGAGCGCATCAGGTTGTGGCCATGCTCAAGGTCAAAACCCCCAGAGATGCACCGTCCGTCAAATCCATGGTCCCTCTCTACTGGAATGCCAACTGGTACGAGCGTGAGATCTGGGAGATGTTCGGCATCAACTTCGAGGGTCACCCGGAGCTGTATCCTCTGCTTCTATCCGATCCTCTGGTGGGCGTCTGGCCCTGGAGAAAGGACTTCAAGGGCTATCCGGACTACACCACAGGAGAGAGGGCGGTAGCAATTACCACTCCCGAAGGGTACACTGAATACGTATTCCCACCAACTCCCGCCGAGGTTGAGGCCGGCACAGTCCCTGTGGAGCGGCCAAAGTATCCCACATTCCTGGAGAGAGAGGAGCGGGAGATCAAGTCCGACTCGGAGATGATCATGCATCTCGGGCCGCAGCACGCCATGGTCCCCGGTCCCTTCCTGCTGGATGTGCTGGTGGAGGGCGAACGGGTAAAGAAGGCCTTCCTGGATATCGGATATATTCACAAGGGCATTGAGAAGATCATGGAGAATAGGACATGGCTGCAGGGCATTACCTACACGGACAGGATGTGCTACGTGGCCAGCCTCTCCAATAATGAATGCTACTGCGGAGCCGTGGAGAAGATCCTGGGGCTGGAGGTTCCACAGAGGGCTCAATACATTCGCGTCATAGTGGAAGAGCTATCCAGAATCCAGAGCCACCTGATAGGAACAGGCGAGTTTTTGACTCTGATTGCAGGTGTGGGATTTGCACCCTGGCAGTACATGATCATGGACAGGGAGAGGATCATCTCATTGATAGAGAGCGTGACCGGAGCCCGGCTGACTCACTCATTCGTGCGCTTCGGCGGCGTGAGAAACGACCTTCCGGACGGCTTTGCCGATGAGTGCAGAAAGCACCTGCCCTATATGAAATCACGGATCGAGGAGTTCATAGAGCTCTTTGCCCAGGACCCGATTTACCATGCTAGAATGGAGAATATCGGCTCCATATCGCCAGAGACGGCTAAAAAGATTGGCTGCTCCGGGCCGGTATTGAGGGCGACTGGCGTCTCCTATGATATGCGAAAGGAAGATCCCATACTGGTCTATCCGGAGTTGGACTTCAAAGTCATCACCGGAACCAGAGGGGACTCCGCTGACAGGATCGACGTCCGGCTGAGAGAGATCCTGGAGAGCATTCACATCATAGAGCAGTGTCTGGATAAAATTCCCTCCGGGCCCATAAAGACCGAGGCCAAGATACCCAAGAAGGTCCCGGCGGGCGAGGCTTATTACCGGGTCGAGGACCCCCGGGGCGAGATGGGAATGTACGTCATCAGCGATGGTGGCGACAAGCCGTACCGGGTAAAGGTGAGAGGGCCTTTCTATGCTACATTCCAGACCCTGACTCCACTTCTGGAAGGAGTATATATCGCAGATGCGGTGGCAATCGCCGGAAGCATGGACGGCTGCCCATCTGAGTCGGACAGGTAGGAGGGAGAGGATTTGGACGGAGTAATAGAGATCATCACTCAATTTGCCGCCCAGCAGCCGGCGATATTCGCCCTGATCATAGGCATAATCGGTGCTGCGGTACTGTCTGCCGTGGTCAACGTGGGCGCAATGCTGGTGATCTGGGCCGACAGAAAGGTAATGAGCGATTTCTGCAACCGTTTTGGCCCCAATCGCGTGGGCGGAAGGTGGGGTATTCTGCAACTGGGAGCCGATGCCATCAAGCTCTTCACCAAAGAGGATGTCATTCCCGCTGGTGTTGACAAGGGCGTCTATGTCTGGGCTCCCATCATCGCCTCCGCCGGCACCATGCTGGTCGCCGCTGCCATACCATTCGGGGCGCTTCATATCGGCGGCAAAGATTATCCGCTGGTTGTGGCCAATATGGATATCAGCGCTTTCTATGTGGAGGCGGCTCTTTCCATCATGTCCATAGCCGTATTCATGGCAGGCTACAGCTCCAACAACAAGTACTCCATTCTGGGAGCATTCCGGGGCGTGGCCAGGATGATTGCCTATGAGGTTCCCATGGGCGTCTGCGTCATATCGGTAGCAGTCATGGCTCACAGCCTCAATCTGGTTGAGATTGTGGAGAGTCAGACGGTCTGGTATGCCTTTGCCCAGCCGCTGGGATTTATCATCTTCATAATCGCCCTGGTTACGGATCTGGGAAGGGTTCCCTTCGATCAGAGCGAGGCTGAAGAAGAGATCATATGCGGCTACAGCACAGAATACAGCGGAATCCGGTGGGGTCTGCTCTATTTCCAGGAGTACAATAACTTCCTTCTGGGATCGATTCTTATGACTCTGCTCTTCCTGGGAGGCTGGCACGGGCCGATCATACCCATACCGGTTTTGGACATGGTCTCGCCGCTGCTCTGGCTGGTCATGAAGGTCGTAATCGTAATATGGTTCATCATATTGATCAGGGCCGCGCTCTTCAGATTGAGAATCGATCAGGTAACCGACCTGGGATGGAAGTGGATGCTGCCGCTCTCTCTGGTAAATCTCTGCTGGGCGGTCATAATAGGGTCTTACTTCGCATGAGGTGGCATAGATGTTGAAGAGAAAGATGATAAAGAACTTCACCTGGCCTTTGAAGACCGCCACGCGGGAAGTTGAAGTCACCAGGCTCTATCCTGAGTTCATGATGGAGCTTCCTGATGCGGAGAGAGGCATTCACGAGCTGGATGCCACCATATGCATCGGCTGCGGATCCTGTGCCAGGATCTGCCCCAACAGTTGTATTGAGATGGTCAATTTCAAGTTCGGCAGTCCCTTGAAGAACAAAAAGATGCAGTTTCCGCAGATAGACTACGGGCGGTGCATGTTCTGCGGCCTGTGCGTTGACGAATGCCCTGTGGAGTGCCTGAAGATGGGCAAGAAGGTCGTCATGGCCGGCTGGAACAGAGAGGACATCGTAAAGGGTCCTGATTTCCTGGCCACCAAGAGGTTTTCGCCCAAGGAAGTGGCCGACCTGGAGGCTGAGGCCAAGAGGATTGCCGCCGAGAAGGCAGCGGCCAAGAAGGCAGCCGCCAAAGAGGGCGCTACCAAAGAGGGCGCCGCCAAGAAACCCGCCAAGGAAGGCGCAGCGGCCAAGAAGAAGGAGAACGGAGCTGAGGCCAAGCCCAAGGAAGGAGGTGCTGCATAATGTCGGAAAAGTCGGACAAAAATGTGATCCGTACGATCTTCGAGCTTCTGGTGCTGCTCGCAGCCCTGGGTGTGATCTTTGGAGGTCTGGCGCTCATTGTGCTGTTCTCGCCCTGGGCTGCTACCATACTGGATAAGCTGCTGGCCTATGACATTGGATTTGTCATTGAGCTTGTGGCCTTCCTGGCCATAGCCGCTCTGATATTGCTCCTGTCGGCTCTGACCGTCTATTCCAGGAACATAGTGCACAGCGCCCTTTATCTGCTGGGGACGTTTGCAGGCGTTGCAGCTCTATACATATTCCTGAGTGCCCCCTTCGTGGGAGTGGCTCAGATCCTGGTCTACATCGGAGCTGTGGGAGTTCTGCTGCTGTTCGCAGTGATGCTCACGAGAAGGACGATCACGGAGGAGTCCCATGGTGAAATATAAGATCATAATCATGACCCTGGCCTTTCTGGCTGCGCTCATTGCCTCCCTATCTCTCACGGACTGGGGCATGGTCGAGGAGCAGCAGTATCTCAAGTACCAGCCGGGCGAAGGATTGAGGCTGCCGGAGAGCGGCATTGGAGACATTGGATTTGAGATATTCACGTCTTATGTCTTCGCCTTTGAGGTCCTGGCCCTGGTCCTGACGGCTGCCCTGGTCGGTGCAGTTTGGGTGGCTCGAAAGGAGGTTGCCTGAGGAGGGCGACAAAAGATGACAAGGAGGGAAATTTACCGATGATACCGTTGGAGCTTAGCATATTGTTGGCGTCAACGATGTTCACCATCGGCTTGTACGGCCTCATCACTCAAAAGAACGGTATCAAGCTGATGATGTGCATTGAGCTCCTGCTCAATTCCGCCAACATCAATCTCGTCGCCTTCTCAGCCCAGCAGCCCAATGTGAACGGCCAGGTCTTTGCCCTGTTCTCCATTGCGCTGGCGGCGGCTGAAGCAGGTGTCGGATTCGCTATACTGATTGCCCTGTACAGGCTGTATGGAACCATCGACCTTGACAATATCAACGCCATGAGGTGGTAAGGAATGTATGCCGATTATGCATATCTGATTGTGGCGCTTCCCGTACTGGCATTCCTTTTATGCCTGTTTCTAGGCTGGAATTTGCCCAGAGGAGGCGGCTTCATAACCGTCCTGGCAACCCTTGGCGCGTTTATAGTATCTCTGGGGATATTCACAGAGACATATCCCAATGAGATCGTGCATCAGTCCATGCCCTGGTTTGCCAACTTCAACGTGGGAATACTGATAGATCCGCTGGCTCTGGTGATGCTGCTCATGGTGTCCTTTGTGGTCACACTGATCCACATCTACGGCAATGGATACATGAACGGCGATCCCGGTGCAGCCAGGTACTTCGCCGAGGCGGCCCTGTTCTCAGCTTCCATGTTGGGACTGGTTTATGCCGATAATCTTCTCCAGCTCTTCATATTCTGGGAGCTGGTGGGATTGTGCTCGTACCTGCTCATTGGATTTTGGTACAGAAAGCCCTCTGCGGCTGCTGCCGCCAAAAAGGCATTTCTGACCACGCGCGTGGGCGATGTTTTATTCCTGGCAGGAATAATCCTGCTCTACAACAACCTGGCCAACCTCAACATTGCCCTCAAGCCGGGCGAGTATCTCCTGCAGTTCCCGGTGATCTACGCACATATCATGGAGATCCCGGCGGATCAACTGACACTCATCGCTCTGGGACTATTAGGGGGCGCTGTAGGCAAGTCAGGTCAGTTCCCGCTGCATGTGTGGCTTCCCGATGCTATGGAAGGTCCAACCACAGTCTCAGCCATGATCCATGCTGCGACCATGGTTACAGCCGGTGTCTACCTGGTGGCCAGGATGTTCCCGCTCTTCTACGCCGCGCCCTATGGGCTGACGGCAGTAGCGGCAGTTGGCGCATTCACGGCTCTCTTCGCCGCCACCATGGGACTTACGGCTTTTGATATCAAGAGGGTTTTGGCCTTCTCCACCGTCTCCCAGCTTGGCTTCATGATGGCCGGCCTGGGAGTTGGCGCTGCAGTTGGTGCCGTGGCGGTGGGCGTTTCCATGTTCCACCTCATTGGCCACTCCTTCTTCAAGGCGCTGCTCTTCCTCTGCGCGGGATCTGTCATTCACGCCGTCAACACCAACGATATGAGAGAGATGGGTGGCGTGGGCAAGTACATGAAGTGGACCATGTATACCATGCTCATAGGCTCTCTCTCCCTGGCTGGATTCCCCTTATTCACGGGATTCTTCTCCAAGGATGAGATCATAGTAATAGCCTATGAGTACGGCACAATGATCAACTTCCTGCCCTACATATTCCTGGTGCTGGCCGCAATACTGACGGCTATCTACACCTTCAGGATGTGGTTCTCAGTTTTCACAGGAAAAGAGAGATCCAATTACGGCAAGCACGAGTCGCCCATGGTCATGATCGGCCCGCTGGTGATTTTAGCAGTATTCGCCTTTGGATTCGGATTTGCCGCTCAGGAGGACTTCTACAGCTACCTCGACTCCAACTTCGAGCACTACGATGTGAACTTTGAGCATCTCGCTGCCATCGGCGGCCACGAGATCCTGGGCGAGCACGGAGCTGAGGCCGCGGCGGAAGGAGAGCATGCGGCTGCCGAAGGAGAAGGAGGAGGAGAAGCTGCTGCAGAAGAAGCACATGGTGAGCCCTGGTACATACAGATACTGCCCATCATAGTCGCTATAGGCGGCATTCTCACCGCAGCTTTGTTCTACTGGGACAAAGTCAAGAAGTTTGATCCAAGCCAGGTTACCGGCGACAAGGATCCTCTTCGTCAGACGCTGCTCAAGGGCTACTACCAGCATGAGATCTTCACCGGCTGGTTTGCCGAGACGGTCGTCTATGGCACGTCTTTGATCTGCAATATGATAGACATCAAGCTGGTGGACGGCTGGCTGAATTGGCTCTCTGCCTGGGTCCTCGGCTTCGCACAGCATGTGAGAAAGGTTCAGACCGGCATAGTGCAAAATTACGTTGCCGCGCTGATGCTGGGAGTTGTGGTCCTGGTGGTTGTGATTTATCTGGGTAAGGGGGTGGGCCTGATATGATCGCTAACGCCATATCGATGATGATCGCCATCCCGCTCCTGGGTGCAGTGTTGTCCTTCTTTGCGGGGACCAAGGCCAAATTCGTGGCTCTATTAGCCTCGCTCGCACCCTTGGTCCTATCCCTGCAAATGTACATGGAGTTCGACAAAACATCGAAGATAATGCAGTTCGTGGAGAGCTATGACTGGATTCCATCCCTGGGCGTCAAGTACACTGTTGGCGTCGATGGCATAGGATTTCCGCTGGTGCTCCTCTCTGCCATAGTCTCCATCCTGGTGATAATCTACTCCTGGGGAGAGACGAACAAGCCCAATCAGTACTTTGCCCTCCTTCTCCTCAATGAGGTGGGCGTGCTGGGAGTCTTTACATCTCTGGACTTCTTCCTGTTCTACATCTTCTGGGAGGTAGTGCTGATCCCCATGTTCTTCCTCATCGGATCTTGGGGCGGGCCGAGAAAGGACTACGCAGCCATCAAGTTCTTCATCTACACCCACGTGGCAAGCCTGGTGATGCTGCTGGCCATCTTCGCCCTGTACTTCACCTACCAGACTCCGGAAGGTGGAAGAACCTTCGACATGCTGACTCTGCTGGCAGCCACTGCCGACAAGACCATCTTCCCGACGGGCCTGCTAAACATCATCTTCGCAGGGCTGCTGCTGGGATTCCTGGTCAAGATGCCGGCCTTCCCATTCCATACGTGGCTACCTGACGCTCACGTCGAGGCGCCCACAGCCGGCTCGGTGGTACTGGCGGCATTGCTGCTCAAGATGGGCGGCTACGGCCTGTTCAGGATCATAATGCCCATGCTGCCCAGCGTAGACAAGGCATTTGTGACCATCATCGCCATCATAGCGGTTATTTCCATTGTCTATGGTGCCTTCATGGCCCTGGCCCAGAAGGATATCAAAAAGCTGGTCGCCTACTCGTCCGTGAGCCACATGGGCTTTGTGACCCTGGGAGCTGTGGCCTTCACCTGGATGTCGGTCACCGGAGCCATGTTCCAGCAGTTCTCGCACGGCATCATCACCTGCGTCCTGTTCATGTCCGCCGGAACCATCCAGCACGTTGTAGGGACGAGAATCATCGCCGACCTGGGTGGCCTCGCCGATCGCATGCCCAAGTTCGCCGTCCTGATGATGGCCGGATTTATGGCCTCACTGGGACTGCCGGGCATGAGCGGCTTCGTGGCCGAGTTCATGGTCCTGACCGGATCCTATGCGACACTGCCCAGCTACACCATGTTTGTGGTATTCCTGAGCGTGGCCACCACTGCCGCCTATCACCTCTGGGCTATGCAGAAGGCCATGTTCGGACCTATATTGAAGAAATATATGAATGTGCATGAGCCGCATGCCTATGAGCTGTTCTCCATGGCCATGATCATAGTATTATCACTGATCTTCGGCCTACAGCCGGGGCTGATAACCGATATGATGGGAACGGCAGCCACACAGGTCATGGAGCCTGTGATGACACTTACCCAGATGGGCGTCACCGGGGGGGTGATCTGAAGTGGACTTTATGCATTACCAACCCCTCTGGGGAGAAGCTCTGCTCACACTTCTGGCAGTGCTGATTGTGCTGCTGGGATCGCTGATGAAAGGCAGCGGCAAGCTCATGGGATACCTGAGCCTGGCCGGCATAGTGGCAGCGCTGGGGCTCGTAGCCTCAAATCTGACTGCCAAGCCGGCACTGTTCTTCTTTGACACCATATCAGTGGACGCGCTCTCCCAGTTCTTCAAGGCCGTCTTCCTGATTGTGTCGCTGCTGGTGGTCATAGCCTCTCTCTCAAAATACACGGGAAAGGGAGCAGACGAGTACTATGCTCTGCTGCTCTTTGCCACTGTGGGCATGATGATTGTGTCCAGCTCAATTGACATCGTCACCCTGTTCGTGGGCTTTGAGCTGGCCAGCCTCTCCACATATGCCATGGCGGCCTTTGACAAGACCAAGAAGAACCTGGAAGCGGCCATGAAGTACTTCATCTTCGGCTCAGTCGCTTCCGCTCTCATGCTCTTCGGCTTCTCGCTGCTCTACGGCATGACCGGCTCGACAAAGCTGGCTGACATCGCCGCAGCCTCTCTGGACAGCTTCGGACCGGCGACAGTGGTGGCCCTGCTCTTTGTCATCGTGGGATTCGCCTTTAAGATGGCACTGGTGCCCTTCCATATGTGGGCTCCTGACACCTACGAGGGAGCGCCGCCACTGGTCAGCGCACTGCTCGCTGCCGGCTCCAAGAAGATGGGCTTTGCGGCAGCCTTCAGGGTGCTGCTCATCGCCCTGGTGGCACTGCGCCTGGACTGGTACATGGCCTTCGCCGTACTGGCAGCCGTGACCATGACGCTGGGCAATCTGGCCGCCTGCTGGCAGAACAATGTCCGCCGCATACTGGCCTACTCCTCTGTGGCTCAGGCCGGCTACATCGCCATCGGCTTTGTGGTGGTGGGAGCGGCATATGGGTCTGCTCCGGTAAATGTCTTCAACTTGGGAGCCTGGCCGGCAGATCAACTGGGAATCGCCGGTGCTCTGCTCCTTATCCTGGGCCACGCCCTGATGAAGACAGGGGCCTTCATCGGCACTGCTCAGGTGGCAGGCATGGTCTCTGCGTCCAGCCAGAATGACCCCGATGACATCTCCAATTACGCGGGACTGGCCAGCAGGGCTCCTATCACAGCGTTTTGCATGCTCATCTTCATGTTTGCGCTGGCGGGCATACCCCCCACGGCAGGATACATCGGCAAGTTCGTGCTATTCAGCTCGGCCATATACTCCGGCCTCACCTGGCTGGCAGTGATTGCCATTCTGAACAGCGCCCTGTCGCTGGTGTACTATCTGAGGATCATCAGCTACATGTACCTCAAGGCCCCGGTCGGCCCCAAGGTGGCTGAGCAGAAGGGATACGTCGCCGCCCTGGTCATAACCATGCTGGCGGTGGTCTGGATTGGCGTCTTCCCGGATGGATTCATCGAGTGGGCAGGAGCAGCAGCATCAGTACTGCTGCCCTAATTTTTTTAATCTCAAATAATTCACCGCGCACAAAGAAATGAAAATCTAATTTTCAGTGCATGGTGATCCAAGGCCATCCGGTGGGAAATGGCGGATCGCGAAGGGCTTTTCTTAACGTACTAAACCACTCCCTTGCACAGCTCCCCGCTCTCCAGGTCCTCCTGGAAGAAGTCCCTGGCCGTCCTGCGCCCCAGCAACAGATCCATCTTCCTCCTGGCATAAAAGGGAGCCAGCCTCTTCATCTCTCTGGCAAACCATTTGGGATAGATCTTCTTGACCTTGTTGTAGCGTAGCCACTCCAGGTCATAGTATCGGGCGTTCATCTGCCAGGTGATGTACTGCACCTGCTCCTCGGAGAGGTGGCGAGTCTTCAGGTTGGCATGCAGTCCATCATATCTGGAAAAGTCATTATTTGTGACGAGGCCCATCTCCTCCAGCTCCGTCCGCATCTGGGTCTTGGGGTAAGGCGTGGAGATGTAGAATATGGGAAAGTCCACCTTGAGACGGCGGGCAAGCTTAAAGTTCTCCCAAAGGTCCTCCTCGTCGTCATCCGGATTTCCTCCGATCAGACCGGTGGAGACGATGATGTTGTTCTCGTGCAGGTAAGATACAGCCTTCTCTGCGTCATCGGACATCTTGCCCTTGCCAAGAAACTCCAGGTTTCTCTTGTTTATGCTCTCCACGCCCAGGAATACTCCGTCAAAGCCCGCCTCTCCCATCTTATCCACCAGGGCCCGGCTGGAGGCGATTCCTGACGCCGATGCCTGCGTCTTGTAGCGCAGGTGGGTCAGCCCGGCATCTATGATGGCCTGACAGAGCCTCTCCAGACGGCGGGGGTTGAGGGTGATGTTGTCGTCCGGGAAGAATATTGAGCCTGCTCCATGCTCCTCGGCGTCCCTAATATCCTCAATGACCCTCTCCAGAGCAAAGGGCCGGAAGTGCCGCCCGTACATGAGGTTTATGGAGCAGAACTTGCATCCCTGGGTGCAGCCCCGGCTGGTCTCCACACAGTCTATGGGCACATCGAAGCTGCAAAAGCCCCTGGTGATGAGCCGGGCATCGCGGTCAGGCATGCGGATATCCTCCACATTGAGCAGCGGCCGGGGGGGATTGTGGACCATATCATAGTCCCGGTGATAAGAAAGCCCTGGGATGTCTTTCAGGCTCCTGTCAGCCTGTAATGCCTCCACCAGCTCCCGGAAGGTAGCTTCGCCTTCCCCACGCACAATGAAGTCTATCAGGTCTCCATCAGCGCTGCGTCCGATCTCCTCTGCTGCCAGAGTAGGATGGTAGCCCCCAAAGACCGTCCTGGCACCGGCCTTTTTGGCTATTTCCGCCAGCGCAAGAGCTTCTTGATACTGGAAGCTCATGGCGGTGATGCCCACCAGGTCATAGCCGTTCACAATCTTCCGGACATATTCCCGGTGGTCCTTCAGGCTGTGAATGTCGGCTACATGCACAGTGCTGATATCCTTTACGTGAGCTGCCAGGGAGACCAGGCCCAGATTGGGCACGCGAGCTATGCGGTCGAAGTCAAGCTGCACTACGGGAGATGAGATTAATAGTATCTTCATATTTGGCCTCCTGTCAGTCGAAATTCAGCTTTTGCTGGCCGGGATCTCGCCGGGCTGCAGCAGCCTCAGTCCAGCATTCCAGTCGAAATTGTTGGCCCGGCTGATGTAAGAGGCCACCTCCTTGATCCCCGTCCAGCCAGCGTAGCGGTAGGCGCTGTACCAGACCCTGCTCGATGTGCGCAAGGGTGTGTACCAGGGATGAACCTGCTTGAAGGACCAGTCCAGTATTTTGGGAAATTCCTCCGGCTTGATGCGGGGATGATTCCAGACCATGTGCTTTCCGTCGTAATTGTGATAGTCATTGTCCCATATGCCGTACTTCTCCTCGATATCCTTCCACATGGGCGTCTGGGGCAGCGGAGTTACAACGCAGATCTGGGTTATGTCCAGCTTCAGAGCAGCTAGCTTCCTGATGTCCTGGCGCAGGCCCTCAACTGTATCCTCCTCAAAGCCGACCATGTAGTAGCCGATTGTACCCAGTCCCCTGCTCTGCAGCATGCGCAGGGTCTCCAGGATATCCTCGGTTCCTTCTTTCTTCTTCATAGCGTCCAGGCGCTCTTGATGCAGGTTCTCAATGCCTATGGCCGCCCCTCCAAATCCTGCCACCTTCCGTCCGTTCTTTTTTCTCATATCCGCCCAGTCGTCAATTTTGCCTCGCAGGTAATCAGCCCTTGCCATGCACCCCCATACCATCTCATATTTATCCAGGAGTTCAACTACCTGGTCGGCATGACGGCGATTGCAGCCGAAGTTCTCATCCTCGATGATCACCACATTGATGCCGTGCTCCTTGTAGTAAGCCAGCACCCTCTCGATGCTCTTCAAGGAGATCATATTGGGCCTGCTGCAGAAGACCGGCGTCTGGCAGAAGTTGCAGCCCACCGGACAGCCGCGGGTGGTGAACATCACCCCGTATATGTTCACCTTGATGTTAAAGGGCGTGTTGAGGTACTCGATGAGCGGCGGGTGGATTATGTCCTTTACCTCCCTGCCAAAGTAGGGCGCCAGCTCTCTCTCTGAGTATCCCACGAATATCCTGTCGAATACATCCTGAATGGCTGTGGTCAAAGCGCCATAGTTTCCCGCCCAAACCTCTCCCGCGCCCGCTGACCGTGCCGCTTTTGCCATCTGCACAGCTTCATGGGTCTCGCTCAGATAGAAGGAGAGGCCCACGACATCCCATCCCTCTTGCAGCTTCTTTTGGTACTCTTGCCATGTGGGAAATTCGATGATCTCCAGCTCTGGAATATTCTGCTTTAGAAATCTGAGGCCGAAGGACTGAATGCGCGGCCAGTAGAACCGAAACCATGACCTCGTATTGGCTCCGATGTAGTCGTAAGGCTGCGAGCTCTCTCTATAAACTGTTGTCAGGAGAACTCTGGGTGTCCTGGAAGTCATAAACAACCTGTCCTCAGCTCATAAGAGATTAATGTTGCGATTATGCAATTGCAGCTATTGAGATCATGCATACCCATCCGGTGGAGGATAACGGCTCTCCTTCTCTCTCCTCTCCGCTTCGTCCCTCTCCAGGCTGTCCATCTCCTTCTGCACCCTGTTGAAGACCTCGGAGACGCCTGCATACTTGCCGGCAAACCACCCGCAGGCAAATATCTCGGCGCTCTTCTCATCTACTCCAAACTCCTCCGCCAGCCGGGCTATCCATTCGGCGGGTGTGCCGGATTCCAAAAACGCCTCTTTGACAGCGCGGGCAATCTCATCCGCCCTCTCCCTGGGTATGCCTAAAATCTCGTAGAGGGAAGCTTTAGCCATTTGCCATCTTACTCTCTCTTTACCTTGACAGCAGGTTCTCGTAGGCCCTGGCTGCCAGGTCGCTCACATCTATCCCCATCTCTTTTGCCACCAGAAGCACCACGGCATCCAGTTCCACCAGCCTCTTCAGCGAATCCTGCTTCTCGTTGGCGAGGGCGATTACCTCCTTTCTGCTCATGCCGGTCTGAGATGTGATGAGCCTGATCCCCTGATCCAGTATGCCCTCTTCGCTGGTGGGCTTGAATCCCAGGGGAACCTCCACCGCTTCGGCATCGAAGACGGCATTCACTATATCACCATCCATCTTGACCATTCCCTCCGCCTCCGCCTCCCTAAGCAGGGCGCGCACCTTCTCCGGAGGCCCCCACTTCAGGTCGAGTGATAGAGCGAATATGAAGTCGCTGATCTTCAGGCTCTTTTTGCCCCGCTTCTTGAAGGGCGTGGCCACCAGAATCGATTTCTCCCGGTCCAAGCAAACACCGTCCATCTCTTCTGGTGCATAATAGATATAAACTAGCCTGTCCGAATGGGAAGATTATTTATTCCTTTAAGAGAGAATTTATAAATGCGAAAGGTAGTGGGATATTTACTTTAGCAAAATCCGGCGTATGCCATAGAGTGGTGTTAGATGAGGCCAAAATACCTGATAGTGATCCTGTTCCTTCTGACCGTTGCTGGCGCTGCCCAGCTTGCACCGGACAAGGAAAGGTTTGACGTTGTGCTCCATCCTGGCGACCTGGAGGAGAGAACTCTTACACTGACCAATACCGGAGACGCGCCCATTTACGAGATCTCAAAGACCGAGATCAGCGGCAGCGCGGCTGACTTCATCTTTCTGACCATGCCTGAGGAGATGCCGCTAATGCCCCAGGATCAGGCGGAGATAAAGATCTACTTTATACTGACTCCGGAGGCCAGGCCCGGCTCGTACTCAGGATATATTTACCTTCTGGACAGCGCTCCGCCCTCCCTGCCGGTAAGGATAGACTTCGACCTTCTGGTCATATCCCAGGAGAGCTACGGGGTGAGCATGACCATAGATGATGCCAAATCAGCCACCATTTCGGCGAATGCTCAGGATATTGCCCAGTTCGAACTGGCAGTTAAAAACCTGGGATCATTCCGGGATGTGGCCTCGATTGACTCCGGGCCTCTGCCGGAGGGCTGGAACCTATTGCTCCTGGACGGAGACAGGGAGCTGGGCCTCCCCTATGATCTGCCAATTGATCCTGGAATCACACATAAGCTCAAGCTTCAGGTAACCACCGACAATCCCGGAAAGAAGAGCAATATCACCATGACAGCCACATCTCTGGGCAATAAGTCCAGGAATTCATCTGTCGAGGCTGAGGTTGATTTTGCCATGGAGGTCAGAGGCTACAAGGTGGACATCAGCGTTCCGGGGCGGATGGTCGCCAATAAGACATATGACGGATCCTTCAAGATCATGCTGGATGTGGAGGAGAAGGTTATGGTTGCCATATCAACTCCTTCCGAGCTGATGGTTATGCCGCTTGCTCAGGTGGTTGAGGTCCGCCCCAAGTCTCCCGGCACTGCCAACTTCACCATGCTGGCTTCACAGAGCGGCAAGTATCCCATCGTCTTCCGGCTCATGGACTCCAATGGCATCCCCATGCCGGAGGAGATGACATATGTGGATGTTGTCAATCCGCAGGGTCTGGCAGTGCTCTCTGGAGACGACCTTCTCTACAGCACAGTAGCCTCGGGCGCCATTATGGGCAATGGAACCATTGCCGATGCCATCGTCACCGTGCCCCCCGGAAAGCTGAGCGGAAAGGATCTGGAGGTGCTCAGGTACTACTCCTCGATACTGATCCTCGGCAACGCATCCATCATCTCTCCAGAGGCGGAGAAGGATCTTCAGGCGTCGGAGGTCCGGCGCATTCAGTCAGGTAGCATCTTTGAAGACTGCTGGCTGTTTGCCTCGATGATCTGGCCCAATGGTACCACCGGGGTGGTGCTATCCGGCTCGCTGCCGGCAGATATATTCAGAGCCTATCAGGTGGCGAGCATGACGGGATTGTCCATTGTCGTTTGCGAAGGCAATGTCACAGCCGGTGCCAGGGACGCCATCGAAGAGATGACCGGACGCAATATCTCATTGAGCGAGGCCATCACCGTGGGCAATATTGGTGAGAATTATGCCCGGCCTCTAAGTGATGCAGGCATATCAATGATGAGCATAGAAGACCTGGCCAAGGAATCCGGGCAGGCGGCGGTCGCCCCCGATTCCCAGCCGGGTGCCAACGATTCCAATACGACCTCCGATATCGTGGCTGAGGATGAGGGAGGAGTGGGGCAATGATGGCAAGGAGCTACTTCATGAGCAGTACTTATTATCAGATTTGCCAGAGAGGCGGCAGTGTACCGGCAAGAGTGAGTATGCTGCTGAGCTATCTGCTTCTATTCGCGGCATTCGCGTCCATGGCTCTGCCGGCCATGGCCGAGGACGTGCCCCTGGCTCCGGGAGTACGGGGCGATATGGATGATGTGATACTGGTCGGGGCTGACGACTGGCATGAAGCCATGGCCGCCACGCCACTGGCTATCTGGTCGGAGGGCAATCATACTATCAGCATTCCGCTGCTCATCCTGCCCGGAGAAGTGAACGCCGGGGAGAGGAACGGCTGGATAGAGGCCAGTGACCTGGAGAGGTATGGGGATTCAGCCATACTGAATACACTCAAATCTGCTAACATCAGCGCCATAACCGTTCACGGACAGGGTGAAAAGGTAAGGTCCCTGGTCCAGGCGGCACACAAGGATGGCCTGAAGGTCTATGTCACTGCTACTCTTGAGATTCCCTACAAATCGGAGCTTCAGGATGGGCGGGGTGGGATAAAAGAGATCGCTGATGCCAGCTCCGCCATGCTGGAAGAGGCGGGCATATCTTCGCTCTCACCTGATGAGTCCGGCATAGACAGAAGCCTCCTGCAAGTGGCAAATCCCGATATCGGCGGAAATGCCAGCTTTTACTGTCCCGCCAATTCGGATGCCAGGGAAGCCCTCTACAATCAAATAGAGATGCTGATCGATGACTACAAAGCAGACGGAATAGTGCTCTACAATATCGGATTTCAGGATGAGAATTTCTGCTTCTGCAATGCCTGCAAGGAGAAGTTTTACCAGGACACAGGCATCGACCTGGGAAAGGTCTATTCCAGCAGCTTCAATGAGGCGCGGTGGAGCCAGTGGAAGCAGGATCAGATTATGCAGATCGTCAGATATGCCCGAAATATCACCTCCGACCTGGGTCCTGCAAAGCTGGCCATAGCCCTGGACAGCCCCTTCGATAGAAATCATGGATACAACTTCGCCGAGATATCCTCTCTGACCGACTTTTCCATCATCTCTCCCCTATCCATCCAGGATGCCGGTCAGGCCGTCCGGATCAGCAGCCGGCCAGTCTACATTCGCATCAGCGACGATTACCTCGAATATGTCATCTCCACCCAGAATGTAGAGGGTGGCGTGAGGTACGTCGAGGGCCTGATCTCAGAGGGTGCAGCGGGAGTTGCCATCGAATACAGCGTGGTCACAACACCTGTCTGGTCGGAGCTTCTGCCGCCCTCCCGGGCCAGCCGCTGGCTGCTCAGCCAGATCGGGGGAAGCTCTCTGGCCATAGGCAATGTCTCCTGGCAGAGCGATGCCAGGCTTCTTGCCAATAACAGCTTCGATATGGCGGAAAAGATCAGCCGCTACTGGAAGAGCTCTGCCGGAGCAGTAATCGCCGAGGACAGCTACGGCTCAGCTCTTGCCGCTGCACCCGTAGCCTCTTATCTCAACTGGCCGCTTCTTTTCACCGGCCGCTCTCTTCCCAATGAGACGGCGGCGGCTCTGCAGCGCCTGGGGGCGGTTCAGGCCGTATTGGTCGGCCCCGTGTCAGAGGATGCAAAGCAGAGCCTCGCCGGGATGAATATCACTCTTCAGGAGGGCAATTCTGAGCTCTTCCTGGAGCAGATGGAGATGAGGGGCGACAGGCCGAACATGGTGGTCTACACCAACTCTCATGATCTCTCACTGCTTCCTCCATCTTCGGAGCCTGTGGTAGAGAGGTCGTTGGTTGACGACATACTTGTGCGGACGGAGATAAGTCCTAGCCGCATCCCTGCTGAGGAGGCGGGGGAGACGGTGAGGCTCAACTTTACCATGACCAACACCGGTGAGCAGCCCGTCCGTGACATCAGGCTGCTGGACATCTTCCCCCTGGGCAGATACATAAAGTGGCCGCGAGCGGAGAGCGGCGAAGTGATCATCACCGATCCCTACAGCGGCGGTCCTTCGGATGCCGTCAACTCCTTCCTCAATGGCTCCATGCTCCGCTGGAATCTCGATAAGCTTGAACCGGGCAAATCCTCCAGCCTCAATGTCGATGTTCAGATTCTCTATCCGCTGGACAGCGGCTGGCAGGACCGGCTTGATACCGGAGCTACTGTCGCATTTGAGGATTTTTCCTACAATCATACCATAAAGAATGTGGATGATGAGCCGGTGGTCAACCTGACATATCCCACCTGGATCTACTCCGGCCGGACGAATATCACATGGAACCTTGACCGGCAGGCCAGTTACACCCAGTTCAACCTCTACAGCCCGGACCAGAGAAGTGCTACAGTCAGGTTTGCGGATATTGTGCCTGATAAACTCTATGAGGTGAGGGCACAGATGCTGACTCCCGGCAAGTGGATCTTCAATATAGAGGCCGGCAATGGTTATGTGCATAAGACCCAAAACTACACCATCCAGGTTCGGTCCAATGTAAAGTCCATGAATATCAGCGCCTTCAGCCACACCAAGGTCCCCCGGCTTTCCCTGGTGGCGGCTCCCGCTGCGGCAGCTCGCCGGGCTCTGCTCATCGACGCGGCCGTTGACCCCCAGCAGATAGAACCGGCAGGAGAGGAGCAGACGCTCATAGAGAGTGTAGAGGCCCTTCATCTACAGCCCCAGTATCTGATGGTGGTGGGCGATCCCGGCTCTCTGCCCTTCATATCCACAGGCATCAAGCAGAAGGCGAGCGAGATCACCGAATATGAGATCTACAGGGACTACCAACTGCCCTTGGAAGATAAGAATTACAGCAGCGTGGCCACAGGGCGGGTCATGGGACTGTCGGTTTATGATGCCTCTCAGCTTCTGGCTCGAACCCTGGCCTACGACCGGCTGAACGGATCCTGGAAGAGCAATGCCCTGGTCATATCATCGCCGCCTCTGTCCTACCCGCAGACGCCTACCAGCGTTGCCATCAGGGATTATCTGATGGAGGCAGGGCTGTCTGTTAAGGACCTGCGCTATGAGCAGGCCACATATCAGCAGGCAGTCTCCCAGATGAATAACGGCCAGAACATCGTGAGCTTCATTCATCACGGAGATGAGAGCTCCTGGCAGCTCTCCGACTGGTCGATGATGGACTCGGCCCTGACAGCAGCGCATGTGAAGGAGCTGACGCTCAGCCCCCAGACCACCACCTCCGGAGCCTGCGTCACTGTGAACCTCAAGGGCTATTATATCAATATGAGTGGCACCAGGATGTATGTGCCCGTCAGCCTGGACGACTCAATTGCCCTGGCCTTCATCAGGGCCGGTGCCGTCAATTACATCGGCGACTCGTCTCTGTCCTGGATATTCCTGTCAGAGGACTTCTTCAAGAGGTTCTATCAATCTCTGGTATTCGAAAATTCCACAGTAGGCCAGGCGGCTGTCGATGCCGACAACCTGTATCACCTCAAGTTCCAGGGAGCTGAGAGTGTCCTGGATATATCCGATTACGACGAGTCCTTGCCTGCCTGGGATGTCTCAGTGCGGGAGATGCTCAACCAGACCGCCTACATGAATGTCATACTGGGCGATCCCAGCTTCCGGCCGGCAATGCCCAAAAGCCCGGATCTGCCCTACAGCACCATAGTGCAGGCTGAGGTGGGGCAGGAAGAGCCGGCAGCAGGTGACGCGGCCAGTGATGCGGCCAACGGCACGAACATCAGCACAGGTGCCGTCTCCCGCGAGAATGAAAAGGCCGGCATAATGGCGTCGATAACTGCAGACAATGAGAGCGCAACCGACTGGATCTACTGGGTGGAATCGGACAGCTCCAGCGGCGAGCTGGATCTCAATGCCCCTCCAGCCATCATTGCCGAAGTGCGGCTGCCCAAAGATGCCGACAAAGTCACTGTAAGAGAGATGGACAGCGGCCTTATCACTTGGCATGGTGAATATGTGCGGGGTGAGGAGAAGAGGGTGATGTGGCCGGTCATAAGGCCCAGGCTCTCTGAGCAGAGGAGCTATTTGATTGAGTATGAGATCATACCCGGCCAGGTGCAGCGCATCAATGTCACGCCCGGCTGGAATGCCATAGCCATCTACCTGCAGCCGAAGGAGGCTTCTGTCGGCAAATACCTGAATGATAAGGCCTACCGCAGCATATTCACCATCTCAGGCCAGGCCTGGGACTTTGGATTGAATGAGGGCTCTGCAGTCAATGTGACCAGCTTCAAGCCGGGTGAGGGCTACCTCATCGACAGCGCCGAGAACTTCAGCATTGAAATCCCAGGCAAGCCGGTGGAGCTGCCCTACCGCCTCGACCTGCATGCCGGCTGGAATATGATCGGCCTGCCCGTAAATGAGACGGTGGATCTGGGCAATATCACAGTCAATGCCGATCATAAGAGGTACAGATATCCCGAAGCCGCAGAGAAGGGGCTGGTCTCAGCCTTCATCTGGAGGTATGAGGGGGACAATTGGAGACACCTGGCCGAAAATGAGACATTAGCTCCGGGAGTGGCGTATCTCTTTGAGTCGACTGGGGAGGCGAAGCTCGAGTTTCGCTGAAGGATAGGGCAGAAGAGGGCCATGCCCTTTTTCTGCTTTTTTTTTTGGATACTTTGTTCATTTTTTCGTTCAGTTGTTGACTCTCTGTGCCTTTCTGTGTCCTCTGTGCCTCTGTGGTGAAAACGTCGTTAGCCATTGACTCTGGCTAATTGCTGCCAGAGAAATAATCATGACTTCTTGTCACCCATATCCATGAGAATAATCCTATGTTCTTTGTGGTCTTTGTGGTGGAAGCGTTGGCGCCGGGTCCAGCCCAGTGGTCTCCCGGACGTTCACCACAAAGAGCACAAAGCGCACAGAGGATTCACAGAGACAAAGGCGCCAATAACTCACAGCAAATAGCGAAGAGCCCTATTCTCCTATTTTCTTTTTCTGTGCAGCTCTCTGATGATCTCGCGGTGCATGGAGGCCATCATATCCCCCTGCATGCCTATCAGAAATAGCTGAAAGCCCACGATGATCAGTATGGCGGTGAGAATGGTGAGGGGAATGTGCTCAATGCGCCAGTACAGCCAGTCCCTGGCCACATAGAGGCCGGTGAGAAAGCCGGCCAGGCCGAATAGAGAGCCGAAGAGGCCGAAGTAGAACATGGGATTTTCCGTCTTGGCCATGCGGAATATGGTGAGGATGATCTTGAGGCCGTCCCGGAAGGGATGCAACTTGGTCTTGGCTCCGGCCAGGCGGGGCATGTAGGTGATGGGCACCTCGATGATGCGCAGACCCTTTTTAACGCTTTCAATGGTCATCTCCGATTCGATCTCAAAGCCGGGTGTGGTCAGGTCCAGCCGGCGTATGCCCTCTGTGGTAAAGGCCCTGTAGCCGGATAGGATGTCGCCCAGGTGCACGCGATAGATGGTTGAGAAGAAGGAGTTGATCATCCTGTTGCCGAACATGTTCAGCCGCTTGAAGGAACCTCCCTGCACATTGCCCAGCCGGTTTCCCACCGCATGGTCCGCCTTTCCCTTCATGACCGGCTCCAGCAGGAGGGTGGCCTGGGAGGGCAGGTACGTCCCGTCGCCGTCGATGAGCAGGATATACTCCTCTTTGATCACCTCAAAGACCTCCTTGAGTGCCTGGCCTTTTCCGCTTCCTGATTGGATGAAGATGCCTGCTCCCGCGGCCCGCGCCCTCTCTACTGTAGCATCAGTGCTGTGGCCGTCCACCACCAGGATATTCTCAAAGCCGAGGGCTTTGAATTCCCGGACCACGGGCTGTATGGACTCCTCTTCATTGAGGGTGGGGATGAGAACGCATACGTCTCTGTAAGTCACGCCAGGATCAGCTCCGCATGAATTGCTGTGCATTCATGGCAATGATTCCTGTATATTATGATTTGCCATGCAGTCAAATGAGGCGCTGTATCAGCTCTTCATAGCGCTTCTCCACCTGGTCGATGCTGCCTGAGGCCGTTTCCACGTAAAGGCGGAGGATGGGCTCGGTATTGCTGGGGCGGATGAGGACGCTGTAGCTGTCCGTGGTTATCTTCAGGCCATCCAGGGTATCCGGCTCTTCGCAGGACAGTTCACTGGCCAGTCTGCTCATGATCTTTGCCGGATCCTCGCTCAGGCGGATGCTCTTCTGGCGGTAGGGATATTCTCTGATCTCATCGGCCAGTTGGGAGAGCTTCTCACCCTGGGAGATGATTTCGGCTATGGCCAGGCTCATGGCAAAGGGATCGTCGGAGAACTGAAACTCGGGGAGGAAGAAGTGGCCGCTTCGCTCGACGCCCAGGACGGCATTCTCATTCTTGACCCGGTTGGCCACGAAGACATCTCCCACCCTCTCCCGAACTACTCCGATGCCGTCCTTCTCCAGCTCGCGCTCCAGCATCATGGAGCAGTCGAAGCCGGAGATGACCAGATCGCCGGATCCATACCTCCTGCGGGCTATGATGATGGCCACCTTCTCCGGAGGCAGGACCCGTCCCAGGTCGTCGATGATGATCCCCCGGTCGGCGTCGGGATCAAAGCCCACTCCGAAGTCGGCACCGGATTGCCTGACTAACCGGCAGGCCTCCCCCAGAGTCTTTTCGCTGGGGGCTGGCCCGCGGCCTGGAAAGAGTCCGTCCATGTTGCTGTTGATGGCCAGGGGCTCGATTCCCAGATCCCTGTAGAAGGAAGGCATGGAGCAGGCTGAGCCGTTGCCCGTGTCTAGGACAGCCCGTAGGGGGCGCTCCAGGTGCAGCTTATCTGCCACATACTGCCGGTAGCCTTCAATGGCCAGGGCGGCAGAACGCTCCTTCACCCGGCCCTCGCCTCGCAGAAATCCTCCCTCCCGGTAGTACTTCATGATGGAGGTGTCCTGGTAGAGCAGGCCGTAGCCGTCTCCTGTTCGAAACCGTACGCCATTGTACTCTGGGGGATTGTGGGAGGCGGAGATATAGGAGGCGGCCTTCAGACCCTCCTGTTTTGTGACGAAGCTGATGATAGCTATGGGAATTATGCCGAAGCTGTGCACCTCGCAGCCCGTGCTCAAAACCCCTTCCAAAAATGCCTTCTCCAGGGAGGGGCCGCTGATGCGCGTGTCCCTGCCCAGGGATACTCTGCCCCCGCCGGCAAAGGAGCCGAAGGATTTGCCCACCCGCCTGACCAGCTCTTCAGTGAGATCGGTGCCGTAGACACCTCTTACATCATAAGCTCTAAAGACTGACACAACTGGCAATTGGCCCTGAGCATTTAAATTATTTTCCGTATTATTCTGTCTTCAGGCTCAAGGCCTCAAATGGGCATGCTTTGGTGCACTTGCCGCATCCGGTGCACTTATCCTTATCCACTACGGCGTAGCCGGAGGAATTCAGGGAGATTGCCCCCTCCGGGCATCTGTCCACGCACTTGCCGCATCCGGTGCACAACGTGTCGTCAACCACAGCCGGCATGAGCTTGGCCACGGCGTAGGCCGAGCCCAGCAGAAGGCAGAGCACTGCCAGCACTGCAATAACTCTCTTATGATTCATCTCTCAATTCTCCATTTCGCAGCGGACCGCCAGAGGAGGAGGAACGTCTTCTGTCGATCCAGGTCTACCCTCTTGTAGTCATTGAACGATATATAAATTATGCGGCGAACGAACCGGAGGGCCGGATCATCGGTCAGAGGAAAAGCGGCCAAAACCGTTCTGAATCTGATTTGATTGATGCTTAACGTTCGAAACCGGATTTGTGACCTTTCGCTGGACTTATTTGGAGTAGCCGGACTCACAAAGATGGCATTTTTGTACCAAGTGATAACAACTGAACAATCAGGTTAAACAGCAGAAAATAGCAGAGAGCCTAATAAACCTTATAAATCCCGTTTACCCTCTCCACGAGCCCCTGCAATGTCTTTTCCAGCTCCGCAGTGATCCTCTCCCTGGTCTTTTCTCCAATCTTGATGTCTATGTCCGGCAGAGTGAGCGGCTCGCGGCCCACCAGGTTCATGAAAAACTCCACCCAGAAGGGCGGAAGGTATTCAGGCAGCGCCTCGCCTCTCATGAGGTGAAGAACCGATGCCCAGGCCACCGGCACCACCTCCATGTTGTATCCTCCTCCTCCCAGGGCCAGCAGCCTGCCGCCGGCGTGTTTGGCTGTCAAATCGATGATGCGCTGCACCAGATAGATATAGCCGGACAGCGTCATGTTCAATGTGGTGAGCGGGTCGGTGTAATGGGTGTCCACTCCCAGTTGGGCCACTACTGCCTGGGGCTCAAACCAGTCGAAGAGGGGGGGCACAATCTCCTCGAAGGCTCTCCTGTACTCCTCATCCCCGGCGTACATGGGCATGGGGATGTTGATGCTGCATCCCAGGCCCGGGCCGGCCCCCATCTCGTCGATAAATCCGGTTCCGGGAAACAGGTACAGCCCGGACTCGTGCATGGATACTGTGAGCACATCCGGGTCCTCGTAGAAGATCTGCTGCACTCCGTCTCCGTGGTGGCCGTCGATGTCGATGTAGAGCACTCTTTCAAAATGGTCCTTGAGGACGCTTATGGCCAGGGCAGGGTCGTCGAATACGCAAAATCCGGATGCCCTGGAGGGCATGGCGTGGTGCAGGCCTCCTCCCAGGTTAAAAGCGCTGCAGCCTTCCGCGGCAATGCGCCGGGCAGCGTCGATGCTGCTGCCGGCCAAAAGCCGCGATGCCTCATATATTCCGGGAAAGACGGGCGTGTCGTCGCTTCCCAGGCCGAAGGCCAGGTCAGGCTCCTCGGACTGCACTGCGGCAATGTACTCCAGGGTATGGACCCTCTGCAGGTCGGCCTCAGTTGCTGGTGGCGCCTCAATGCGGCAGGTCTGGCCGTCGATCAGGCCCGACTCCTCCATGAGCTTGTAGGCCAGCATGAGGCGGGCGGGGTTGAAGGGGTGCTCCGGGCCGAAGTTATAAGCCTGGAACCTGTCGCTGTAGTACAGGTAGATCATTACATTGTCATGATAATGTCTGAAGATCTATTTGTATCCTTTCTCTACCAGGCCGTCGCTCCAGTAATTGTCGCATCTCTTGCAGTAGTAGATGGTCTCGATTATTATTTTCTTCCAGTTGTCGGCATCCAGAGCCCGGCGCAGCTCCTTGCTCTCGCATTCGTTGCCGCATTTGGGGCAAAAGGGAACATAATGCTCCAATACAGCCAGGTCATCATCCGCCATAGCCAGTCCTCCACCGTCAAGAGCCGGGCAGAGCAAAAAACTTGTCGGTGATCTGATCAGATGGGCTGGATTCCCGTTGCCAGGCAGCCCGCCAAAAAGCCCAGAATAACGCCGCTGTTGAGGAAGGGCAGGCCTGCTTGGGGCCGGTCTCGCGATGTGGTCATGAGTAGGAGAAAGCCGAGGTACGTTCCCAGCATGGCCCCCGCCGCCGGATAGCCCACGCCGAAGATCTCGCTTCCCGGAAAAGCGATGTAAGCCGATATAACCAGGATGGTGGGGATGATGGCGTCGCCCAGCCCCAGGAAAAAGGCACCCCTGCGGCCTCTATCCTTTGAACTGTCCGTCGAGACTGAGGCTGACCCTGAGCCCGTGCCTGAGCCTGAACCTGTGAAATGTTCCTTTCGGAAGCTGTAGTCCCTGCTCTTGGGCACCACAAAGAGCAGAGGGGCCTTCATCTTTATGACCCCCTCCGCCAGGGAGACCATATGCCGGGTCTTGTAAACTGATATGGCATCATAGACCGCCAGGATGACGAGCAGAACCAACGCGGGCAGGGGGTCCATGCTCACTCCGAACAGGGCGCTGATGCCGGCGCAGACGACAATGCCGAAGGCATCGATGATGTACCACTCCGGATAGTAGCGCAGCAGCAGCATCACCGCCAGGGTGGCAAGCAGCGCCAGGAGCAGCGGCAGGAAGGCTGCCAGTACATAATAGATGCTCGCGGCAATGGACAGTTGTATGAATCCGCCTACAATCCAGCCCCTCTTCAGACGCATGGCCAGGAGGAGAAAGCCCGTGAAGGCCAGGATCAGGACCACATAGTAAAAGGGATTATAATTCGAGGCAGGGTCCTCAAAAACCCTGTTGCCGGTAGCGAAGATGGCCGGGGTTAGGGCCAGGGCCAGGAGCTGCACTGCTATGATGAAGAGCAGCATGACAGCAACCGGCACCCTGCTTTCGCTCATCGCCCACTCTCATCCAATAGCTCCAGATAGGAGCGCCGGATGGACTCACCCAGGCCCAGCCTGGCCAAAATGGAGAGCACCTTCTCCCTCTGGCCCTCATAGCTGTCTTCTGCCCCGACAACTCCCTCCGGGGCAGCGATCTCCACCTCCACAAATCTGCCCAGCCCCTCCACCTCGTCCAGTGCTAAAACGGCCCCCTCAAAGGAGAATTTGGCGCGGCGCTTGCAGACGGTAGCCGAAAGGGTGAAACCCAGGGCCTGGAGGATCGCCTGCATCTCTTCCGGGCTATCGACTCCAACCGTCATCTCCCGACGCGACTTGGTGGCAGAGTCAATCTTGGGCCCCTTGTAGGTGAGGCGGGCGCCGCCTTCCTTGACGCGGATTCGGAGAGCCTCGTCGCTTTTTCTGAAGTCCCGGAGGGGAGAATTGAAGTAGAGGTCCCGGTGGTTCTCAACAGCAAGCGGAATGGCTCCCAGCAGCACAATCTTCTCCGCCGTGTCCTCCCCGGCCCGGGCCTTGACCTCCACCTCTATCATCTTTTCATCAACGCCATTTTCTTTGACTATCTTTTGATCAGCACCACCGCGCCCTCCAGGCGGAGGACATCGACTGCCGCGCCGGCGGACAGGGTCTCGACAACAATCTCTGCCGCTGTGGCGGGAAGGTCGAATCCCTCTCCATCCACCTCCACATGGATAAAACCGCTTGCCTTCAGGCCGGCGACCGCCGCCGGGTCCATGCCGGAGAGGGTTTTGATGATCCTGCCGCTCTTATCCTTGAAGAGCGGCCCGATTATCTTCATCTGGGGCTTGACGGCCACAGGCTTCATCTCGATCTGGGGGCTTTCTGTGCAGCTCTCTACAGGGCTGTTGGCCACGCCAGCCAGGTCCACTGTCTCCAATGCCATGCCGGAGTAAACTGTGATTCCGGGCAGCGGCGCGTTCAAGGCCATGCTCCTCTCCGCCTTGTAGCGGCGCAGGGCGGCGGCGATCTCCTTGATGGCCAGGCCCGCCGGATCGATCTCGATTCCTAGGGGCTCGGGCCAGCTCTGGGTATGAACGCTCTCGCCCGCTGTGAGGCTATGGTAGATCTCCTCGGAGATGAAGGGCGTGAACGGTGCCAGAAGCAGGCTGACGGTCTGTATGGCCCGGTAGAGTGTGGCCTTTGCTGCCCTCTTCTCCGGCCCGTCTGCGCCGTAGAGCCGGGCCTTGACCAGTTCGATGTAGTTATCGGCCAGGGTCTCCCAGGCAAAGCCGCGGATGGCCTTCATGGTCTCATCAAACTGGAAGGCGTCCATGGCGGCGGTGGCCCTCTTGACCAGGCTGTCCAGCTCGCCCAGGAGCCAGCGGTCCACCTGACCGGGCTTGACCGCAGAGAGCGGCTCTGCGCCGGCGATCAGTGGCAGAGAGAAGCGGAATATGGACCACAGCTTCTGCTGGAAGCGGCTGGCGGCGGTGATCTCCTTCCACTGGAACATGATGTCGTTTCCGGGGCTGCCGCCCATGGCTCCCCACTGGCGCAGGGCATCTGCTCCGTTGGTCAGAAATACCTCCTCCGGCCGGATGAAGTTGTTGAGGGACTTGGACATCTTGTGCCCGTCCTCGCCCAAAGCCATGCCGTTGATGAGTATGGTGTCCCAGGGCTTCATCCCCACCAGGGATTTGCTGCGCAGGATGGTGTAGAAGGCCCAGGTGCGGATGATGTCATGCCCCTGAGGCCGCAGTTGGGTGGGCATGCGTATGTCCGTTCTGTCCGGCCAGCCGGCCACCGCCAGGGCGGAGATGGAGCTGTCCATCCAGGTATCCAGTACGTCCTGCTCGGGGATGAAGTCGCTCCCGCCGCATTTGCACTTTACCGGCGGAGCCTTCTGATTGGGGTCGAGGGGCAGCCACTCTTCGCGGGCCACCAGCACCTCTCCGCAGGCCCGGCAGTACCAGACAGGTATTGGCGTGGCAAATATCCTCTGCCGGGATATGCACCAGTCCCACTCCACCGAGTCCGCCCAGTTCTTGAGCCGCACCAGCATGTGGGGCGGAATCCACTCGATCTCCTCTGCCGTCTTCTTGATCTCATCGGCATTGATCCTGACAAACCACTGCCTCTCGGAGAGTATCTCTATGGGGGTCTTGCACCTCCAGCACAGGCCCACGTTCTGCTCCAGGGGCTCCTGCTTGAAGACTATCCCTCTTTCCTTCATGTCCTGGAGAATTCTGTCCTTGGCCTCGGTTACGCCCAGGCCGGCGTAGGGCCCGGCGATCTCTTTGAGCCTGCCCTCCCGGTCTATGACCTGGCGCAGGGGCAGGTGGTGCTCCATCCACCATCTGACGTCCTGCTTGTCTCCGAAGGTGCAGATCATGACTATACCCGTGCCGAAGCTCCTGTCCACCACCGGATCAGCCAGGACAGGCACATCGTAATTGAATAGGGGCACTTTTACGGTCTTGCCGATAAACCGCTTGTAGCGCTCGTCCTCAGGGTGCACGGCCACGGCGACGCAGGCGGGCAGAAGCTCCGGGCGGGAGGTGGCTATCTGCATCTCACCCTCCTGGGAGGAAAAGCGCATATAATTGAGGCTGGTCGTGCGCGAGTCGTACTCCACTTCTGCGAAAGCGATGGCCGTGCCGCAGCGGGGGCACCAGTTTACCGGATGGTCCTCCCGGTAGATCAGGCCCCTGTCATACATGCGCACGAAGGAGGTCTGGGTCTTGACATAGTACTCAGGCTTCATGGTCACATATTCGTTGGACCAGTCGATGGAAAGGCCCAGCCGCCCCATGGACTGATGGAAGCGCTCGATGGCCTCGTCAGTGAGCTTTTCGCACAGCCGGCGAAACTCCTCCCTTGGGACCTGGTTCTTGGTGATGTGGTTGATCTCCTCCACTTTGACCTCGGTGGGCAGGCCGTGGCAGTCCCAGCCCTGAGGGAACATGACATTGAATCCCCGCATGCGCTTGTAGCGGGCCGCATAATCGATATAGCACCAGTTGAGAGCGTTTCCGATATGGAAATTGCCTGTGGGGTAGGGCGGAGGGGTATCGATGATATATTGAGGCTTCTTCGACTCCCAGTCGAAGTGATAGATTGAACTGTCCCAGCTCTTCACCCATTTCTCTTCTACATCACTGAAGTTGTACTCTTTGGAGACCTCGCTCATCAGAACGCTCCCAGCTTTTCGGCTGGCCTCTTCAGTTGAACACAATGTTAATAGGATTATCGGTGCAAGAGCCAGGTATGCAGCTTCTCGTCTATCATGCCAATCAGTGCGATCCCAAAAAGTGCTCCGGAAAGAAGCTAGCCAGATTCGATCTGGTGAGGCTGACCGATCGGGCCAATGCCCTGCGCGCCTTCCTGGTCTTGAGCCCGTTCTCCGAAAAGGCCCTCTCACCGGAGGATCGGGGGGCGAGGGGCCTGGCGGCGCTTGACTGTAGCTGGGCCCATGCCGAGGAGGTCTTCTCCCGCATGAGGCTCAATGAGAGGGCTCTGCCCTACCTGGTGGCCGCAAATCCGGTCAACTTCGGCAAGCCCTTCAAGCTCTCCACCGTCGAGGCCCTGGCGGCGGGGCTTTTCATACTGGGAGAGGCTGCCCAGGCGGAGCTGATACTCTCCAAGTTCAACTGGGGGCATGTCTTCCTGGAGATGAATAAGGAGCCCCTCCAGGAGTACGCGGCGGCGAAAAGCTCGGCGGAGGTGGTGAGGATCCAGCAGGCTTACATGCCGGATTAGATGGATATCCTGCCGCTGTGCTCCAGAATGGCCCGCTGATCATGTCGGTAGCCTCCGTGGTGAGTTTGACAGATTTATTTTACCTCTCACTTCTCTATCTCCTCCAGCTCGGATTGCAGGTCGCCGCTCAGGTCCACGCTGTAAAAGTCCCCCTCCTCCGGCAGTTGCATGGCAAAGCCGGATGTGATATCGAGGAGGGCCTCGCCCTCATCGACTGCAATGTCCAGGATATGTCCGCCGGCCTTCCTGTCGGCGGTTATGAAGTGGAGGTGATATCCAGGAACATTGAGCCCCTCTGAGAACTGTGGAGCCCAGACGCCCACAACCGTCCCGGTGACGTTTTCCATCTCGAAGACGCTCTGATTCTTGACGGCGTCCACCAGCCGGAGATAGGGCTTCTCCTGCCTGGGAACGCTCCTGGTCTTGACGTAGGGGAACGTCCCGTCGATTCTCAGGGCGTAAAAGACATTTGCGGAGTCAAGCTCTCCGTCGATCTGCCTGGACAGCTCCGTCATGTTTGACGCATTGTGAATGGCTGCAACTGCATCCGCCTGGAAGAATGTGACTGTGGAGAAGGGGGTGGTCATATTGCCGTCCACAGGATACGCGACTCCGTCCGATTTGACCTGGTAGTACTCTCCATCCAGGGCCACCATCTCCCCCTCCAGGGAATCGAAGGTGCCTATGCCGAAGTCGCCGTGATCCATCAGTTCGTCGAAGGTGAAGAAGCCGTCGTAGACTCCCTGCATCAGGGCATCTATGGTTGACACCTGAAAGAGGATGTCACTGTCGTCTATCCCGGCGCAGGGGCAGCAAACGCAGACGAAGGCTGCCAGAAATAGCAATGCTTTATCATTTATCGATGGCATGAATTGTCTCCCTAGGCTTTCATAATACCTGTGAGAAGAGGCATTCACAAATATTTAAGGCATCTCCATTCCGAGAGAAAACTTAAACAATAAGAAGCACAATTCATCCGGCGTAGGAGATGAATTCAAATGGCTGATTGCGAACTATGCACCCGTGCCAGACCGCTGCTCTTTCCCATAAAGGCTCCCGTCCACAACCTGAGCTATCCGGAGGGCGCTTACAAGGGCGTCTGCGACATCTGCCTCGATCACCTGGAGAAGGGCTGGCAGGAGCGCTTCGGTCCCAAGCCGGAAGCGAAGAAGTAATAATAGTATTAATATATCGAAGCATTAACATATTTTATACTCTCGCGCAAGTTCGGCGGCTGTAGCTAGAGCTGTGTATGGCTCATTTCCAGGACCAGGATCATGAGGATGCAAAAGGAAGAGAAGGTGGTGGTGGTTCTGCTCCTCATGGCACTGGGGTCGCTGGCCGTCGCCTTTTGGGCTTTCTCTTCGGAATCTTTTCCTTCAGGCTCTTTTGATTCGGACTCTTCGGCTTCTGCATCCGGCTCTCTATGGAATGGAGAAGGAAAAGCCGGAGGGCAGAGCATTTCTCTACAGGGAAGCATTGTCGAATTGAAGAGGACGGGCAGCGGAGGCCATCTATTGATCAGCCTGGACAGCACGTCTCTGCCGGTGTTCGTGCCGGCCAGAAGCGGCGCAGAGGAGCTGGCAGGAGCGCTCAAGAGGGGCGATAGGATTGAAGTAAAAGGGACTGTCAGAGAGTACCAGGGCAGAGAAGAGATAGAGGTGTCGCGATCCTCTGATGTGGGGAGGATGAATTGAAATATGCTCTTGAATTTCCCGAATGCTGGCTTGCAGTTTGGCTGCGAGCATAAGTGAATTAAATAGAAATAGCATTGGATGGCAGCATAATGTTGATCATCACCCTCCTCACCGACTTCGGCTCCCTCTACCCCGCCCAGATGAAGGGCGTGATACTCTCCCGCCTGGGCGAGAGGGCCAGGGATATCGCATTTGTGGACATCGCCCACGACATCCCGCCCCAGGATGTGCGCGCCGGTGCCTTCGCCCTTCTATCCATTGTGCGTTTCTTTCCTCCTGGAACCATTCACATCGCAGTCGTCGATCCGGGGGTGGGAACCGACCGGGCGGGGCTGGCCGTGGAGAGCGGCGGCCAGCTCTTCCTGGGGCCGGACAACGGCCTGCTCCTGCCTGCCGCCCGATCCCTGCTCGCTGCAGGGGGCAGCCTGCGGGCCTACAGGATCACCCTGCCACTGCCTCAGGCAGCATCCGTTCCGGCGCAAAATTCTTTATCTGCCTCAGCAAACCCGTTCTCTTCCGCCAATTCGACTGCACCTTCTCCTCCTTTTCCTCCGTCTCTCGCCCTGCCCGTCTCCAGCACTTTTCACGGGCGCGATGTCTTTGCCCCTGCCGCAGCATTGCTGGCCCTGGGCAGGAGCGCATCTGAGCTGGGGCCGCGGGTCAGGCCGAAGGACCTGGACTTCGGCGGGGCGCAGAGGACGGACAGGGGCATCGAGGCCACTGTGATCTACGTGGACCGCTTCGGCAACCTCATCTTGAACCTGCGAAAGCTGCCCGCCTTTCAGGTCAGCCTGAAGGGTATCAAGCTCAAGCGCGTGCGGACCTATGCCCAGGCCCGCAGGATCGAACCGCTTATAACCCTGGGCAGCCATGGCTTTGCAGAAATTGCGGTCAACCAGGGAAGTGCTGCCGGGGCCTTCGGCCTCAAAGCCGGGGACCGCATAGAGCTGGAGGAGATTTAAGGTGTTTGGAATTGAGTTTGTGCCCGATGAGCCCGTCTACAAGATCGGCTACATGGCGAAGCTGGCTGAAGACCACGGATTTCAAAATATCTGGATTACAGACCACTACAACAACCGCGACGTCTGGACCACCCTGGCTGTGCTCTCCATGATGACCAACAGGATCCGGCTGGGGACGGGCGTCACCAATCCCTACACCAGAAATGCAGCCATCATCTCCTCGTCCATCGCCTCCATCAATGAGCTGTCCGGAGGCCGGGCCATCCTGGGCATAGGCCCGGGGGACAAGGCCACATTCGAGAAGATGGGAATCGACTGGGACAAGCCCCTGACCCGGGTTCGGGAGTCGGTGCTGGCCATCCGCGCTTTCCTCGCCAGGGAGCAGGTGAGCCAGGCCGGCTTCAAGGGCGCGCAGATGGCCTTCTCGGCAGGCAGGATCCCCATCTACATCGGAGCCCAGGGGCCGAAGATGCTGGAGCTGGCGGGCGCCATCGCGGACGGAGTGCTCATCAACGCCTCACATCCTGAGGACTTCAAGTTCGCAGTGCCCATGATCAGGCAGGGAGCAGAGAAGGCGGGCAGAAAGCCGGAGGACGTTGACGTCTGCGCTTACGCCAGCTTCTCTGCGGACAAGGACCCGGCCAAGGCGGTCAACGCCTCCAAAATAGTGGTGGCCTTCATCGTGGCCGGCTCGCCTGAGAATGTCCTTGAAAGGCACGGCATAGGCATGGAAGAGGCCGGTGCCATATCTGCGGCCATCTCCAGGTACGACTTCAAGGCGGCCATGGCCGCTGTGACGCCGAAGATGACTGAGGCATTCTCCGTCTCCGGCGCTCCGGCAGATTGCCGGGCGAGGGTGGACGAGCTTATAAAGACGGGCGTCACCCAGATCGTGGTGGGCTCGCCCATCGGCCCCAACAAGGAGAGCGCCATCAAGCTGATCGGAAAGCAGGTCATAGGCAAGTGAGGGGCCGCGAGGCAGGCGAGGTCGATGTAGGGCAGGAGACAGCACATCCCTCCCATCGACTCTGGCTGTCTGAAAAAGCCATCTTTGTGAGTGGATCTGATTGAAGAGGGGACTGTACATCGGCCGCTTTCAGCCCTACCACCTCGGCCACAAGGCCGTACTGGAGAAGATAGCGGCGGAGGTGGACGAGATTGTGATAGTGATCGGCAGCGCTCAGGAGAGCCACTCCCAGGAAAATCCCTTCACCGGAGGGGAAAGGGTGGAGATGATTCACCGCGCCCTGGAGGGAAGCGAGCTATCAGGCCGCTGCTATGTCGCACCTCTGCAGGACGTAAAGAGGAATTCGGTGTGGGTCTCTCACATGCAGTCTATGGTGCCGCGATTCGATGTGGTTTACTCCAACAATCCCCTGGTGACCCGGCTGGTCTCCGAGGCAGGCATTGATATCAGAAATCCTCCCATGTATCAGAGGGAGCTGTACTCAGGAACGGCCATAAGGAGGCTGATGGTGGAGGGCGGAGACTGGAAGGCCCTGGTGCCGCCGGCAGTAGTCCGGTTCATTGAGGAGATGGGCGGCGTGGAGAGGCTGATCTGCGTCTCCGGAAGCGACGGAAGCATCTGAAAAGTGCAGAAGAGGTGAAGATTTGACCGAATCAGAGGCAGGATTTTTTGTACCGGCTATGCTTGTTTTGCTGATACTTTTTTCAATCAGCTTCGCTTGGGGGGCCACGCCGGAGAAAGATGTGGCAGGGATGGATAAGACCACATCCCTCAACAGAAGCGATATCACAACCGCCTGGAACCTGTCCTTTTTATTCAAAGACTGCGATGCGGCTACGGCGAAGTATGAAGAGCTCAGGGAGAGGTCGCAGGCCATAAATGCCACATTTCGCCCCCTCTTTGTCAATCTCACGGGAAGAACGCTCCTCTCCTATCTCGTGGAGAGCAGGGATTTCAGCAAGAATCTGAGCCTGCTTTATGCATATGCCTCCGCCCAGAACAGCCTCAATGTCAATGATGAGGCCTTTGAGCGCCTCCTCTCTGATGCTCAAAATCTAGACACAGAAAATTATAAAGAGACATCATTTGCAGATGTAGCCCTCAAGTCCCTCTTCGCCCAGGATTGGGAGCGGCTGTACTCTGAGGAGCCGGGCCTGGAGGCCTACCGGGCCTATCTGCTGGCCAGCTTCGGCAGGTACGCCGATCACCGGCCAGACAATGAGTCTCATGCCGCATATCTCGCCGACCTGTCCAATCAACTGATGAAGATCGATGTAGATGCCGAGAAGAGGGTGACCAACAACGTCACTGTGGCCGGAAATATCACCCTTGATGACGGCCGGGAGCTGTCCATCAACTCCCAGACCTATTCCGAGATCCTCAGCACCGATAAAAGCCGC